>Ga0209420_1000755_pt1 | contig 16194 bp, 10 predicted proteins | sample BlaSpr_A8_OM1_O1_FD_187972 | JGI IMG/M metagenome (GOLD analysis project Ga0209420, IMG submission 187972) | Forest soil microbial communities from Thunder Bay, Ontario, Canada - Black Spruce, Ontario site 2_A8_OM1_O1 (SPAdes) (version 2) | ecosystem: Environmental > Terrestrial > Soil > Boreal... | reverse complement strand
TACCGGCGCAGAACTCTCAAAGCGACTCTACGCGATGCTCGTGAAGCCCCTCCCGGAAGCAGCCACAGCGACACGCTTTATCATCGCACCGGATGCAATATTGAACCTGCTTCCATTTGAGGCGCTTCGCGATGCTCAGGGCGAGTACCTCTTAAAGTCGCGCGTCATAAGCTACGTGCCTTCCGGCACGATTTTAAACATGCTTCGCCGTTCGGGGAAGCGACAATTGCCCCCCCGACCTCTCCTCGCGGTGGGGGACGTCGAGTACGAGAACCAAGGCGGCTCGGGACGGAGAATCCCGCCTCCGGCCTCTGTTCGTGGCCCCATTGAGCGCGGCATTGCGGATCTGTCAGGCATAGGCCTTCACGACCTTCCAGAGACCCGAGCGGAGGTCGAGGAAATCGGTAAAATTGTCGGATCGGACGCCGTAATATTGCTTGGCAAGGATGCCACGGAAACTGGATTCAAGAAGCAACCACTTGATCAATTTCGCATCCTGCATCTCGCGGTTCATGGATTCGCGGACACGCAGTACCCAGAACGGTCAGCGCTGGTGTTGGGTACCGATCCACAAACGGGGGATGACGGTTTGCTGCAAGTGCGGGAAATCATAAGACTGCGATTGAACTCCGAACTCACGACCCTTTCGGCTTGTGATAGTGGAGTTGGCAAACTGCAGGGGCAAGAGGGCATCAGCAACCTGGTGGAAGCATTTCTAGTGGCTGGATCGAAATCGGTTGTGGCCAGCCTGTGGAGCGCAGACGACACGTTCGCCAGCGCGTTGATGGAGCAATTCTACCGGCACTTGGCTCGGGGCGAAGATACCAGTTCTGCTTTGCGAAACGCGAAGCTGGACCTGCTCGCGAGATATGGCGACCAGGTGAGCCCATTCTATTGGGCGGCATTTATCGCTGTGGGCGAGACGTCGACACCGATTGGCATACGCCAGCAATGAATCTGACTCTCGAATGGCATCCGGGCCACACGCAGCAAGCTAGGACGTTCCGAATAGCCTGCGTCTGGAAATTCCCGGATTGTGTGCAACCAGTATAAAGGAAGCGTAAACTGTTTCCGAAGTGGGTCCGATAATGCAAAATTAAGGGGCTGCACGCCACAAGACAATCGAATCGAGACAATCTAGCTGCTGATTTGCGGGGACTTAAAAGGGGGCTTTCCCAAACCAGCAGAGGAGATCTTCGTTATGATCTCTGCAAGCGCGGCTTTAACTGGCTCCTACGACTACAACGAAGTGGCGCGCTCAGTGTTCATCGCCATCGTCGCGTCGTATGCTGCGCTCGATCTTGCCGGACGCGTAACCGCCGCGAAGAGTGGAATTCGCCTGGCCTGGTTGAGCGGTGGAGCGACTGCGATGGGCATCGCCATCTGGGCGATGCACTTCAAGGGAATGCTTGCCTTCCATCTTCCCGTACCGGTCGAATATCACTGGCCGACAGTTCTGGCATCGCTCCTGGTGGCGGTCCTCGCGTCCGCGGTCGCGCTGTATGTGGCGAGCCGCCCGAAAATGGGTCCTGTTGAGGCCTTGACCGGCAGCATATTTATGGCCGCAGCCATCGGCGGCATGCACTACATTGGCATGGCCGCAATGAGGTTGCCCGCCGTCACTCAGTACTCTCCCTTTCTGGTCACGTGTTCCATCTTGCTCGCAATCTTGTTCTCCGTAGTCGCGTTGCTGATGGCGTTCGGTCTACGAGAGGAGAGCAGATGGAGTGTTCCGCGGAGGCTGGGCAGCGCCACGGTGATGGGGGTCGCTGTCTCCGCGATGCATTACACCGGAATGGCTGCCGCAAGTTTCATCCCCGCTTCGCCTCCAGACCTTTCCCACGCCGTGAGCATCCCCCCGGCTGGCAACTCTGGAGTTCTCATTGCTGCCTTGATTGTCCTGGTCGCGGCCGTCACAACATCATCTGTGGACCGACGCCAAAGTGAAGCGCACCTGCGGCTGGTGATTGATACAACGCCCGCGATGATACACAGCGCTCGTCCTGACGGCTACCTCGATTTCTTTAATAAACGCTGGCTGGAATATCTGGGCGTTTCTTTGGATGACCTTCTAGGATGGCGATGGACCAGCGTAATTCATCCCGACGACCGTGCGCCGCTCGTGCACAGGTGGCAAACATCGTTGGCGACTGGCAAACCCTTCGAAGCTGAAGCACGCCTTCGACGAGCTGACGGAGAATATCGCCTGACGCTCCATCGAAAGGTGCCGCTACGCGACGAAACGGGCAAGATCGTGAAGTGGAACGGCTCCGTGATTGACATCGAGGACCGAAGGCGGGCCGAGGCGGAGGTCAAGAGCAGCGAAGAGAGGTATCGCGTCATTGTCGAAGCAGCCAGCGATGCAGTGATTAGCATGGATGAAAGTGGTTGCATCCTGCTGGCGAACCCCGCCATGGCGAGAATTTTTGGTTATGACCCGGCCGAGTTGATCGGGAAACCCCTGACCATACTCATGCCGGAATTCATGCGGAAGCTGCACGAGGCTGGGTTCAGACGATATTTGGCGACTGGCGAGCGGCATCTTAACTGGCAGGGTGCCGAGGTTACCGCCTTGCGCAAGAATGGTCAGCAGTTTCCGGTGGAAGTGTCTTTCGGCGAAATGATCAGTAACGGGCACAAGGTATTTACAGGCTTTATCCGCGATATCAGCGAAAAGAAACGCGCCGAAGATGAATTGCGAAAGCAGAAGGAGGTCTTCCAGAAGATATTCGAGAATATCCCCGTGATCATATCTTTCACAGGCCAGGACGGCCACATAGAGATGGTCAATCCAGAATGGGAGCGCACGCTCGGTTGGACGCTGGAAGAAATACGGAAACAAAATCTCGACCTATTTGCCGAGCTTTATCCCGACCCTCAATATCGCCAATGGGTTCTGGATCTCATTGCCGCGTCGACGGGTGAGTGGATTGACCGCAAAGTGCGGGTGAGGGATGGGAGAGTCATAGATTTGGCCATGGCAGTCGTGCATCTTTCGGACGGGACCATCGTTGCCATCGGGCGGGACATCACGGAGCGAAAGCGTGCCGAAGATGAACTGCGAAAGCAGAAGGAGCTTTTCCAGACGATCTTCGAGAATATCCCCGTGATCATCGCCTTCCGGGGGCAGGACCGCCGGATAGAGATGGTCAATCCAGAATTCGAACGTGCAGTAGGTTGGACGCTGAAAGAAATACGCGGACAAAATCTGGACATATACGCTGGGTTTTTCCCGGATCCGGATTGTCGCCAAAGGGCGCTAGACCTCATGGCCGCGTCAACTGGCGAGTGGAACGACCTCAAGGTGAGCGTAAAGGATGGGCGGGTCATAGATGTGGCTACTACATTCTTGCGACTCTCCGACGGATCGACCCTTGGCATCGGCCAAGACATCACCGAGCGCAAGCGCGCAGAGGCAGAACTACGCGAGAGTGAGGCGCGCTTTCGGCTGGTGGCCGATAGTGCTCCGGTGATGATCTGGATGTCGGGGACTGACAAGCTCTGTACTTACTTCAACAAGCGTTGGCTGGACTTCACCGGCCGATCCATTGACCGCGAGCTTGGCAACGGCTGGGCGGAAGGGGTCGATCCTGAGGATTTGCAGAGATGTCTGGAAACCTACATTCAGTCCTTTGATCGCCGAGAGGCATTCAAGATGGAGTATCGCCTCCGACGGCACGACGGCGAATTTCGATGGCTTTCCGACATTGGGGTGCCACGATTCAATCCTGACAAGTCTTTTGCCGGCTATATCGGTTCGTGTATTGACGTGACCGACCAGAGGCGAGGCGAAGAGCATTTGCGTCGGGCACGGGAGGATCTGGCCCGCGTGTCCCGCGTGGTGGCGATGGGAGAGCTGGCCGCTGCCATTGCTCATGAGGTCAACCAGCCGCTTGGGGCTGTGGTCACGAATGCCAGTGCATCGCTGCGCTGGTTGGCTGGGCAACCACCTAATCTGGGGGAGGCTCGGGAAGCCATCGACAGGACCGTCCGGGAGGCGAATCGGGCAAGCGACGTGATCGTGAGAATTCGCGCACTGTTGCAAAAGGCTCCGCCTCAGATGGAGCAACTTGATGTGAATGTCGTTATCCGGGAAGTACTGACTCTGGCCGGCAACGAGCTTCTGCGCAGTGGTATTGTGGTTCAAACAGATCTGGCGTGGGATGTTCCCAATGTGTTCGGGGATCGCGTTCAATTACAGCAGGTTCTTTTGAACTTGATTCTGAACGGCATCGATGCGATGAGAACGATTACCCATCGACCACGGGAGTTACGCATTAAGTCTGCAAAGCACCCGGATGGTGTGCTGATCGAGGTTCATGATTCGGGAGATGGAGTCGATCCCGAACAAGCAAACCACATCTTTGATCCATTCTTCACCACCAAGCCCCAGGGTATTGGTATAGGACTCTCGGTGGGCCGATCCATCGTCGAGGCTCATGGCGGCCGTTTGTGGTTCACGCCGGGGCCTTCCCATGGGGTAGTTTTTCAATTCACCGTGCCAAAGGCAGACACGTCAGATGAGCGAGCCGCCTAGTATCGTGTTCGTCGTGGATGACAATAGGTCGATCCGCGATGCGCTTAAGAGTCTGATCCGCTCGGTGAGTCTAAGGGTCGAACTCTTCGGATCGTCACGCGAATTTCTGCAAGCGAAGCGACCAGATGCGCCGAGTTGCCTGGTGCTTGATGTCAGGTTACCTGGGGAGAGCGGGCTGGATCTTCAGCGCGAGTTAGCTGCGGCCAACATCCACATTCCGATCATCTTTATCACGGGCCATGGTGATATCCCCATGTCGGTAAAGGCCATGAAAGCAGGAGCCGTAGAATTCCTCACGAAGCCATTCCGCGACCAGGATCTGCTGGATGCGATTCAGGTGGGTTTGGAGCGGGACCGCGCCCAGCGCCAGCGGGAGGCAGAGACGGCAATGCTCCGTGAGCGTCTCGAATCGCTGACACCTCGGGAGCGGGAAGTCCTACCCTTGATCGTTTCAGGTCTGCTCAATAAGCAGGTCGCCGCCGAAATTGGGACCACCGAAGCGACCGTAAAGGTCCATCGTAGCCAACTCATGAGGAAGATGGGAGCCGATTCACTGCCAGAGCTGGTACGGATGGCTGAGAGAATTGGCATCTCCGGTTCAGAGCGATGAAGTTCAAGGCAATAAACCCTCGTTGAGCTAATCTTTACTAAAGTAAAGAGATCTTTGCCAACGCACAATGGAATTGGCCACTGTCCCCATGTACTTTTGATTTTGCCGCGCGAGGCGCTTCCTTTACTCCGGGTCTTCATCCCTGGGCAATCTTTCGATTCACCGTGCCAAAGGCAGCCGACTTTCATGACGGAGCAGCCGCCCATCGTGTTTGTCGTGGATGACGATGTATCGATCCGCGATGCGCTTAAGAGCCTGATCCGCTCGGTGGGTCTAACGGTCGAGCTTTTCGGATCGCCACGCGAATTTCTGCAAGGGCAGCGACCGGATGCGCCCAGCTGCCTGATCCTCGATGTCAGACTCCCTGGGGGGAGCGGGCTGGATCTTCAGCGCGAGTTGATTGCGGCCAACATCCACGTTCCGATCATTTTTATTACGGGTCACGGTGATATCCCCATGTCAGTGCGGGCCAAAAAGGCGGGCGCCGTTGAATTCCTCACCAAACCATTCCGCGATCAAGATCTGCTGGATGCCATTCAGCTAGCGCTGGAAAGGGATCGGATAAGACGGCAACGAGAGGCCAGAAATTGCAGGGTCAAGAAATGAAACACGCCGGGACGTGAACGAGCGATCCGGACCCCACGTGAAGTGGCCTGGGGGCAGTGATGGCGTGAAGCAGATCGCTCCTAATCGTACGAAGCTAGTTCGAACTGCCCACGACCATCCCTCCACTCCTCCGTTCAGCGAGAACTTCTTACGGAATAGTGGAATGCGTGCGCACGTCGAAAGGCGTGCGTCGAGCGCTTCGAATCGCTGACCCCTCGTGAACAAGCAACCCATCTCTCAACTATTAATTTATTAGTTGACAAAGGAGATCGCGGTGCAATATAACCCTTGGAACTATTAATTACTTAATTGTTCGTCTCGGGGAGGTAGCGTTGGCGCGGAAAAAATCACCAAACTTAACCGAAGGCGAGCTCCGGCTCATGAACATCGTGTGGGAGAAAGGGCGAGCGACGGTGGGTGACGTAGTGGCGTCGTTGCCGGCCAATCCGCCGCTTGCATACAGCACCGTGCTGACCACGCTGCGCATTCTCGAGGCCAAGGGCTACCTGCGGCACACGAAGAAAGGACGCGCTTTCATCTATGAGCCGGTGATTGCGCATGAAGAAGCTAGCCATACCGCACTCGGTCATCTGGTAAACCGCTTTTTCGGCGGGTCGCGCGAACTTCTGGTCGTGAATCTGCTGAAAGAAGAAACAATCGGCCGAGCCGAATTGCGGCGCATCAAGAGGATGATCGCGGAGAGCGAGCAAGGAGAGCAGAAATGACACATGTCAACTTCGCCATGACAACTCTTCTGAACGGAATCTGCCAGGGCACAATTCTAGCGGCGGCGATGTGGGTCCTTCTGAAACTGCTTCCGCGACTGAACTCGACGACCCGATTCACGGTTCTATGGCTAACTCTGCTCGCTGTCGTGGCGCTGCCTATCGGGCTGGTCTCGCCCAGAGTTCCGATTCGAGGAGCTCAACCGCATTCGCTTCCGATGGCAACAACGAACACGCCTGGAGCCCCGACTTTCGTGCCTATGGAAACTCGGCACCGGGAGTTGAAGACCGCCGCGAACCCCGAGTCACATCCCGCATCAATTCCTGAATCAAACCGTGAGTTCGCATCTCAACCAGGCTCTGCATCAGCGCGAGTGCAAAACACCGGCTCCCCGAGTTCATCGGCAGTGAAGGAGCCGGTTGAGCATCCGCTGATTCGCATTCGCTCGGGAAAGGTTCTTGCCGCGATCGAGATTCTATGGGCGCTGCTGTCCCTGATTATGCTGGCGAGGCTGGCAGCTGGATACCTGGGCCTGCGAAGGCTGAAATCAGGCGCGGAGCCGGCTCCGGAATACTGGAAGGTGCGCTTGCGGCGTCTGTGTGCGATCAACGGCGTTCGGCGGCAAACGCGATTGCTCATTTCGAACCACGTGGCGGGCCCGGTGTCGCTCGGATTCCTCCATCCGGCGATCCTGATCCCTCGGGCATTTCTCGACACGCTTTCGGACTCGGAACTCGACCACATCGTGATGCACGAACTCGCCCACCTGCGGCGCCGCGATGATTGGACCAACCTGGCGCAGAGATTGATGGAAGCGGTGCTACCGATTCAGCCGACGGTCTACTGGCTCAACCACCGGATGTCACTCGAGCGCGAGATGGCATGCGATGACTGGGTGATCGCAGCAACGGGAACTGCAAAGCCATATGCGGCTTCGCTCGCGAAAGTGGCAGAGCTCTCGCAATTTGGGGCCGTGGGCATCTTGGCCGCAGGTGCGGCGGGAAGCCGGTCACAACTCCTTCAACGCGTTCACCACATGCTGGACAGAACCCGGAACGAAGCACCGAAGCTTGTCCTTAGTCCACTGATAGCGGCGGTTGCCGTGGTCGCCGGGTTGACCTATTTGGGCGCGAGGGCTCCGCAAATGATCGCCTTCGCGCAGAATCCGACAAACGAAAACAGCCAGCAGGAGCTTACGGCACCAACAGCGCCACAAGCACAGCATTCAGGGCAGATCCCGGCAGCGCCAATTGCGGCGCTGACTTCTCCTGCATCCTTGGCGTCTCACAGATGGCTGACCCCGATCACGGTGCTTACCCCGTCCGCAGCGCCGGCAGCACAGGCTGCCACTTCGCCGCTAGCACCATCAGCGCCTCTGGCCCCCGCCGCGCCGCTGGCTGTCATGGCGCCCGTAGCCTCGCAGCAGAGCGGCGAGACTCATATGGAATTCAAAACCCAGAACGGGTGGACGTCACTGCAACTGAAGATTGACGGCGTAATCGAATTCACGGACGACGATCGTGATGTTAAGTCATTGTCACCCAATGGGCATTTCAGGCTGGAAGAAGGGAGTTGGCTTTCCGGACACGGGTATGACGTGAAAGCGGATGAAACGGGAAATCTCACCAAGACTTACTCGGTGGGCCGGACTTCGAAACCTTTAGACGACGAGGGGCATGCGTGGCTGGGGCGCTTGCTCCCGCAGGTGATTCGCGACACCGGGATTGGAGCAGGACCCCGCGTCGCGCGAATACTCCGGCAAGGGGGTCCGCCGGCTGTGCTGGCCGAGATCGGATTGATCCACAGCGATGGATCTAGGCGCATTTATCTGGAGCAGCTCTTCTCTCAAGCCACACTGAATACGGAGCAACTCAAAGACTCCGCAAAATTGATTCGGGGAATCTCGTCCGATGGCGATAAGGCGCAGGTGGTCATTGCTGTGGATGAAAAGTATTTCAGTGGCGACCTTCGTCCGTATCTTTTTGCCGCAGCCGAAAGCATTAATTCCGATGGCGACAAACGACGGGTGCTCTCCGACATTATTAAGAAGGATGCGGGAAACACTGAGTCGCTGGTACGCACGGCGCGGACCGCAAGGCATATCTCCTCGGACGGTGACAAGGCAGAAGTGCTGGTCGAGATGGCGGACCCCTATCGTGCGAGTGATGAACTTCACATGGTGTATTTCGAGGCGGTGAATTCGATTTCGTCGGACGGGGATCGCGCGCGCGTTCTCTCGAAATTGTTGGAAAAACATGGCGACGACCGCGACACACTGGCTCGCGTTCTGCGCTCGGCTGAAAAAATTTCCTCGGACGGCGACAAGGCTCGGGTGCTTCGCGAGGCCGTTTCCAGTTACAGCGATGACCAGGCCGTGCGAAAAGCGTTCTTTGACGCGGCGAATTCGATTTCGAGCGATGGCGACCACCAGCAGGTGCTCGTGACCCTCGTCTGCCAGCAGGGAATTGGGACTGAAACGCTTGGAGAAGTCGCGAATTCAGCGCAGCGAATTTCGTCGGACGGTGATAAAGCGCGTGTCCTTCTGGACCTCGCCGCGACGAATGTTGAGCCGGTTCGCGATGCTTTCTTTGCTGCCGCGGACAGCATCCATTCCGATGGAGATCGCTCCCACGTTCTGACGGCGATTCTCGACAAGCCAGGGACTTCGAGCGCGATGGCCATTGCAGCGATTCAGTCGACAACCGGCATTTCCTCGGACGGGGATAAGGCGCGTGTGCTCCTGGATGCGGCTAACCGGTACTCCAATGATCCGGGCGTCAACGCGGCGCTCCGCAAGGCAGTCGAAAGCTTGCACTCGGATGGCGAATATCGAACAGTGATGTCTGAAATCGCCCGGCATCGCGGAAGCCTTTAACCGGGATAACAATCTTCCTGCCCGGCGCGCTACGCGTGACGATCCAGCCGTGGTTGCGAGATTGATACTTCCAGAGGCGAACTACCACCGGCAGTTGTCTTGCGTTTGCTTTCCCGCGGCTTGCTTTTTCGAAGAACCAGGGATCGTTGGCATCCTAAAGGAATCCTAGCCTGGTATGGTATGGCGATTCAGCACGACAGGCCCGAGAACGCCCTTGTGCTGGTTCATCTCCCGAATCGTCGGCTACACCGGAACAATCGCCAATGCTGCCTAGGCAATGCAGAGAGTCGGATTCCGATCTAAGAAAAAGTATCATTCAACCATTCGGAGGGTGCAGGCCCCCGCGATGACGCGGATCGACCGAATGCAGACCAAGGCGAGAAACAGAAAGGGATTTGCGGAAAGGAAAGCATTTTCATGTTGAAACAAATGATTTGGACTGTATGCGTTTTTGTACGCGCTCGCTGCACATTAGATTTGTTCTGGACCAACCATGATTCCTGTCAGTGAGGCCCGCCGTTATGGTTACCGGGCCGCTCCAGTGTGGCAAGACTACGCTGGTACCTACGGGGATTCACTAGTCAGCGGTACCTCACCATGGACGACGAGACAGTGCTGGAATGCTTTTTGACCATCTTTGCAAGCCGACAACTCCTGTCGGGCGGCGGTCGTCGTCGGCCAACTCTCCAGCCTTTAAGGCTTGCTCCTTGCATTCCAGGGTTTGCTGTATATTTGCCATTCCAGCGACGCTGTCGCTTGCCAGGCTGAAGCGATAAGCCGAGTTCGCCATAGTCAACTGCTAACCGATACGGCGATTCGGTTCGACACCGAGTGTCGATTTCAGTCAAAACTCCAGAAAAATTGGCACGATTTGCCCGAAATTTCATTTGGGCCTAGCTTCTTCACGCTCAGGACCGGAATTGGCATGGTCCTCGGCGGCGGAGGAGGAGGAGCGAGTGTTTTCGTCTCTGCAAGAACTCAAAGGAGGACCTTCGGGCAAAGCGGCTACATTGCCGATTCGGTAGCCACGACGACGGTGTACCTGGCAAAAACCATGGCTGCTGGAAGGCCCCGCCGGCAGCAGTAAGACTCAACTGGCACATGCAGAGGCAGACAAAACTTGCGTGAGATCGTGCTTGCGCTCGAAGCAGCCGCGCAAGGAACTACGATGAAACAATAGATGATCGTCCGGAACGACTCCCAGAGAATTTATAGTCGTATTAGAGCTATGAGTCTCAGTGTTCATCCCGTTTCCCTCCAGACCTTCCGCAAGGAATTCCGGCCAACACTGCGCCTTGCCTTGCCACTGATCTTCGCCGAGATTGGCTGGATGAGTATGGGTGTTGTGGACACCATCATGGTGGGGCGGCTTCCCAACAGCGCGGTGTCCATTGGAGCTACGGGCCTCGGCCAGAGTCTCTACAACAGCGTGGCGATTTTCGGCGGCGGACTACTTCTTGGTATGGACACCTTCGTCGCGCAAGCGCATGGACGCGACGACATTCGAGATGCCAGGCACTCGTTCGTGAATGGGTTTTTTCTAGCTCTCGCCCTTACTCCGATTCTTATGCTTCTCGTATCGTTCTGGCCGATGCTGATGCGGGGGGTCGGGGTCAGCTCGGAACTGATCCAACCGATGCAGCCGTTCTTGCAGGCGCTGAACTGGGGGACTCCGCCGTTATTGTGTTATTTTGCGCTGCGACGTTATCTGCAGGCAGTGCATGTGGTCAATCCCATCATGTTTGCGCTTGTCTCAGCCAATGTTGTGAATCTTGTGGGAGACTGGGCGCTGATCTACGGGCATCTCGGTTTTCCAGCGATGGGCATCACTGGCTCGGGCTGGTCGACGTGCGCGGCTCGCATCTACATGGCGCTCGTGCTGCTAATCACTCTTGCATATGTCGAGTCCAAGCGCAGCCTACCTGATGGGATGCTTGCGGTCGGGATCGATTTGCAGCGGGTGTGGGCACTGCTGACGCTGGGCGCACCAGCAGCCACGCAGATATTGCTCGAGATCGGAGCGTTTTCGGCAGCTTCCGCGCTCATTGCGAAACTCGGACCGGTTCCACTCTCGGGTCATGAAATCGCTCTTAACTGTGCCGCTCTTACGTTTATGGTTCCGTTGGGAATAAGCTCGGCGGCAGCGGTGCGCGTGGGCCACCAATTGGGAAGAGGAGATCCAACGAGGGCACACCTTGCTGGGTGGTCTGCCATTTTGCTGGGCGCCGGATTTATGACCTGTACTGGTCTGGTATTCGTCACGGCTTCAAAGCAGATCGCACGCCTGTTTAGCCCCGATCCAGCGGTGATTCGGGTGGGCGCAACGCTCCTATTAGTGGCCGCAGCTTTTCAGCTATTCGACGGCTTGCAGACGGTCGCCACCGGCGCTCTTCGTGGTAGCAGCGATACCCGCACACCGATGCTCGCAAACCTCGTCGCTTATTGGTTTATTGGACTCCCTTTTGGGTATGTGCTGTGTTTCCGGTTCGGCTTGGGCGCGCTGGGAATCTGGATTGGGTTGTGCATCGGCTTAATGATCATCGGGAGCGCTCTCCTCCTCGCTTGGCACAAGCGACTGCGGTCCAAAGTTTCGCTTCGTTGACCCACAGTAAAACGTGAAATGATCCTGTCGGCGATGGGCGCGGTTGCGACCGTGCTCGCCCTGATTTTCTCGGTCGCCCTGCTCGTGCTGTCGATGGTCTCGACGTTATTTGGTCCGCGCCTGCTCTACCGGTTCTTGCAGAACTCCGGTTACCTAGATCACGATCGGGATGTTCCTGGGCACGTTCGTGTACATCTGCTCGTCTTCCTCGTCACGCATCAGGATCCGCAGTCGTCGTTCATCCCGCAAATCTCGCTGATCACGGCCTGGATGCGGGTCAGTACAGCTCAGGGTGTCAATTTCCCTGTAGTGAGATAGTCCTGAGGAGGAACACCGAACGCGTCAGCGACACGATTGAAAAAGGCAAACAAGGCTGTGATGTACACGGCCTCGGAAATCTGTTTCTCTTTCCATCCAACCAGCCGCAGTTTCTCAACATCCTCCGCAGTGGAGCGGTAAGCGGCGCGGGTGATCAGTTCCACGTATTCCAGCAACGCACGCTCCGCCGCTGTAAGGCCAGCTTCGTCCAGCCGGCCTGCGACAATCGCCCGCACACATTGCTCGGATGCTCCCTGAACCCGCAGGAAGTAGGCGTGGCTATCCAGTCAATACGGACATCGGTTCAAATAGGAGACGTAGCTGGCGATCATTTCTTTGTTTCGTCGTGAAAGATGACCTTCGGAGAAGTGGATCGTGTTTCCCAGTTCGATGACGCGACGCAGGAAGTCAGGCCGCACGCCGAAGCACTTGATAATGCCGGGGACTTGCTGTCTCCCCGATCCGGCCCGCCAAAAGTCATAAGCCGCGGCGGTTTCCCCGGTGGCTTCGCCATCCTCAACGATCTTGATTTTTGTGGAAGGCTTCGCGACTGCCGAGCCATCTGCGACTTCAGGAATCTTCTCGTCGTCGCTTTGATTCGCCGACATGGATTACACCCCTTCCGGAAGCGCCGGCTTTTGCTCGTGTGCGAGCCTGCCGAGGCCCGTAGACCGGCAATCCGGCCAAAAGCAACGCAACTCCAAGCATCGCCGTACGTGGAGTATCCGCGGCAACCAGAATCCGCTGGGGAACAGTTGTGCGCAATAATGCAAAAACACTATGCGTCTGTCTTCACTCTGCGCTACGAACCTGTTTGATCGACACCATACTGCTTTCAGATTATTGACTCGCCGTTAAGCCTCCCTATAATCGCCGCACTCCAAATCTGCGGGGGGAGTTCTTGGCGCGCGTTTTACACGCATTGCTCGACGAGACAGGATTCCGAAGAGCAGTCGCAATTTTTGAGGACAAAGGGTGAAGCATGACTAGCACGAGAATGCTGACGTTGTTCCTAATGGCCATTTGTTTTGCAAGCTTGAACGCGGCCGGACAGCAGATCACCGGAAGCATCCGTGGAACAGTGCTCGATCCGAGCGGGGCGATCGTCCAAGCCGCTACGGTTACTGCGAAGCAAGTCGAAACCGGTTTAACTCGCGAGTCGACCACGGACCGTCAGGGAGAGTACGTGCTGGTTGAACTTCCGATCGGGCATTACCAGTTAGAGGTTCAGGCGAAAGGTTTCCAGAAGTACTTGCAACAAGGCATCTCGTTGGACGTCAACGAAACCGCGACCGTCGCCATTCACCTCAAGTTGGGCGCTGAGACGCAACAAGTTGAAGTGAGCGCGGACGCGGCTTTGGTGCAGAGCACGGTAAGTAGTCTCGGGCAAACCGTGATGGAGCGCGAGATTCTCGACCTTCCGCTGGACGGTCGCAACTTCTCTCAACTCGGGCTGCTTCAGCCTGGCGTGGTGCCCTTGACGCCCGGGCTGCTCGAAGCAGGAGGCCCGGCGCGACAGAACCAAGCCTATGCCGTCGATGGGCAGCGGCCGGAATCGAATAACTTTATGATCGACGGCGCCGATAATGAGAGTTCTGTGGATGGTGGATTCGTGCTCAAGCCACCGATCGACGCGATCGCCGAGTTCAAAATTCTTAGCCATAACGCCAATGCGGAATTCGGGCGCAACACGGGTTCTACGACGAATATCGTGACACGCTCGGGCTCCAATTCATTTCATGGCGCGGCCTGGGAATTTCTCCGCAATGACGCGATGGATTCGTCCGATTACTTCACTCAAAGCGTCCAACCGTTGAAGCAGAACCAGTTCGGCGCCACCTTTGGCGGCCCGATCGTTAGGGACAAGACCTTTTTCTTCGGATATTACGAAGGCTTCCGCGATCGGCAGGGTGAGACCGTGCCGGCGACTGTGCCTTCGGCGGCGGAAAGGCAGGGCAACTTCGCGGAGCAGTGCGCTCCTCCCGCCAGCTTTGACTCCAACGGACTCTGCTCCAATACGCAGGAGCAACTCAGTTTCTTTGGCACCCCGGTGCCGTTCAACCAGATGACTCTTTTCACTCCCATCGATCCGACTGCGACGAATGTCCTGCCGTTTTTTCCGTTGCCGAACGTTGGCGAAAATGGATTCATCGCTACCCAAACCCTAAGCGAGAACAACGACCAGTTCGGGCTGCGCGTGGATCATTATCTTTCCCGCGCGGATACATTGAACTTCCGATACATGTACAGTAGCGGCCCGACGACGGATCCGCTTTCGCCGGTGGGAGCGAACGTACCGGGTTTTCCAGTGGGCGAGTATGACCGCGCGCAGAACTTTGTCACGCAGGAGACCCATATTTTTACGCCCACCATCATCGGGGTCGCGCGCTTTTCCTTCCTACGCAATACGTTCCTGCTCGACGAGCATCTAAATCATGAGTCGCCATCAGACTTGGGTTTTCAGTACGCTTCCACGTTGCCTTCGGCCGCCGGACCTCCGTTCATTCAGATCGGGGGATACGCCTCGGTGGGCGACCCCATCACGGGACCGCGTAACACGTTTCAGAATACCTTTGACGGTTCTGGTTCTCTGAGCTGGATCCGCAGCCGTCACGAGTTGAAGTTTGGAGGAGGCTACCGGCGCGACCAGATCAATGCCTTGCAGGGGATCGCCAGCAACGGCTTCTTTGTGTTCTCCAACTTTCCCTACAGCGACGGATTTGCCAGCTTCTTGTCCGGCAATCCTGTGGTCTTTCTGCAGGGTGGAGGTAACTTTGCTCGGGAGATTCGCGATCGAGCCGTTGACGCCTATGGCCAGGATACGTACAAAGTCAATTCTCGCCTGACGTTGAACATGGGACTTCGTTACGAACTGCCATTTCCCTCAACTGAGAGGCACAACGAGGTAAATCTCTTTGTTCCCGGAGCGCAGTCGACAGTCGTGCCGTACGCTCCTGCGGGGCTTCTCTATCCCGGTGATCCAGGCGTGCCGGCGGGCTTGATTCCAACCCAGAAAACGGCCTTCGCACCGCGGGTCGGGGTTGCCTGGGACCCGCGTGGCGATTCCAAGACCGTGGTCAGTGCAGCCTACGGAATTTTCTACGAGCCGTACTACACTGGCGAGGGCGGGCCGCTGCAGGATCCGGTCAGCTCTCCTCCTTATCTGAAAACTCAGCAGATTAGTTTCCCCGTCAACTCATTTGCCAATCCGTTTTATACTCCGAACCCCTTCAGTCAGGCTTTCCCCGAGCCGATGACCCTGCTTGTAGTCGCGCGCAATCTGCACCTGCCCTACGCGCAGGATTGGAATCTGAACATTCAGCGGTCTCTCGGCGAAAACTGGCTGGTTCAGATCGGGTACGTGGGCACGACCGGTGTAAGGCTGCCGCGATTCATTGAAGGCAATCCTCCGGTCTTTGTCCCCGGCGCGGACACGACTAGCGCTGGCTGTTCGCTAGCAAGCCCGTGTCTGAATTCCACCGAAGATAACGTGAACCAGCGGCGTCTCTATTCCGGATGTACCCTGGCGAATCCGAACAATTGCATTTACAGTTCGGTCGGCGAAATCGCCAGCGTCGCGAACTCCAGCTACAACGCCCTGGAAGCCAGTCTGCGGAAGCGCTTCAGTCACGGGCTTTCGTTCCTTGCTTCCTACACGTGGTCGCATGCCATCGATGACGTATCTTCGTTCAACATTACCGGCTCTGCTTCGCAACCCGTCGCCGGAGAAAATGACCTGGCGCAAGACCCATTCGATCTGAGGGCCGAGCGCGGCCGGTCGATGTTCGATTCCCGCAATCGTTTTGTGCTGAGTTATCAGTGGGTGCTGCCGTTCCTCGAACATTCCAGCAGTTGGTATGGGCGTGTGTTCGGCAACTGGCAGTTGAACGGAATTGTGACTGCCATGAGTGGCGGGCCGT
>Ga0209420_1000754_pt1 | contig 16198 bp, 6 predicted proteins | sample BlaSpr_A8_OM1_O1_FD_187972 | JGI IMG/M metagenome (GOLD analysis project Ga0209420, IMG submission 187972) | Forest soil microbial communities from Thunder Bay, Ontario, Canada - Black Spruce, Ontario site 2_A8_OM1_O1 (SPAdes) (version 2) | ecosystem: Environmental > Terrestrial > Soil > Boreal... | reverse complement strand
GGTAGCTGCCCGCGGCAGTGGCGAAGCGAACTTGGCCATTGACCTGTACCCGCGCGCCGTATCCGTCGCGATTGCTGCGGTTCCCGTGCAGTGTGATGGAGAGCCAATGCAGCATCCCGCCGCGGTTCAAGAACAATTGCGGACGTTCGCCTAAAGCGGTGGCAACAACGTCCACCCAACCGTCGTTATTCAAATCGCCAAAGGCAGCGCCGCGCCCAGCGACGGGCACGTCGGACCCGGCTTCGGCCTTCTCAAAATGGCCGGCGTGGTTCAAGGCCAACAAAGGGGGCTCTCGATACCGTAACGACCCATCCAATGTCGCCACGTTGTCGAAAAGGTGGCCTTGCACGACAAACGCATCCTTCCAGCCGTCATTGTCGAAGTCTTCCAGCCCGACTCCCCAACCGGACGCCATTCCAGAAAGCGCGCCGAAACCCGCTTGCAACTCTTGCGCGCTAAATGATCCGCCGCCGTCGTTGTGAAAAACAACGTACGGATCATGCGGAAGTTGCGTGACGATGACGTCGGGGAGTCCATCGTTATCGTAGTCTTGAAACACGACTCCCATGCCCGACAGCATCTTGCCGTTATTGGAAAGCGCAGCGCCGGCATCGATGCCGCGTTCGCTAAACGTGCCGTTTCCATTGTTGTGAAAGAGAAATTGTTCGGTTACGTCGTTGGCGACAAAGATGTCTGTGAACCCGTCGCCGTCGTAGTCCGCGAAGGCAACCCCTAAACCGTGGCCCTTTTTCGATGCGATTCCAGACGGCACGCTGACATCCTCGAAAGTGCCGTCTCCTCGGTTGTGGTACAGAATGTCCGTAGTCGGAGGAAATTCCCCCGGCGGGCAATACATTGGCTCTGCGGCACCGCAGGTCTTGCTCGTTGCCGGAGTCCAGTCGAGATATCGCGTTACGAATAGGTCAAGCTTGCCGTCATTGTCGTAGTCGAAAAAACCTGCCGAAGCCGACCAGCCCCCCGCGGCCACCCCGGCTTTGGCGGTTACGTCACTAAACGTTCCGTCGCCGTTGTTGTGATAGAGGATGTTCTTTCCGAAATTCGTCACATAGATATCGGGGAAGCCGTCGTTGTCATAGTCTCCCACGGCTACGCCCATTCCATAATTGGTGTCGCCCGCATTTGCCAACCCTGCTTGCTCGGTGACATCGGTGAAGGTGCCGTCCCGATTCTGGCGATACAAACGATTCCAGTAGGCAGGGTCATGACGGGCGAAATTTACCGGACTGCGCAGCGGGTCGGAAACATGACCCGCATTCACGAGGAAAATATCCAACAATCCGTCGTTGTTGTAATCCAGCAGCGCTACCCCACCGGGCATGGCCTCGATGAGATATTTCCGCGACGTAGGAGAGTTGCGCAGGGTGAAGTCCACGCCTTTCAAAGGGCTCACCCTAAACAGCGGTTCGGACTTCGGTTTTGACTCGCTGGCCAACAGGCTCAAAGCACAAACCACCGACAGCAGGCTCGCATAGATTCTCAAGGTGGCGCGTGGCAATGCAAAATCCTTTCCTGTGTGCAGCCCCGTCCAAATGGTCGATCTTTCCGAATGGAAGCTGTCAGTGGAGCGACGGCGATGACGGATTTGCGCGGAGAAATTCCAGATCGGAATCTTCGGTTTCGCCGGGAATCTGCACGCTGAGAACATGCGGCGCGCTCTGCACCGTCAGTGCAACAGGCGATTTGCCTTTTTGGCGCAAGCTCGCAGTCGTCGAATCCCACCCGTAGACTTCGACGCGCATTTCGTCCCACCAGGGAAGGAAGCTACCCTGCCGTTCGCCGATATGCAACGTCAACGAAGACGGCGTAACATCACATGCAAATTCCATTCGCAGAAAACTCCCGCGTTTGTAGGCCAGCGTTTTGCCATCGTCCTGGTACAAAGATCCCCGGCAATTTTTCCCTGGATACACCCGGAGAGTGAGGGGACCTTGCGGTTTCTGTTCGGTACTCTGTGTTACCGGTTGCAGGGGCAAGACTGTTCCTTCTCTTACGTAGACGGGAAGGGTGTCCAGCCTGGGCTGAATTACCAACATCGGTTTGGCTCTAGTGCGGCTCTCGATCAGCGCGCCCGTCCAATAGTCATACCACGTGCCCTCAGGTAGAAGTAGGGAATAAGGATCGGGTTGCTCCGGAAAAGGTGGGGGCGCCACCAAGAGGCTGGGGCCGAAGAAAAACTCATTGGAAGCGTCGAGATCCAGAGGATGCAGATCGTCAGTAGCGCCGGGAAATTCCAAAAAGAGCGGGCGGACAACCGGCAAACCCGTACGCGAGAGTTCTTCCACGACGGTGTAAAGGTACGGCAGGAGGCGGTAACGCTCTTCGATGTACCGTCTGCGAATGGCTTCCTGTTCAGGCCCGTGCACCCACACTTCTTTATCCCCGGAGCCTTGGTTGGTATGGTTCCGATCGACCGGCTGGAAGGTCGCAAGCTCGGTCCAGCGAGTCAACAGTTCCGCTCCAGGCGTCCCGATGAACCCGCCGACGTCTGCCCCGCTCAGCCCAAAACCACTTAGCCCCAAATTGAGAAGCATCGGCGTGGTTAGGCGAAGATGATTCCACGAACTGGTATTGTCGCCTGTCCAGGTGATCGCGAATCGCTGGCCGCCCGCGTAGGTCGCGCGGGTCAAGACAAACGGCCGCAAGTCAGGGTTGATTTTCAGCAAGCCTTCGTAGGTAGCCCGAGAATTCTCCATGCCGTAGACGTTGTGAATTTCCAGATGGCTGGCGGAACGCGGCCGAAATCCAGGTTCGTCGACCCGATGCTGAACGCTGTCCGGCATCGTCAGGTTGGCGGTTTGAAAGACCGAGGGCTCGTTCATGTCGTTCCAAAAGCCCGCGACACCTTCGGACACGAAGTGCTCGTAAAGAGTGCCCCACCACTCCCTTGTCTTTTGGCGGGTGAAGTCAGGAAAGACCGAGAGTCCCGGCCACACCGTTCCTACGTACGTCGAGCCATCCAGATTCTTAACGAAATGATCCCCGGCCGTGCCGGTGTCATACGGAGCATAGCCGGCGTTGGCGACTCGAGCAATGTGCAGATCCGTGATGGCTACGACGTGAAAATGATCCTGCTGCAACTCCGACAACATTTTGGAAAAATGCGGAAAGCGTGCTTGGTCCACCGTGAAGGGGCGTTTTTCCTGTTGGAAATCGATATCGAGATAGAGGACGTCGGCGGGAATCTTGTCCGAACGCAGCCGCGATGCGATTTCGCGCAATCGACCTTCGGTTTCGTAGCTAAACCGCGACTGCTGAAACCCCAGCGACCATAAAGGAGGCAGCGGAGGCAACCCGGTGAGCCATGCGTACGCCATCACAACACGCTTGGGGTCTGGACCGTAAAAAAGATAGTAATCGATCGGCCCGTTCTCCGCTCCCATCGAATAGATATCGTCTTTCCTCCTCCCGAAGTCGAAACTGCTGCACCACGTATTGTCCAGAAACACTCCCAGGGAGCGTCCTGCCCGCATGGTCATGAAAAACGGAATGCTCTTATAGATCGGGTCGGTGGACTCTTGAAAGTGAAACGCATCGGTATTCCAGAGGCGAAACTCCTGACCGCGTCGGTCCAGAGTGCCAACCTTGTCGCCTAGTCCAAAATAATGTTCATCCTCCGGCATTTTCTTGTACAAGCGGAACTCATTTCCGTGAATTTCGACCGAACGTCCGGGGACATCCTCTTGCAGGAGATTTCCCTGCAGGTCGGTAACGGAAAGGTTGAAGGTTTCCTGAGCAATTCGAACGCGTAACGTATTCGTGCGGAACCCGTATGCGTCGGCGGATGACTCGGGAGTGACGCTCACCGCCTGAGCGCGAACTTTTTCAGAAACTGCCCAGGAAGCATCTTCGGGCAGCTTGCCTTGTGCTGCGATCCGAACCCTCAATACGTCGTCACGAAGCGCCAACACCTGCAAGATCTCGGTACCGCGACGCAGTTCGATGCCGTTCGGTAAAGGCTTAACGACACTGTCGTCGCCAGCGCGGGCTCCCGCGCTGGCGAGGGGTCCAGCGGCCACCGTGTGGGAAACGGTACCCGACTGGAATGCGAAGCCTACGATGAAAAGAAGAAATATACCGCGGCGACTGCCGCTTTCTCTTGCCAGGGCGCTTCTCATTCAGCCTTCCGGTGGCTCATTGGACTGCGACGACTCGGTTTCGGGTCGGTCGGCTAGACCACAAGTGCTCGTTCTGCAAGCGAGCCCAAGATTCTGACGTCGCGGAGCCGTCCCAAACCGGCAGGGCGTAGTCAACGGATGTGAGCAAAGGCGAACCTGGCAGCCAGCGATGATTCAATCGATGGCTGCCAGAGCGTCCCGCACGTTTCGCTACCAATAGAACTTCCCGGCGAACTGTAAGCTCCGCGCCGGATAGGCCGAGGTTATGGTCCCAAACGTGGCGTCGCCCAGATTCGTGTCTGGCTCGAAGAAGTTCGGGTGGTTGAAGGCATTGAACAGCTCAAAGCGGAATTGGAACCGTTTGGTGTCGCTGAAGTTCCACCATTTCTGTATGCCCATGTCGTAGTTGAAGTAGCGAGGGGCACGAAGATCCGAAAAGAACCTTGGAGCATCTCCAAAGGTGAACGGAGTAGGTTGCGAGAACGCTGCGGGATTAATCCAGTCATTGATCGATTGATTTTGCGGTATGGGGCTGACACCCGGTACAACGTTGGGGCGCTGGTTGAAACCGAAACCGAGGTTGTTTTGCGCCGGGCTGATCGAAAGGGGTAATCCTGACTTTGCCGTCAGAATTCCACTCCACTGCCAGCCGCCTAGTACAGCGTTGACAGGCCGGTTCCAATCCGAGCCGAGTTTCTTCCCCTTACCGAAAGGCAACTCGTAGTTGTAATAGACCACCAGGCTGTGCGGAATATCGGTCACGTCGACCGAACGTTCGGCGGCGAGATCGTACGAATTCCGCACCGAACTGCCGCTGCCCGGAAATGCCCAACCGGAATTCCCTTGCACGTTATCCAAGAACTTCGAGTAGGTGTAGGAAACGTTGAGATCCAGCCCGGAGTGCCAACGGTGGGTGTATGTGGCCTCCAAGGCGTTGTATGTCGACCCGCCCACCGCAGGCTCCGCTTCGGTCACACTGCAGTATTCCGGATACGGCCGCAACAATTGTCCCTCCACAATTGTCGGCTCGTTAAGTCCGCAACCACTTTGGGCGATATGCCCAAAAAATGGGTTCGGCACCATGGCGTTGAGCGCGTTCCCCATGGCCAAATCGGCCGCGGGAAGTTCATCCCACTCCAGATATTGCGCAAGCACATGTACGCCATGATTCCCGACGTAGGTGATGTCCAGCAGGTCGTTGTTCGTGAACGCGTATTGCACTCCTGCCATCCACTGCTGCACATAAGGCGAACTGCGGACAGGATCGGTTACCGGGTTAAGCCCGAATCCCACGTCCGTCAGCGCCCCCAAGGAGTTGCCTGTGGGCACTACTTCACTCGGAAAGGCACTCGGCAGTCCCAAGGATGCGTTTCCGCTGAGCGTCGAGGATGGATTCAATCCATTGTTGAGGCTCGTGACCCACGGGGTCGATTGTGAATACCCTGTGTTCGGTCCTTGACCGTAGAAGTTCGGCACAAAAAAGACCCCGTACCCGCCGCGCAGGACAATCTTGTCGCGCAATTGATACGCTGCCCCGATCCGCGGCGCGAAATTCGTAAAGGACGCGTTGTACAGCCCACTGTTGCCGGATGAGTTGAACACCAATTCGCCCGGAACGTTAAATCCGAGAGAAGAGCTGATTGGATTCGTTGCCGTAAAATCAAAGTACTCCTGCTGATCGTGTCGCTCCGTTGGGGCCGTCTGGATTTCGTACCGGAGGCCGAGCGTGAGGGTCAGCTTTGGCTTCACTTTCCAGCTGTCCTGCAGATACCAGCCCAACAGATGCTTGTCGGTAGCTGGAAATTGTGTGAACCCCGTCTGATCGGTGCCGCTCCCCGCACCCAGCAGGAAAGAGGCAAACCCATTTCCCGTTCCCGCCGCCGCCTCTTGCGGATTTGGTCCAGCCGTGGTCGTGGTTTGAAACTGCAGGACCGTGTTTGCATAGTGTCCCCCGTCAATCCTGGCCCACACGTCCATAAATCCAAACGCAATTTCGTGCTTTCCCTTTATCTTGGTGAAATCCACCGAGCTGGTCCACAGAGTTTGCGGGGTGAGATAGTTGTCGAGGCCAGCCTGCGCTCCGAGAGCGGAGTAGCTCTGCGGCTGAATCTCCGGAAAGGATGGCGCAATCGGATCGATGAAAGACGGTAGTCCCAGGGTCGAGGACTTAAATCCAAAACTCTGGGTAACCGATTGTTCCACATGGCGGTTCACTCCGAAATTCACGCTTACGTTGAATGTCGGGCTAATCACGTGGTTGTAACCAGCGTTGATGCTGTATCGATTGTTGGGTGCGATGACTCCCGGCCCTCCCATATCCGAAGCGCCGTAATACGTGGGGAAATTTATTTTGGTCTCGTACTTCTGCGACCACCTTACATTGATCCGATCGGAGTCGGTGAAATTGTGATCGATGCGTCCCGAGTATTCATCGGAATGAGCGGCGGCCGATGCGGCCGCCGTAAAGTTGTTTAGCAGCGCACCGCTGGTCGGAGTGGGCCAATAGGAACCACTTGCGATGCTGGACGCAATCTTGTCCATCAAAGCCGGCGGAATGATATTGCCCGGGAAAGGATCTCGAATATAGCCGGTCTGCGTGGCAACCAGGCCGGTCGTAGGGTCAATCGCGCCAGCCGTAATCGGTCTCGTGCTAAACGGATTGTAAATTGCCCCGCTCAAGATCGGCCTTCCGAGAGCGTCTGTCTGTCCCGTCGGCGGTCCAAGCAGCGCGGAAAAATCTCCTGTCCTTTCCGCCGAAGTAGGCACCGTGCCAACGAAGGTGGCAGGCGTTGCTTGCTTCAAGCCTTCATAATAGGCAAAAAAGTAAGTCTTGTTTTTCCGGATTGGCCCCCCGATGGTGGCGCCGTACTGATTGCGGTGAAACGCTGGTTGCGCTCCATTGTTAAAGAAGTACCGCGAATCCACGGCACTGTTGCGGTAGAACTCCCAAGCATCCCCGTGGAATCCATTGGTGCCCGATTTGGTTACCACGTTGATCACATTTCCGCTGCTCCATCCGTACTGCGATGTGAACGCATTGGTTTGGATCTTAAACTCTTGCACGTCGTCGACCGACGGAACGTAGATGACCCCTCCCCAGTCGACGCGCGTGTCGTAGGTGCCGTCCAGCAGGTACGCGGCGGTATCAAAAAAGGTCCCGCCAAAATTCAGGAAGGAAATATCCTGATCCGCGCTTCCGGAGATGCCCGGGGCTCCCACAACCTGCTCTTCGGCCGTATTGCTCACCGAAGAGTTCAGTTCTGCGAGGCTGATGACGCTTCGAAGATTCAAGGGAAGCTCGACGACCTGGCGTGCGGAGATATCCGACGAAATATTGGCGTTATCCGCGTTTAAAAGCGGTGCTTGCGAAGTGACTTCGATGGTTTCGGTTACCGCCCCGACGGACAATTTAACGCTCTGCTCCGCTGTCTGGCCGGCCTCCAGAGTGATCCCGTCTTGCCGGTACAGCTTAAAGCCTGGAACTTCCACGACCAGCGTATAAGCGCCGGGGGGTAGCAGCGTAAAGCTGTACAAGCCGGTGCTTCCGGTCGAAGACGCCCGAGAAATCCCGCGTTCCGCACTCGTCACAGTCACCTTCGCCCCGGTGATGGCTTGGCCCGACGAATCCGTGACCGTTCCATTCAGCGTCGCCGTGATTGCCTGCGTCTGGCCATAGACCGCTTGACCGCTCAGGACCACGAGCGCCAGTGCGCCCAGCAAGAATCGAACCTTCCAAGATCGTTCTTTACAAGACATAAGGATTCCTCTCTATACGCGGTCGGGTGGCTCGACTCACCCGGTTGCTCGGCCAATACGTGAATTTTTTAACGCTCCCCCGGAGGTCTCCGACTCATCTTCCAAATGGCCGAAGCACGAGGGCAGGAGCCCAAAATGTTGGTTACACGTATAGAGAGCTTTGCTCTGGCATGGCAAGGGTTTGCCGGTAAAGGAAAGGGGATAAGAAGGATAAGAACTTAAAAAATTGCCCAACCCTCATTTTTTCAACAGCTTGTGGCCGGGTAACGCCTCCCGAAAAGAACCACGTTAATCGCCTTATGCATTGCGCGCCGCTCGGAAGCCCTGTACTATCGGATCAATCAGGTTTTCCTATAGACGAAATTCATCGCGGCCATGCCACGTTTCACGGTGCGGCGGTGCGTTTCACTCGAAGCGGTAGGGCAACATTGCTACCAGAACAGGCAACGGAAAGCTGGACACCCTTTAGCGAAGCGGAAAAGGGTGCTATTCAACAGCAACTGGAGCAGTTGCTCTCCTCCCCGCTGTTCCACTCCAGCAAGAGATACCCTAGTTTTTTGAGGTTTGTTGTCGCGCGCGTTTTGGCCGGTCAGACCGACCAGCTTAAGGAGCGTATCCTAGGCGTTGAAATCTTCGGCCGGCCGGCCGACTACGACACCAACGCAGACCCCATCGTTCGAGTCACCGCGGCCGAAATTCGCAAACGCATCGAACAGTATTATCACGACCCCAAGCACGTCCAGGAGATTCGGTTTTCCCTGCCCTCCGGGTCCTACGCTCCCCAGTTTTCCTGGCCCGGACATCCTTTGGGTCTGGTGGGAACGTCAGCAGACCTGCCAGGGCACGGTTCGGATACAACCGTACTTCCGCCCTCTGCCGGTTCACCAGCCGCCCAAGGGATCCCATCCGAGAGGCGAAAGCTGGTTCTTGCGATTGCTTTGATGGTGGTTGTCATCGTTTCATCGGCGCTTTGGTTTATTACTCGGCCTCCGGTCCTGAAAGTATTTTGGGAACCATTCATCAACTCACCCGAACCACTTCTTTTCTGTATCGCGGACCAGAATCAATATTCGAGCATTCGATTACGCGATGCCGCCGACCCGCAGCGGGAAACCACGCTATCGGACAGCATGATTACCGTGATCATTGACGACGTCAGCCCTCTGGTTAACGTCGCCGGCCTGCTTCGCGCCTATGGGAAAGACTATCGTGTGCTTGGCGAGTCGACCACCAGTCTGACCGATCTCCGCCGCAGCCCTTCGGTCTTCATCGGAGCGTTCGACAACAGCTGGACGCTGCGATTGACTTCTCCTTTGCGTTTCCACTTCGCAAACGATCCTGAAATGACACAATTTTGGATCGAAGACCGTTCTAACCCTGGAAGACGTGGCTGGGCGTTGGATCGCTGGCAACAGCAGCAAACCGGAACGTACAAGGATTACGCTATTGTGGCGCGGTTTGTGGACCCCGATACCGATCAATATGTCGTGGTGGCCGCAGGTATCGGGCGCGGTGGGACCGTAGCTGCCGGCGAATTTCTAGTGGATGCGCATCGCATGAAGGATATGGTGAGCCAACTGCCGCGGGACTGGAATCGAAAAAATGTTGAAATTGTCCTCGAGACCCAGGTAATTCAAAATCGGTCCGGCCCGCCGCGCATCAGCGCCGTTCACGTCTGGTAGTTCTATCCCCCCATCGGCGGCACGGATTTTCCTGGGTTAATGCGGTCACTCCGGTTTCACGGCACGTTTGTAAGGAAGACCATCCGATCATTCTGAGGGGCCATGGACATCACTCGTATCGGAATGAAGTGTCTACGTCGTGTGATCTTGCTTTTCGCCAGCGTTGCATGTTTCATGCTGCTTCTGCGTCATAACCTTGGGGTCGCAGCAAGCCAAGACTCGGATACTCCCGCCCATACTCCGCAACCCGTAGCTCCAGTGCGTCCGATGACGGAAGAGTATTTCGGAACCAAGGTCGTCGATCCGTACCGCTACATGGAGAACCTCAAAGACCCTGAAGTTGTGACCTGGTTTAAAGACCAAGACGAATACACGCGTTCGACATTGGGCCGGGTTCCGGGACGCGCCGCTCTTCTCGCGCGCATCAAGGAACTGGATCAATCAGCGCCCTTTCGCATCTTTGACGTTCAGCGTTTACGAGGCGAAAAATATTTCTATCAAAAGAAGCTCGCGGGAGAAGACGTAGCCAAACTCTACGAACGTGACGGCCTGGGCGGTCGAGAAAAACTGTTGGTCGATCCCGGACTGTTCGCCAAACAGGCAGGCACGCACTATTCTCTGGACTACTATATGCCGTCTCTGGACGGGCACTATGTCGCCTATGGAGTGTCGCCCGGAGGCTCGGAGGATGCAGCTATCCACATTCTCGACGTGACTACCGGGCGGGAGTCCGGGGAGACCATCGACCGCAGTTGGTACGGTGGAATTTCCTGGATGCCCGACAACCGATCTTTCCTGCACGTCCGGTTTCAGGCGTTGCAGCCGGGGATGGATCCGGCGGAACGCCGATTAAAGAGCCGAGTGTTCTTGCACCAAGTGGGAAGCGACCCGGAAACCGACAAAGTGGTTTTTGGTTATGGCGTCGAACCAAAGATTGAACTGGAGCCTTCCGACAACAGCAACGTTAGCATCGACCCGCGATCGGATTTCGCCCTCGCTTGCGTTTCACATGGATTCAGCAACGACGCTAGTTGCTTTGTCGCCCCGGTCGCGTCCGTGGGAAAACCCAATGCACCTTGGAAAAAGATCTTCGACGCCCAGGACGGGATCACCAACCTGGAAATCCGTGGCGAGGATCTCTATCTGCTCTCGCACCGGGACGCGCCAAGATTCAAGATTATTCACATGGGTATCTCACATCCCGATGTTTCGAAAGCAGAAGTGGTCGTACCACCGGGAGAAGCTGTGATTACCAACCTGCGCGCGGGTGCTGACGCGCTCTATGTGGTGGAACTTGATGGGGGCGTCGGAAGACTGCTGCGCGTCCCGTATTCCGACGGAGCTCCGGAGAGAGTGCCGTTGCCTTTTGAAGGTGCAATTTACCTAGCCGGCGGCGACCCCAGCCTTCCCGGGTTTGATCTCGATGTCGATGCCTGGACCAAAGCGCACAAAATCTATCAGTACAAACCTGGCGGGCAGGTTGTGGATTTGAAACTTCAGCTCAGTGGGCCCTTCGACGACACCGGGGATGTGGAGTCCGTGGAAGTGAAGGCTCGAAGCCACGATGGGACGATGATTCCCCTCTCGATCATTTATAAAAGGGGAATACAACTGGACGGATCTCATCCCACACTTGTTTCGGGCTACGGAGCTTATGCGCTCAATCAGGATCCGTACTTCGATCCAAGATGGATTGCCTGGATGGAGCGTGGCGGCGTAGTGGCTTTCGCACACGTGCGCGGGGGCGGCGAATATGGGGAAGACTGGCATCAGGGCGGAATGAAAAGCAACAAGCCGAATACCTGGAAGGACTTTATCGCCTGCGCCGAATACCTTGTGCAACGTGGATACACGACATCCGCAAGGCTCGCCGGCCGGGGTGGAAGCGCGGGCGGAATCCTGATCGGAAGATCCTTCACCGAGCGACCGGACCTGTTCGCGGCGGCGCTGGACGAAGTAGGACTCTCCGACATGATTCGAGACATGTTCTCACCCGACGGTCTTCTCAATGTCCCGGAATACGGAGGGTTGGATAATGCCGAGGGGTTCCGAAATCTCTACGAAATTAGCGCTTATTATCACGTGAAGGACGGCGCGCACTATCCAGGTATTCTGCTGACCACGGGTATGAACGATCCTCGGGTAGTTCCTTGGGAACCTGGGAAGATGGCGGCGCGTCTGCAGGCTGCGACCGCCAGCGGCAAGCCTATCTTGCTCCGCGTGGATTATCAGGGTGGTCATGGTGGGTTTGGGGCCACGACCTCTCAGGTCCAGGAACGAACTGCCGATGAATGGAGCTTTCTCCTATGGCAGTTCGGCGTGGCGGACTTTCAACCGGAAAAGTAGCCGACGCGCTCGACCGAGATATGGATCGTGGATCCACGCGAAGGTTTGCTAGGCGAGCGTCGTGTCCGGCTCCCAAAGCAAATAACGCTGAATGAGGTGTTGCCCTTAAGGATCCTGCATTAAGAAGATCGTGCTTCAGAGTAAGGGATGCGACGGCTATGGCTCGGTAATCCCCAACAGTTGTGTGCTCGCCGCGTTCAGCTCCCCCTGAAAATACATTTTGACGTTGCCGCAGGCTGCGTTACCCGAATTGCCCGCGCTGTTTACGGAGATCTGGCCCTCGTTTTTGGCCACGCCCGCATACACGAAATCCTGGTAATAGATCTGCAAATAGTTCAGGAATGCAGGGGCTTGAGGCTCAGGTTCGCAATACTGACCAGCGATACTGGTTTCGGTGAAGAAGTCCTGCAGCACATCGTACAGAGCTTGATCGGGATTGAGGGAACACGTCTCCCCCTCGGGACATCCCTCTGCGTTGGCGTGCTTTGATACGGAGGTGTTGAACTGCGCACCGCCGAGGACTTGTGAGGTCCCTGCCGGAGGAGCCGCAGTTTGTTGTGAAAGGAATTTTACGCCGTTGATGCCCAGGTAGGCGCCCTCGCGTTGGACCTCCAGCCCGCTGGTTTGTGTGGCTTTGGCGTTGGATCCGCCTACGGGGTAGGCTTCGACGAAGTACGAGAGGATCTGCGTCTCAGCCTGGCAATCCATGTTTTGATCGGCCGTGCAGTCGGTCGCGAAATTGATGGGCGTTGCGGGGGGGCCGGGGTCGGGGAATTCCCCGGGCGGAGGCGTGTCCCCGCCCGCCAGGTTGGGTAGGCCGTTACCCGTGGTGGCTACCAGGGTCAGGCCGCTGAAGATTTCGCCATAGGTGTCGATCGCATGGTCCCAGGCAGCGACGAACGGTTGATCCGTTCCTTGAAAGGAGGGCTCCCCGTAATAAAACAACTGCGTCAGCTCTATCCACATTTGGTTGGCCGAGATGCCCCCGGGCGTGCCGCCGCGTGACACGAACTGCATCTGGTTGACCTCGTCGCCACTGGGCAGGATCATTTCCGCCGAAACGGCCGTCGGCCCCGCCACGGAAACGGAAACCAGAGCAGTCTGGTCGTTATACTTTGCGGCCAGCGCCTGCAAAAAGGTCTTCCAAGCAGCCTGATAGGTCGCGTTCCAGGGCAACGGAAGCACATTGCCGTCGGCCTGGTCTTCTTCGTCGAAATTCGTGAAGGTTACCTTTCCGCATCCTATAAACAAGAACCTTTTGGCGTTCTCAAATATCGGATCGCAGCTATAAAATTCGTCCAGCATCCACTTGGGCGTGTTGAACCCCGGCGCCACAATGAGCTGGATCGTTTTCAGGTTATCGGGATTTTTGGTGTTCCAGTTTTCAACCCTATCGAATGCATCCTGCACGTAATCCCAAGAGTAGGCATTTGCGTCTCCGGGCGGGTTGGGGTTCAGCGTGTCCCAGTGAACCTGAAGGGCCAGCCCAGAGACCGCTGGGTTGTTCAGAAGGAAGTCATAGAAGGTTTTGAGGTAGGAATTCACTGCTGGCGTGGGGTCGGGAACGTCGCCGTACCCAGGATTGCTGCCATACCCCTTTGTGAGCACCTCCTCAATCCGGACGACAGCGTAAATGCCCCTTGGAACGCGTGGTGGCGTTCCGCCCCCTGGGCCGCCTGAGGATTGTGCTTTCGCAGCTTTTAGTGCAGGAACAAGCAGAAGAAGGCCGATTGCCAGAGCGTGCTTGACCGAAATATTCATTGGGCGCCCTCCCGAGCGGGATTTTCAGGCGACGAGGCTAGACCGCGAGGTACATCCTATCGTCCAATCGGCGCGGGTCAAGTTGATTTTCAGGTACTGCTGGAAGTACCGCAAATGGAGCAGGGCCGGCCCGATCGAGCTGGAACGGTTCCGGAAGGGCGAGCCGTCAACGTCGTGGGTCATGCGGCGAAGGCGGAACGTTTTAGCGAGGAGATGCAGCAAGTAACCAAGGTGTTTCTCTCGTCTCTCTGCGATAGATTCTTTCAATTGGAGGCTTTACTCTGGCTCTCTGGTCAATCTGTAGTTTAGGCCCTCGCAGCCAAGGCAGGCAATTTAGCGTCTGCTATCATCGGTTCGGGGTGAGACAAAAGATGCCGGATTGTGGAGTTGAACGCGGATTCATCAAAGGGTTTGCGGAGAAGTTCGGCATCTTGGCCAAGCGCTTCCGTGAGCAAGAGGTCCGCTGGCGCCCAGCCAGTCATGTACAGAACCCTTAGGTTCGGCTGTCTCTCCTTCAGTATCCGGGCGAGTTCAGGGCCGCTTAATTCTGGCATCACGACATCCGTTACAAGCAACTCAATACCTTCGTCTAGTTGCTCATAATCTCGAACTGCAGCGACGGGACTGGCTTCGCATAGCACTTTAAAACCTAGACTTTCAAGCTGAATCGCCACTATTTCTCGGACACGATTATCGTCTTCGACTACCATAACCGTGCCTTTGCTGAGGTCCTCAATACGGCCATGGAGTGCAACCTGGCGTTGTGTCGGCAGCGCATCCACAACGGGAAGGTAAAGCCGGAACGTTGATCCGCGGCCGGGTTCGCTCACCATACGTATGTGTCCACCGCATCGACGCACAATTGCATAGACGGTGTAAAGCCCCAAGCCCGTACCTCGGCCGATTGGCTTTGTCGTGAAGAACGGCTCGAAGATGCGTTCCTGGACGGTCTTAGACATTCCGCAACCTGTATCAGCAATCTCCAAAACGACGTAGCGGCCGCAGGGTACGCCCACGTGCTCGGTACAAGTAAGATCTACGTCAACGGACAAAGTCCGAACGGTCAGCCGACCCCCTTTCGGCATTGCGTCTCTGGCGTTAACACAGAGGTTCACGATAACCTGGCCAAAAGCTCCCGCTTCACCCAAGACCTTTTGAGACCCACACTCAAGGTAAATCTGAACTTTAATGTGCTCACCGATTAGTCTTCTAACCATTTCACTCATGTTCTTAATTTCTGCATCGAGGTTGAGGGGGTAAGCCGGAAGGGATTCGTCACGGCTAAACGCAAGAAGTTGGCTAGTTAACGACTGTCCGTGAAATGCGGCTTCAACGATGTGCTGCAGTTGGGCTCTCGTTTTATCCAGAGTCTTCAGGTCAGGCCCGCGAGGTGCATTTAAAATGGTGACCTGGACTTCAGTTCTGATCCGATTCAGAGTCTTTAGAGCTAATTGACTGTAGCCAAGTACTGCGGTCAAAACGTTGTTGAAATCGTGGGCGATTCCCCCCGCTAGCAGCGCGAGAGATTCCATTTTCTGCATCTGCCGCAGTTGTTCCTCTAGAATCCGCTGTTTAGTAATATCCTCGACCATCGTCTCAAGCCCAACAACGTGCCCGAGTTTATTGCTGACCCAGCCCCTCGCGTGCGCGCGCACGAGAACCAGAGTTCCGTTCTTACGTCGCCAATGGACCTCAACGCTCTTCAATGGATTTAGTTGCTGCGCGTTGTCGAGGATGCGGTATCTCTCGTCGGGGTTCGCGTATATGTCTTCCTCGAGGTTCTTGGACAGCAATTCCTCAGCCGAGTCGTAACCCAACAGCTCGACCAGCGCATCGTTCACGAACATGAAAGCGCCGTCGAGTGCAACGCGATACATTCCGCAGGGGCTGCTTAGAAACAGAGACCGATAGTTCGCTTCCGATTGCCTCAATGTCTCTTCAACAATCTTGCGTTGCGTGATGTCCTCGCACACGGCGAGCAGACATTGCCTTCTGCCAACCTCGATTAGCTCTGCAGAGTACAACCTCGTTTGAACTGTGCCTTTTTTATTGCGAAAGTGAACCTCCTGGCTCCGTATCCGCCCACCAGCTTTAATTTCCGCAAGTGCGCATGATCGCTGACCGGAGTCGATCCACGCCTCGATTTCGGAACCGCTCTTGCCGATGACTTCGTTCCGACGAAAACCAGTTTCCCTTTCAAATGCCTCATTGACGTCAACAAATTCGTCATCGTCTAGCGTCGTGATCGCACTGGCCAGTGGGCTGCTCATAAACAGCTTCGAAAACTTCTCCTCCGAGGTTCGGAGCGCCTCCTCTGTATGTTTTTGGTCCGTGACGTCATGAGCCATGGTTCGAACGATAGGTTCAGTCACGCCTTGTGTCTGAAGCATGCTGTCGTATTCCCAAATCCTGCATTGGCCGGTTTTGGTTACAACGGGCATCAGTCCCGAGGCGACACCGCTCGTGCGGATTCGCGAAAGGTACCTGTCGAACTCGGGGTGTGCTTCCGTTGGAAGG
>Ga0209420_1000753_pt1 | contig 16207 bp, 14 predicted proteins | sample BlaSpr_A8_OM1_O1_FD_187972 | JGI IMG/M metagenome (GOLD analysis project Ga0209420, IMG submission 187972) | Forest soil microbial communities from Thunder Bay, Ontario, Canada - Black Spruce, Ontario site 2_A8_OM1_O1 (SPAdes) (version 2) | ecosystem: Environmental > Terrestrial > Soil > Boreal... | reverse complement strand
CGAACACTCCTTCCACGGCATTGCTCCTCCCCTAAAAAAGGGGAAAAGTGTAACCTATGTGTCCGGTACGAACTGTTACCTATGTGTCGGGTCGCTCAAAGTTACTATCTGCGAGCATTTCTAATTCATGGAGTGAATATGCAGGCATCGAAGAATCTTTGGTTCACGATACTGTTAGTTTGCGTTCTGGCCGGCACGGCTGTTGGACAGACCGGCCAAGCGGCCGCTCAGGCTCCTTCGCGGGCCGGAGGCTCTGATGCGACCGTAAAGACGGTGGATCAAGCCATCGATCGCATTATCGCCCGCGAACGCGACGAAGTAACCACCATAGAACGCTTCCGGCCAATCGTGGAAACCTACATTCAGGATATGAAGCCTGACCCGAACCTGGGAAATGTTCCCTCTGGTGATCATTTCTTGCTCGGCCAGGCAGATTTGTCGAACGGCGTCGTGGAACATTCTTTGTTAGCTTCCAAAAAGGGGGTGCTCGATTCCCTCAATCCAATTGCGCACGTCGGCGGTTCTTCCAACTCGCCACACTCGCCTGAAGTTTTCCTTCGAATGATCTTCATCGACACAAAGGGATTTGATCGCCAGACCTATCAGTTCGAATACGTTCGGCGCGAATTCGTCGGCGAGGTCCGTTGCGTGGTTTTCGACGTTACTCCTCTGCCCGGAACCGGAAAGGGGCGATTCACGGGACGCATCTGGGCGGAAGATCAGAACTTTACCATCGTCCGTTTTAACGGCATGGATACTCCCATTGCCGAAAAAAGCGGTTTCAATCTTCATTTCGATAGCTGGCGTTTGAACGTTCAGCCGAATCTCTGGGTGCCAGCTTATATTTTCAGTCAAGATTCAGGCCACGAACATTCCGTCGGCAGCGTGATCCGCTTCAAAGCCCAAACGCGCTTATGGGGTTACAACCTGAAAAATTCTGGAGGCCACGAAGAATTCACCGCCATCACACGCGCGCCCGGTTCCTCCACTCAGCTCTTGGATTCGGAATCGCAGGCGAAACAAGGTTCTACCATCGATGCAGAACGTGAATGGCAGCGTCAAGCGGAAAACAACGTCATGAACAGTCTGGAGCGGGCCGGCTTGCTCGCTCCGCGTGGTCCCGCCGACAAAACACTCGAGACCGTCGTCAACAATCTGGAAGTAACGAATAATCTCGACATCCAGCCGGACGTTCAGTGCCGCGTGCTTCTTACCGGCACCTTGGAAATGTTCACCATGGGCCATACGATTGTGTTGAGTCGTGCTCTGATCGACGTGTTGCCTGACGAAGCCAGCTTGGCAACTATGTTGGCCCAGGAACTAGCCGACATTCTTCTCGCCAAGCCTTCCGCCGATCAGTGGGGTTTCAACGACACAACCAAAGTTGACGCGGTCGACGTTTTGTCTCGCTTCGCCTTCAAAGATAGTCCGGCACAAATTCAGCAGGCGAACCAGAAAGCGCTGGAACTGCTGAAGAACTCACCCTATAAGGACAAGCTCGCCAGCGCCGGCCTTTTCCTGAAACAGTTGGACGCGGATTCTAAGGCGCTTCCCGCTTTGATCAACCCCCATCTCGGCAACCGCGTTTTTCTGGCCAGTCAATTGATGACCTTGGCTCCCAATCTGGATTCCACGAAGCTTGAACAGATTTCCGCCCTTCCCATCGGCGCGCGCGTTAAGGTGGATCCCTGGACCGACCAGGTTGAACTGATTAACGCCAAGCCTGTGCACATTACGTCGACGCGCGAAAAAATGCCGTTTGAGATCACTCCGTTTGCACCTTATCTGACTCGCTTTAGTAGTACGGGAACTAGTGCGCCATAAAAATAGACGGATATAAGCGACACGAGGAACTATCGGCAGTATGAAGCATTATATGTACTATTGACGGACTGCTCCGTTCGACCCTAAGCTTTCAACCACTTTGACAGCTCGATTTTCAGCAGTCTCTGCCTCCGAGAACTGCCTGAAAACGAAGTCCCGCAGCTTGGCCACCTAGGAGAATTATGACTCGAGGATTGGGCGTATCTCTGCTGAGAATTGTTTCACTTGGATTGCTCGTGAATTTTGTTTGCCAGGCGCAAGAAGTGCCGCTGATGACCCGCCATGTGCGTGCCGCAGTTCGCACTGGACAGGCGCGCCCTGATCTCGTCGTTGTCGAATAAGCGGCTCGGGTTTTCGATGCTGATTGTGCTGGGCGCTCTCTAAGAAAAGCACGGACGCAAATTCCGGGCTTTTTTATTCAGCGGCTCCCTAGGCCTTTGCATCGTAGGCACGCTCAATGAAGCGCCGCCTTCTTGATAGAATCCAGTGGTGCCCGTCTCCTCTCAAATTCGTTTAGGCACCTCCGCATTCACCGCGGCAGGCTGGGCTGGAACGTTCTATCCCGCGGGAATGAAGAGCACGGACTACCTTTCTTACTACTCCTCGAAATTTGATACGGTGGAAGTGGATTCCACGTTCTACGGGATTCCTACAGCGCAAGCTGTGATGAATTGGGAGCGGAAGACCCCGCCGGGTTTTATTTTCTCCGTAAAAATCCCGCAAATCATTACGCACGAAAAGATCCTGTTGGATTGTGACGCCGAATTCGAAGAGTTTGTCAGCACCATGGAAATTCTCGGCGAAAAGCTCGGGCCCATGGTCTTTCAATTCCCTTTCTTCAATGACGCCATTTTTCCGGGCGCTGTGCAGTTCATTTCCCGCCTCAAGGTGTTCCTGCGGAAATTGCCGCGCAGCAAACACAAGTTCGCCGTCGAGATTCGCAACAAACATTGGCTCACACCGCGATTTGCCGAGCTTCTTCGCGAATACAACGTTGCCCTCGTGCTTCAGGATCAATCCTGGATGCCCCGCCCTGAAGAACTATTCGAAAAGTTTGACCCCATCACTGCGGATTTCACTTACATTCGCTGGCTCGGGGACCGCAAAGGCATCGAAAAAACCACAAAAGTCTGGAACCAGGCGATCGTCGACCGCACAACAGAGCTGCGCAGTTGGGTTGATGTTTGCCACCGGATTCAAAAGCGCGGCGTGACCATTTACGCGTACGCGAACAATCATTACTCGGGATTTGGCCCGGCTACCGTGGAACAATTTCGAAAAATTTGCGCCGAAAAAGCGATTGAGACGCCGCTAAACGTACAGTCGCCGCTAAAAATCGAGCGGACCCTCTTCGACCTTCCCGACAACACCTGTTAAGATAGAAACGCCAGCGAGTTCTTATGACCGAATCCATTGATCGATGTGGAAAATGCGGAGTGGACATCGACCCCACCCGCCGCGTTGATTTCACTTTGAAAGACGGCACACGCGTCTGTGAGTCCTGTTTTGTGAAGGGAACCAGGCGGTCCAAAGAAGAATGATTTACTTTGGCTTCCGCGAGAGTTCCTGGACTAGGTAGCCGGACTCGCGCTCTAGAGGTTCTTCCAGGCAACTTTAGCGGCACCCAACAGCGGGCAATCTTCATTCAGAATCACGTGAATCGGAATCTGCGCCAGAAAATCTCCCAACTTTTCTTTGTGCTTCACCGCCGCAACGAAGCTTCCATTTTTCAGTTTTGGCAGAACCTTTACCGCAATTCCCCCAGCGACGTATATCCCTCCGCGCGCCACATTGCGCAACGCTAGATTCCCCGCTTCCGAACCGTAGATTTCAACCCACAAATCCAGCGTTGCCACGCACACCGGGCAGGTGCCCGCCAATCCGAGTCGCGTAATTTCGGGCGCAGGGTCGGCACCGTTACCGTCAAACGAAGCGTGGCGCACTTTCGGATCTAAAAATTCATGTACGCGCAGGAATCCGGCGCCCGCCAAAATACTTTCAGCGCTTACGAACTCCTCGTGCTGCTTGATAGATTTCCACAGATCGGCTTGCTGCACTGTATTCGGAGCGTAATCCGCATGGCCGGATTCAGTTGCCATCGCTAGGTGACGTTTGCCGTCCCAAAACAAAACGCCTTCCCCTAAGCCCGTTCCCGCCGCTATTACCACCTGATTCGCTTGCGGCGAAGGCACTCCGGGATAAATAGTCTCGACATCTTTCAGCTCGAGTACTTCAATACCGTGGGCTGTCGCTTCCAAATCATTCAACAACCGCACAAAGCTCAGGCCGAGGTGCTTGGCCAGAGACGCGCCGTCCACGATCCACGGCAAGTTTGTAGCGCGCACGCGGTTGTTTACTACCGGCCCTGCTATCCCAAACGCAGACTGAGTAACCTTTGCCTTCGTTTGATTTAGAAAATCGGTCAGAATTTCTTCCAGACCGGAATGTTCCTGGCTGGGGTACCGCTTCTGTGCCACGCGCACAAGCTTCTCGCGCTGTACTTCGAATAGCCCGAGATTGGACTTGGTTCCTCCCAAGTCGCCCGCCAGAATCATCAAATCCTCCGCACTTTTTCAATTCCCCAAGAAAATCCGTTTACAGAGGGCGCCATTCACGTTCTTCCAATCCCGTCAAATCATCCGCAGCACGCGGACCTTCACTGCCTGCGGGATAATTTGGAAACGGCGGTGGCGAGGCAGCCTCCCACGCTTGCGAAATCGGATCCACTAAGGCCCAAGCCGCCTCTACGCTATCGGCTCGATCGAAAAGCGTGGCGTCCCCGCGTATGCAATCGTTGATCAGCGTAGAGTAAGCATCGCGCGTGACTCCGCCAAACGTAGACTTGTACTGGAAATCCATGGTCACCGGGCTGATATGCATCTGGCCGCCGGGCGCTTTCGCTCCAAACGAAAGCGAAATTCCTTCGTCCGGCTGGATATTCAGTATGAGGGAATTCATTTCTGAATTTTCGCCGCGAAAAACTCTGTGCGGCGCCGGCTTGAATTGAATCAGCACTTCGGTGACCGCCCTCTTCAAACGCTTCCCCGTGCGCAAATAAAACGGCACGCCGCTCCAGCGCCAGTTATCCACCAAGAGTTTTAAGGCCACAAAAGTTTCCGTCGCGGAATCAGGTTTCACTCCCGGCTCCTGGCGATAACCTGGCACCGGTTTCCCCTCCACCTGTCCCGGCCCGTATTGTCCGCGCACAACGTTCTTCCAAATGCTGTTACCAGCGAATGGCCGGATCGATTGCAGCACCTTGATCTTTTCGTTTCGCACTGACGTTGCGTCGAAATTTGCGGGCGATTCCATGGCTACCAGTGACGTTAGCTGCAGCACGTGGCTCTGTATCATGTCGCGCAACGCGCCGGTGTTTTCGTAAAAAGCCGCGCGCCGCTCGACTCCCAACGATTCCGCCGCAGTAATTTGTACGTGATCTACATAGTTGCGGTTCCACAGCGGCTCGAAAATTCCGTTTCCAAATCGGAAAACCAGCAAGTTTTGGACCGTCTCCTTGCCCAGATAATGGTCGATGCGATAGACCTGCGATTCATCGAAAACGCTAAGAACTTTCTCGTTCAAGCCACGCGCCGAGGCTTGATCGCGGCCAAATGGTTTCTCGATGATTACGCGCGTCCAGGATTTATCGGACTTCGGCCGGTTCAGCCCGGCCTTCCCCAATTGCTCGATAATCTCTAAATAAACTTCCGGAGGCGTTGCCAGATAAAAAAGCCGGTTACTCCCCAGTTGCCCTTCGGCGTCCAACTCATCTAAACGCTTGGCCAGACCGCGGAAGGCCCCCGGATCGTTGTAATCGCCCGCGAAGTAATGGAGGTTTGCTAGAAAATCAGTCCGCTTTTTTTCCCCCGCGCCGGGCGCTTTCGCTTTTGACAAAGCGTCATCCGTCTTGTGCCGGAATTCCTCATCGGTCATTTTCGTGCGCGCGAAACCCACCAGTCGAAATCGCGGAGCCAGACATCCGTGAAACGCCAAATCCCACAGCGCAGGCAAAAGTTTTCGCTGCGCCAGATCCCCCGAAGCGCCAAACAACACAATCGCACACGGTTGAGAGGGCACCTCGCAGTAGTAAGCGTCCGTCTGCGGCTTTTCGGCGGTTTCAGATACTTGCGCGTTCATAAGAAGACCTCCCGGACTCTCCACGTTCGCTGCCGGGTGCGAGCCTTTCTTCTAATCCAACTAAAAACTTTCGCAAAGAGCCTACCATAATTATCGATACGCGCCGCCTTCATCTAGCCAACCGGCGGGACGAACCTGCCACACCAACTGGAATTTCCCGCGCCGTTGAAGTATCTTGAATATTCAATCATTTACAGGGAGGACTTAATGGCAGACGAGAAGCAGTCAGACACCACCGGAGCAGCCGCGCAGCCCGCCACACAAGGCGTGCACGTGGTGAAGTGCGTTAAATTCGGCCGCGAGATGCCCGGCCTGGATCGCATCCCCTGGAAAGGTGAACTCGGCCAGCGCGTTTATGACAACGTCTCAAAGGAAGCCTGGAAGTTGTGGGTCGAGCACTCCAAAATGCTGATGAATGAATTCCGCCTGAATCCGCTTGATCCTAACTCTCAAAAAGTGATGGGAGAACAAATGGAAATGTTTTTCTTCGGCGAAGGAGCCAAGCTCCCCGACAGTTACGTGCCTCCAAAACACTAAACCGTCGCCGCAATTTCGTATCCCGCGAACTTCGTGGCCCTAGCAAAAAGCATTTGCGTTACGAGCGCCAATAGTTCTGCATCACTCGGAAACCCAATTCGGCTGTGTTGTGGTACCACGAGGACCGAATTCCGCAACCCACGGCTTGATGTCTAACACCCGTGTTCCATCACCCCACGGTCGAAATTCTCAAAAATAAGCGCCAGCTGTATCGAAGAGTTTAATCACCTCCGCCAGGCTCAACACAATTCCATCGCTGTGAGCGCGTAGATCGCCGCTGTGTCTACGATTTTTCTGGTGTCCACATATTCATTTGGACCATGCGCCACGGATAGCAATCCCGGCCCATAACCAAATGCTGGTATTCCCTGTGCAGCGTAGAACCGCGTCTCCAACAGCCCGGGACACATTTCAAAGCGCGCCGCCTCGCCAGTCACGGTTAAGACGCTGCTCGACAACGCTTCGCCGAGCCGTCCGTTTTCTTCACAGGACGCCGAATTCCCCTCCTGCAAGATTTCCCACTCCAGAGGATTCCCTTCGCGCTTGCAACCCTCTAGAATATCCGTGATTCTCTCTTTCTCCGTTGCAAGGTCTTCTTCAGGATTTGTCCGCCGGTCGATTGTGAACCAACACTCTTCCGGCACCACATTGAAGTTTGTCCCGCCACCGCTCTGTCCGCCTAGCATCAAAATCGAGTTGCGTGCTTGTTCTGAGCCAATATTGAATTCCGTGGTGCGAAGTTCCACTTCGCGCTTCAGTTGGCGCAGTTTGTGCACCACTTCATGCATACGTTCGAACGCATTCGCGCCCTGATGTTGCAATCCCACATGCGTCGCTTTCCCAAACACGCGCACGCGCATGGAAATGGCCCCGCGATTGGCATTCCACACCACACCGCTGGTTGGCTCTGCCGTCAGCATCCCAACGTCTCCGCGTCCGAGCAATCCTTGCCGCGCCAGCCACGCTGTGCCGCCGTCTCCTCCCGTTTCTTCATCGGGAACCAGCGTCAAACCAATCTTGTGTTTTAGTTTCGCGCTTAGTTCTTTCAGCGCCAGTATCGCGTATAGCATGGCCACGATCCCGCCTTTCATATCGCAGCTGCCGCGGCCAAACACAAAGTGTCCTTTTCGCGTCGGTTGAAATTGCTCTCGACATTGCGCGGGAACTACATCGTAATGACCGTGAAAATAAAATGCCCGCTCTCCGCTTCCATACGTGGCTAAAAGGCACTCTGGAGCATCGTGCCGGTTGTCGCTCGAACTGCTCGTCGCGAAACGTTCACAAGCAAGCCCGCCGCGCCGTAGCGTTCTCTCCAAAAAATCCGCACAGGCGCCAGAATTCTCCCCCGGTGGGTTTTCTGTCGGAATCGCGACAAGATCCGCCAGCAAGGCCGCCATCTCCTCCTCGCGTTCGCGCAACCAAGAGAGGATCGCGCCGCTCCGTGCTGTTAGCTCCGCTGACTGCTCAGGCATGGCGCGCATCTTAAGAACATCTTCAGCCGATGCCAAGCTCCATATTGGAGTCTCCGGGGTTCGCCGTTTCCAAAAATCGCGTTCACTTCGTTTCTTCTTTAAGGTCCAGCGCGATCTTCAAAACCTGCTCGCTCAGCTCCATCGCATCCACATCGTCCATGTTGGCAAGCACCACAACGCCAGCGCCCTTTTCCGGCGCGAGAATGATCGCGGTGCTGGAGCCCTGCTGAGAGCCGTCGTGTCCCACGAGGCTGAGACCATATTTTTTCATCATGCCCCAGCCAAGCCCATAGTCGTCCTTCGGAACTTCCGCCGGCTTTTGCGGGGTCCACATCATTTCGCGCGTTTCTGGTTTAACCAGCTTGTTCGCGAGAATCGCGATTTCGAGCCGCGCCATATCGTCCGCGGAAGATATCAGCCCGCCGCCCGGAATTTTGTAACTAGAATCCAGCACGCCCGCGTTCTGCACCACACCCGATCCGTCCTTGTGATACCAACGAGTTCGATGCGGAACGATCGCGAAAAAATCGTCGTCCCGCGTTTCCTCCATCCCCACCGGTTCAAAAATATTCTCTTTTACGTAGTCCACATATTTCTCGCCGCTGGCACCTTCCAGCACGCATCCAAGGACCGTGTAGCCATAAGTCGAATAATGAAATCTCGTTCCTGGTTTCGCCACGAGCGGATCCGCCGCAAAAATCTTCAGCGATTCTTCCATGCTCGCAAAATGTTTCGCGCTGTCGTCCGGAATATCGCCTTTGCCATCCTGGTTGTAGTGACGTATACCGCTCAGATGTCCCAACAGTTCGCGCGTTGTAATAGGCCATTCTTTCTTCGGAAACGCCGGACAATATTTCTGCACCTCCGCATCCAGATCCAGTTTGCCACGCTCGGAAAGTTGCAGGATCGCCGTAGCGGTAATCGGCTTGGAGATCGATCCGAGACGGTATAGCGTGGCAGGCGACGCCGGCACAAAGTTTTCCAGGTCCGCCATACCAAACCCTTCGGACCAAACTAGCTCGCCTTTCTGCACCACAGCAACAGAGATTCCCGGCACGCTGTTCGCCGCCATGAAATTCGAAACCGCTTTTTCGATCGCAACACGTTTCTCAGATGGAAACTCAGCGTTCTGCGCTCGCAACGTGTCGCTGCCAAACAAAATAGCCAATACCAACATCAAACAGGATGTTGCAGTCCTGCGCGTTTTCGGTCGCGCTAGAGAGGTCGCGCCCAACTGTATTTGCAGAAAATTTGCGGAACCAGTGGATAACATCTGCGGATTCTCCCTTTTAAGCTTGCGAAGGGCGCATTGTACTGCACTTCGACCTCTCCTTCCCAAGCCGCAAACTTGGCACTATCATGACGCCTGTGAACGCTTGCGGTACCGTCGGCAGCAAAGAATGGAGCGCCGAAGGCTTTACTGGCTTGCCACGGCACGTAGCGCTCCGAAAACATCCTCGAGACAAAGAAAAGGTATTTCTAAGGTAGCGACACCTACATACCTGAATTGGGGACTTCACTACAGCTCGGCTAATGTATTCGGAATTTTACGGTAATCGATGTTTGTACTGGAACGGGTTTGTCGTCGAGGTAAGCGGGCTCGTACTTCCACGTCCGTAACGAATCGAGCGCCGCTTGTTGCAACAGCGGTTGGCCGGAAACTACTTTCATGTTGGTAAGCTTTCCATTCGTGTCAATCACCGCATCCACGGTGACTTCGCCTTCGATGGCGGCTCGTTTAGCTATAGCTGGATAGTTCGGCACGGATCTCAGAACGAGCCGCGGTTCTTTCATTCGGCCACCCGACGGCAGAAAAGCTGCGATAGCAGCTGGATTCGCACTAGCGCGGGTATTCGGGTTAAGCCCCGTTATATCCGGGGCCGCTTCTCGGCCAATCGAGTGATGAGTAATAACGGGCGCTGCAAGTGGTTTTCTGCCCGGAAGCTTCCGCTCCACGCCTGAGGCCCTTACCGGCGTCTGAAAAGCCCGCACGTTGTCAGCATATTCCCGATTTTGATTCCCAGGAAAGTTGTCAGCATTTGCGATGGGCATCGCAGGCGCCGCCGAGTTCGGATCGCTTTCAGGTCGCACACGCGCCACGGCGTTTGCCGTAGAAACGCCCGACGACTCTTCAGCTCGAGAATTCATCTCATCTGTTGGGGCTGGTTGCTCCCTGTCATGGTGCAGAAGAAAAATTCCTGTCGTGCCTATCGCCACGAGAATCGCGACAACAGCGCAGGCAAAAATCATTTTCTTTCCAGGAGAAGCGCGCAGCCCGCGAAACCAAGAAGGTTTGCGTGAGTATTCATCTTTTGATTCGACGTGTGTCGGAACAAATTCGCTTGAGTTCGTCGTCGCGACCGAGGAAAGAGCGTGCTTCTTGGGAAAGTCCCAAGCCGTCAATTCGATCTCAGGTTCGCCGATATTTACCACCTTGGCTGCTTGCTGCCCAAGTTTCTGAGCAGACTCCACTTTATTTCTGACCGTTAGGGGAATAACCTGCGATGTGGTTGCAGGTTTCGCCAATACAAAACTCGCTTCATTCGCGAGGTCGCTCGTCCAAAAATCTTCAACAGTGCTGCCTGATGTTACCGACAGCGGTCCCGACGTCCGTTTCAACGTGCCCTGAGGAGCATATACGCCCCAAAAACCCTTCGTCGATCGAAAGAACTCGATCTCCGCATACCCTCTAACATTTGGATAGTTTTTAGCCTTCACCACACGGCAAGGTATCACCTCAGCCGACTTGCGGTTCGCAACCATTACCATTTGGCCTGGGGCTACCGCAGCGGATAATCGAATCACCGCGCCATGCGGGAAAACGATCACTGTGGAAGTTTCCTCTGCAAAGACCTCGTTCCGTGCAGGCTGGTTTGAAATGGGTGTAGCGCGCCGGGAGCCGCACACGCCTATAGGAATCTCAATGATCCCGATGGGTACCTCTTCGGTGGACGCATGTTCAGTGGTTAATACGGGCGTCTCCGGCGTTTCAGAAATTGGTCCTGTGAGTAAAACTCGGGAGGATCGATCTAAGGCATTCACCAACTTTTCGGTTGGTGTCGGAATAGCAGTTCCGCGCTGAAATTCTTCCCCCAAATGGCCCCTCGACAAACCGCGATTGATTGATATTGGTCCCAGGTGGACAAATCGACCTATAGTACTTTCGTACTTAAAGTGTTGCAGTGCTGGAAACAATCCGGAGCAGGTGGATGGGAGCCGAGAAATGTCGATGCGCAAGGACATTCGTTTTGCCGTTCAAAATGCCGACGTGGTGTCAGCGATCCTGTTGCGACCGCCATCCGCAGAATCGCTCTTGGTTCTTGCGCACGGTGCAGGCGCAGGAATGACTCATCCGTTTATGGAATCGCTGGCGACCGAACTCGCCGCGGTCAGAGTGGCCACACTGCGATTCCAATTTCCCTACGTGGAGCAAGAACGAAAAATTCCCGATCGGCCGCCCGTACTCACTGCCACGATTTTTGCAGCCGTGCAAACTGCCGCGAAAGCCGCTCCAGACTTACCCTTATTCGCCGGAGGCAAATCCCTTGGCGGACGCATGACTTCGCTCGCTGCCGCACAACAAAAATTGGGCGACGTTCGAGGATTAGTATTCTTCGGTTTCCCACTCCACCCGCCGAACCAGCCGGGAACCAAGCGTGCCGACCACTTGCGCGAGATCAAACAGCCGATGCTCTTCTTCCAGGGAACGCGCGATCCCTTCGCCGATCTCAAACTTTTACGTCCCATCTGCGCCGCCCTGGGAGCGCGAGCGATTCTTCACGTCATCGAAACCGCCGATCACTCGCTCCACGTCCTGAAAAGTTCAGGCAGAACCGACGCTGCCGTCTTGCAGGAATCAGCTCGAACCACAAGCGCGTGGACGCAAAAGTTGTCGCGAAGTTAGCTCATCGGCGGCCCAAGCTGAATGGGGAAGAAACCTTTCCGAGCCGGCAATTCAATGCCTAGATCCGTCGGTCTCGAATATCCCAACCTGGACCTTCCGCGTCACAGCCTCCTACCCCTTGATTCCCGCAGATAATGTGCTAGTGTCAAATTGGGGTTTTTTTGGGCCCCGGCGAGGAAGCCTCATGCATAGCGGTGCGGTTTGCAGCCAATTGGACTTGACCTGGAATCTAACGATCCGACGAGCATCGGCATCCCGAGCGAGCAACGCAACGCGAGGGATCTGCTTTGTATTTTCTAATCGCGAACACCAATTAATAGAACCATTGGTAAGTCATAGAAAACAAACTCAACCATCGCAAAAACACCTTCGGATGCACTAAACTGGAAATCATAAGAATCATTAAAACAGGAGAATTCATCCGCGGATGACTCGCACATCGAAAAATTCGTTTTCAACACGCGGACCGTTGCGCGCTGCCGACGAGTCCTTTGAAATCTACCGTCTGAACGCGCTCGAACGCGCGGGCGTAGGAAACGTGGCCCGGCTCCCCTTCTCGTTAAAAGTGCTGCTGGAAAATTTGCTGCGCCACGAAGACGAGCGCTTCGTTTTCGCCGAGGATATTCGCGCCCTAGCCGGCTGGGATCCTTCCGCAGCCGAAGGCGCCACAGAAAAAGAAATTTCGTTCATGCCCGCACGCGTCCTGCTCCAGGATTTCACCGGTGTCCCCGCCGTCGTGGACCTCGCGGCTATGCGCGAAGCCATGCGGTCGCTCGGCGGCGATCCCAAGAAAATTAATCCGCTGCTCCCAGCCGAACTGGTCATCGACCACTCCGTACAAGTGGACAAATTCGGAGCCGCCGGAGCTTTCGCCTTCAACGCCGACCTCGAGATGCAGCGCAACATCGAACGCTACGCATTCTTGCGCTGGGGCCAAAAAGGTTTTCTGAATTTCAAAGTCGTTCCGCCTGATACCGGCATTTGCCATCAGGTAAATCTGGAATATCTCGCGCGCGTCGTCTTCCGCGAAAAACAAAACGGCGGGTGGACGGCCTTCCCCGACACGCTGGTGGGCACCGACTCGCACACCACCATGATCAATGGCCTGGGAGTATTCGGCTGGGGCGTAGGTGGAATCGAAGCAGAAGCCGCCATGCTCGGGCAGCCGCTTTCGATGCTGATTCCGGCCGTCGTCGGCTTCAAATTACATGGACGACTGCCCGAAGGCGCGACCGCCACCGATCTCGTCCTCACCGTCACGCAGATGCTGCGTAAAAAGGGTGTCGTCGGAAAATTTGTGGAGTTTTACGGCACTGGTCTCTCCAGCCTCACGCTTCCCGACCGCGCCACCATAGCCAACATGGCCCCCGAATACGGCGCGACTATGGGCTTCTTCCCGGTAGATTCAGAAACGCTCGCTTATTTGCGATTTACCGCGCGCAATGAAGATCAGGTCAAACTCGTCGAAGCCTATACAAAGGAACAAGGACTTTTCCGGACCGACGCCACTCCGGATCCAATCTTCTCCGATCGCCTCGAACTCGATCTCGCCACTGTCGTCCCCACAATGGCGGGGCCCAAACGTCCGCAGGACAGCGTCCGTCTCACCGATGCGAAAACCTCGTTTGAGAAATCCCTGGGAGCCGCACCAAAATCCGTAACTGTACAAAACAACGGCGACCGTTTCGACTTGGCCGATGGCTCGGTGGTAATTGCCGCGATCACCAGCTGCACCAACACCTCCAATCCTTCCCTCATGCTCGGCGCCGGCCTGCTGGCAAAAAAGGCAGTCGAGCGCGGACTAACTTCCAAGCCCTGGGTAAAAACGAGTTTCGCGCCAGGCTCAAAAGTCGTTACGGATTACATTGAAAAGGCCGGGCTGTGGCCTTACCTGAATTCGCTGCATTTCAATCTTGTCGGTTACGGTTGCACAACATGCATCGGCAATAGTGGCCCCCTTTCCGAGCCAATCAGCCAAGCCATTAAAGGAAATAATCTTCTCGCCGTTTCAGTCCTGAGCGGTAATCGCAATTTCGAAGGCCGCATCAATCCTCTCTGCCGCGCGAATTACTTAGCGTCGCCGCCGCTGGTTGTGGCCTATGCCTTGGCGGGGCGTATGGACCTCGACATCGTGAACGAGCCGCTTGGTACCGACAAAGCAGGCAAGCCCGTTTATCTGCGCGATATTTGGCCCACGCCCGCGGAAGTTGAATCGACCATGCGCTCTTCAGTCTCCAGTGACATGTTTAGAAAAGAATATGCCGACGTGTACACCGGTGACGCGCACTGGAAAGCGCTGCCGATCCCCGAAGGTGATCTTTACGCCTGGGATTCGAAGTCCACTTACATCCAGGATCCGCCGTTTTTCCACGATATGCCGCGGACTCCTGGCGCGCTGAAGGATTTAACCGGACTCCGCGCGCTCGCCGTGCTAGGTGACAGCGTCACCACCGACCACATTTCTCCGGCCGGCTCGATTCCTGCCGACACACCCGCAGGCAAATATTTGATCTCGCGCGGCGTGCAACCAAAAGACTTCAATTCGTACGGCGCTCGCCGCGGTAATCACGAAGTGATGATGCGCGGCACTTTCGCCAACATCCGCCTTCGCAATGCTCTCGCTCCCGGCACCGAGGGAGGTTGGACCATTCACCAGCCCAGCGGCGAAAAAAAGTCCATCTACGACGCGGCCATGAAATATCGCGATGAACATGTCCCTCTCATCGTAATCGCCGGCAAAGAATATGGTTCCGGCTCTTCGCGCGACTGGGCCGCCAAGGGAACATTGTTACTGGGCGTTCGCGCCGTGCTGGCAGAGAGCTTCGAGCGCATCCATCGCAGCAACCTCGTCGGTATGGGCGTGCTTCCCCTCGAATTCTTGCCCGACGAAAACCTGAAGACGCTCGGCCTTACCGGCCTCGAAATATTCGAAATCGATGGCCTGGCGCACGACTTCGCGCCTCGCAAGAAAATGAAAGTCCGCGCGCGCGCGGCAGATGGCAAAGAAAAAACATTTTCGGCCATCACTCGCGTGGATACGCCCTTCGAGCTGGCCTACTACCAACACGGCGGAATCTTGCAATACGTCCTTCGCCAAATGTTATAGTCCGCAATCACAGTCTAAGATCGCGGCAACACCTTCGCGATAAATTGAACGCGAGCTGAGTCGGCAAAGTTCCTCGCCGCTTCAAAAACTAAGAGGTTTTCGTTGCGGAAGAAATCTTCTTCGCGTCAGGGGTCCTCATCAAGTAAGTGGAAGTGGGCAGCGCTCATACTGCTCGCGGTTCTCGCTCTCGGGTATGGCGTGCTCAGTCATTTCATGGGCGGCCCGCGAGACGTATACGGCTTCCTACGCTATGCCCTGCCCCAATGGCATCGCGGGGATCTGCGGGTGGGTGATCGCGCTCCCCATGTTCCGCTGATGAGCCTCGATGGGCAAACTCAGTTTCATCTCGGCGACCGCATCGGGGAGCGCCCGCTTGTTCTAGTCTTCGGCAGCTATACCTGACCGCCCTTCCGCCGCGAGGTAGGCTACCTCGTCAATCTCTATAACGATTACAAATCTCAAGCGAACTTCTTGACCGTTTATATTCGCGAAGCGCATCCGCAGGACGAATGGCAGATGAAAAGCAACGTGGACGAAAGCATTTGCTATCCCCAGCCGCAAACGCTCGCTCAACGCGTCGCCATCGCCAACGATTTCATCCAGCGCTTTCATTTCCCGTTGCCCATCAGCGTGGATGACATGCACGAAACGGCAGACCTGGCTTACGGAGGTTGGCCCGAGCGCATTTACATCATCGACGAATCCGGGGAAATAGCCTATCGAGGCGGATTGGGACCTTTTAACTATCATCCCGAAGAAGCGCGCGCCTGGCTCGAAAGAAAATTTGGACCACCGCATGCCGTCGGTGGCGACGCAAATGCAAAAAACTGATTCCTGTACTATGCCATACAAACGTCAACAACCGAATCCTACGGCGGAAGCGCTGCGGTTCCACGCAAGATAGGGTTAGGCCAGCACCCCAAAACATGCTATGCTCAGGCTGCGTTTGTTGCTCTTGTAACACCTTTAGATTCGATTGAAGGGGCTGCAAGTTCACACTTGCGGCCTCTTTTGCTTTACGGCTGGAGGCGGTCGAGAACTACAAATAGCTTAAAAAGAAGGAAGTACATCAGTGAGAGAACAAGGAACAGTAAAGTGGTTCAATGCCAGCAAGGGTTTTGGATTCATCCAGCGCCAGTCCGGCGAGGACGTTTTCGTCCACTTTTCCGCGATTCAGGCGGAAGGGTATAAATCGCTGAACGAAGGCCAAGCGGTTGAGTTCGAAGT
>Ga0209420_1000752_pt1 | contig 16220 bp, 9 predicted proteins | sample BlaSpr_A8_OM1_O1_FD_187972 | JGI IMG/M metagenome (GOLD analysis project Ga0209420, IMG submission 187972) | Forest soil microbial communities from Thunder Bay, Ontario, Canada - Black Spruce, Ontario site 2_A8_OM1_O1 (SPAdes) (version 2) | ecosystem: Environmental > Terrestrial > Soil > Boreal... | reverse complement strand
GAATTCTGGTGGGAAAGCGGTGGGGTAAGCCAAAAGCCGAAAAAATAAGGCCGCAAAAATAAAGAGAGTTCCGAGGTGGTGTGGGGTCCATTCGTCTCGGCCAGTAGCTCGCGTTTGACCCTTGCTCGACCTGCTCTCGCTGCTTCCCTTGCGGGGACAGCGCGCGATCTTCGCTTGGGCTCCGGGCTCACCGCCAACCGGATAAACCTACCCTACGCCTCGGAACTCTATCCTGCCTTCAACATTTCTTCCTCGTTCTCCTCAACCAGCGCTTTGCTATAGACCCTTGCTCACCCTCCTTCCCAATCTTGCGATCAGGAAAGTGACTCCGCTTGAGCCCCGGACGCCGCACCAACCGGAAAAACTTAAGAAGCTGTCAAAGAACGATTTAGTTGTACTCCTTCTATAAATTCCGTCAACGAAAAATCGCGCTCTGTAACCCCATGCATTTTCAATCGAGTGCAGCCCGTCCACAGGCAGATGACCGGATTTGGTGCAGGAGCACCACTGGCTTTTCGCAGATCCCGCATCCGACGCGGAGTTTCGCGTCAAACATTGACACGGATCGATGCGAAGGCGAGGGATGAATCCTATTTGCCGTCTGTGAAAATCGCGCATCCCCCGTGCCGGACAAGGGATTTGGCCAAAGTGCTTAACTGAATCACGAAATTTGCCCGGAGCCGAGAACAGGCAGAACTCAAAGATTGATGTGTGAGACGGCCGCCCCCGGCTGTCCCCCCATAAACATTCTTCAGTCGACTTCTACGGTCTCGTCCAGTAGCCGCTTGTCGCTCTCGTCTGTACCGGTCAGTTCGAACGCGCTCGTAAGCGCCGCTTTCCCTTTTTCCACGCTGGTGATGACATAGGAGCAGCTGAACCAGTGGGCCTCGGCCAAGTCGGTGGAGGACCACTGCGCCGGGTGGTCGGGATGGGAATGATAGAAGCCAACAATGTCTTCCCCGCGCTCGCGGCCCTCGCGCTGGATGCGCACCAGTTCCTTGGGATCAATGTTGTAACGGTTGTGGGCAGAGTCGGTGCGGGTGTTCCCGCAGCGCGCGGTCGAGGTTACGACCCGGGTCCCATCATCCTCGACGCGACCGAGCAGAACTCCGCAGCATTCGTGAGGGTAGGTTTCCTCGCCATGTCGGCGGAGGGAGTCGTAATCTTCGCGAGCAAGTTTGAGCATGGGGAGTATTCCGATCAGCCTTCGTTCCAGAATCGCTCGCTCAGATACTTGTCGCCGGAATCGCAGAGGATGGTCACGAACACGGCTTCCTGGCCTGTTTTCAACCGCAGCTCACGGGCGATCTTCAGACACCCTACAACGGCAGCTGCGGCGGAGATGCCGACCAGGAGTCCGGCGTTGCGCGAGAGCTGGCGCGCCATGGCGTATGCGTCTTCAGTGCCGATCTCAAGATTGTCGTCGGCCAGAGCCGGATCGTAAATCTTCGGTACGATCGCGCTCGCCATGTGCTTGGCGCCTTCAATACCGTGAAAGGAAGAATCGGGCTGTAGCGAGACGCATTGCACCGCAGGATTCAGTTCTTTTAAACGCCGCGTGGTACCGACGAAAGTGCCGCTCGTGCCCAACATCGACACGAAATGCGTGATGCGTCCCTGAGTCTGCTGCCAGATTTCGTTCGCGGTCCCGTGATAATGAGCCTTCCAGTTGGCTTCGTTCGAATACTGGTCGGCGTAAAAATACTGGTTGGGATGTTGATGGGCCAGTTCGCGCGCCCGACGAATCGCGCCATCGGACCCGTCGCCCGGATCGGTGTACAAAATGTTGGCGCCATAGCCCAGCAGAATTTGCTTGCGCTCGCGCGAGACGTTTTCTGGCATGCACAGCGTGACCGGGAATCCTTCGGCTGCGCCCAGCATGGCATAAGCGATGCCGGTGTTGCCGCTGGTGGCATCGAGCAGAATCTGCCCGGCCCGCAACTGACCGCTGCGGCGGGCTTCGGCCACGATGTTGGCGGCGGCGCGATCCTTCACCGATCCGCCCGGGTTGTACCATTCGGCCTTACCCAGAAGTGCTACACCGGGCAGGTCACTGGTGAGCGCATCCAGACGCAACAACGGAGTATTCCCGATCCGTTCGATCAGGCTGTGGCCCAGTGTTTCGCCCAGTCCTAGGGCCGCTTCTCGCGTTTTCTCGGGTTCTGCCGCCATCGACTTTGCTGTCATTGTTGTAGACCGGTGTGCCCGTCTGAACCGGAACCGCGTGACCAACGTAATGTGCTATGTGGCCGGAAACAAGGTATGTAGTAGCTTGTTTAGATGAACAAGGTTCGCCCGGCGATGCAGCTTGTCTAAAGTTAGGGTCGGTCGCTATAAAGAAAGCATCTAATAGGCGGGCAACGAAAGGTTGAATCGAAACACATGGCTAAAACAGTTGAGGAACGAACTTATGAAGAAGCGCTAGCCTGGCTGCGCGATCACGGTTTCGACACAACCGACGCTCCCGGCACCAATGCCCGCGTGTTCCTGCGCAAATACAACGTTTCGGCTGCCATTCAAAAGGGGAACGACGACACCGTGAAGATCTTCGCCTATCCCGGCTACCTGATCGGGAGCGAGATTTCGAAGTTGATCAACCGGGGATACCAGCAGTTTCTCAAGACCTCCAAAACAGAAATCCCAGCCACGGCCGATCACTTGAAGGCGCTGCAGTCTTTCTCCGAAGAACTGAAGGAAGCACTGGGTCTGCCCAGCCTGTACAACGAGTCGCTGGGAACAGTGAGCGAGTCCTACCACTACGACCGCATCGAGAATCGGGACAAGCCCCCCGTAGATCGCCCCAAGCGTCCCTGGGAAGTCGCCGGGAAAGCGGCCGCCGTGGCGGCGAAAAAGGGCCGGGCGTAGAGGGACTTCAGTCCTGCAGTCTAGGTCGCTCCACCGAAAGCAGTCCGCGACCGCCCTTGGAAAGCACGGGACAACCTTCCCGGGAGCCAGAACGATTATCGAACTCCGAGCAGAATGTCGATCGTCAACTGGTCGAGCTTTTCGTACGGCAAGCGTTTCTGCAGAATCGCATCTTTATTGAAAACGTGAGACAGCAAAGCCGCTGCCCCTTTGCCCGAATACCGGCTGGCTTTCGGAATGCCGGGGACATCGGCGGAAATTTCCTTGAGAATGGCTTGAATTTCTTCGTTGGCATTCCAGCGAGCAGACTTTTCTTTGAGAATCAAATAAGTCCGCATGCAGCCCCGGGCAAAGTCTTTGACCCCGTCGTAATCTTCCGTGCGGTAAGCATGAGCGTCGAAATGCCGGGAGCCGTCGTAGCCGACGTCCTCCAGGAATTTCACCAGCCAGAATGCAGACTTGGGATTGGCTGAGCCGAAACGCAGATCCTGGTCGTAACGTCCCGGAGCTTGATCGTTCAAGTCGATATGGAAAAGCTTGCCGGCATCCCAGGCTTGAGCCACTCCGTGCATAAAGTTGAGTCCCGCCATCTGTTCATGCGCGACTTCGGGATTAACGCCGACCATCTCGGGATGATCGAGCGTGGGAATAAATCCTAGGTAGTGGCCGGTGGTAGCCATATAAATGTCACCGCGAGGCTCATTCGGCTTGGCTTCCAGGGCGAAGCGGTATTTATATCCTTGAGCGATGTTGTATTCGCAAAGATAGTTGACGGCCTCGCGCAGGCGTTGGATGGCCTCATCGGCGCGGCGGCAGGCATCGGTTTCGACGCCCTCGCGGCCCCCCCACAAAACAAATATCTTCGCGCCAAGGTCCGCGCCTAGATCCATGGCACGCAAAGTTTTCTGCAAAGCGTAGGCGCGCACTTCGGCATCGTTGGCGGTAAATGCTCCGTCCCGAAAAACAGGGTGAAAAAACAGGGATACGGTCGCCATGGGGACGACGATCCCGCTCTCCTCGCAGGCTTTACGGAATTCTCGCACAATGCGGTCGTGTTCCGCCGGGGACGCGTCGATCGGCACCAAGTCGTTGTCATGCAGGTTTACGCCCCAGGCGCCGATCTCACCCAGTACGGACACGATCTCTACCGGAGGCATGGTGCGACGCACGGCGTCGCCGAAGGGATCGCGCCCGCGATTGCCAAGCGTCCACAATCCAAAGGAAAATTTATGTTCCGGCTTGGGCTCGTAGCTTCTATTGGCTTTGCCAATCAAATTCGCTTTCGCTTTTGCGGTCACGTTATCTGGCCTCCGATGGATTCAGCGCAGGCGGAGAAGCGGAGATCTTTCCCACTAGGCTGTCCTCCTCCTTCTTGTGCAATTCCCGCACCTTGTGCAGTTCTTTCTCTGCGCTGGCTGAATCGCCGCGTGCCTGATACAAACGTCCCAGCTGATAGTGGGCATCGGGCAGGTCGGGATCAAGGGCCACGGCGCGAAGCAGAGCCGCTTGGGCGTCTTTATAGTCTTTTTGCTGCATGTAGATGGCGCCCAGATCGACATAGACGACGCGCAGGTCCCGCTTGGCCTCGATCGAGCGCTTGAGCAGGGAGAGCGCTCGGTCGGCATGGTTGTTTTTCCATTCAATGTCGCCCAGATACGCCAAGGCCTGAGCATGGCTTGGGTCAAGAGCTATTTCATGCTCGAACTCCTGCCGTGCCGCGTCATACTGCTGCGATTTCCAGTGGAGATAGCCAAGGCCAAAATGAACGTTGGGCTCGCTGGGCGATATTTTCGCCGCCGCCTCGAACTCGGTAATCGCTTCTGAAGTTCTCCCCAATCCATCCAGAGCCTCTCCCGTAAGGACGTGCGCGGCGGCGGAATCCGGACTGAGTTGCAGAAGTTGCCGAAACTCATCGAGAGCGCAGGAATAGTTCTTGGCCCACAGGCAGCTTTGCGCCAACAGGCGATGCAATTCGACATTGCCGGGGTCAGTTTGGGCCGCGGGCTCGAGATACTGGATGGCCTCAGAAAATCGTTGCTCGCCGTAGTAGCTGAGGCCTAGCAGCGAGCGCGCCTGAGCACTGGAGGGATCAGCCGCCAAGGCGACACGAAGGGCAGCGGCTGACGCCCGGAAGTGGCCCTGCTTGAACTCCGCAAGGCCCAGGTTGAGCGCCACGCCCGCCAGTTTGGGATTGAGTGCGAGCGCCCTCCGATAGGCGGATGCGGCTTCCGCATATTTTTGCTGCTTCGAGAGAACTACGCCCAGACTGGCGAAGGCCGCGGCGTCGTCAGGATTTCGCGCCGTCACTGCCCTCCAAGCCTGGGCCGCCTCTGGCAACTTTCCCTGTTGCTCAAGCGCGATCGCATCTTCCGGACCCGGCGCCTGCCCTGCTGAGATCGAACATAAAAACGGCAAGAGCAGCGCCATGAGAATGATTTCTGACTTCCACTTCGTCTTCATGCCTGAGACCAGCGGCCGCGCTCCTATGGAATTGTAACCTCCACAACTGCCGACATCGAGTGAAGCAAGTTTATCCATTCTCCGAAAACAGGTATCTCTTCGCTGCTGGCTGCGGCATCTGGAATTAACAAGGCGGAGAAAACGAGGCGATAAAGCAGCTGCGCCCCGCTCGCCGTTAGGTGTGCGAGCGGGGCGCAGGTTGAACTTCCGGAGCAGACTAGAACATCAGCTTCAGCGCGAGCTGGAACTCCCTGGGATCGAACGCCGCGGTGACAGCCCCAAAGTTGCTGGAATTTACGTTTTCGCTAATGCCGCCGTTATTGGCGTCACCCTTGAACTGCGTATGGTTCCATATATTGAATGCATCCGCACGGAACTGCAGGTGGAGGCGTTCGGTAAAGGCAAAGGTCTTCAGCAGCGAGATGTTCCAGTTGTCGCGGCCCGGACCACGCAACGCATCAAAGCCGAGATTACCGTAGCAGTCCGGACCTGTGGCGCAGACAGGGGCCGTAAAGGAGGACGGATTGAACCACGCGGCCACCGTCTTCGGATACGAGATCGACCCAGTGAGATCCGGCCGATCGCCGGAATTGGGAACAACGCTCGAAGCATTGCTTCCGCTCACGCCAAGATTCAGGGGGGCTCCCGATTCCGCAGTCACGATCCCGGACAGTTCCCATCCACCCAAGGTTGATTTCATCAGGTGGTTGCCACTGTTGTTCAGGAACGGGATCTGGTAGACAAAGTTGACGAAGGCAATTTGCTTGCGGTCGAATAGAGACGGCCCGAAATCATACCGCCATCCCGCGTAGGGATTCGTAGCATTATCGAGATCGCCGCCACTGCCGGTGCTGGTAGTCGCGTCCATCGCCTTCGAAAGCGTGTAGCCGACCTGGAGTTGCAGGTCTTTTCTCACATTGCCATGCAAGTCGATCTGCAGCGAGTTGTAATGTGCGTTGGCTTGGTTTTCTGCCTGCTTGATGCCGGAAAAGCCCGGGTAGTCCATATACAGGTTAGGGCTGGGAGCGCCGGGCGCAAGCAGCGTCGGGATCATGGACTCGGGAAACAGATTGAGCTCTTGATAGAAGTTTTCATGCCGGTCTTGGCTGCCTACGTAAGACACTGCCAAAACCGCGCGTGCTCCCAGGGCTTGCTGCACTCCAGCGCTGAACTGGTAACTCACCGGAAGCTTGTAGTTGACAGAGTCGATGCCGGTGACGCCGGCCGGAAGGATCGGCAAGGCGGCCGCGCTGATAGTGCTGCCGTTAGTAAGGTTAAGTCCCGGGTTGGACAGAGACACGCCGTTCAGCGTAGGGTTCAAATCGCCGGGCGGGTTGACGGCGCCGTTATACATGTCGTTGCCCTGAATGCGTTCGTACATGATACCGAAACCGCCGCGAACCACAGTCTTGCCTTGGCCGCTCAGGTCATAGGCAAAACCGATACGTGGTCCGAAATTCGCCCAATGATTGTTGACTAATCCCTTGGGAATTCCATTTACTCCGCCCCTGCCGATACCATTCAAATAGAAGTTGACTCCAGCCAAGACCGGATTGGGGCTGGTACCAAAGGCTGCGGCCGGGGTGACCGCCGCGCAACCGGTGACAATAGCAGTGCAAATGCTGGAGTTCACCGTATTCAGAACGGCGGCGTTGGCCGGATTGTAGAGATTGGGGTAGAAGTTTGTAGACTGATTATTAGCTTCGTAGGTGTGCGGCACGCCGTCCCACCTTAAGCCAAGGTTCAAAGTAAGGCGGTGGGTTGCGCGCCAATTGTCCTGGAGGTACGCGGCATACGAGACGTTATTCCACTGCCCGGTAATCTTAGCCGCGTCTTCGGTGTACTGCTGCGCATCACCGAGCAGGAAATCCGCGAAGTCATTCCCGCTGAAACTTCCGTTGAAATTGAAGTTTCCTTCGGTATTGGCAAAAGCATCCTGGCTCTTCTTATAGAGCGCCCAACTGGCCCCGAACTTCAGCTGGTGCGCTCCCTTGGTCAGGGAAATATCATCGCGAATCTGGTAGTCGTCCGCCCTGTTGGTCCACGGCGTCCAGTTAGCAGTGTAGTCGGCTCCAGTCGTGCCATTCAGATTGATCGACGGGATGCGGGTATCGAGGTTGGGTCCGGTAAACAACCGATTGAAGGTGAAGCCCGAGGGAGCGGTTACCAGTCCCGTAGGAACGATAGCGATGCGGTTGCCGTTGTAATTGAACGAAGCCTCGTTGAGCAGCGACGGGCTGATGACATAAGTAGTATGGATCACCGCGCTGTACGAAGGGTTGCCAAAAGTATCGGCGATCGTAGGCACATTATCGCCGCTCCACTGGGTGGTCCCGTAGGTCTGGGATGTCTGTTCGGAAATCCAATGCCCAAAGACTGAGAATTTGCTGCTGAAGGTATGATCTACGCGAGCGATCTCCTCTCTCAGCGTAGTGGGAGAGTTGTTGCCACCGATGAAATTCACACCGCTCGTGGGCTGGGGAAAGATGCCGCCGTACTTGCCGCCAGCAGTCAGTAACGCCGTCGCGTTGGCGCTGATCATGCAGGCAGGAATGGTATTGTTGGGAAAGGGTTTCCCGGGTGTAACGCCGGCGGGTGCGACACCGCCAGGGCAGTTCGCAAATTGAATGGAGCCGAGCACAGTGCTTGGATCCGAGATGATGCTGGACTTGCCATTATAGGTCGTGGGAATCACCGCGCCAGCCGCGGTCGGGTACTCACTCGCCAAGGGGACCGGCAGGTTGAGCAGGCCGCCGTCAATCTCGCTGCGCCACTCCATGTTGTAGAAGAAGAATGTCGGATGCTCTTTAAACAGAGGAACCCGGCCGCCGGCATTGAAGCCGTATACGTTGTAGCGCAACTCGGCAACCGGGGCGGGGGCGGGGTTGAAATAGTTGCGGGCATTGAGATAGTTGTTGCGGAAATATTCCCAGCCCGAGGCATGAAACTGATTGGTCCCCTGCTTGATCACCGTGCTGATCGTCGCCGCCGAGGAAAGGCCGTATTCAGCGCTGTAGTTCGAAGTCATGTTCTGGAACTCGGCGATCGAGTCAATGGAGGGGGCGACGCTGCCGCTGCTGCCACCGCGGTCAAGGTTCTCGCCGCCATCGATGAGCTGAAGATTGTGACCTGCGCGCTGGCCATTGATGCTCACGCTGTCGTCCGCACTCACCGGCGTGAATGGAATACGGTCGGTCTGGATACTGGATGCGCCCGGCGTTAGGGCAAACAGTGAGTAAAGAGTGCGACCGTTGATGCCGAGGTTAGACACCTGTTGCCCGTTAATTACGGTGCTGACCTCGCCGGTGTCGGTTTGCACTGCGACGGCATTGGCCTCAACCGTTACCTGCTCCTGAACGCTGCCTACGATCAGCTTGAAATCAAGACGCGTGCGGTCACCGACGGCAAGCGTAAGATTCTTTTGCTCGGCGGCCTTGAAACCGGTCGCTGACACCCGCACGGTGTACTGCCCAATGTGCAGATCGGGCGCCACGTACTGGCCGTCGCTGTTGGTGGTCAGATTACGGGTCACGCCAGTTTCGGTTTCGGTGATGACGATGGCCGCGTTGGGAACCGACGCGCCGGTAGGATCGGTCACGGTGCCGAGGACGGTTGCTTCCTGAGCCAAGGCGGAAGCGGCGAAAATCACAAAGAAGGCGAAGAAAAGAACTGCGAGGCGGGAGCCATTGCGCCTCAAAGCCAAACCAAAACTCCCGGCAAACATGGGCGAGAGGGATATCATTTAGAACCTCCAAATCGATTGGTCGCGCTTAACGCTTGGGTTGACAGATCGCGCTAATTAGAGCTGGGACTACTCTCACATTGGAATCGTTTACGGTGTTACATGCATCCGACGAACGTTGTCAAGAACAAAATCGATATCGCAGCGGTGTTTCCGTGTGTTTGCGAATTGTTTGAGCACTCTTTGTAGGGAAACAGGGATATACTCTCGCCGTAGGAATGCTCGCTATCTCCGCAAGACAAAATAGTTTCCGATGAGCCGGTTGTAAGAGTAATGGGGGTCCCCGATGTTTACAAGGACAACGGTAGTAGCACTCTTGGTACTCAGTGCGTTCGGTTCCGCCATCCTGCTCGGCCAACAGCAACCGGCCTCTGGCCCTTCCGGCGTACGCGAGTTTCCCGTGATCCTCGAGCAAAGCGTAGTCGCCGGGAAGACGCCGGTTGGCACCAAGATCCAGGCGAAGCTCGAAGTCGCCACTTTCGTGGATGGCACGGTAATTCCGCGAAGCGCCATCTTTTCGGGAGAAGTCCTCGAGTCTGTGGCAAAAACGAAGACCGCCCCATCGCGCCTTGCCATTCGTATGGACTCGGTGCAGTGGAAGAATGGATCGGCGTCGCTCAAGGTTTACTCGACCGCCTGGTATTACCCGGCTAGCGATGCCTCCGGTCAGAACCTGCAGTACGGCCCAACGCAACCCGCCAACCGGACCTGGAACGGAGAAGGGCAGTACCCTGATCCGAATTCAAAGATCTACAAGCCGTTTCCCGGCAGCAACTCGAATGATAAAAGTGCGTCCGCGCCGGACACGCCGTCCGCCACCATTTCGAACCACCGCGTGCTGATGAAAGATGTGGCGACGGAGAGCCGGAATGACGGGGAAATTGCGCTTATCTCCAAGCATTCCAACATCAAGCTGGATAAGCTGACGACTTACGTCCTGGCCAGTCGGGACTTGTTCCCCGCAAAGTAAATCGACCTCCCATCTGTTGCCTGCCGCAAATCTCGCGAGCAAGGCAGAGATTCAATCGCTGCCGTCTTCTTGACCGCGCGTTTCCTCTGTGCTACAAGCGACGGTCGACCGTAATCGTTAACGCAATCACCTCTATCCATCAACCAGCGCTCCCGCGCCGGCTCGTTGACCGCGCGGGTTACCAAGGAGAACTTCCATGGAATCACACAGGCGAACCACGGTGCGGGCGGTTTTTTTTCTTGCTCTCATTCTCGGATTCCTCATTTTCGGCCGTTCTGCCGCACAGACGACTGGCGATGCCGTTTATCTGGATCCTTCTCAGCCCCTGGAGGTTCGCGTCGACGATCTGATAAAGCAGATGACTCTCGAGGAGAAAGCTTCACAATTAGTGAACCAGGCGCGAGCCATTCCGAGGCTGAAAGTGCCGGCCTACGACTGGTGGAGTGAGGCTTTGCATGGCGTCGCCAACGCCGGAACGGCAACGGTTTTTCCCGAGCCGATTGGGCTGGCGGCCACCTTTGACGACCCCCTCATCCACGAGATGGCGATCGTCATCGGTACGGAAGCACGCGCCAAACATAACCTGGCGGTAAAGGCCGGTCGGCGCGACATTATGGAAGGATTGGATTTCTGGTCGCCGAATATTAACATTTTCCGCGATCCTCGCTGGGGGCGCGGCCAGGAGACCTACGGAGAGGATCCCTTTCTTACCGGACGCATGGGCGTGGCGTTCGTAACCGGGCTGCAGGGGGATGATCCGAAGTATTTCCGGGTCATTTCCACGCCAAAACATTTCGCCGTGCACAGCGGGCCCGAGCCGTCCCGGCACACCATCGACGTACAGATATCGAAACACGATATGGAAGACATGTACCTGCCTGCGTTCCGGGCTGCGGTGACCGAAGGCAAAGCGGAATCGATCATGTGCGCCTATAACCGCGTCAATGGCGAGCCCGCCTGCGCGAATACTTTCCTGTTACAAGATGAGCTGCGCGGCGCCTGGAAGTTCCAGGGCTACGTCGTATCCGACTGCGACGCGGTGGTTGACATTTATCAAGGGCATCGCTTTGTGAAGAGCCAGGCGGAGGCCGCCGCCGTCTCGTTGAAGAAAGGGATGGACAATGAGTGCGCAGATTTTTTCACTTTAGCAAAAGACAGTCACGATTATCAGCCGTATGTGGATGCGGTGAAGCAGGGACTGCTCACCGAAGCCGATCTCGATGTTTCCCTGAAACGCCTGTTTAGCGCGCGCATGCGGCTGGGAATGTTCGATCCTCCGGAGAAAGTCCCGTACGCGCAGACACCGGAATCCGAGATTGACAGCGCCGCGCATCGAGATCTGGCACTGAAAATGGCGCGTGAATCGATGGTCCTTTTAAAGAACGATGGAGTACTGCCCTTCGCAGCCGACGTGAAAAGGGTTCTAGTCGTAGGGCCGCTGGCCGACTCTGTCGAAGTGCTGCACGGCAATTACAGTGGCACGGCTTCGCATGCTGTCACAGCCCTGGAAGGCATTCGCAAACAATTTTCACCGGCCCAGGTGCGGTACGTGGCCGGAACCAATTTCTTGCGCCAGGAAACTGTGATTCCAAGCTCCGTACTTTCCACCGACGATGGCAAGCCCGGGCTAAAGGGCGAATACTTTCCCGGCAGCGATTTCAGCGGCCCGCCGCAGGTGGTGCGCACCGACGCGATGGTGGACCTGCAGCTCTTCCATCCGCGCCCACCGGCGATCACCCCGCCGCCGGGCATGAAAGACTTTTCCGCGCGGTGGACGGGCTATCTGACTCCCTCCGAATCCGGCAGCTATCAAATTGGGCTCATCGGTTCGATGAACCGCATGTGGCTAGATGACAAATTAATCGTGGACGATGCGGTGCTGCATGATCCCAACTCGCAAGAATTGACTATCCCGCTGGAAAAAGGACATCGCTACACCGTGAAGGTCGAGTTCCTGCGAGGTGGATTTGGCACGAAGCTGGTGTGGTTGCCGGTAAGCGCCGATCCCAGTTTTGAAGCCGCATCCGCGGCGCGTCAGGCCGATGTAGTCGTTGCGGTCGTCGGCATCACGTCGAAACTTGAGGGTGAAGAGATGAAGGTCGACCTGCCCGGCTTCAAAGGTGGCGATCGCACCAGCCTCAGCTTGCCGGCAGAAGAAGAGGCACTGCTCGGAGCTTTGAAAGGAGCGGGCAAGCCGTTGGTCGTGGTTCTGATGAATGGCAGCGCGCTGGCGGTGAATTGGGCAAACGACCATGCCAATGCGATTCTCGAAGCCTGGTACTCGGGAGAAGAAGGCGGAACTGCCATCGCCGACACTCTAGCCGGCATCAACAATCCCGGCGGACGCTTGCCCGTGACATTCTATAAAGGAATCGAACAGTTGCCGCCCTTCGAAGATTATGCGGTGAAGAATCGCACCTATCGCTATTTTGAAGGACAGCCTCTATATCCTTTCGGCTACGGGCTGACTTATTCGAAATTCGAATACAGCAATCTGAAATTGTCGGGTCCGGAACTCGACGCCGGCAATCCTCTCGGGATCGACGTCGATGTGAAGAACGCGAGCGGCAGACCGGGCGATGAGGTCGTGGAACTTTACATCAGTTTTCCCAAAGTACCGGGCGCACCTCTGCGTGCGCTGCGCGGCTTTACTCGCATTCATCTCCTGGCGGGCGAACTGCGGCACGTGAAGCTCGCGCTGCAGCCGCGTGACTTGAGCTACGTGAACGAGTCGGGGGATCGGATGGTCGCGGCGGGAAATTATACGATTACCGCAGGTGGTGGACAACCGGGCACCGCCGCGCCGCAGGCCTCGGCGCAACTTTCCATTCGCGGAGAACAAAAGCTGCCGGAGTAAAATGGCGGTAGCCACGTGGGTGCCACTCCGGACATGAAGAGTTGTAAGCTTTCCTGCTCGCTAGGCACAATCTTTTTGCTGGCGCTTTTGGGCGCGCCCGTCGCGGCTCGTTCCCAAGCATCCGTCGCTCCCGCAAGATCGGCTGCTGCTGCGACCGCGCCGGCCGCCGATGGCCTTATCCGCTTCGCCTTCCAACCGATCGACTTCACGCTGGACAGCAGCGAGACACCGGAGCACCACGCGCCAGAAACCATGGCCGGCGGCGTGGCCGTCTTCGATTACAACAACGACGGCAAGCTCGACATCTTCTTCGCCAACGGAGCGGACATCAAAACGCTCCAGAAAACCTCCGCGAAATATTCCAATCGTCTCTTCGAGAACGACGGTCACGGACACTTTACCGACGTAACCGAAAAGGCCGGATTGGCCGGAACCGGTTTCGATGTCGGAGTCGCCATCGGCGATTACGACAACGACGGATACGAAGACATTTTTGTCGCCGGCGTGGATCGCAACACTCTGTATCACAACAACGGGAACGGAACATTTACGGACGTGACCACGAAAGCCGGCCTGAATAAACCGGATCCGGAGTACGGGCCACTTTGGTCGGTCGCTGCCGCATGGGTTGACGTGAACAACGATGGCTGGCTCGATCTCATCGTCATCAATTATCTGAGATGGGACTTTGATCACGAGCCTGTCTGTGAAGGTTACGGCCATCGCGACTACTGTCATCCCAAAATGTATAAGCCCACTCCCAACCAACTGTTCATCAACAACGGCGATGGAACTTTTCGCGATGCTTCTGTCGAAGCGGGCTTTCGTGCGCACCCGGGCAAGGGTATGGGAGTAGCGGCGGCAGACTTCAATCTGTCGGGCAAGATGGACCTATTCATTCCCAATGACAAACTGATGAACTGGTTCTTTCGCAATAAAGGCGGCGGCCGATTCGACGAAATTGGTTTCGACGTGAATGTCGCGCTGCGGGAAGACGGTACGTTTATTTCCGGCATGGGTGCTGACTTCCGCGATCTTGATAATGACGGCTATCCCGATATCTTTCTGGTCGCTCTCGATGGGGAAACATTTCCGCTCTATCGCAATACGGGAAAAGGCAGCTTCGTGGAAGTGACCCGCGAAAGCAACATCACGAAGTTGACCCTGCCGATGGCCGGGTATTCTCCGACGATTGCGGATTTTGACAATGATGGCTGGAAAGACATTTTCGTTTCGCGCGGGCATGTTCAGTCTTTGCTGGCACAACCGAATCTGATGGTCGAACAACCCAACACGGTGTTTCGCAATCTGGGCGGCATGAAGTTCTCCGCTTTGACGGCGGAGGCTGGACTCACGTCGCAGCCGCCTTCGCGCCACCGGGGCTCAGCCATCGGCGACTTGAACGGAGATGGCCGCCTCGACGTCGTAGTAAGCGCGATCAACGCACCGGCGGAGATATGGATCAATCAGAGTCCCGGCAACAATCATTGGCTGGAGTTCAAGCTTCATGGAACCAAGAGTAACCGCGACGGCATCGGAGCGAGAATTAAAGTGGTCACTAAATCCGGACCGCAGTATAACCACATGACGACGAGCGCGGGATACGCCTCGTCCAGCGCGGGGCCGGTGCATTTCGGATTGGGGGCGAATGCGTCGGCGGATCTGGTCGAGATTCGCTGGCCGTCGGGAATCGTGCAGCAGATGCAGGACGTTGCCGGCGATCGAGTCTTGGTCGTGAAGGAGCCAGCCCGGTAGAGACTGTGGACGCGCGGCGGGCGAGACGCCTGCGGGGCGCGACTCGAGCTAGTCTAACGCCTGATGCAGAGCGGGATAGATTTTGCGATAGGTGCGATAGGAGTTCTGCATGGTTTTCGAGGCTGCTTGATCCGGAGCGATGCGCGACGCCACACGCACTACTCGGTCGCAAGCTTCATCGACGGAACTCCAGGCACCGACTCCGACCCCTGCGAGAATTGCCGCTCCGTATGCGGCGCCTTCCTCAGCCGCCACAATTTCTACTTCGTGCCCGTAGACGTCGGCTTGAATCTGCCTCCACAGCGGCGATCGAGCGCCGCCGCCACCCAGTCGAATCGAGGTCACGGGAATGTGTATCTCGTCGAAAATCGTGAACGTATCTTTCAAACTGTAGGCCACGCCTTCCATCACGGCGCGAATTAAGTGCCCGCGGGTGTGGGAAGCCGTCAGTCCCACCAACGCCGCACGCGCGGTGGGATCAAGATGAGGCGTGCGCTCCCCCATAAGATACGGCACCCAGAAAGCGCCTTCCGAGCCGGCCGGCGCCGAACTGGCTTCTTCGGCGAGTAAGTCGTACGGATCGCGACCGGCGTTTGTCACCTCAGCGGTCGGGACGCCGAAACGATCTCGAAACCAGCGCAAAGACAATCCCGCGGCCTGCGTGACGCCCATCACGTGCCAGCGTCCCGGGATCGCATGGCAAAACGTATGCAGCCTGCCCTCTGGATCGAGCGCGGGACGATCCGTGGCAGCAAAGACGACGCCGGACGTTCCAATCGTGGCGCTGACCGCGCCGGCGCGCGCGATTCCCATGCCCACCGCTCCGGCCGCCTGATCCCCCGCCCCGGCGACTACCGGAGTTCCCATTCGCAGGCCGGTTGCTTCAGCGCCTGCAGCCGACACCTTCCCGCACTTTTGGGATGACTCGTAAAGCGCCGGAAGCAAAGCCGGATCGATGCCTGCCTTGTGGAGAACCTCGATCGACCATTTCCGATTGGCGACATCCAGCAGAAGTGTGCCCGACGCGTCCGCCACATCGATGGCTCGTTCTCCCGTGAGGCGGAAGCGCACGTAATCTTTGGGCAGCATCACGTGCGCGACTCTGGCCCAGCTTTTCGGCTCGGTCTCGCGTACCCAGAGCAGTTTGGTTAGGGTGAAATTTGTAAGCGGGGGATTCGAGGTCAGCCGAATCAGGGCCGCGCGGCCGAACAAATCCGAAAGCTCGTTGCTTTGCGCTTCGCTTCTCTGATCGCACCAGATGATTGCGTTGCGCACGACATCGTCACCGGAATCAAGGAGAACCGCCCCGTGCATTTGTCCCGAGAAGCCGACGCAGAGGATTTGGTCAGCGCTCAGATCTGAAGAATGCAGCGCCTTGCGGACGGCTGATCCCGAGGCCCGCCACCAGTCAAGCGGATCTTGTTCTGCCCACCCGGGGCGCGGGCTGAGGAACGGCTTGTGCTCATCCGATCCGGATCCGACGACCTTTCCCGTCTGGTCCATGAGCAACGCCCGCGTACCTCCCGTGCCTACGTCGATGCCGAGATAAGCGATGTTTCCTCCTTGATCTA
>Ga0209420_1000751_pt1 | contig 16225 bp, 11 predicted proteins | sample BlaSpr_A8_OM1_O1_FD_187972 | JGI IMG/M metagenome (GOLD analysis project Ga0209420, IMG submission 187972) | Forest soil microbial communities from Thunder Bay, Ontario, Canada - Black Spruce, Ontario site 2_A8_OM1_O1 (SPAdes) (version 2) | ecosystem: Environmental > Terrestrial > Soil > Boreal... | reverse complement strand
GCGGGTCGCCGTAGCGCACCGCGAACACGTGCCGCCGCGCGCTGGCCAGCGGTATCGTCTTGATCCCCGGATGGCGCGCGGCCCGCAGGCACAGCCCGGGCAGGGTCGAGACGCCCAGGTCGGCGGCCACCAGCGCCTGGACGGCCACGTAGTCATCGGTGGTGAACGCGATCTTGGGGATGAAGCCGGCCATGGCGCACTGCTTGAGCAGGTTGGCCCGGCAGCGGTCGCAGCCCGCGATCCAGCGGTGCCGCGCGTACTTGGCCAGGTCGTTCGGGCTCAGCTCGGTGCCGTGCGCGGGGGGCGCCGAGCTGGCCGAGGTGACCAGGTGCACCGGCTCGTCCAGGATGAGCCGTTCGCGCAGGCCCTCGGTGATGTCGATGCCGCCGCTATCCTCCTCCTCGGCGAAGTCCTCACTGCTGAACCCGGTGCCCACGGGGCGCGTCCCGCCCCCGTGACTCCCTGGGCTGCGCATCGTGTCCTCGCCCGCCGGGACCTGGGCATCCGTGCCCGGCGTGTCCGGCGAGTACCGGAACACCAGCGCGACGTCGACGTAGCCGGCCCGGAGCATGCGCAGCGCCTCGGGCGGTTCGGCCTCGGTCAGCCGCAGGTCGACGGTGGGCTGGTGCCCGCGCAGCATGGCCGCCGCGGCCGGCACGATCGTGCCCAGCGCGGACGGGAACGCCGCCAGCCGCAGCCGGCCAGCCCGCAGCCCGGTGTAGGCGGCCAGCTCGTTCTCCGCGGCATCCAGCCGGCCGATCACCTCGGCGGCCCGCTCGGCCAGCAGCCGTCCGGCGTCGGTGAGCCTGATCCCGCGCCCGGCCCGCTGGATCAGCTTGATCCCGGTCTCCGCCTCCAGGCGCGCCAGGTGGTGGCTGACCGAGGGCTGCGCGTAGTTCAGCTCCCGGGCCGCGGCCGTGACCGAGCCGTAGCGCGCCACCGCGACGAGCACGCGCAGCCTGGTCACGTCCAGCATGCACCGACTATAGATCGTGCCGATCAGTTCGCCCAGAGTGTACGGCGTTAGCTATTCCGGCATGTCAGCTACGGGATCGGGCGCCGGTACGCTAGCGACCCTCGAGCAGCGGCGAATCTGGCCGCCGGACCGGCTCGCCGGCCAGCTGCCGGCGCCGCCAGGCGATGCCCGACAGCGCCTCGAGCACCACCCGGTTGCCCAGGAACGCGGTGACCTCGGCGTGGTCGAAGGGCGGCGAGACCTCCACCACGTCGACCCCGGCCAGCGGGACCGACATGGCGATCCGCCGTACCGCGTCGAGCAGCTGCCGGCCAGTGAGGCCGCCCGGCTCCGGGGTCCCGGTGCCGGGAGCCATGCCGGGGTCGACCACGTCGACGTCCACGGACAGGAACACCCCGTCGCATTCGTCGGTCGCGATCGCGAACGCCTCGGTCAGGCACTCGTCCATGCCGCGGGTGACGATCTCGGTCATCTCGAACGACCGCATCCGCTGCTCGGCCATCCAGGCCAGCGTGGGCGGCTCGGGCCAGTAGCCGCGCAGCCCGATCTGCAGGAACCGGTCGCCGCGCACCGCGCCGGACTCGATCAGCCGCCGCATCGGCGTGCCGTGCCCGATCAGCGACCCGAACTGGGTGTCGCCGGTGTCGGCGTGCGCGTCGAAGTGGATCAGCGACACCCGTCCCCAGCCGACGTGCCTGGCCACCCCGGTGGCGTCGGGAAACGTGATCGTGTGGTCACCGCCCAGGATCACCGGGATGGCGCCCGCGTCGGCCACGGCCTGGACCGTGGTCTCCAGCCGCCGCAGCGAGGTCTCGGTCTCGACCGGCGGCATCACCACGTCCCCGATGTCGCCGCAGCGCAGCTCGACCAGCGGATCCACGCCCAGGGCCAGGTGCGGCCGGGAGGCGTCGTGCGGCAGGTAGTCGGTCATCCGGAGGGCCTGCGGCCCGAACCTGGCGCCGGGCCGGTGCGAGGTGCCGGCATCGTAGGGCGCGCCGATGAAGATGACGTCGTACCCGGCCAGCGAGTCGAGTTCGGCCCGGGGCACGCCGAGGAACGTGACGTCAGGTCCGAACATCCCGCGCACTACCTCTTCAGAACCGTCAGGCTCGCCCGCCATGTCGTTCCTCCTTGATCACGAGACCGGCCGCTGCCTCGCACCATACAGGTACGCGGCAGCGGCCGGTTCTCTACTCTCAGCGGGTCACGGCCGGGTCGGGCGCCTGCGCCCCGGCCGGGGGCTCGTCCACACTGAGAGCGTCCCTCCTGGTCCCCGGCAGCAGCCGGTCCAGCCAGGCAGGCAGCCACCAGTTGGCCTTGCCGAGCAGTTCCATTACGGCCGGGACCAGGACCAGCCGGACCAGGGTGGCGTCGACCAGGACCGCGGCGGCCAGGCCCAGCCCGATCTGCTTGACCGAGACGTCCGGGGTGAGGTCGAAGGACAGGAACACCACCACCATGATGGCCGCGGCGGCCGAGATGACCCGGGCGGTGGCGGCCAGGCCACGCCCGACCGCCAGCCGGTTGTCGCCGCACCGGTCGTACTCCTCGCGGATCTTCGACAGCAGGAACACCTCGTAATCCATGGACAGGCCGAACAGGATCACGAACAGGAACACCGGCACCCAGGTGGTGACGGGCATCTTCTCCGGGAACCCGAACACGTGCCCCAGCCAGCCCCACTGCGTGACCGCGGTCAGCACGCCGTAGGCCGCGCACACCGACAGCAGGTTCATCACCGCCGCCTTGACCGCGATGACCACCGAGCGGAACACCACCAGCAGCAGCGCCAGGGACAGCGCCACGACCACCCCGATGAGCAACGGCAGCCGGCTGTCGATCAGGTTGGTGAAGGTCACGTTGGCGGCGTTCGGCCCGGTGACGTAGGCGGTCAGCCCCGAGCGCGGCAGCACGCTGTCCTCCAGCCGGTTGACCAGCGCGTTGGTCGCCGCGTCCTGCTCACCCGTGGTCGGGTAGGCGATCAGCATGGCGGCCTGCCCGTCCCGGCTGATCACCGGTGCCGTCACGTCCGCGACTCCCGGCGTGGCCTCGAGTTCCCGGCGCAGCCGGTCAAGCGAGGGTGTGTCGGCCGGGGTCACCTTGGCCGCCACGATCAGCGGCGCGTCGAAGCCGGGCCCGAAACCTTCGGCCATGGCCGCGTAGCTGGCGTATCCCATGGTCCCCCGGGCCTGCGCCGACTCATCAGGCATCGACAGCTTCATGAACAGCGCGGGCGCGGCCAGGATCAGGATCACCCCCGCGGACACGACGGCGGCCAGCACCGGGCGCCGCTGTACCACCCCAGCCCACCGCTGCGCCGCCGGCATGCGCGCCGCTGCCGTCTCGTAGGTTCCTGCCGTCTCGTGCGTGCCCCGCCCGGCCAGCTTGTCCCGCCCGGCCACCTTGCGTCGTCCGGCCACCTTGCCGCGCCCGAACACCTTGCCCCCGAGAAAGGTGTTCAGCCGCGATGGCTTGGCCAGCCGGTACCCGGTGAAGCCGAGCAGCGCGGGTAGCAGCGTGAGCGAGGCGATCACGGTCATGGTCACCGTGGCCGCGGCCGCGATGGCTACGCCGTTCAGCAGCGACTGCCGCAGCACCAGCAGCCCGAGCATCCCGATCACCACCGTGGTGCCCGCCGTCAGCACCGATTTGCCCGCGGTGCGCATCGCGGTGACCACGGCATCCTCGGCGCGGACGCCTTCGTGCAGTTCGGTACGGAACCTGGTCACGATGAACAGCGCGTAGTCCACGCCCACGCCCAGCCCGATCAGGGCCGCCACGATGGGGGAGAAGGATGGCGCCGGGAAGATGTGCCCGAGCAGCGCGATCAGCGACAGCCCGGAGCCGATGCCCATCAGCGCGGTCGCGATCGGCAGGCCCATGGCCAGCAGCGAGCCGAACGCGATCAGCAGCACGATCGCCGCCGCCCCGACGCCGATCCCGTTGGAAGGCCCGCCGTATGGCGTCTCGGCCAGGTCCACCACGTCACCACCCAGGCTGAACGTCACGCCGTGGCCGCTGGCCACGGTGGCGTCGTGCATCAGCGTGGTGGCCTCGCTGTTCGGGATGCTCGACCCCGGTATGCCGAACTGGATGGTGGCGTAGGCGATGTGCCCGTCCGCCGATACGTGCCCCGGCGTGGTGAACGGGTCGGTCACCCCCGTGACGTGCGGCGCCTGCCGGAACGGCGCCAGTGCCTGCGCCACGTGCGCCTGCACCGGCTGCGACGTTACCGATCCCTGGGACCTGATCGCCAGCGTGAGCGTATCCCCCGACTGCCGGGCAAAGTGCTCGTTGAGCAATGCCTGCCCGGGGTCGTTCCCCGTGAAGCTGTTGTCCGCCGCCGCCCCGAACCGCATCCAGAGCGTGATCAGGCACGCCACCCCCGCGATCCAGGCCAGCACGGTGATCCACCGATGCCGGTAGCACGCGCTGCCCAGCGCGCCCAGCACTCCCGAATTCGTTGACATGTCCGTCTCCTACGAGCCAGAGGAGCAATTACCTTCCTCAGACTCCCGTCCGGCGCCCCCAAAATCGTCGTACGCCCGGAGACACTTCCCCCGCCGTCTACTCCCCTCACGTACTCTCGCCGTAGTACGCCCCCGTACTTCCCGCGCCCCTACCTGCGCTTCCCATTCCTGCGCGCCCCGCCCGTTCGGGCGAATTCACTTCAGTTCGCTTTCACCACACGCGCGCATTTCCCTCGCACGCGTTCCGGTCCGAGCACTCTCTCGCTCGTCGGCCCGCGGGCCGTTTCCATGATCGCGAAGGGTTTACTACGTTTTTTGGTACTAAACCCTTCATGATCAAGGAAATGTCAGAGCCGAGATGCACAGTGGCAACATGAGTTACGACATTCGTGGTGAAGCAGCCGAGATAGCACGCTGGCAGGCTGGCGCCATTTCACGGCAGCAATTGCTCGACTGTGGTTTAAGCCCCCAAATGATCGTCAGGCGCATTGAGCGCGGACGATGGCAGCAACTCTTCCGGGGCGTCTACGCAGTTTTCACCGGCCCCGCGAGCCGCGAGACATGGCTTTGGGCTGCGGTGCTCCGTGCTGGCAGGGGCGCCATCTTGAGCCATCAGACAGCGGCTGAGCTGCACGGACTAATAGATTCACGCACAGAAACGATCTACGTCACCGTTCCCTCCGATAGGCGGATCACGACTCCCGGCATCGTCATCCGCATGTCGGCGCGCGCCGCGGAGGCTACGCAGCCTGGCCGGGAACCGCCCCGGACGACGGTCGAGGAGACGGTGCTGGATCTGGCTCAGCTGGCCAGGACACTCGATGATGCCTGCGGGTGGATCACCCGCGCCTGCGGTAAGCGGCTGACCACGGAGCAAAAGCTCCGTACCGCGCTGGCGATGCGCAAGAAAATGCGCTGGCGCACTGAGCTGGACGATGTACTCGCTGCGGCTGGTGACGGGATTCATTCGGTGCTGGAATACCGGTACCTGCGCGACGTGGAACGCGCGCACGGCTTGCCGCGGTCCCGGCACCAGGTGCGCGTGGTCATCGACGGCCGAGTGGTCTACCGCGACGCCTACTACGACAAGTACAAGCTCGCCGTCGAGCTGGATGGCCGCAACGCGCATCCGGACGACGACCGCTGGCGGGACAATCAGCGCGACGTCCTGGCGGGCACGCAGGGCGTGCAGACCTGCCGGTACACCTGGCGTGACGTGTACTCGCATCCTTGCGAGACAGCCGCCCGGCAGGCTCAGATCCTGCGCCGGCGCGGCTGGCAGGGCACCCCCAAGCCGTGCTCCGCCGATTGCCCGGTGGGGCGCGGCTGGCCGGAACGGGACGTGGCGCAGACTTCAGCGTGAACCTGAGCGCCTAGCCCGAGGTGAGCCCGTACTCGTAAGCGAAGACCACCAGCTGGGCCCGATCCCGGGCGTTCAGCTTGATCATCGCCCGGCTCACGTGAGTCTTCGCGGTCAGCGGGCTGACTACGAGCTGGCGCGCGATCTCGTCATTGGACAACCCCTCCGCGACCAGCCCCACGACCTCGCGCTCACGGTCGGTGAGTGACGCCAGGCCCGGCGGCACCGCGCGCCCGCCGGAGGACCTGCCGGAACCCTTGGAGCTCCCGGGGCGGCCGGATGCCGGAGGAGCCACTCGTGACGCGCGCAGGTCCGGCGGCTGGCTGCCGGAGGCGAACGCCGAGATGACCGCCTTGGTCACGCTGGGCGAGAGCAGCGCGTCACCGCGGGCCACCACGCGAACCGCTTGCAGCAGTTCCTCTGGCTCGACGTCCTTGACCAGGAACCCGCTCGCGCCGGCCCGCAGCGCCGAGAACACGGTCTGGTCGTCATCGAACGTGGTCAGCACGACGACCCGGGTGGCGGCCAGCCGGGGATCGCCCGTGATCAGGCGGGTGGCGGTAACCCCGTCGACCTCCGGCATGTGCAGGTCCATGAGCACCACGTCCGGGGCGTGTTCGCGGGCCAGCGCCACCGCGGTCCCGCCGTTCGCCGCCTCGCCCACCACCGCGATGTCGCCCGCCGACTCAAGCAGCATCCGGAATCCGGCGCGGACCAGCACCTGATCGTCGGCCAGCAGCACCCTGATCACGAGGATTTCCCCCGGGCCGCGGGCACCTCGGCACCCCCGCGCACGGACCCGGCTGAACCCGCGATCGGCAGCGTGACCTTGACCTGGAAGCCACCGTCCGGCAGCGGTCCCGCGGTCAGCTCGCCACCGACCAAACAGGCACGCTCGTGCATGCCGCGGATGCCATGACCAGGCATCCCGTTGTTGTCCGCTGTTCCGTTGCCCGCGGGCGCCGCGGGCCCGTCGTCGGTCACGATGATGGTCAGGGCCTCTGGCTGGTAGCGGAGGCAGACCTGGGCCACCGTACCCGGGCCCGCGTGCCGCAGCACATTGGTCAGCGACTCCTGCAGGATCCGGTACGCCGAGTGGTCGGCTGCTGCGGACAGCGGCAGTTCGTCGCCCTCGACGCTGACCGTGACGGTCGCCCCGGCCGCCGTGACCGCGTCCCGCAGGGCCGCCAGGCGTCCCAGGCCCATCCCGTCCGGCCTCGTCGCCGATGCCCCGCTTCCGGATATTTCATTTCCGGATATTCCGGCATCGTCGGGCTGCCCCCCGGAACCCCTCAGCTGCCCGAGCACCGAACGCATGTCGATCAGCGCTCCCTTACTCGTCTCCCTGATCGCCCGCAGCGCCGCGCGCAGCTTGTCCGCGCCCCCGTCGCCAGCAGCGGCCTCGCTGCCCAGCAGATGCAACGCCGAACCCGCCTGCACGGTAATAGTGGCCATGCTGTGCGCCACCGTGTCGTGCAGCTCGCGCGCGATCCGCAGCCGCTCCTCGGCCACGACCCGGCCCGCCTCCGCGGCGCGTTCCTCGTCGGCCAGCTGCAGCCGCCTGGCCGTCTCCGCCGCTAGATCCCGGCGGCTGCGCACCAGCTCGCCCAGCACCACCGCCAGGACGAGAATCACGATCTGAGACAGGAAGTCCGAGGTGAGCGTGGCCAGCGACTCCTTGGTGCTGACCTCGACCACGATCAGGCCGGTCAGCATGAAGAAGGCCGCGATGGAGACGGCCCAGATCAGGTAGCCGGCCACCGCCGCGTCGTACAGCGGGACGAAGAACAGCGGGGCAGGCGAGATGTTCCTGCGGGCGAAAATGTAGTAGAAGAAGATGGCCGCCGCGGTGGCGATCATGACCTGGAACGGCCACCGGTGCCGGAACAGGATGGGCACCGCCAGCAGCGCGCCGAGCAGGTACGCGCCCAGGTTGAGTGGTACCGAACCGGGGCCGTTGCCCACGGTTATGTTGACCTCGAGGGCGGCGATGACCAGGACGACGATGCCCGCGTCATACAGCCGGACGCCGAACGGGCCCTCGGCGGCCGCCCAAGGCGGCAGCCTGCGCTGCCGCGCGTCGGTCGGCGTCACGCTCCCCACGGCGTCACGGTATGCGATGACGGCCCCGAGCGGAATGCCGTGACACCCCCGCAGCCTTACTTTTGGGCCGAACGGACCGGCCTGCGTGCTCCTCGCCCGCTAGTCGCGCCGCCCTGGTGATCTCAGCCGGTTGTTCACGAGGCGGGCCTGCCGTAAGCCGTGGCCGCACGGTGGTACGCCGCGATCGCCTCCGGGCCGGCCATGCGGTAGTCATGCGAGGTGGCCGCGTTGAACCAGATGAATCCGAGCAGCCCGTACAGGCGAACGCCGGCGAACAGGTCGGCGATCTTGGCTGGCTGGCCCGCGGCACGCGTCGCGCTCGTCTCGGCGATGAGAATCGGGTCCCGGGTCAGCTCGCGCAGCGCGACGATGGTCGGGCCGAAGATGGCCGCGAACTGCCAGGACGACTCCAGGTAATAGCCGTCGACCCCGACCCAGGTCACGTACGAGCGGCCGGGCCACCACGCAGCCGGGCGGAGCGTCCGGCCGTCCTGCGACTGGATGACGTTGACCGTCCACAGCCAGGTGACGTTCCCGGCGCCCAGCTTGCGGAACCGCGTGACGATATGGCGCCAGGCGGCCACGAAGGCCGCGGGTGAGGTGTGCTCGTAGCCCCAGGAGTACCACGGAGCGTTCATTTCATGACCGAAACTGAGGATGACCGGGTGGTGAAAGGCGCGTACGGCGCGGGCGTAAGAGGTCAGGTAAGCGTCGTACCGCCCCGCTGCGATCGCGCTGAGGTTCACGCCAGTCGGATCGATCTGCACCATGGGCACAGCACCGTGCTTGACCGCGGTCGCCGCGAAGCCGGCCTGGAACTGCTCCAGCCATCCGCTGTAGTACACCACCAGTCTCGGCCGCACTCCGGTGGCGCTCGTGAACGACGTCACCCCGGCGTACGAGGAGGGTGAGCTGGGCGAATAAACCCCGAGATAGGACGCGGGAGTCGCGGGTAGGGCGGCCGCGGCGGATGGTTCAGGCGGCGGCCCGGCCTGTTTCGGGCCGAATGTGCCCAGAACCGTCAGCGTGGCGAGGATGATGGCCAGCGCGCTGGTGACGGCCACCGCCGCCAGCACCACCCGGCGCCGGCGCCGGCGGCCCGCGGCCCGGCGCCTGCGCGGTGCGGACCGGCCGGGGCGGCCGGCGCGACCGGCGTCAGGGAGCACCATCGATTCGCTGTCGCGCACATCCCGGGAGCTGGTCACGATCCGGGCCTGGTGAACGTGCTGGCGCCGGTGCGGAACGCGGCCATCGCCGCGGAACTGCTGACGGTGAAGTCCTGCCCGACGGAGTTCGTGGAATCGAACCACACGAGCCCGAGCAGGCCATAGGCGTGAATGCCGGCGAACACGTCGGCTATCTTCGCAGGCTGGCCCGCGGTGGCCGTCGCGCCAGTTTCGGCGATGAGGATCGGGTCCCTGGTCAGCGCGTGGATGCTCGCGATGGTCGGTCCGAACAACGGAGCGAACTGCCAGTTAGGCTTCAGGTAGTAGCCGTCGATGCCCACCCAGGTCACGTACGAGCTGCCCGGCCACCACGGAGCCGGCGGAGGGATCCTGCCCCGCTCCGTGTTGTTGATGATGTTGACCGTCCACAGCCAGGTCACGTTCCCGGCGCCGAGCTCGCGGAACAGCGTGACGATATGCCGCCAGGCGGCCACGAACGACGCCGGTGACGTGTGCCGGTAGCCCCACGAGGACCACGATCCGTTCATCTCGTGGCCGAAGCTCACGATGACCGGGTGGCGGTAGGCCCGGACGGCCTCGGCGTAGGCGCTCAGGTAACCGTCGTACCGCCCGGCGGCGATCCCGGCCACGCTGATGCCGTCGGGGTCCATCTGGACCAGCGGCACCGCGCCGTTCCCGGCCGCCGTCGCGGCGAAGGCGGCCGGGAACGGAACGAACCATCCGCTGTAGTACATGACCACATCCGGCCTGGCCCCCGTCGCGCCGGCGAACGCGGCGACTCCGTCGTATGACGCGGGGGTTCCTGACGCATAAACCCCCAGGTAGGACTGCGGAGTGGTCGGCAGGTCGACCGGCAGCGGCCCGGCGTGGTCTGCGGACTTGTTATACAGGCCGACCCCGGCCGCGACCGCCGCTAGGACGACCGCCACCGCGGCGCCCGCGATCCACCGGAGCTTCCTCCGGTCGTTGACCGTGTGATGCTTCATGGGATTGGCCTCAATCCCGGACCGCCAGGGATGCCTCCACCCGGGGCCCGTGTACGGCTAGCGGTATCGCGCAGTCGCGATATCCCCCCTCTGGAACACCGCTCACGAAAGGGTAGTGTCCATTCCTCGGCCCGGCAGGGTGTTTGCTCAATTCGCGCAAATCAGCCTCGAATCGGTCATAGCCGGGCCAGAACCAGGCTCGAGGCGTTATGCCGGAACGCCGTCTCGGCCGCCGAGCTGTCTTCGATGTGCCAGTCCTGGTGGTAGGTCCCGTCGTCTTGTCTGATGTCAAACCACACGAGCCCGAGCGTGCCGTAGTGGCGCATCCCGTCGAACAGGTCGCCGATCTTCGCCGCCTGGTGGGACTCGGGTCCCGCGGCAGTCTCCGAGAGGAGCACGGGCTTGCCGGTGAGGATCCGCACCTCGGTGATCGTCTGGCCGAAGACACTGGCGAAGGTGTCGGAGGGGCGGTAGTAGTAGCCGTCGATGCCGACCCAGGTGACGTACTGACTGCCCGGCCACCAGGAGGTGATCGGCCCGGTGCCGGGCTCGTCCGCCTGGAGCGTCCACAGCCAGGTGACATTGCTGGCGCCCTGGCCGCGGAACAGCGTCACGATATGCCGCCAGGCAGCCACGAAGGTTGACGGAGCCACCTGCCGGTAGCCCCAGGAATACCAGGGCGCGTTCATCTCGTGGCCGAAGCCGATGACCACCGGCCGGCCGAAGCGCCGGACGCTGTCGGCATACGAGCGCAGGTAGCTGTCATAGCCGCCCGCGGCGATCTCCGGGATCGATGCGCCGGTGGGATCCATCTGCACGATGGTGACCGCACCCTGCGCGTGCACCGTCTCGGCGAACGGAATCTGGAATGGTTCCCGCCAGCCGCTGTAGTACCCGACGAGGTTCGGCTGCTTGCCGACCGCGCGGGCGAACTTCGCCACCGGCTGGTAGGTATGCGGCGGTCCGGTCTCGTAGACGCCGAGGTAAGAGGCCGCGCCGGTCGGCAGGGACGTGCCCGCCGAGGCCGGATCCAGGGCAGAAGAAACCAGGCTGCTGACGGTAAACACGATGGCGGCAGCGGCGACCGCCGCGGCCGTCAGAATCACCAGCCGGGATCTCATGTTGTATCGACCCCAGAAAGCACGGGAAGCCATCTTGTTCATGAGCTGAGCCGGTGATAGGCCCCAGCGCCGTGACGCAGCGCGGCCACCGCCGCGGGGCTGGTCAGGCGCCAGTCGTGCTTCCCGATCGCGTCGAACCAGGTGAATCCCAGTAGCCCGTAGGTGCGGATTCCGGCGAAGAGGTCGGCGATCCGGCCCGGCTGGGCCGCGGCGGGCGCCACGCCCGTCTCGGCGATGAATATCGGGTCGCTGGTCAGCGTGCGCAGGGCGAATATGGTCGGCCCGAACAAGGCAGCGAAGGTCATGGATGACTTGGTGTAGTAGCCGTCGATGCCGGCCCACGTCACGTAGGCGCTGCCGGGCCACCAAGGCGCGGGGGAGGGAATACCGCCCCGCTTTTCGATGATGTTGACCGCCCACAGCCAGGTGACGTTGCCGGCTCCGAGGGTGCGGAACAGGCTGACGATGTGCCGCCAGGCGGCGACGAAAATCGCGGGAGAGGTGTGCCGGTAACCCCAGGTAGACCATGATCCGTTCATCTCATGGCCGAAGCTCAGGATGACCGGGAGGCGATAGGAACGAACCGCCACCGCGTACGTGCCCAGGTACCGGTCATACTGCCCTGACGCGATCGCGGCGAGATCGACGTTCTCCGGGTCGATCTGGACGAGGGGCACCGCGCCTTGCCTGGCTGCCGCGTCGGCGAAACTGACGCGGAACGGCTCCAGCCAGCCGCTGTAGTACGCAAGAACATTCGGCTTGACCCCGGTCGTCTTCGTGAACGCTGGCACTGGGGCGTATGACGCGGGTACGCCGGACACGTAGACACCCAGGTAGGACTGGGGCGTAACCGGGAGGGTGGCCGACACCGACGTCGGGCTGACCATGGGGCTCTTGGTTATGGCGTGGAAGTGGAGGCCAGCGGTCACGGTGATCGCGACCCCCGTGATAATGGCGACTGCGATGGCCGCGATCCCCAGGAGCCTCATCTGCTCACCCCGTTTACGACCCGGGCGTGGTTGCGACGCGAGGCAAGGGCCATCCCGGTGATGAGCAGGGCGAGCAGGCCCGTAGCGAGCAGCGGCGCGAAAGCCGCGCCGTACCGGGTCATGCGCCACACCGCCAGCGTCACCCAAGCGAGTCCCGTGCCGCCGTTCCAGAGCGCCAGGCCAACCCAGACGCGGCGCGTCCCGGCCTTGCGTTTGCCGCCCCCGGTAGGCTGCCAGCCCAGTCGCTTACGCCGGCAGATGTCCCAGAGGGCAAACAGGTGGGCCCACCCGTACAGCAGCTTGGCCATGAGCGCCTCGGGCCCGAACCGGCAGCGATGCCAGGCGGGGAAGACGACCAGGTTGTAGATCATTGACGGAACGATGAACACGTAGTTGATCAGCCGTACCCGCTCGGGTATGAGGATGAGCATGACCAGGGGAATCGCCGGAGCGACGAATGTGAACAGCGCGGTGTGCACGTAATAGCAGAATCCGGACAGGTAGCAGCAACGGGTTCGCCACCGCATCCGCATCGCCCAGAACTTCCTCGATCCGAGCAGCGACATCGACCCGGCGCACCATCTGTACTGCTGAGTGAGGAAGGCATCCGGATCGGATGGGCACAGCCCGGCTGCTAGCGGAACCGGGATGTAGCGCAGGCCCCAGCCGATACGCCGCAGGTCGAAGCCGGTATGCACGTCCTCGGAGTGCTCGATCAGCGTCGTGCCGCCGTTGGCCGCCAGCGCCTCGCGGCGGTAGATCGCGCACGAGCCCACGCAGATCGCGCCGTCGTGCCGGTCTCGGGAGACCTGCACGAGCCGGTAGAACAGCTCCTGGACGGCACCAGCGCCACGTTCCATCCACGACATGCGTCCGCGGGTATGGAAGTACTGCGGGGACTGGACGATGCCCAGCGACTGGTCAGTGTCGAAGTACGGCAGCATTTCGGCGGGCAGGTCAGCCCGGGGTGCGAAATCGGCGTCGAGAACCAGGATGAACTCCCCCCTTGAGCAGACGAAACCATGCCGCAGGTTTCCTGCCTTCTTCATCCAGCCCCGGTCAGGACGGACCAGGTGGGTAAAGCCGAAATCCCTGGCCATGATCCGGACCCGCTGGTCGGCACCGTCGTCGAGGACGTAGGCGGTGGCCACGCCCGGGTAGGCGCGGACGAGTTCCAGGACGTGCGCCCACGTGTTGTGCAGCACTGTCAGCGGCTCACCGCAGACCGGCAGGAAGATATCGAGGGATGGATAACGGGCCGGCCGCCATGACGCGACCAGGCTGCGGTGCGCGTCATGGTCGAATCCCCGGGTCCCGACGTTCACCAGCAGGGAGATGACGTAATACGCGATGGTGGCCAGGACGAACGGAAGAAACGTCCAGGCGAATACCGGGCTCTGGAATACGAATCGAGCCTGGCTGATCAGCAGCGCACCGAAGCTGGCCAGTGACGTCCTGATGATCACCGCCAGGTCCCGGTCGGAATAGCTAGCCCGCTCGGCGTCGGACGGCGCGGCAGGAACGTTCAGACCGTATCTTCTGTGCCGTCCTGGCCTGCTGCGCGAAAGCGTCCGTTCAGCCGTGGCCATGATTTCCTTCGGGAAAGGCATGGAGCGACTTATATGCCCAGACCAGGACCTGGCCGCCACCGGATTCGTCCTGGGTGGAAATGGCGCCGACGAGATGGTAAGTCCCTGCCCGGCGCATGTCGGTGACGATTTGCGAATCGGTTCCTACCGTGTCCGAGAAGCTGAGAATGATAAGTGCGAAGTAACCATTATCGATAGCCGCCTGGTACGCGGCGCCGCCGGAGAGGGGCCGGTGCGCATTCGGGTCCGTGTAGGTGAAGTACCAGGTCTGCGACCATCGCTGCCAGGGAATGGAGTTCTCCAGGTAGTACGCTGGTACGTTATAGTCTTCGGCCAGGTAATTCCCGGGATATGCGTGGGTGAGGGAACGCAGCAGCGTGGTTGTCTGACTGGAGTTGGGCCATTCCTGGAAGAAGTTGATAGCTTGGGTGCGGCCCGTGGCTCCGGCCATTACTACGGCTATTGTCCCGGCGAGCGAAGCGGCCCCCACGCGCAGCCACATCCGCCGCCCGATCCCGGCGACCTGCGCGATCGCGAAGCCGGCTGCGGCTGCGGCGAACCATATTCCGAAGTCAACCTGCTTGAATAGCGGTGCTGCGCTGTGCATGCGCGCCTGATTCAACGGAACCAGCAGGCCGGCCGCGGCGAGCACGGTCACGATCATCAGCTGTACCCGATCATGCCGGCGAAGGGCACACCAGACGCCCAGCACGGCAATGGCGCAAACCAGGCCGCACCATTTAGCCGCGTCGGCGAGGACCAGGGATGCGGGTTCGCCTCTAGTCGCACGTGCGAGGGTGCTGGACAGGACGCCCGACAGGTACCACGGACCACCTAGAGCCAGGAGCGCACTGACCAGGCCGAGGGTAACCGCAGCGAGGTGGCCGCTACGAACGAACCCCGGTTTCAGGGCGCGTCTTCTCATGACCGTGATTGCGGCCAGGGCCACGACTGCGGGGTCCAGTACCGCCGTCGCATACTCGGTGGCGTTCGCCAGCGTGAGGAGCAGGACCCCGGCTACGAGCAGGAAGGTGGAGTTGTCACGATCCTGGGCGTTCACCACGCACCAGGCAGACGCGGCGAGCAGGAACAGGGCCATCGCATCGTAGGTAGCGAACGCGCCAAGAGCCTCGGTGGGACCTGTCACAGCGAAGAGCGCGGCGGCAAAGAATGCCGCCCGCGCGCCGAACAGCCTCGACGTCGTGCTCCACAACAGTGCCGTGGCACCCAGCATGAAGGCCAGGCTCAGTAGGCGGGCGGCCGCCAGGCCGCCGATGCTCGCGGCCAGCGCCGCCAGCGGCGGATAGATTACCGGTGCACCTGAGAAATATGTGGCGAATGGTGGAAGGGGTGTGCCATGAAGCCAATGGGCGATCTCAACGTGCCCGCCAAATAGGTAAATCGCCTCGCTAAGGAAAGCGGTATTCGACCACACCAGCCGCAGCGACAGCACGGCCTGCAGGGTCAGGATGGCTACCAGCAATAGTCCCGGCGCGTGCGCGAACCTCTGATGGTCGCGACCGGACCTGCGGACCTCCCTTTTCTGCGGCGGCCTAACCGGCCGACGTTCGGTGATCAGCGCGGCCGGGCTTGGCGCCGGATCCGGTGGCGCTGGCCACCGCATCGGAGTGCTCCGCATCGGAGTACTCCGCACCGGAGTACTCCGCACCGCGGGCGGCCCGCTCGGCGCGGGCGCCGCAACGCTCGTCGCCGTGGCGGTCGCCTGGTCGGCACGGAAGCGGCGCCGCCATTGTGCTGCGCTGGCTCCGGTGAGCTGCGGCTCGGGCGAGTCCGGCCCGGCGACGCTCACCGGGGCGACGTGCGTCGCCACGTCACGCCGATAGCTGGGCCGATCGTTCATGAGGCAGGTCGGGTAAAGGTACCGGCGCCCTTTCCGAACGCGGTCACGGCCGCGGCGCTGCTGACGCTGAAGTCCTCGCCTTGGGAGTTGGTCGCGTCGAAATACACGAATCCGAGCAGGCCGTAGAGGCGAACTCCGGCGAACATATCGGCGATCTTGGCGGGCTGGCCCGCGGTGGGCGTGGCGCCGGTTTCGGCGATCAGGATCGGATCCTGGGTCAGGGTTCTCACGCTGGCGATGGTCGGCCCGAACAAGGGAGCGAACTGCCAGTTAGGCTTCAGGTAGTAGCCGTCGATCCCCACCCAGGTGACATACGAGCTGCCCGGCCACCACTGGGCCGGGGGAGGGATCGTGCCGTCCCGGGTGTTGTTGATGACATTGACCGTCCACAGCCAGGTCACGTTCCTGGCGCCCAGGGCCCGGAACAGGGTGACGATGTGCCGCCAGGCGGCCACGAACGTCGCCGGGGACGTATGCCCGTAGCCCCAGCTGTACCAGCTGCCGTTCATCTCGTGGCCGAAGCTCATTATGACCGGGTGGCGGTAGGCCCGGACGGCCTCGGCGTAGGCGCTCAGGTAACCGT
>Ga0209420_1000750_pt1 | contig 16242 bp, 14 predicted proteins | sample BlaSpr_A8_OM1_O1_FD_187972 | JGI IMG/M metagenome (GOLD analysis project Ga0209420, IMG submission 187972) | Forest soil microbial communities from Thunder Bay, Ontario, Canada - Black Spruce, Ontario site 2_A8_OM1_O1 (SPAdes) (version 2) | ecosystem: Environmental > Terrestrial > Soil > Boreal... | reverse complement strand
GGACGGGAACCTGGCCGGGCAGACCTACCCGGACCAGAGCCTGTACCCGGTCAACTCGGTGCCGCAGGTGGTGCGCAGGATCAACAACGCACTGCTGCGCGCCGACCAGATCAGCTGGTCGGAGTCGGCGGATGGCGACACGCGCACCTCGCCTTACTGGCTGGCCCCCATCGTGGCCGACGCCGAAGCCGGATTCGGTGGCGTGCTGAACGCGTATGAGCTGATGAAGTCCATGATCGCGGCGGGTGCGGCCGGGGTGCACTGGGAGGATCAGCTCGCGTCCGAGAAGAAGTGCGGTCACCTGGGCGGGAAGGTCCTCATCCCGACCAGCCAGCACGTCAAGACGCTGAACGCGGCCCGGCTGGCCGCCGACGTGTGCGGCGTGCCGACGCTGGTGGTCGCGCGCACCGACGCGGACGCGGCCACGCTGCTGACCTCGGACGTGGACGAGCGGGACCGGCCGTTCCTCACCGGGACGCGCACCCCGGAGGGGTTCTACCGGGTGCGGAACGGGATCGAGCCGTGCATCGCCCGGGGCCTGGCTTACGCGCCGTACGCAGACCTGATCTGGATGGAGACCTCCATGCCCGACCTGGACGTGGCCCGCGAGTTTGCCGAGGCGATCAGGAGCGAGTACCCGAACCAGCTGCTCGCCTACAACTGCTCGCCGTCGTTCAACTGGCGCGCGCACCTGGACGAGGCGACGATCGCGAAGTTCGGCAAGGAGCTCGCGGCCATGGGCTACCGGTTCCAGTTCATCACGCTGGCCGGCTTCCACGCGCTCAACCAGTCGATGTTCGAGCTGGCCAGCGGCTTCGCCGCCGAGGGCATGCCCGCCTACGTCCGGCTGCAGGAGGCCGAGTTCGCCGCGGAGAAGCACGGCTACACCGCCACGCGCCACCAGCGCGAGGTCGGCACCGGCTACTTCGACCTGGTCACATCCGCGATCTCGCCCAACGCCGAGACGGTGGCGCTGGCCGGCTCGACCGAAGCCGAGCAGTTCCACGCCGCCTGAGCGCACCCGCGCACTCGCGCATGCGTAGTGAAACCCGGGTCTCACCACCTCCTGGTGTGCTGAGACCCGGGTTTCATTCCGTATGGGGGCGAGAGCGCGGAGCGGGAGCGGGGTGCCCGCTGATACCTGCTGCGTCTGTGATTTTTTACACATCTTGAGTCGTTTCGATATCTATGTCCGTTTTATGTGATGTTCATTAGCATTAGGCGCTATGCCGGTGAGCCTGATGCTGAAGTTCCGCTTGTTGCTCAGTCTGTCCGTGGTCGTCGTGGCGGGCGTGGCGCTCATCGCGCCGGCCGCCTCGGCGAGTGCCGGCGCGGTCGGCTCCCACAAGGGCATCCTTCCGCCCAAGAACCCGGCGCAGAGCCTGTCGCCGTCCTTTCTGTCTTCCTGCCCGGGAGAGGATGACGGGCCGGCGTGTGACGCCGCGGTCCTGAGCGCGATCGCGCATGCGCGCCAGGTGCTGGAGAAGCTGGGCGGCATGTCCTTCTCGCTTCCGGCCTACGAGCGGCTCACGCCGGCCGAGCAGCTGTTCGTCACGGTGAACCTCGAGCGCACCGAGCGGGGGCTCGCACCCGCCGTGGTGCTCAGCAGCTCCCTGGACAAGATCGCGCAGTCGGCCGCCCAGGCCGGCCGCGACCCGGCCCTCGGCCAGGTTCCCGGGCGGCTGGCCGGCGGTGGCCGGACCACGTATCTCGGCGGCACCTGGTCGGGCGGCTGGCTGAACCCGCTCGGGTCCGACTACGGGTGGATGTACGACGATGGGCCGGGCGGCGACAACCTGGACTGCGGCACCGCGAGATCGGCCCAGTGCTGGGGTCACCGCGACATCATCCTGGTCTCGTTCGGCAGTGCGTCCTGCGGCGGCGGCCAGGCCGAGCTGGCCATGGGCGCGGGGCACGCGGCCAGCGCCGCCGGCTTCGGCGAGAGCGACGCCGAGATAATCGCGGGCGTCTGCGGCCCGGCCCCGACTGACGCCGCGTTCACCTGGGCCAAGGCTATGAAACTGCTGGACGTCAGGTAGCGGGCAGGCTCAGCTGAAGTCGGCCGTGGTGTTCTGGCCGTCGCCGCCGGGCTCCGCGGGGCCCCAGGGCGCCTGCGAATAGCCTGGTTCGGGCCGCGGCTGCGGCCTGGTCTCGGTCCAGTCGGTCAGCAGGCCCCCGCTGATGGTCTGGGTCGCCTGCTGATCGGCATAGTCAGGCGCGGGCGTCTCGTACGAGGCGGGCGCGGCGGCCGCCACGGCCCGGCGCATCCACCTGGACGGCACGAACAAGGGGATGACCATGGCCAGGCCCGCCGCAGCCAGTACGCCGTCGAAGAGCAGGGCCTCGAATCCCGCGCCGTAGGGGTGCGACTTCAGCGGGATGTACTGGACCGCGCGCCGCACGCTGAACAGGTACAGCCCGGTCCAGCCGAGCAGGGCGAGCCCGGGCAGCCCGGCCGCGAGCGGGGAGATCCGCGGCACGGCGATCAGCAGCCCGGCCACCAGGCCGACGGCCAGCAGCGCGCCGAACCCCTCGAGCACGGCATGGTCATGGATGAGGGAACCACCGCCGGCCGGCAGCGCAGCGCCCCGGGCGGGCGCGGCCAGCAACTTTAGGTAGCCCCAGGAGGCGGCGAAGAAGATGGCCGCGGCCATGACGATCGCCAGGACGACTCCGACCAGATGGCGCATATCTCAACCCCTTAATCGTTCAATGACGGAAGCTTACGACGGACGGCTCCGCACGTCATGGCCTGCGTGAACGTGTCCTCACGGTAATAGGGAGAGTCGTTCGCCAGTAAGGGAACGGCCGGCCTCTAAGCGGCGCCTCAGGTGCAGTCCAATATGCTGTCGCCGTGCGCATCCACGCCATCTTCGGGGGAATCGGCGCGTTCGCCGTCAAATTTCGCTGGGTCGTCATCGCAGCCTGGCTCGTCGCCGTAATCGCGGTACCGCACTTCTTGCCGTCGCTGAACAGCGTCACCCAGGGCAACAACAGCGCCTTCCTGCCCGCCAGTGCGCCCAGCGAGCAGGCGGCCCAGCTCGCGTCACCGTTCGGGGCCACCAACCTGGTCCCGGTGCAGGTGGTCGCGGCGGTGAACCAGGGCACGCTCAGCTCGGCGGATACGGCCTGGCTGGCTACGCTGCAGCACGACCTGGCTTCGGTGCGGACGGTGGTCTCCGTGCGGGACCTGGGCCGGTCGCCCGACCAGCAGGCCGAGCAGCTGCAGGTGCTGTCCGACGTCAACCAGGCCAGCCAGCCAGACCAGACCACGCTGGTCGACAACCTCCGCGCGCAGATCGCGAAGGCGGCCGCTCCGGCCGGGCTGCAGGTGCACCTGGCCGGCCAGATCGCGATCAACGTCGATCAGCAGGCCAAGTCGGGCAACACGGGTAATCAGGTCGAGGGCGTGTCCGTCATCTTCATCCTGATCCTGCTGCTGCTGATCTTCCGGTCGCTGCTGGCCCCGCTGATCACGCTGATACCCGCGTTCTTCGCCGTGGCCATCGCCGGGCCGCTGGTCGGAGAGGCCGCGCAGGCCGGCCTGAAGGTCTCTGTCATCGCCCAGTTGCTGTTGATCGTGCTGGTGCTCGGCGCGGGCACCGACTACGGGCTGTTCCTGGTGTTCCGCGTCCGGGAGAACCTGCGCGACGGACAGGATCCCAAGGACGCGGTGCGAGCGGCGGTCATGCGGGTCGGCGAGACGATCACGTTCTCCGCCTTCACGGTGATCGCGGCGCTGCTGTCGCTGCTCGTCGCCACCTTCCAGATCTACTCCGAGCTCGGCATCCCGCTGGCCATCGGGATCGGCACCATGCTGCTGGCCGGGCTCACCCTGCTGCCCGCGCTGCTCGCGGTGTTCGGCCGGGCCGCGTTCTGGCCGAGCAAGACCAAGGCGGGCACCGGCAAGGCAGGCCTGTGGGGCCGGGTCGCGACGCGGATCGTGCGCCGGCCGGCGATACCCCTGGTCATCGGCGTGGTCGTGTTCGGCGCGCTCGCGATTGGCGTAGGCAGTTACCAGGCCGGCGGGTTCGGCGGCTCGATCAACGCGCCGGCCGGGACCGACTCCGCGGCCGGTACCGCGCTGCTGGCCAAGCACTTCCCGTCCAGCTCGGCCAACCCGACCAACCTGGTCTACAAGCTGTCCCAGCCGGTCTGGGACGACCCCGCGCCGGTGTCCGCGGCCACCAGCCAGCTCAAGGCGAGCAGCCTGTTCACCGGCGTCACCGGGCCGCTGAACCCGGCGGGCGTCACGCTGACCGGGGCGCAGTACCAGGCACTGCACAAAGCACTGGACAACCCCGCGGCCCTGCCGGCCGTACCCCCGGCGAACAGCAAGATCCCAACCGCCAGTTACGAGGCCTACCGGGCCATCGCGCAGTACGTGAGCCCGGACGGCAAGACGATCCAGTTCGAGACGGCCCTGACGGCGGGCGACCCGTCCACCACCGCGGCGGCGAACGCGGTGCCCTCGATCCGCACCGAGGCGGCCACGGTGGCCAAGACGCTGGGCGCCACCGCCTACGGGGTCGGTGGCGAGGCACCCGCGTTCTACGACATCAGCCACATCTCCGACAGCGACCTAGCGCACGTGGTCCCGGTCGCGATCATCATCATCGGCCTGCTGCTGTGCCTGGTCATGCGCTCGCTGGTCGCGCCGCTGTACCTGATCGCGTCGGTCGCGCTGTCGTTCTTCGCGGCGCTGGGGCTGTCCGTCCTGCTGTTCATCAAGCTCGGCGGGGACAGCGGCCTGACCTTCATCCTCCCGTTCCTGATGTTCATCTTCCTGCTCGCGCTGGGTGAGGACTACAACATCCTGGTCATGAGCCGGATCAGGGAGGAGGCTCAGCACCTTCCGCTACGCGATGCTGTCGCCCGGGCACTGGGTGCTACCGGCACCACGGTAACCTCGGCCGGCCTGGTGCTGGCCGGGACGTTCTCGGTGTTCGCGCTGGTCGGAGGGCGCCAGGCGGGCGGCAGCCAGATCGTCGACGTCGGCGTCGGGCTGGCCCTGGGCATACTGATGGATACCTTCATCGTCCGCACCGTCCTGGTGCCGTGCACGGTCTTGCTGATCGGCCGGTGGAACTGGTGGCCCTCCAAGCTCAGCCGGCCCGACCAGCAGCATCGCGGCGAAGGCACCGAGCGGGCAGGCGAGCCCGCCGCACCCCGCAGCCTCTGATCCGCATAGCCGCAGATCCAGGCGGCCTGCGCTCGGCTCAGTCGGCCTGGGCGTCGATGGAGGCAGTCAGGTCGCGCAGGGCCGGGGCAGCGTCGCGCAGCGCGGCCCGGTCCCGCTGCGGCAGGTCGGCCAGCGCGGCCTGGATGATGTCCTGGTTCACGCGGTGCCAGCGGGTGACCGCGGCGGCGCCCTGCCCGGACAGGTCCAGGCTGACGGTACGGCGGTCACCCGTGCCGTCAGCGCCGTCACCACCCCGGGTTCGCATCACGTAGCCCGCCGACTGGAGCCCGGACAGCAGGGTGGCCACCGAACTGGGCGCCAGCCGGAGCATCCGGGCCAGGTGGCTGGGCCGGACGCCGGGGTGCTCGGCCATGCAGGACAGCAGTTCCAGCTGGGCCACGGACAGCCCCAGCGCGGGGTCGGCCGCACGCGCCGCGCGACGCATCGCGCGGCGCAGCCGGGACACGACGTCGGCCAGGTCAGGACCGATCTGTTCCTGGCCGAGCCGGTCCTGCGCTGCGTTTCGCTCAGTGATAGGCACCTGACGGGTCCGCCTCCCTGGGCCGTCCGGCCTCACCTCGTCCCGGCCCGCGGGCGGCCAGCGCGATCGCGGCCGCAGCGGCAGAAACGACGGCGAGCACGATGAACGCGGGCCGCGCCTGCGTCGACCCAGCGTACCCGTGGCCGGCGCTGGGGTGCCCGGCCCCCAGGTGCAGGGCCAGCGCCATGAGGGAGATGCCGAGCGTGGTGCCTATCCCCCTGGCCATGCTGACCAGGCCGCCGAGCAGGGAGGCGGAAGAGTCGGCCGTGCTGCGCATGATGACGGTGTTGTTGGCGGGAATGAAGATGCCCAGGCCCAGGCCGGCCAGGGCGAGCTGCGGGACCACGGTGCCGACCGTGACCGGCAGGAAGATCGAGGCGCACATGACCAGGCTGGTGAGCAAGGCGCCGGCGAAGCCGCGCCGACTGTCACCCCAGGCCTTCGGCAGCACCGCGTCACCGAACAGCGCAGCCAGGCCGAACCCGAGCGGCAGGGCCGATAGCAGCAGTCCGGTGCGGGCCTCGCCACCGAGGCCGTGCCCCAGCACCTGCGGGATCAGCACCAGCGGCCCGAACAGGATGAGATAGCCGCAGGCGGCGCCGGCCAGCGCGCGGGCCAGCGGCGCCGAGCGCAGCAGCCACACCGGGATCAGCGGGTGCTCGGCGCGCAGCTGTTGCCGGGTGAACGCGGCCGCGCCGGCCAGGCCCAGCGCGGCCAGCATCGCGGCCAGCCAGGTAGGCAGGTCAAGGCCCGACGCCGCGGACAGGACGAGCAGCAGGGCGCTGGTCCAGGCCATCAGCAGCAGCGTGCCCGGCCAGTCGAACTTCTCCGGCCGGTTGAACTGCCTGGTGCGCGGCAGCAGGTAGCGGCCGGCGACCACCGCGACCAGGCCGACCGGAACGTTCGCCCAGTACACGGCGCGCCAGCCTGCCGTAGCGGTGAGCAAGCCGCCCAGGGTGGGGCCCAGGGCGAGCCCGAGCGACTGCGCGCCGGCTTGTATGCCCAGGGCGAAGCGCATCCTGTTCTTCGGCGCGCTGGTCGTGACCAGGGCCACGCTGTTCGCCTGGAGCATTGCCGCTCCCAGCGCCTGGACGAGCCGGAGCAGGATCAGCACGTCCAGCGACGGCGCCAGGCCGCAGGCCGCGGAGGCCACGGTGAACACCACGAAGCCGTAGGTGTAGACGAGCTTGCGCCCCAGGGCGTCGCCGAGGCGCCCGGCCGGGGCCAGCAGCGCGATCAGGCCGAGCAGGTAGATCAGGGACACCCACTGGACGGCCGCGACCGGGACGCCGAAGTCGCGCTGCATCGAAGGGAACGTGATCGTGACGATGCTCGCGTCCAGCTGGCCCATGAAGGCGCCGAAGCAGACCACGCCGACGGCCAGCCAGGGCGCGCGGTGACTGTCCCGCACCGCAGCGGGCCTGGCCTGCTCCCGCAAGATACTTCTGTAAGCGAACATCTTAAGGCGGAGTTTAGCAAGATAGTTCTGTAAGCGAAACATCTCCAAGCTGGCCGGGTTGCTCGGGTAACTCCGGATGGGAGCCGGATACCTGGATTAACTCCGGACATGCCGGGCGCGGTGCTGGCCTTGGCGTTCTGGACCCGACAGACTCAGCTCAGGTGGAGTGGTCTGGGACCTTCGGGCTAGCCGCTCGGCTAGAGTACGCCGGGAAAGTGCCTGAAAAGGACGATCTCGGCGACGGCAGGACCGGCGCGCGGACGGGGTTCACGGGTCGGAGCGGAAGGGACGACGATGCAGGAACTGCGCTTCGTCGCGGTGAGCGAGGACGGCCGTTACGCCGTCCTGGCCGTACCGGGGCGCAGCGCACGCTTCATGCTGCCGATAGACGAGCGGCTCAGGGCGGTCGCCCTGGGCCATACCTCCCGGCTCGCTCAGTACGAGATCGAAGTGGAGAGCCCGTTGCGACCCAAGGAGATCCAGGCACGAATCCGCGCCGGTGAAACGGTGGAGGAGATCGCGGACGCGGCCGGCATAGCGATCGAGCGCGTGCGCTGGTTCGAGGGACCGGTCCTGGCTGAACGCGCCTACGTCGCGGACCAGGCCCAGGCCGCCTCGGTCCGCCGCCACGGAGACGCGACGCCCGGGCCGAGGCTGGGCGAGATCGTGGCCGACCGGCTGAAAGCGTTCGGCGCGGATCCGGAAGACGCGCAATGGGACGCGAAGAAGCGCGGCGACGGCAGCTGGCAGGTGGAACTCGCGTTCATCACCGGCGGTCGCATGCACACCGCCGAGTGGGTCTTCGACCCGCGTCGCAGGCATGTGCTGCCCGCCGACGACAACGCCGCTCGCATGTCGCTGTCGGGCGCCGAGCCGCCCCTGCCGCCGTCACCGCCTCCGGGCGAGGCGACCGTCACCCGGCTGGCGCCCCGGCTTGGCGGTGTGGCCGGCCATGCGCCATCCCGCCCCGTGGCACCCGGTCACGCGGCGGCCGAGGATGACGGCACCGGGCCAGACGCGGTCGGCTTTGCGGCCGCCGGCCCGGGCAGCACCGCGGCCCACGGCAACGGCGGACGGGCCAGGCATGAGCGCCCGGCGGCCGCGCGGCAGGGCATCACCGATCCCAAGCCCCCCGCCCCCGTCCCGGCGCCGGCCCCTATCCCCGCCGCGCCGGCGCCGGTGGCGACCGAATCCAACCCCGAAATCGCCCGCCCGCCAGCCGCGGAGCGCAGCCAGCGGCCGTCGCCCGTGCCGCGGCCGGCCGCGCAGGCACCGCGGGTCGCGGCCGAGGAAGCGGCGCGCGACGACTACTCACCTGTCCCCGAGCCCGCCGGGACGCCGGCCGCAGCCGCGGCCGTCCAAGGGGTCCAGGGGGCTCCGGCCGAGCCCGCCGGAGAGCAGCCGGGACGGGCGGGCCGGAAAGCGGCTCGCGGCCGGCGGTCCTCGGTGCCGTCCTGGGACGAGATCATGTTCGGCAGCTCCCGCCAGCGAGATTGACCTACCCCGGGAAGTTGCCCGTGGTCGGCCTCCTCGGCTGACAGCGAACTGAACGGCGCTGACAGGATGGTGTGCGCGTTCTGAGACTCGATCACTCCCTGGTGGCCAGCCCGGCGCAGTTCGGCCCGCAGCCGCGAGATCAGTGTCTGCAGCGCATTACCGGGGTGACCCGGCGGGTCCTCGGGCCAGATCTGCTCGGCGAGCGAGGCGGACGGCACGACACGCCCGGCGTCCAGGGCGAGCAAAATGAGCAGCAGGCGCAGCTGGCGCCCGCCGACATGAACGGCGCGGCCGGCCTCGTCCCGGACCTGAAGCGGGCCGAGCAGCCCGATTCGCAGCGCGTCCGGCATCTGCCCTCTCCGGTTATCGGTATATGTCCTCGCCTGGAGTCTCGCACTTCCGGACCATTCAACACGTCGCCTCGCCTTACGCTTCCTGTCAGGTTCTAATATCGACCACGGCGGGAGAGAGGCGAGGGTGACTTCAGGCCAGGACCGAGGCCGCCGCGGCAGGCGGCTCCTGTCGCGCTGGGCGGCAGCGGGCATGGCCCTGATGGCGGCGCTGACCTTGGCCGGCTGCGGGACGGCGGGCAACGGCGCGCCGGTGCCGCCGCGGACCTTCTCGGTGGGTAGCGAGGCATTCGCTCAAAGCGGCCTGCCGCCGCGATATATCCTGTCACCGCGATATACCTGCCACGGGGCTAGGGTCAATCCCCCGCTTGACTGGTCCGGCGCGCCGTCCGGTACGAAGAGTTTCGCGGTTGTGGTCGACGATTCCTCGGCACCGATCACGCCGTATATTTACTGGCTCGTGTTCGACATCGGTCCCGGTACGACCGACATCCAGGAGGGAGCGCTGCCGACCGGGGCCCGGCAGGCGCTTAATAGCGCGCACACCGCCACCTACGACGCACCCTGCCCCGATGGCGCTCCGCATTCGTACCGTTTCACTGTTTATGCGCTGAACACAGTTCTAAATCTGCCCAATGGCGCTCCTTTGCTGACTGTTTGGACTGCGATCGCGGCGGCGGCAATCGGGCGCGGACGAATTGCAGCAACCGGTAACCCGTGATCAAGCCGATACATTTTGTAATCGACTAGGAATAGAACTTTTTCAATCGTGTGACACAGTCCCCACTGGTGAGCAAGAATCGGGGGAGATCGAGCGGGTTCAGGGCGCTCGCGATCACGAGGGTAGGCGCGCGTCATCGGCCGCGTGTGCCTGGCTAGCGCCCCCGACGAGGCCCCGGCGTTCTGGATGGGAACCATGATTCTGATCGCGGGACTCGCCGTCGCGGGACTTGCTGGCATCGCGGCGGCCTTCTACTTCAGCGTCCGCTCCGGTAATTCCCGGTCCCGGGCCGCTGACGCGCGGCGGGCCGGTACCGGCCGGCCTGGCGCAAGCAGCACCTCGCCCTCGGGCCCGGCGAGATCGCCCCGATCCGCCAGAACCATGGCTCCTTCCCGGTCAGCTGATTCCCGGTCAGGCGAATCGGCCAGACGGGCCCCGGACCGGATGGCGGCCGAGATGGCCATCGGCTTCGACGCGCCTGCCGGGGCGCGCGAGGAACCGGGACGTCTCGTCGCGGGCCGCCGGACCCGGCATACCCCGCCGACCGGCCTGGTGGCAGCGGCGGATGTGCCCGCCGAGGAGTTCGAGGCGCCGGCTGCGGCCGAGGCCGGTACGGCCCGGTCGCGCCGCCGCGTGGGCTGGCGCAAGGGCGAGGATGTCGATCGGGAACTGTGGCCGGCCGAGTCGTTCGGCGGCGTTTCCGACGAGCAGTTCTGGGATGACCTGGCGTCGGACAAGCCGCTGGCGACGACGGCGCGCACTGCCCAGCCGGAATCCGGAAGCCGGCCGCGGCTGCCGGAGGTCGTCGCGACGGCGGACGGGCACGCGGGTGCAGACCGGTCGCGCGGCGATGGCCGGGCCCCGGGCCGCGGGAGGCGGGCCGCGGGCGAGACCCCGGGCAGCTATCCCCCGCCGCTGCCCGGTGCCGCCGACCAGACCCTGATCCAGCCGGCCCAGGCGGCGACCGGGCCCACTCCGGTGGCCACGCAGGCCTATCCGACCGCGACTCAGCCTTCGCCGAGTGCCGCCCAGCCGGTTCACGCAGCTGCTCGACCGGTTCACTCCGCTGCCCCGCCTGCGCGCGCCGCTACTCAGCCTGCGCGCGCCGCTACTCAGCCAGCGCGCGCCGCTACTCAGCCTGCGCGCGGCGCCCGGCACCAGGCCGGGGCCGATGACGATCCGCTGACCAGCCCGGCTTACTCGCTGCGGCGCCAGGGCAGCGTGGACGGGCACTCCTCCCTGCCGCCGGGCGAGGCCCGGCACTCGAACGGCCGGCCGGACGGGTACCTGCCCGGCGGGCGGCCTGACCCGCTGCGACCCGATCCGCCGCGGCCCGACGGAGCCTGGCCAGGCTCGGCGGCCACCACCCCGGCCCGGTCGCTGCCCGGACCGGGATCGGGCGGGACTCAAGGCGGCACCGTGGCCAGGCCCTACGCCGCGCCGCGCTACGGCGAACCCGTGCAGCCGGCTCAGCCCGGTCAGCCGACGAGCCCGGCGAACACGCCGCCCTACGGCGAAACGTACGGATACGGGAACCAGCCCGGACCGGGCCGGACGGTCGGTGTCGGCGACGACCTGAGGCGCCCGGACGGCCAGTGGGGCAGCGACCGGCCGACGGGCAACGGGACCTGGAGTGCCCGTCCCGCCTACCCGCCGGTCAACGGTTACGGCGCGCCGTACGACCCGCGGGGCGGCGACCGCCGTTTAAGCATGCGCTGACACGAAATGCCGGGAGCAAGCCCCGTCCTTCAGTCGGGTTGGGCCAGAAGGCGACGCTCCGGGGCGCGCCACAGCAGGAATCCCCGCCGTTCACGGCGGGGAGGACGTCAACTCGCGCACACTAGGGGCATGCCCGAGGGAGATGTGGTCTGGTACACCGCCCGCCGCCTGCATGAGGCACTGGCGGGGCGGCCGCTGACCCGCAGCGACTTCCGCGTCCCGCGGCTGGCCACCGCCGATCTGACCGGCGACGTCGTGACCGAGACCGTGTCGCGTGGCAAGCACCTGCTCACCAGGACCCGCAACGGCCTGACAGTGCACACCCACCTGCGCATGGACGGCTCCTGGCGGGTCCGGCCTGCGGCCGAGCAGGTCCCGGACAATCACCGGATCAGGCTGCTGCTGGCCAACGACGACTGGCAGGCCGTCGGATATCAGCTCGGCGTCGTGGAGCTGATCCGCACCGGCGAGGAGGAGCAGGTCACCGGGCACCTGGGCCCGGACCTACTGGGAGCGGACTGGGACTGCGCCGAGGCGGTACGCCGGCTGGCCGCCGCACCTGACCGGCCCATCGGCGAGGCCCTGCTTGACCAGCGCAACCTGGCTGGTGCAGGTACATTTTTTGCTGCAGAAATGCTGTTCCTGCGGGGCATCGATCCCTGGCGCCCCGTCGGTGCAGTCAAGGACCTGGAAGCCCTGGTCGACCTCGGGCACCGGCTGCTTCACGCCAACAAGACACGACCCGGGCACGCGACGACCGGGGACACCAGGCCCGGCCGGGAGAGCTGGGTCTACGGACGGGCTGGCCGACCCTGCCGACGCTGCGGGACCCTGATCAGGAAGGGCGAGCAGGGTCCTGCGGGCCAGGAACGGCTCAGGTTCTGGTGCCCGTACTGTCAGCGATAGGGTGACGCGCCGTGCACTATTAGCGCCGGCCGCAGCGTCAGCGTACGGGCGGAGCGGGACCGGCTCCCCGGCCAGCCTCTCCGGGCCCGGCCGGCGGCCGTTAGCTTAGTGGTCGGCTTCGGAAATCCTTCGGGGTCGCGCGGGTGTGGCCCGTCGATTTGTCGGTCAGGTGTCGACGGCGGATGGCGGCGCTGCTCCCGTCTGCGGCCACGCCGCCTCGTCCGGCGTGCGGTTGACCTTCCCCTTTGGGGAAGCCGCATAGTGGTTCCTGACCGGGCATCGGCCCGGAACGAGGGAGCCGTCGTGAGCCTGGTCAGTATCGGTGAGTTCGCACGTCGGTCGCGGCTGTCGCCCAAGGCGCTGCGTCTGTACGACGAGCTCGGGCTGCTGGTCCCGGCCGAGGTCGACGCGGAGTCCGGCTACCGCTGGTATGCGGACGCTCAGCTGGAACAGGCCCGTGTGGTGGCCATGCTGCGCCGGATCCGCGTACCGCTGGCCCGGATCAGGAACATGCTGGCCGTGGACCCGGCGACGGCCGCCGAAGAGATCCGCGCCTACTGGGTCGGGACCGAAGCCGAGCACACCGCCCAGCCACTACTCGTCGGCCACCTCGTTGACCGCCTGCACGGGAAGAAGTCCGCCATGTACGAGGTCACTGTCCGCGACATGCCCGCCCGCAACCTGCTCAGCCTCATGCGCCACCTGCACGAGGACGAAGTGATTCCGATGGGCCGGGAGCTGTTCATCCACCGGCTCGCCCGTGGCGGCGTCTCCCGGGTCGAGGGGATCGCCGGAGCACCCTTCACGATCTTCTACGGAGAGGTGAGCGGGGACAGCGACGGCCCGGTCGAGTTTTGCTGGCCCGTCCCCGACGATCAGGCCGACGAGATCGCGGCCAGGTTCCCTGACCTCACGCTCCGCACCGAGCCCGCACATCAGGAGGCATTCGTCCGCCCCGGTGCCTCCGGAATGGGCGGCGGCGGGGCCGAGGCCGAAATCGCCATCGAGGCCCTGTTCGCCTGGGCGTCGGAGCAGCATCGCCAGCCGTCCGGGGGCGTGCGCAGCGTGCTGGTCTTCAACCCTGCCAACCCGGGAGCCGGGCCGGACAACGAATTCGCCGTGGCGCTGCGCTGAACCGAGGCGCGAAGCATCGGCGCCCACCCCTGATCAACCCTCGAAGGACTTCCGGAGCCGACCACTTAGTTAGCCGAACGAATTCACGCATGGAACATGCTCACCACTGGTGACTTACGGCTCAGCAATCTCAGTGAATGTAGCGAATAGTATCTGCTACATCCGGTCCTTGACAGCTCAACGACACGCGTAATAATCTTTCCATTATCACGTTCTCGGCGTTTTTATCATCTTCTCGACAGGGTAGTGATTGGCAATTTCAAGCCTGTTCATAATTGCACTGCCGAGAAGCGCTGCGATGGAGGAAACCGATGGTTGCGGTCCCTCGGATTCTTTTTGTCGTTCCAGGGATTCTGATCGGGCTTTTCGTGCCCGCCGTGATCGTGGACTCGCCCCATCCGGCTCCGCCGAACACCGTCGGCATGACCTTCATGGACTTCACCAAGGACACCGTGTACCTGCACCGCGGCCAGTACCTCACGTTCGTCGACAACTCGCGCAATATCCACGAGATCGGGCCAGGTCAGAACGGGCGCATCACCAGCCAGGTGGCCGGCGAGCCGATGACTGGCATCCACCTGATGCAGACCAACACCGTGTACAAGACCGGCCCGTGGCTGAAGGCGGGCAAGTTCTACGTGACCTGCGGGGTCCACACGATGATGAACCTCACGGTGGTGGTCCTCCCCTGACCGTGGTCCGCAACCCACTGACCACTCCCGGAAAATACATCGGCCGAGTATTTGGAGAGGAGGAAACTTATGAAGTCCGTCGTCCGCAGCGCCAAGCACGTTCGCTATGTGCTGGGTTCGCTCAGCGCGGTGATGTTCAGCGCCGCCAGTTCCCTCACCGTCTGACCGTGAAAAGCCGATGAGGTGCGTGCGAGCCGACGCAATCCGATCACGGGCGGCGTCGGCTCGTACGCCGTGACTCGCACCTGCTGAGGTAGTCGCACTAGGACGGAGCGGTGCTATGTTCGAAACAGGCGTACGGCAGTTCCGGCTGGCGCTGGGCATGGCCCAGGGCCGGCGGCTTGATCCGCGCAGCATCGCCCGGCTCGTCGACGACGTACTCGCTACCGTCGCCGAGTTCGGAGCGGCGGGCGCCGACGCGGCCGAGCTTATCGACGGGCCGACGACCAGCCCCGCGGACCGGCTCGAGATGACGAACAGCAGCCTGCGCCGTACGGCGCGCAGGCTCGCCGCCCAGTCACCGTTTTACGCGCGCCGTTTTACCTCCGCGGATGCCGACCCGGCCAAGCTCGACGTCGCGGGGCTGCGGACGATCCCGGTCACCCTCAAGGCGGACCTGATCGAACGGCCAGGAGATTTCCGCTGCACCGACGTCCCGGCCTACCTGGCCACCCGCACCACGGGCACCACCGGGCGCCCCGCGGAGGTGTGGCTGTCGCGCTACGAGATGGAGCTGTGGCCCGCGCTCGGCGCGCTGGCTTCGGTGCTGCGAGGCGAGCTGGGGCCCGGCGATGTCATGCAGGTGAACGTGAGCTCGCGCGGCGCCGCAGCCAATCACCTGGCGGCCACCAGCTGCCGCCTGGTCGGAGCCGGATGCCGTCCGCTCGGCATCGTGCCGCCGGAGTCAGCGCTGGAAAACCTGGTCGTGGGGGGCGCCACGATCCTGCTGACCGTCCCCAGCTATCTCGGCGAGCTCGTGACGGCGGCCCGGCGGGCCGGCACGGGCGCCGCTGACTTCCGGCTGCGCCGCATCGTGGTGGGCGGTGAGGTGCTGTCGACGGGCCTGGCGCGGGCGGCGGCCCGGATGTTCGGCGTCCGGCTCGTCGAGGACCCCTACAGCATGACCGAGGTCGTCCCGGTCACCGGGCGTACCTGCAGCCAGGCACACCAGCACCACGACCTCAACCTGGGGCTCACCGAGCTGGTCGACCTGGACACGGGTGAGCCTGCCGCCCCGGGGGCGCTCGGCACGCTCGTGATCACCCCGTTCTTCCCGTACCGGGACTGCACGCCGGTGTTCCGCTACGACACGCGCGACGTCGCCCGGCGCCTGCCCGACGCACCGCTACGCTGCGAGCTGGCCGGGGTCCCCGCGACCAGCCAGATCCTCGGCAAGGCCGACCAGCTGCTGCGCCTGCCCGGCGGCGAGGTCGTCACGCCCCGGCAGCTCATCGAGGCCATCGAGTCGCTGCCCGCCGAGCCCTGGCCCGCGCGGTACCGCGCCGCCGTCCGCGACGGCCGGATCCGGCTCACCCTGCCGGCCGGCGCGATCGCCGGTTACGGTGAGGCCGAGGCCAGGAGCCACTTCGCGGCGGCCGGGCTGGACATTGACCTGGACATCGTCGGCGACGACCAGGCGGCCTCGCTTCGCTTCACGCGCAGCGACCTGCACGAAACCACGTTCGTTAGTCCGCACGCACTCGTCGGAGCGTGACATGCCGGTGACAATTTTCCCGATTCCCTTGTGGGAACAGAGCCTGACCTTGCTCTGCGTGATCATGACCGGTGTGATCCTGGTCTGCACGGGCGCCCTGACTTACTTCCGGCGAGTGCGCTTGGAGCGTCCGGCGGTGGGGACGTTCAACGGCCGCGACGTCGCGATCCTGCTGGTCGCCATCGGCGTTCTGCCGTTCGTCTACGGCTGGCTGCCGGTTCCGTTCGTCACCGTGCTGCTGTGCATCACATTCGTCTCCGCTCTGTACATCGGCTACCGTCCCCTGCTCGGCCCGGTCGGGATATGGGCGGCGATCGGCTTGCTGAT
>Ga0209420_1000749_pt1 | contig 16242 bp, 17 predicted proteins | sample BlaSpr_A8_OM1_O1_FD_187972 | JGI IMG/M metagenome (GOLD analysis project Ga0209420, IMG submission 187972) | Forest soil microbial communities from Thunder Bay, Ontario, Canada - Black Spruce, Ontario site 2_A8_OM1_O1 (SPAdes) (version 2) | ecosystem: Environmental > Terrestrial > Soil > Boreal... | reverse complement strand
CCTTCTGGTTCGTAGCCGCTCGCACAATCTTGCCAAACCTTGCCAGAGGAATGCTCAGCGCAGCGGTTTCAGCAAGTTGGGACAACTCAATGCAAACCACTTTCTCCTTTTCTGTCCGGTTTGCCTTTACTTCTGCCGCCACTTCCGCAGCTTGCGTTACGTTTTCGTGACAGCCAACGATCGCGAAGCGCTTCGCAGAAAACTGCTGTCCGGAAAGAGCGAGGGGGAAATTCTTGGAACAGAGGGCAAACGTGTGATTTTTCAGTCTGGCACGATGAAGCGACACGAGCAGGCTCTAATATCGCGGTTCTCAAACACTGTGCCTCCGTGTTCCTCTGTTCCCGCGGACCGCATCTACCATGGCTCCGGTGTTGACACCCGACAGACCCACATTTGGAAACAGATGTTAACGATATGACGCAAGCGGCGTACCAAGACACAAGGTTTGATGCGGTCAGAACTCGGCGTATCAAAGGGCTTCTCTGTTCAGCGACCGCAAAGTATTGGAGACTCCAAGCCCGTCCCACCGGGAATCAGCTGTATCAAACCATTTAACCATTTCCTTTGGTACGAGCGGCCCTGCCGCGGGGAAAAGGGCTAGCCTGCGAGTTGGGACCGCAGACCGGGTGGCAGATCATGTCCTCCCCCCTCGATCAGACAAAATTGAGCCAGAACGCGCCTGCCTGGTGAGCAGGTGCGCAAACGAAGCGCCGAAGCCCGTTAGTTCAAATCTGCTTCTGCAATAATTGTTCTTTCCTTTGAAGAAGTTCTCGGCCCCTGTACTCTTCCGAATTTGTTGCTTTTATTGCGCTGAAGAGTTCATCAATCAGCCAGCGTTTCGAGGTTTTTCAAATTCATGCGAGGTAGATAACACACGCGCCCACACGCTTTCCAGTAACGTTGGCACCCACTTCTCTGCGGGACAGCGACTCCAACTCTGACTGAGGAAGACGAGGTCACGATTCGCTGCGCCTTTGCTCGCGCTTCCCAGCCCAAGGATGAAGAGAGAGCCTCTTCTAAAGGGGCAACCGCCGACCTCGCCGGAGGCTTTCGCCTGGCGTATAACGGTGGTTGGTGCAAAGAGGCATTCGTCTACGGCAGCATCCGTCGTCATTGAAGATCGAAGCTTCGGATTGGCAGCAAGTTGGCGCATTTTATTCAGTCCATCAACGATGTGATAAACAGCAACACTGATCCCGTTAACGGCGGCAAGGTCTCCATTAACCATGGATGCAAGAAGACTTTTGGCCCGCTCCAGCCTACCGCTGATGCGCCACCCCAGCATTTTCAGGACATTGGACGAGCTTAGAGCTTCAAGCACCACACAAGCTGCCGCCCAACTCTCATCGGTCGCGGTGAACGATTCGACGAATAACCTCCCTACGCTCTGCTGCACCAGCAGCCCGATTTGCTTCGAGGTTCCGATCCCTCTGACCCATTCGGCCAAGGGGTCCAGGTCAGCAGGCTCACGCCTCATCTCGTCGGCCTTGGAGTTCAGTCTCGCCCACAGTTCGTCTTGCGCAGCGGCGCGGCTGAGATTGGTGCGCGGCAGCACAGTTGGGAATAATGTGCCATTGACCGAGAAAATACGGAGCATCTTCCGGAGACGTTGCCTGTTGCGAACAGGAACATGCCCTGCGAAGTCCCTGTCGAACGTTGAGTCATTTGAAACTGTCCGAATCTCCATCGGATCCGTGACGACTACAACGTCAGTAATACCGGGGAAATACGTGCGTTTCATGCTGTGAACACCCATTTAAACAAGATTTGATTGTTATACAATTACGCCGATTAGGAACCCGCGCTCTGAGTTGCAGGCTTCTTCAAACCCTCGCCGAGTAGGCGAGCCAATTCCAGGGTCGCCTCCATGCAGCGCTTGGAGTGCGCCGTCATTTGAATGAAACCGTGTGGCAACTCGGGGTAGTGGACGTACGTGATGTCGTTGCCGTCTTTCGCCAGCTTTTGCGCGTAGGCATGACCCACGTCGCGCAGCATGTCGAAACCAGTGGTGACAAGAATGGCCTTCGGTAAGTCCGCGTGGCTGGGCGCGTTCAGAGGAGTCACGTAAGGTTGCGAGTAGTCCGTACCTTGTGGAAGCAGACACCACACAAACAACAGAACGCCCGCTGTGTCTACGTAGGAGCCAGAGCGATTCTCAACGCCCGCGCGCGTATTGAACGGCATCGCCGCTTCCGGGTAGAGCGGCATCTGTAACGCCAGCTTCGGTCCCTTCTCGTCCCTCAATTTCAACGAGATGGTGCAGGTCATATTGCCACCTGCGGAATCACCGCTCAGAGCGATACGGTTCGGGTCGACGCCGCGCTCGGTAGCGTGCTTGAATAACCAGCGGACGACTGCCTCGCCCTCCCCCATCTGGACAGGCCACTGATACTCCGGTGCGAGCTTGTAATCGACGCAATACACCTGGGCACCGCTATGCTCTGCGAACAAGCGCATCGCGGACTCGAACTGGTCGAGCGATCCGACAATGAAGCCGCCGCCGTGCATATACACCATTGCGCCGCCGTCTGCGGGGCCCGGTTTTGAGGGATGGTAAACCCGCACAGGGATAGTTCCGTGCGGGCCTTCGATCCCGATAAATTCGACTCTGCCAATCGGCGGCTTTACCTTATCAATGAACGCGTCGTGTTCACGGCGTTGAGCGTGTATAGGCAGGTGCGCGCCTAGAACAGGACCGTTCGGGAGCCACGCTGCAATCTCCGGTTCCAAGTTGGTGTGTTCCACTTGCGCGGGGATTTCGGACTTCGAGTAAATTGGCATTACGATCTCCTTTTATTTGTTGTGAACCTAGGAAATTGTGAAGTGTCTCAGTTCGGCCGTTTCTACCGAGCGTGCGTCGCAGCCTCTTCGATCAGAGCTGCAACCTCCTTCGGATGCGAGACGTAGACCGAGTGACTGGCTCCGGGCACTTCGACTTTGTGGCTGCCCGCCCGCTTGGCATACCAACGTTCGAGATCGGGGTTGATGATTCTGTCGCTTCCGGGTACCAACATCCAGCTTGGTTTACTTCTCCAGGCAGGCGTGGTGATGACTCCTTTGAAATTCTCAGCCCTGTTCAACACTTGCGATCGCGACATGAAGGCGGCTTGCCCCGTCAGCACGTCAGCTGCGAAGTATTCGTGATACTGCGCCGGGTCCAGGTAAGTAAAGCCGTCGGCTGTTATCTTTATCGCGTCGGACTTACTGAGGTCGCTCGGAAAGCGCTTGCCATCGTCAGCCTCGTTCTCTCCGGCGTCCGGCATGTGGGCCGCGATATATACGAGAGCGGCGACGGATGCACCCGTGCCTGCTTCGGTAATTACCGATCCCCCGTAGCTATGAGCGACAAGAATGCACGGTCCATCTTGAAGCGTGAGGGTGCGCTTAGTGGCAGCCACATCGTCCTTAAAGGATGTCTCTGGCTCCTGGACGATGCTGACGTTGTGGCCATCCTTCACGAGGATGTCGTAAACACCCTTCCAGCCAGAACCATCTGCCCACGCGCCGTGAACCAGTACGATATTCTTTACGGGACCTCTCTGTGCTCTAGTCGTTCTAACTATGCCGAGCGCAGCAAACATTACGACGACTGCCGCGACCGAAACTGAGCGTTTGAACATTGATGCAATCCTCCTCCGCGTCCGACTCGCGTTCCACGGAAACGATCAATGCACGATCGAGTCCACACGTAGGCAGCTAAATACAGGACAGTTACAGAAAGGAAGGAGTGGTGGATATCGTCATATGGCGAAGTTCGCCATTTGCTTGCGCTAGTAGTATTAAGAGTTTTGTGTCGAAAGGCGACTCAAGCACTCTGCGACTTAAATAGGTGCTTGTTGATTCGGAGTGTTCTTATTTTCGATTCGAGGGTCGAACGTGGGATCCCCAACTGCTCCGCCGCGCCGCCTGGACCTGCGATTCTGCCCTTACAATCCGTTAGCGCTGCCTCAATGAGTTTCTTCTCTCGGTCAACGTCTAAGCGGACAAGTCCTCGCTCTACTCCCGTCGCGAGCCTCTGTGCTTGAGGTAATTCGTATTTCAGCCATGCCTCATCCACGGAAAAAGTTTCACCTTCGCACAGGACAATAGCTCGCTCGATGACATTCTGCAGCTCTCGAACGTTGCCCGGCCAATCGTAGGCATGGAGGAGTTCCAAGGTCCTTTTTGTGATGTTGGTGATCCTCTTTCCTGCCTTCTTGGCATACCTTTCAATCAAGTACTCAACGAGAAGCCGAATATCATCCGGGCGTTCCCGGAGTGGCGGCGCCGTAATGGGAAAAACGTTCAATCTGTAGAAGAGGTCTTGCCTGAAAGACCCGGCGTCAACTGCCGCCACAAGGTTACGATTCGTCGCCGCAATCACGCGTACGTCTATGGTGATCGGCTGGCTTCCTCCCACGCGATCGAATTCTCGTTCTTGGAGCACCCGCAAGAGAGTTATCTGAGTCTCGGCCGGAAGTTCTCCAATCTCGTCCAGGAATATCGTTCCCTCATGCGCCAGTTCAAACCGTCCCAAACGTCGCTGGGTCGCGCCCGTAAAGGCGCCCTTCTCGTGCCCAAAGAGTTCTGAAGCGATCAAGGATTGTGGAATCGCCGCACAATTTACGCGGACGAATGCGCGGGTTGACCGGTTCGATCGATTGTGAATTGCCCGCGCGATTAATTCCTTTCCCGTCCCGGTCTCGCCAAATATGAGAACCGTAGAATCGGTCTGCGCGACCTTGGCCACTTGTACCAGAACCCGGCGAAGCACTTCGGACGACCCCACAATTTCTTCAAACATGGAGGCCTGGTCCACTTCTTCCTTCAATGCTAGGTTCTCGCGATAAAGCTGATCCTTGAGTTTCTTGTTTTCTTCGAAAGCTTCTCGCAAAGCCGCTTCAGCCTGCTTTCGATCCGCGATGTCGGTAATCAAGCTGTACCAGCGGACGATATGACCGTGGCTATCACGGTGCGGCAGGCGGCGTAGAAAAAACCAGCGATATATGCCATCAGCCCGGCGAAGGCGGAGTTCAACATCAGTCGGCTGGCCGGTTTCGATCGAAGTCCTCAACGTGGCAATTACGTCAGGAAGATCTTCGCGACAAACGGCGTCGGACATGCTCCAGTTCTTCAATTCGTCGAGGGTCTTACCGAAATATTCCAATGTTTGATGATTAACGAATTCAATTTCGCCACTGGCCGTCAAAGTAGAAACAAAGCCGGGAATGCTGTTAACGATCCGACGAAAGTTCTCTTCACTGGATCGGAGGCTGTCTTCCGCGCGCTTGCGGTCTTCTATATCGGTGATGGTGCCGTACCAGCGAACAACGTTTCCCTGCTCATCCATCAACGGCTCCGCACGGTACATATTCCGTCGATATTCTCCGTCAAACCTCCGAATGAGACGTTCGCCTTCGCCGGGTTTCTTTGAAGCTATAAGGGCACGCCAGTCGTCAACCGCAGCTTGCGAATCCTCAGGATGAAACGCAGTTTTCCAGCCCCATCCCCGGCCCTGCTCGTCGGAGAGACCGGTGTAATCCAGCCACCGCTTATTGTGGAACTCCGCGAAGCCGTCAGGCAGTGCGCACCAGGCCATTACTGGGATTGTGTCGATAATGGTTCGAAGACGTACTTCTGATTGTTTGATTTCCTCGAAGGCTTTTTCTAAAGCCGCCCGCGCATTCCGTTGCTCGGTGGCATCTGCTGTCGTCCCGACGAATTCAACGACATCGCCCGAGGCGTCGACCACCCGATGGAAGTCTCCAGTTAACGAAACTACTGCAATGACCGTAAAATAAAGCAGCAAGACGGCACCGCCACGAAGTTCAAACCGAAAACTGAGGAAAGTAACGAACGCGAGCCCAATACCTCCCAGCAGAAATCGTACGACTGACTGCCGGACTCTGTCGGCGAAGCTACTTTTCTTTGAAAACGCAATATCGGCTATCCGGCTCATCGGCGCATCCTAACACCCCGATATTTTGTTCCTGTTCCGAGCCTCACGCGCGGGATGCTCGCTGCACGCATCATTGGGCTGCGTTCGCCTGAAAGGAACGACCCCGCGATCGGAACGGGTGCAACGCGATTCTGAGCCGCCGTGTGGAAGTTTTGCAAGAACGTTATTTCCGCGCCTTGGCCCTGCAGCGGGCTGCTCATCCTCTATCCCATATCATGGGTGTAGGCGCATGGCGAACTTCACCATATGACGAGATTCGACACCCTACCGCAACTGTAACGTTCTTGTATTCAACTTTCTACGTGTGGACTCAGTCGTGCATTTATCGCCGCTGGGACCAGGGCGTGACCATCAAAATTGACCTAAGTTTTGAAAACCGCAAAACGATTCTTAAAGTCAGCGGTCGAATCGATGCCGAAGGAGTTCTGGAATTGAAGAGGCAACTCGATGGAGTCACCGAGACCGCACTGGATCTGAAGGAAGTCATACGCGTGGATTTAGAGGCGGTGCGATTTCTTGGAGCCTGCGTTGTCCAGGGCATCGAACTCCGCAACTGCTCACCGTACATCAGCGAGTGGATCCGAGGAGAGCGGTAAGGAATTAGGGGTTGGTTGGAGAGGATGTTTGAGTCTTGCTGCAATTGAAAGTTCGAATGGAGGAGGAACATAAATGAATCGCCGTCAGTTTGTATCGTTAAGTGCTACGGGAGCGGCCCTGGGAGTTTCCGGCATTGTGCCAACCATGGCCGCCATAGTCGGCAAGGACGAATTTCATCAACCCTGCTCGACGCTATCACCACTTCCGCCGCCAGCCTCGGAAGCAACCACTCGCCGCTTTTTTCCTGGATTCAGCTCACAGATGGTGAAGACAGGCGGCGCGACCATCAACGTGCTAAAGGGCGGAGGGGGCCCTCCTCTCCTTCTGATTCATGGTCATCCTGAAACACATGTTACGTGGCACAAGATCGCCACGGACCTAGCCCGCGACTACACCGTAGTTCTACCCGACCTGCGAGGCTATGGAGATTCCAGCAAGCCGGACGGTGGTGAGCGCCATGTGAACTACTCGTTTCGAGCAATGGCTCAGGATCAAGTGGAAACGATGCGGCACTTCGGCTACGAGAGGTTCTTTGTTGCGGGTCACGACCGTGGCGCCCGCGCCGCACATCGTCTTTGCCTCGATCACCCTGAGAGCGTGCTCAAGGTCTGCCTGATGGACATCGCACCAACCCTCACGATGTACCGCGACACCAACAAAGAGTTTGCCACCCGGTACGTGTGGTGGTTTCTGCAAATCCAGCCTTTTCCGATGCCCGAGCATGTCATCGGGAACGATCCTGAATATTACCTCAAGGAGCATCTCGACGTTCAGGGCAAGACTCCCGGCGCAGTTACGCCGGACGCGATGGCAGAGTATCTGCGCTGCTACTGCTGCTCTGGCACGATCCACGCGGCCTGTGAAGACTATCGAGCTGCGGCAGACATTGACCTGGATATGGACGAAGCGGACGACAAAGCAGGCCACAAGATTTTAGCGCCGCTGCTCGCGTTGTGGGGTGGCAAGGGAGTAGTTGGTGAGTTGTGGGATGTCCTTGCGACATGGCGTGCGAAGGCTAACTCAGTCAGTGGCAAATCCTTGGACTGTGGACATCTGCTTCCTGAGGAACGACCTGCCGAGGTGCTTGCCGAGCTCCGCCAGTTCTTCCGGGCATAACGTGTGCATCGGGCGCGACCAGCGAAGCCAAAATGCGTGAGGAGAACAGTGCTGTCAGAACGTGCCAATCCGGTCAATTTAGACAAAACGCGAAGCGGTGCGTGCTCTCTCTATTGTCAGGCATGCTTCTCGCTCGCTTTATGCCTCCTGACAAGCTGCTGCGCTTTGCGCTCCTCCGCGCAATCGCCCTCAGGAGAGACTACGAGCAGCACGTGGCTAAGTTACTTCGGAGATCAACCATTCACCAATACGCTGGCACTACATCTGGAAGGTTCCTACCGTCGGACCTTTCTTTTTGATCGCGAAGAACAATACATGTTGCGTTCCGGTCTGACTGTCGAATATGGCCACGGATTTTCCTCACTTTTCGCATACACATATCTCGCCTCCTATCCCTCTGAGGATGGACTGCTCTCGACGGCGTCTGCGAGCGGAAAGCAACCGGAGCATCGAATCCTCGAACAATTGCAGTTCGAACATCCTGTCATCCGCCTGGGTGAAAAACATGTAACGCTAACCCACCGATTTCGCCTAGAGCAGCGATGGCTCGGTACGGCCACGGAGGGAGTGGGCGTCACCAAATGGAACTTTGCAGAACGGGCGCGCTATCGGCTTACGGCGAAGATTCCATTCAAAACTGTTTCGTGGCCGATTGTCCCCAATTACGTTTCCGTTTTCGACGAGGTCTACACAAGCTTCGGGCCTCACAGTGGGACGAGTTCGTTCTACGCAAATGTTAACTATGGTGCATTCGGATGGAATCTCGGGTCGAGGTTTGCCTTTGAACTCGGTTACCAGCATCGATATGCGCCGGTGGCAAACGGTGTGATCGGCCAGAACGATAACGAGCTTCAACTAATGCTACTGTCAACCGCACCGATAAGAAAGTTTCATCAGCATTGATGGAGTACTGAATCTTGGCGCAAAGGGGGCGGCGCGGTGGAGCAGTGCTTCTCCACTCGAAGGACTCCTGGCAACCAGATTTAGAAGGGATGAATATGGGAAAGCTGGAAGGGAAGACAGCGCTCATTACGGGCGGCAGCAGTGGAATCGGCTTCGCTGCCGCAAAACGGTTCGTCGGTGAAGGCGCCTACGTGTTCATCACCGGACGCCGACAGAGCGAACTGGAAGCCGCCGTAAGCTGCATCGGCAAGAACGTGACGGGTATCCAGAGCGACGTCTCAGAAATGGCCGACCTCGACAAACTGTACGCAGTGGTGAAGGAGCAGAAGGGCAAGCTCGACATTGTCTTTGCCAACGCCGGCACCGGTGCGTTTGCTTCGCTCGGGCAAATCACCGAAGAACATTTTGATAAGCAATTTGACGTGAACGTGAGGGGACTGCTGTTTACAGTGCAGAAGGCGCTCCCGTTGTTGCAGCCGGGCGCATCAATCGTACTGAACGCATCGATAGTTTCCACGACTGGCAGTGCGGCCTTCAGCGTCTACAGCGCGACCAAAGCTGCAGTCCGCTCGTTCGCGCGCACGTGGTCCGTAGACCTCAAGGAGCGCAAGATCCGGGTGAATGCAATCAGTCCGGGCATCATCCCGACGCCGGGCTACAACACCTCGCTTGGGATGACGCAGGAACAAGTCAATCAGTTTGTAGATAGCTCGATAGGCAATATTCCCCTGGGCCGTCCCGGCACGCCGGATGAAATCGCGAAAGCCGTCTTGTTCTTGGCCTCCGACGACAGCAGCTACGTAACCGGCATCGAGTTGTTCGTCGATGGCGGCTTGGCTCAGATATAGCCGACTGTATGCTCGGGAAGGAGTACGCGGTGCAAAGTGTAGACGATCTCTTGAGAGAGAACCTGGAAGCATTCGGCGACCGCGACACAGTGAATCGGCGCACGGCTATATCGACGATATGGGATTCTGACGGCGTATTCGTCGATCCCGACGGTCTTCACATTGGACCCGAAGCCATCGATAAGGCCATCGAGCGCCTCTTGCTGAGGTTTCCGGATTTCGTTTTTAGCGAGTTAGGTGTACCCGACTCCCATAACGGAATAGGAAGGCTGGCGTGGGGCTTCGGCCCCGCGGGGAAAACGCCGGTCGTCACGGGCCTCGACGTGATTGTCTCGAAGGCCGGCAAGATTGAGGCGCTCTACACATTTATTGATCCCGCCTAGAAGTAGAAGTGAGCACAACACTGGCGAAACCCGGAGATCGCGATAACACGATCTTAGTAAGAACGACTGAGATACGGATTCCACTCAAAGGAGACAGCTGTGTCAGACAAGATTACCCTCGTTGTTCGCTTTCGCATGGAAGAGTCCGCGAAGCAGGAGTTCGCCGCGAGGATGCAGGATATCTTCGCACACATTGTAAAAGAGGGGACGTTCGTTGAGGCTTCGCTGGTCCAGGACATGCGAGACCCGAAGAGCATTCTGAACTACGAGGTATGGAATGAGAGTCCTGAGTCGTTCATGAAGAACCAGATGAGCAAGGCATATCGCGCGGAATTCGAGAAAATGATTGTCGATCTGAAGATTGATCGAACTCCAGCGTGGTATTCCACCATCGCAGAATGGACGAGAGCCTGAATCCCTGGAGCGAACAATGAGCAAGGCCATGGTGAAGTGATGATGCAGGTCAAAGAACGGCAGTTGCCGAGGGCCCTCGCACGCGCCGCTTGGGAGCGATACCAATGATAACCACTAAAGAAGTTATGGCTGACCGAATCCAAAACTAAGCGGAAGCGGGCCTCTCCATAGGACCACTCATACCGATTGCGGCATCCAGGCCTGCGCCACACTCCGCTTCCCGGATTCGGGTCGCAAAGAAGGAGGTCGACAGACCATGCGCAAGTGCACGCTTGTGTTACTGGTGGCTGCAGTTTTCATACTTGGCATCGCCGCACTGTTTTCAGCAGGGAGTGAACCACTACGGAATCGTCACGCCAATCCGGCTGCAATTAAGATTCAACGCTCAGGAGAGATGCCTCCCGGACTCGACCAGGACGTTGCTAGTGTTGTCGCCGAGATCGATCGAATTGAAGCCATGACCCTGCGGCGGATGGACCAAACCGCGCTCGATCGTCAGGGACAAGTCCACACGTTGGGGAAGCTGCTTCTCTTTGATAAGCATCTCTCCGTCAACCAGAACGAAGCGTGCAGTTTCTGCCATACACCTGAGACGGGATTCACTGGTCCGATTCAATCTCTAAATCTAAGCACCGTGTCGTATCCGGGGTCCGTACGGACGCGGTTCGGCCAGCGGAAGCCGCAGAGTTACATGTATGCGACGTTTGCGCCCGTGCTCCATTACAATGCGTTGCAGGGCGACTTCGTCGGAGGGAATTTCTGGGATATGCGCGCCAGCGGCTATCGCTTGCAGAGTCCAAGCGCTGAACAAGCCCAAGGACCACCGACGAATCCTGTCGAAATGGGCCTGCCCGACTCCGCTTGTCTTGCCTACCGGCTTTCCAAGGCTCCGTACCGCAAGCTGTTTGAAACGGTATGGGGCTCCGAATCATTTGCCGTTCAATGGCCGAAGGAAATCGAAGGGGTTTGCTCAACGCCTGCCCCCGCAACGGTCAGCGACCCATACCCGGTCCATCTCAGCGTGGCTGACCGGCAACGCGCTGACGAAGTATACGACCACTTCGGTCTCGCGGCTGCCGCTTACGAAGCTTCGCCGGAAGTGAGTCCATTCACCTCAAAGTTTGACTATGTGCAGGCAGGAAAAGCTCAATTTGCGGCGCCGGAAGCAAGGGGATATGAGTTGTTCCGCGGCAAGGCGGGATGCAATCAGTGCCACCGTGATGGCGGACCTGGCGAAGAACCTCTCTTCACCGACTTCACCGCCAGTAACCTCGGGGTTCCTAAAAATCCGGGGTTACAAATCTACTATGAGGGCCTACCAGACCAACACGGCTATAGTCCTAACCTTGCGGGACAAGCGTACCTCGATAAGGGAGTCCGAACCTTCCTGCTCACGCTGCAAAGCGATAGCGGTCAACTGAATCCGAACACGAAGTGGATCGGACTGGCCACGAAATTTGACGGCAAGTTTCAGGTACCCACATTGCGCAACGTCGACATGCGTCCCGGCCCCGATTTCGTGAAAGCTTACATGCACAACGGCTACTTCAAGAGCTTAAAAGAGGTCGTGCACTTCTATAATACTCGCGACCTTCTCCCCAGGTGCAAGGCAGGAGATCCCGGGGAAAAGGTCACATGTTGGCCGGCACCTGAAAATCCCGCCGGCGTAAACAAGAGGCAACTCGGCAACCTTAAGCTCACAGATCAAGAAGAGGGCGATCTGGTCGCTTTCTTGAAGACCTTGACTGACAGCTACGTGCATAACACCTCGAGCCACAATCTTCCAAGTAGATATGCCCGGCGTGGCCCACGAGGGGATCTTGTCATTGATCATCAATGGCACTACGGCTATAGGCGGTCGCAGAAGAGATACGCGCCCGCGGGATGATCATCAATCATAAACGGATAGCTCGAATCATGCGGGAGGACAATCTGCCCGTGGTTCGACAGGACCGGTCCCGACGTCGTGGGCATACTCTTCGTGCCGCACGAGTTTACGTTAGTTTCGCACGCGAATGACACTGACTGGACCCCAACCACTGAACTACATCCGACTGTACACGGAGGGTTTGTTTTCAGCCTATCGGGGTTAGCTTTCGAGCGAAGACAGATTCCCCGAGTTATTGGGTCCGTTAATAGTTTAAGAAAGAGTGAGAGCACGAAAGCCTTGCGTTAATCCCTGTGCGCAGAATCCCGCCAAACATCGACTCTGTTCCGTCCTTGCGGTCGCTGTCAGGCATGTTCGCGATCGCCAGCCTTTTCGCCATCGTCGGCGGCTTCCTAGATGCTTATTCCTATCTGGCGCGCGGCCACGTATTCGCCAACGCGCAAACCGGCAATGTCGTTCTATTCGGGGTCCGCGCGGTCGCGGGCAACTGGACCTCAGCGTGGAGGACTCTCCCGCCCATCTTGGCATACATGTGCGGCGTGGCTGTCGCGCGTCTCCTAAGGGTCCGCCCTCAGAAGCAAACCTTCCGCGCCACCCTGACCTGTCAGTCTCTGGAACTGCTCGTTCTGCTGGTGCTTCTCTTCTTCGGCAGATTCGTGCCGGATTTCTGCGCCGTGCCCCTGATCGCCTGTTCTGCAGCCCTGCAAACCACCAGCTTTTCCAACATCGGTCCATGGCACTTCAACAGCGCCATGACCACCAGCAACCTCCGCAGCGCCGTATCCGGTTGGGTGCAACTCGCCCTGGGAGAAACAGATCCCAAACTCCGTGGAGAGGCCATCGTTGGCTCGGTGATTTCGCTGTGCTTTGGTGCCGGTGTGCTCCTGGGCGGTGTCTCCACGCTCCGCTTGCCGGCCTACCCGCTCTTTCCGGGTGTCGTGTTGGCGCTTGCCGGCACGGTGCTGACCCTGCGGGAGCACGAGCACCGACTCAACTAAGACGAGCCGGCGTTAGGATTCAACGCGGACGCAAAAGACAGAGAATCCCGCTCCGAGCTTGCCAAAGCTCTTCTTTCTGGGCTGACGATCCGCTGGCTTCGGTCTGCCGGGTGCTGAGCGTGGTCAGTGTGATGAACATCTTTGCTTTAAGGAGGGGTTCACTCTGTAGGATTTCTGATGGACCTCGACTGTGCACCAATTGTGCACGAATCCAACGTTTTCATTCCATTCGGGTTACTTTTGAGCGAAAAGCAGATTCCCCGATTTATTGGAAGCGTTAGTAGTTAGAAGTGACGGGCGGACTTGTCGGAGTCGAGTTCGGTGCGCCCAAGGCAGGCGCGCTCTCCGCTGACGATCTCGCCATCGAGCGGCGTACCAAACGGTCAGAACTTTGCGAATTCCTTGCCGAGTTCTCTATGACTTAGAGGCAACGAGCAAATGACCTTTTGATACGGCGGCGTGTTGGCATCCCAACACATCTTCCTGCGATGTCCTTCGATGAATCTCTCAACTTTGCCTGTGCACGTTCCAAAGAGCAAGGAAGGACCCTTGGGACGGAACGTTTGAAAATGTTCGGCCTTCCCCAGCGGTTGATTTGGAGCAGATCTGCTCGCCACGCTTAATCTTGGGCTCTTTCTCGCCTCCTGTCGCGCGGTTAACCAAATGGCCGCCTCTGCGCTCGACAATCAGTCGTACCGCAGCGCCACCATAGGATCGACTTTCATCGCGCGGCGGGCGGGGATGTAGCAAGCAGCGAAAGCGACGAGAATCAGCAGGGCGGCGACGGCCACCATCGTGAGTGCGTCGTTCGTGCGGACGTCATACAGCATCGCAGACATAAAACGCGTAACGCCTACAGCGGCCGCGATGCCGATGGCTGCGCCGATGAGTGCGAGCAAAATCCCCTGCCCGATGACCAGGCGCGAGAGATCGCGATGCTGCGCGCCGAGGGCCACGCGAATGCCGAGCTCGCGGGTCCGGCAAGCGACTTCGTATGACAGCAAACCGTAAAGGCCGATGCAGGCAAGCACCAGCGCGAGGGCGGCGAAGAAACTGGAGAGCCGGGACATGAGGCGCTCGTGAAAGAGGATTTGATCGATCTGTTCGGTCTGGGTGCGCACGTCGGTGATTGGCAGGTTGTCACCCGCCTGCAAAACGATCTCGCGGACATCCTTCACAAACGCTCTGGGATTCGCGGCAACGCGCAACTCGAAATGCACTTCATTGCTCACAAGCGGGAAGAATATGATCGGCGCGGTTGCTCTGCGCAAATACGCATACTTCGTGTCGCCGACAACGCCGACGATGGTGTAGCCGGGGCCGCGACTTCGAACCTCGTCGCGCTCGGCGTCGCCCATGTGCAAACCGATGGGACTCTTATTCGCGAGATATTTCCGCGCGAAGGACTCGTTGATGATGAGGGGCACGGGGGCGGAATGATAATAGGCCTCATCGACGGCCGTGGGCGAAGCAGATGTGGGCGTCGAGGGTGAGCTAGCGTTTGTTTTTGTGGCGGGTGCGTTGTGGGCTTTCTTTGCGGCGTTGGTCGCAGCGGCAATAGCAAAATCGGCGGAAGTGAAGCTAAGGCCTGCCAGAATCGGAATGTGCATGGTGGCGAAGAAATCCAACCCGACAGGAAGCTCGCCCGTATTCGCGTTCTCCTTCGGCGGCGCACTGTCGACATGAACGTCGCCGGCGGACCAACCGCCGTCCAAGAGTGCGTCTTCGGAGTAGCTTACGGAAATGACGCCAGGAAGAGCGGCGAAGCGCTGTTGCAGATTAGCGTAAAGCTGTTGGGTTTGCTGGTCGGTGTAACCGGCAAGATGCGGGTCAATGCTGAAGAGATCTCTGAGTTGCGGTCCCTCAATATGAATCCTTACCATCGACGCAACGCATGAAGTGGCCGCCAACGCGAAAATTATGTTCTACAACCACTCAGTCGATGTACCCACAATTTGTTGAACGCTGGTTCGGGCCCAGGCCTGCCTAAGGCCCGTTGTCCCGCAAAGCTACTCCTCATCCGCCAGTTGCGCTTGTGCAGTTGATTTCAGTCACTCAACGATAGAACCGGGTTTGATATTCCCGAATCTCGCCATCATTTGTATGGATTCGAAGCGAAACGAACGACTCCCTTGTTGAGGCTTTCGCTTCCGATGTAGCTCCACAAATGAGTAGAACTCCCGCTGCAAGGGGCAGACCATTCAGGTTGCACCTGCGTTCCAGGAACAGGGAGGGTCGCATCGGCACGCTAAAGTTGGACGCCGGCGATGCCGAATGGTGCCAGCAGAGAACGAATTGTGAGAAGCCGCGCGCCCAAGGGGACGATCTTAGAACTTTTCTAACGCAATTTGTGTCAGTCCTGCCACAGGTCGAGCTTTCAGTTGATATAGGGGCTCAAGTAACAGCGTGATCTTCCGGAGTTGTCCGGTAACGCGACTTATCAGGAGCTAACCCATCCTCGCTGTGCCGTGAGTGCACCTAGGACTACCAATGTGGTCAGCGTCAATATGTGAAGGACTACATGCAGCGTATTCGGTCGGATGCCGTTGCGCTCGGGCAGGAAAGCGTGCGTCGCTCCGAACATCGCTTGATAGCGCGCTGCGCGCTCTTGCTCTGGGTGAAACAGGAATGGAATCCACCAAGCCTTCAACTCGCCGACGAATAAAAGGCCGTAGCTGATCCAGAGCCACCAGAAGAGCCATGCGGGATAGGTTCTGCCAAAGTGGATGGTGCTGGCGCCGAGTCCGATCGCAAACGGAGTCACGCTGACCACGGTCCCGGCGATTAGTTTGCGAACTGGGTAGGTCATGCGAACGGCGTTCACATCATTGAACGTTCCCAGAGAAATCCAATCGTGCAAGGCCAGGAACAGCACGTGAAAGCACTGAAGCGCCAACAACGCGCCCGTCAGGATGGGATGCATGAGGACCCAGATTATAAGGCACTGTTCGGTTTCTCAGTCTCTCTAAGGTTTCTGTCACGAAAACGTAACGCAAGCTGCGGAAAGTGGCGGCAGAAGTAAAGGCAAATCGAACAGAAAAGGAGAAAGTGGTTTGCATCGAGTTGTCCCAACTTGCTGAAACCGCTGCGCTGAGCATTCCTCTGGCAAGGTTTGGCAAGATTGTGCGAGCGGCTACGAACCAGAAGGTCGGGAGTT
>Ga0209420_1000748_pt1 | contig 16258 bp, 10 predicted proteins | sample BlaSpr_A8_OM1_O1_FD_187972 | JGI IMG/M metagenome (GOLD analysis project Ga0209420, IMG submission 187972) | Forest soil microbial communities from Thunder Bay, Ontario, Canada - Black Spruce, Ontario site 2_A8_OM1_O1 (SPAdes) (version 2) | ecosystem: Environmental > Terrestrial > Soil > Boreal... | reverse complement strand
CGTTCCCACCCCGATCACGACGGCATCCGATAGCACGTGATCCGCGTTTTGCGCCTCCAATTACAGTTCTCGTTGGTGGTTCGCGATGGCAGTCGTCGAGTCGGCGGACCGGCTGCTCTGATTTCCGATCATCGCTTCGCGATAAGCTTCCAAACATTTTTCAGCCGCCGCGTCCCAGGTGAACAAACGCAGTACGCGCTGACGAGCCGCCTCGCCCATTCGATCGGCTTCGACGGAATGCGTCATCAGCCATTGGATTTTCTCGCGGAGCGCCGATGGATCATTTGGCGGCACGATGAATCCGGTGACTCCGTCCTCGATTAGTTCAGGCAGGCTTGCGACGTTGGTCGCGATTGCGGGCCGTCCGCACGCCATTCCCTCAAGCAGGGAGAGCCCGAGCAGCTCGGTATTCGGATGCGACGCGCCGAAGACCGATTGGTAGACGCTGGCGCTGACGACGCAGAGCGCGCCCTGGTACGCTCGCAGCAATTCGGCGTCGTCGCAGTGCTCGTCGAAGATCACGTTTTTCCCGGCCGCTCGCTCGGTAAGCAGCTTGCGGTAATCCGCGGCATGCCGGTATGGACGCCCGATCACGCGCAGGCGCATCGGGCCTTCGATCGCATCGATCAGATAGTTGATACCCTTGTGCGGCAGCAGACGGCTGACGATGACGACGTCGTTGGTTCGCGGCACACTCGCATCAGGATGGAACCGCTCGGGATCGACGCCACCATAGATCACACGCGCGTTCGGCAGACTGTCGTGACCCGCGAGCCGGCGGGCGAACTGACTAATGTGCAAATGCTGCGCAAACCAGTCGCGCGTATCGGTAACGCGATGCAGTCCGTAGCCGCCGCCGCCGAGATCGGTAGTGAATATCGGCTTGCGCATCACTTTGCCGAGAATAGCTACGTAACTGGCTATCATCGTGTAGGTTTGGTGAACGTGAACGAAATCGGCACTGGCTATTGATGAGAACAGGAACGGATTCATCGGATCGAAGCGAAATCGGCGAAAGTTTATCCAGTTGCGCATCGTTCGAGTCGCGAGCGCGCCATCGATTCCGCGGCGCGGCGATGATCCAAAAGTCAGCAGCGTGGTCGGAACCTTGCGCGCCATCGCGCGTGCCAGCTCGACGACGTATCGCTCGGCGCCGCCAAAGAACATGCCGTCGTCACCAAAAGCCGCCGCCGAAATGTGGAGCACGCGAGGTCGAAACTCGGCCACCAGCTATGACCCTTGGCTTCGGATTTTCCGACTCTCGCCGCACAGATTGAGCAGGGCCCTGCGCAGGAGATTCATCTGCTGCTGCGGATCGCAAAGCTCACGCGCTCGCGCCGGGCCTGCGTTTCCCAGCCGCCGGCGCTCTCTATCGTCGCCGACCAGCCTTCCGAGCGCGGCAGCCAACGCAACCGTATTGTTCGGAGCAACCGTGACGCCGCATGAGTCATTCACGATTTCGATCGCGCCGCCAAGCTGCGTCGTGACCACGGGCAGTCCGGCATAGAGCGCCTCGATGAAGGCAATCCCGAACGGCTCGGGAGAAATATTCGGCTGGCAATGGATGTCCGACGCGGCGAGCAGCCGGTCAACGTCGTCGCGATTGCCCGCGAAGCGAATTCGATCCTCAATACCCAGTTCAGTAGCAGTTGCGCGCAAGCTGTTCAGGTAATGCTGTTCGGACTCGCGCTGCGCGCCGCCTACTAACCAGATAGTCCACTGACTATTCGACTTGATAATCGATGCGGCCTGCAACAGTAGCCGTTGACCCTTCCATTCCTGCATCCGTCCGGTGTGAGTGATGACAACTGAGTCAGCCGCAGTAGTCAGTTCGGATCGCACCCTGTCGCGATCGGACTGCGAGTAGCTAATCGACGGCGCCGCGACTGGGCAGTGCACGACCTCGACCGGGAACGTCGAGAACACGCCGCTGAATGCCCGCGCGGCGAAGTGACTGGTGCAGATGACCAGTTCGGGACCGGCGTAGCGAGCCCATTGTTCGAGCCAATGGCGTCCGTTCGACGCCATGTGCTGCCACATCGCAACCGGCACGCGCGCCGCTCGCGCCACTGAACCGAAAAGCGCCTGGGTCCAGGCCATGTGGCACACGACCGCGTCGTAACTGCCGGTCGAAAGGATTTGACGCAGCCGACGGCGCGCGCGCATCACGGTAAGTGGATAACGGACGCGCACCTCGCCCAGCATATGGAGCGGAACGCCCGCGCCGGTCAGCTCGCGGCTCAGGCGTCCCTCGAAGCACAGCGCAAACTCGGGCTCGACCTCGGGCGTGAGCGCGCGGTTGCGCGCCAGCGTCGTCAGCAGCGTCTCGACCCCGCCGAACATGTTGCCCGCGTCGATATGCAGCACGCGCATTGATTCAGTTCCGCGCCGCGTCGAGTCCTTCGTAAATCGGGATCAGCTCGCGCGCCATGCGTGCGCGATCGAAGCGAGCCTCCGCGGTTTGGCGCGCGGCCGCGCCCAGGCGCGCTCTCATCGGCGCGTCGCACACCAGTTGACGGATCGAATCCGCCAGCGCCGCCGCGTCACCCGGCGCGATCGCGATTGCGTCCTGTCCGGAGGTCACGATTTCCAGCGCGCCACCCGCCGCCGCCGCGATCACCGCCTTGCCGCATGCCATCGCTTCCGCGATCACGCGGCCGAACGGTTCAGGACTGGTGCTGGCGTGCACTACGATATCGAGTGCGCGAATCGCCGCCGCCGGCTGGTCGACGAAGCCGGTGAAGCCCACGTTGCCGTCGAGCGAGAGAGTGTCCGCGAGACGACGCAGTTTCCCTAAATCAGCCTGGCTGCCGCGCGTGCTGTAGAGGCTGCCGCCGATGACGTAGCCACGCACGAGCAGATCCCGCGGAAGCATCGCAAGCGCGCGCAGAAACATCTCGTGCCCCTTCCATTGCGCCATCGTCGCGAGCAAACCGACTCGCACCAGCTCGCCCGCCGGACGGGCCAGCGCGGACAGCGCGTCCAGATTGGCCGCAGCGCCCGCGGGGTTGAACGTCTCGAGGTCGATGCCATTGAGAATCGCCACGGTCCTGGGAATTTGCGGACACGCCATGCGTAAGTCGTCGGCGACGCTGCGCGAATTGGTGACAGCGACCGCGCATCGCCGCGAATGCATCGCGAGCAGGCGCGACATTGCCGGACGATTCCCCACGTAATCGCGCACGTGCCAGATGATCGGCACCGACTCAGGCGCCGTCCACGCAGCCAGGATGTGCGCCTTGAAGCCGTTGGAATGCACCACGTCGGGACGCTCCCCCGAGATCGCCGCGCGCAAGGCCGGCACATGCGACAGCGCCGCGATCCCCGCGCGGCCAAGTCCCACAACAAACTTCGCTTTCGTGGTCCGCATCGCGCCGTCCGACGAGCTGGCCACCGCGGAATCGCCGAATTGCGCCAGCCCCGCCGGATACTCGAGCGCCCAGGCCGCGACTCCGATTTCGCGCGCGGCTTCGATCAACGGGCCGTCCTCGCCCGCTATCAGCGACAGCTTCCAGTCCGGCCGCAGCGCGCGCACCTCGGTCATGACGTCGAGCAGACTGCGCTCACCGCCGCCAAACTGCGCTTTCGGATTTAGGTAGAGAATCTTCACGCGCGTGAGGCGACCGCGGTGCCGCTACGGCGTCTGGGTTCCTGCCGGCGCGGAGGCGTTGGCGAACCTTTTGTGGAAATCGTCGGCGTGAGCTTTGTAAGCCGCGTTGTCCGGCGCGAGTTGCGCTGCGCGCGCGTACGCCTTGTCGGCGTCGGCGTAGTTGTATGCCTTCTCGTCCGCGCCGCCTAGTATTTCGTAAGCCACCGCCGAATCCGGCCGTAACTGGATCGCCGTGGTCAGCACGGTCACGGCCTGGTTGAAATCATGATTCTCACTGTAGAGTCCGCCGAGGCGGATCATCACGTCGAACGAGTCAGGACGTTCGGCGGCGATCTGTTTGGTCGCGGCAATCGCCGACGGTAAGTCGCCCATTGATTGCGCGGCGCCCGCGAGCATTGTCTCCATCGCGTAGCTGTCGATGCCGTTGTCGATCGCCTGCGCGACGGTGTGCTTGACCCCCGCGACATCCTTTTGCGGCACATACACATTCATCGTCAGCGCGTAGTACGCGGCTGTGTCGTCGGGCTCGATTGCTATCGCCTGCTGGAGAAGTGACTCCGCGCGTTTGAAATCGGATCCCCGCGACGCCGCCGACGCAGCGTTCAGCAGGTAGGTGTACTGCGTGTGAGAGTCGCGCGCGTGCTGCGCCGCGCTGGCATAGAGCGACGCTTCGTCGGAATATTTTCCGACCCCGTCATAGAATGTGGCCGCAGCCTCGAGTGCGCCGGGAACCTGCTCCGCCGTAGCGCGCGTGATTCCTCGCTCGATTGCGTCGCGTTCATCCGGCGACAGCCATCCGATTAGCCGATCCGACATATAAGGATGCGTCTGTGGCGCCGGCGAGTTGTACACTGAAAGCTCCATCTGCTCGAGCGCGTCGTTGCCGCGGCCGGCGACCGCCAGGTCGCGCATGTAGGCGTCGCGCGTGTACGGATTCATCGGGTCGAGCGCGAGCGCGATCTGCCTCTCGCGCAGTCGGTCTGCCAGCGGCATGCGGGAGCCGAGCGCGTCCGCCGTCGCTTCATGGGAAAAGGTGTTTGCCGGGTACAGCAGCAGGATCGATTTCGCCTGCGCGGGCGAAACCGGCGGCAGCAGATTGTACGGATAGGCAACCGAGGGCTGCACGAAGGTCGCCATCAGCATCGCGATCGCCGCTATCGGCACCCAGGTTCGCGCGAACTTTCCGCGCGCCGGCTGGAATTCGCCGCCGTTGGGATCGTCGTCGATAGTCCACGCCCACGAAACCCTGACCGCGAGTCCGAGAATCATCGCAAAGAAAAAAGCGATCGCCGGAATCTGCAAATCGAAATCGAAAAACTCGACCACGCACATGACGACCAGCGCCGCCACCAGCGCCGCCTGTATCGGTAAAATTCCTAACGGCAGTTGCGCGAACCTGCGATAGATGAAGATCGCCGATCGCAGCAGGAACCACGCCACCAGCGCCAGACCGACGATCCCGGTCTCGGCGATCATCTGCAGGTAGTCGTTGTGCGCCTCTGAAAAATAAAGTTCCGACCACGGCCGCGCCCGGTAGCGGGTGAACAGCTCAGGCCACGTCCGCAGTCCTGTCCCCACCGCGGCAAAATCCTCGACCATTCTGAGTCCGTTAAGCCACGTATTCACCCGGCTAGGCAAACCGGCGTCGGCATCGACCGAGTTCTGTACCCGCGAGCTCACCTGGCTGCGGCCGCTGGCTCCGATGAACAGCATCGCGAGCAACAGCATGCCAACCGCGCCCGCCACCGCAATGCGTCGAGACCGGGTTGCGCGCTCGCGGTCCTCCTCTCCGCGCGAATTCAGGACCATCACCATCGCCACCCCGAGGACGAGGCCGATCCAACCCGCGCGCGATTGGCTCAATATGATCGCGGCCATCAGCACGAACGACGTCACGCTGCATGCAATCCGGTACCCGTTCGACCATCGCGCGGACACTAGCGGACTGCCGAAGAACGTCCCTGAAATCGCGAGCGGGAAAATCATCGCCAGGAAGCCGGCGAAATGATCGGGGTCAACGAACGGGCCGCTCGCCCGCGGCACCACGTCGAGCATCGGCGCGCCCCAATCGAGCGGCACGAAGAACCACAGGATCCTGCCGTTCCAGGTCGCCTGCTGAATCAGTCCAATTGTCGCGATCCCCAAACCCACCGCTATGAAGACCGTCACGACCGACCCCACCAGCCAATTGCGCTCGACCTTCGACGCGGCTGCGCCGATCGGCAGGAACGCCACCAGCACGAACAGCGCCCCGCACGCGGCAAACATGATCAGCCCCGACCACGACAGCTCCGGCGCAATAGAAAGCGGCCGCCATCGCGTCGAGTAAATTTTCGAAAGCCGCTGTGAGCTTCGATCTGAGTAAGTGCCGCCTGTCTGGCTGGTGTTCGGCGCAGTCGGTGCGGTCTCCGATTTCGGCGCGAATGGAATCGGCGCCCCAGCCTTCACTTCCTTGACCGTAGGCAGCACGACCGTCGCGGCGTTGCTCGACGCAGCACCCGCGGCTACCGGTTTGAGAGAACCCTCGAGCCCGGCATACGGCGTCTGCGCTGGCCATCCGGGAAATACCTGCTCGTATAGCCGGTAGGTCGATGGCGAAAGGACATGAATCGCGACCGGCGGCAGCGGGATCAACTGCAGCAGGGCAAACGCGAGAAACGCCACGATTGGAATCGCGAAGGTTCGAAGCTGTATAGCGATCTCCTCCGGCTGCCCGTCGCGCGCCGCCCGTCCAAATGGCCACAACAGCATCAGCGCGAACGCCAACGCTTCCCCGATCTTATATGCCCACGGATGGACCGCTCCGAACGCCAGCGGCATGAACACCGCCAGGAAGACAATGCCGGCCATCAGCAGCGTCCGGCGCCTGCGGCTTTCGGGCACGCGACTCGAGTCGGTCATTGGATTTTGCGGATTTTACGCAGGATGAGGATTTTCGCGCGGCGCGCCCGATCAAATCGAGCGCCCGACGGAGACACTAGGCGGGATCTGGACCGTCGGAATCCTTGTAGGGCATATCGAACTCGGGATCGGCTTGCGTGTAGTGATTGTAGTAGTGCGAGTAGTGCCCGTAATTCGGATGTTTCAAATCTATCTCGTTGAGCAGCACGCCGAAGAGTTTTGCCCGCGCGTATTCCAGCTTAGCGCACGCCATCTTCACGTGATGCTTCGAGGTCTTGGTGCTGTTCACCACCAACACCACTCCGTCGACCACCGTGGCCAGCAGCAGCGCGTCGCTCACCGGCATCACCGGCGGCGAGTCGAGGATCACGACGTCGTGTTGATGAGAAACCATCGCGAGCACCTGGCTCATCCGCTCTGACCCCAGCAATTCAGTCGGATTCGGCGGCAGCGAGCCCGCGCTCATGAACGAGAGGCCGTCGACCACCGTCGTCCTGATCACGTCCTGCACTTCGCAGGTGCCGGTCAGCACTTCGGTCAATCCGGAAGAGTTCTCGAGCGCCAGCACGCGATGACAACGCGGCTTTCTGAGATCGCCGTCAATCAGCAGCACTCGTGCGCCGGTCTGCGCGAACATCGCCGCCGTGTTGGTGGCAGTTACGGTCTTGCCCTCCGAGCTGTGCGCGCTGGTGAACAGTATCGTCTTTGGCGGCGCGCCCGCCCGCGACAGCATCAGCGCCGTCCGGAAACTGCGATACGCCTCACCGACCAGCGAGTACGGGTTTGCGACTCCGAGCAGCTCGCGCCCGTAGCCTATTTTCTTGACGCTGTTGTCGTCCGGCAGCGCGGGAACTCCTTTCGCCTTCAGGCGATCCTCCGGCAGCAGGGGCGTTCCCTTCGCCTTCAAGCGAAGGTTGGCGAATGACGGAATCGCTCCGATGTTCGGAACCCGCAGGTAGCGCTCGACCTGCTCCGGCGTCTTGAGGGTCGTGTCCAGGTATTCCAGTCCGAAGACCAGTCCAATCACGGCGACCAACGCCAGCGCAGAGTTGCGCATGGTCATGCTGAATTTTCTAGGACTCGACGGCGCGCCCGGCGTTTCCGCCGGATCCACGATTATGATGTTCGAGGTCTGCGACTCGGCCGCCAGCCCGATTCCCTTCATGCGCTCGAGCACGCTCTCGTAGAGCTCGCGGTTGGTATCAACCTCGCGCTGAAGAATCGCGTATTCGACCGCGGCGTCGTTGAGCCCGAGCGCCTGCTGGCGCTCCTTGTCCATCTCGGTCTGGAGCTTTTTTTCCTTGTCCGACGCGGCCTGGTAAGAGCCCTGGATCCCTGAGACGACGCGCGAAATCTGGGCGTCGAGGCGCCGCTGCAACTCCGCCCTCTTCGCCGCCAACTGCATCATCGGCGGATAGTCGGGCTTGAACTTTTTCCCCATGCTGGCGTAGTCGGCGTCGAGTGAATTCAATTGCTCTTCTGCCGTCTGAACACCGCCATCGCTCATCACCACCGGCATCGAATCGTACTTGCGGCTGTTGATGAGCTGCATCTGCGCTTCGAGTCCGATCCGCTCGACCTGCGCCGTGGTAAGGTCCTTGCTCAATTCCGAGACGCGGTCGAGAACCACCGTCTCCTTGCCGTCCAGCGACATCAGCCCGGGGATTATTCCCTTCGCGCGGCGGTAGTCGTTGAGCGCGACCTCCGACTTCTCGAGGCTGTCCTTCAGCTCGCCGAGCCGCTCCTTGAGAAAATTCTCCGCTTCCTCGTTGGATTGGCTGCGAAGCTCGATTCCCAGCCTGATGTATCCGTGGGCGTGCGCGTTGGCGAGCTTGGCCGCCAGAGTTTTGTCGGACGAAACGTACCCGATCGCTACCAAATCGGTATCGGTAATCGGCTTGATCTGCAGGCCACTCAGGTAAGCACTGATCAGGTTCGGCGGAACTCCGTTGCTCACCGTATGATCGACCACTGGCGGCGGCGCTTTGCGCCCCTTGGTGTGATTGAGCCATTGACTGACCGACGACAGCGCCGACGAAATCAGGCCCGGCTGCGGCGCAGGTCCCATGAACGCCTTGTTGGATTCCAGGTTCTCGGCCCGAATTACGTATGCGGCCAGCGTCCGGCTGCGTAGAATCTCGTATTGAGTTTTCTGGAAGTTCTCGTACATGTCGCTGTCGTACATGTCCTGTAACTGATCCTGCGACGCGTCCTTGCCTTCCATGATCTGCGGAGTTCCCGGCTTCAGCAGTATCGTCGCCTGCGCCGTGTACATCGGCGTCTGCATGTAAGCGTAGATCGCGGTCAGAACCATCACCCCGAAGACCACCCCGATCACCAGCGCCAGCCGCTTTCTGACTACGTGCCAGTAGCCGACCAGATCGATCCCGCCTTCTTCCTCGTCGAAGTTCCCCGGGCTGAATCCGGGCACGCGAAGAGGATCGTCGAGCTGTCCGGTGCGCCGAATGAAGTATGGTGACGGTTGCGTCATATCAGTACTCGCGCCCTAGAAAGCAATAGCCGGCAGCGTCGGCGCGATGCCCTTCAGTATGTTGTACACGACGTACGGACCAATCTTGGCGTCGGAGTATGGAACGTCGATTACGTCATTCGCTCGAACCGGGATGTCGGGATCCGCACCGGTGGCAATCTTGTCCAGGTTGACAGGTATAGCAACCTTGTTGCCATTGGCGTCGCTGCGCATCAGCGTCGCGTCAGCTTCATCGGCTGCATACATCGCTCCTCCTGCCGACCCGACCGCTCCCAGCACCGTCAGTCCGGAACCGACCTGGAAGTAACCCGGCCGCTGTACCCACCCGGTCACCATAACGTTGCCGCCTCCAGGGACCACGACTATATCGCCAGGCTCCACCGGCATGTTCATGAAACGCCCGCTTCCGGTCATCGCGGTGGCCTTCAATGGAATCACGACCGCCGGGCCGTTGCTGACGCTGTTCTGAAGATCGTCGAGAGTCGGCGCGTTTTGCGCTGGCGGCACAGTCGGCGCATCGGCGGGAGGATCGGCATGCGGGTCGCCATTATCCGCAGTGCTCACCGGGCGGCCCGCGTCCGAGGCCGGCGACGAAATCGACTGCGAGATCCGCTGAAGCTTGAGCGCCTCGCCGCTGACCTGCGGCATGATTACGACCTCGTCGGCCGCCGCGGGCGTCGTGCCGCCCGCCTGCGTCAGCACGTCGATAATCGTCTCCCCGGCTCCACTGAGCGTAACCAACCCGGGCGACCGGACCGCCCCAACCACGGCAACCTGCCGGCTCTTGTAAAACTTGACGAACAGATCGACCTGCGGATCGTACATGTATTTGTCGAGCGCGTGCGTCAGCTTGTCGCGCAGGTCCTGTTCCGTCAGTCCTGCCGCGCGAACCGTTCCGATCAAGGGCAAGTCGATGTTGCCTTCGGTCCCGACCCTCACCGTGCGCTCCTTGAAGTCGTCCACGCCGGGCACTGAGATCTGAATCACGTCGCCGACGCCAATCGGGTAGTCGGTTGACGAGGGCTGCGACCGCACAGCCCACAGAGCCTGCAACCGCTCGAGGTTCTTGGGCGAACTGGCAACGCTCGGAACGCGATCTTCCGACACTGCGGGCGCCCCGCCCGCTTGAGCCGGCCCTGACGATACGGTGCTGGCCGATGCCGCGGCTTGAGGAGCTTGAGCAGGCGGCGCGCTCGCGCAACCGATCACCGCAGCGGCCGCGATCACGCTAATTCCATGTAATGACCAACGAGTCACGTGTCTGATCATTTCTATTTTGAAACCTTCGCGTCCGGCGTGGCTCCCAGTTTCGCAATCGCCAATGGTGCCGCCGTTTTGGACAATCCCCAATTCACCGTCAGGCCATCCGCGGGCACGTACGACATCACCGATTGCCCCTTCAACCCGAGCGTGTAGATTCCCGGCTTGAGACCGCGAATCTCGTATGAACCCTGAGCATCGGAAACCCCCAATCCGGCGGCCGCGCCCGACGAGTCGATCACCGAAACCTTGACCCCGACCGCCGGTTCGCCGCTGTCAGTCGCAACACGGCCAACTAAATCCGCGCACGTTGCTGGCGTAGGGCGTATTATTGCGAAGATTCCGGCGAAGGCCAATGCCGATAGCACTTTTGTTCGGGCACGCGTCCGCCCTCCCGTCGTGAGGGCGCTCGCATAAAAGACTTTAGAATCCATGTTTCCTACCCGTTCGTTTCGGCGAAAATGAACGAGCTTCAGCGTCGCCAAACCATCCGCGCCCACGCCGCGATCTCATCCGGTCTCGCAAATTGATCGCGCATCGCTTTGGCCGGTGATCTTCTAAGAAAATTAACCTTGAGGAAAACGGAAATACGCCACGACCGCAACACTGCCCTCGACCCTCAGCTCAAGGAAGGAAGAATAAGCGCCAATCTGGTTGCATTGAGAGAAATTATATCGGCCCGGATCGATCGCCCGGATGCTATCAACTTCACAGACGCTAAAGCAAGTGAAGTGTTCCTATGTGTAGACGAAATATAGTACGACGCGAGAACGCTCGCAGAGTCTCAATTGCAGCTCAACACTACCGCGTCGGTGTTGGTGCCGGTGAGCAAGATACTGCCATTGCTTGGGACACCCAGCGTCACCGTATTTGACGGAGTGGTCGCATCACGCGCGGCGCAAACACTCGTGGTCGTCACGCATACGTTGCTGAACGTCGCGCTGCCCGACGACAGCGTAATCTGGCCTTTGCACGGAATTACCTCCGCGGCGCCGGCGGTTGAGGATAGTGGCGCGCTGCCCCATCCGGAGAAGGTCGGACTCATCATCACGGCCGTGCCGTGTACGGTGCCGGTCGATTGTATTATCTGCGTCGGCGATCCGCCGTTGCTGGTTAGTAGTGTGCCGAAGAAGTTGACGGTGCCACCGCTGTCGAGATCGGCTACTGCCGACGAATCCTCGGCCTGCGGATTGCCACCCGTGACGTTGAGAATGCAGGTATCAGAGTTAGCCAGCACGTCGAGCGACGTGAAGAGGTTGGCGCTATCCTCGGCATCATCCACCGGATCTTGCAAGGTCACTCCGTTCGCGCCGCCGCTGATGCAATTCTGCACAAAGCCATAGCGCGAAGTTGTATTATTGCCTTGAATGCAAATCGGATTGACATAGGTGCCCGAAGGAGCAACCTCGCAGGCCCATTCAGTGCTTACCTTGGTGCCAGACCATGAATTGAGGCCCGTTCCATCCGCGATTCCGTAGCGGCCTCCGTTGCTGAACACCGTGATGTTTGAAAAACGGTTCTCATAGGCCAGGTTGAAGGTCTCGAAGCCAACGTCCACCGGCTGCATCGCAATTGAATCGAACATGCTGTCATGCCCGCTAACGTACATGACACCCGAAGTGTCGGCGCCACCGGGCCGGATACCCATCTGCCGCATCCCATTCAACTCGATAAAATAGTTTCCCGATGAAGGCCGGTTCGTGTTGAAGCCGAATAGCCAGCCGTAACCAAAGGTCGCATAGGCGGTGTCGTAAGCCTTGATAAAGGGCGCGCCGCCCGGCGCCTGCTCGCCGTTGGTGAGAATCAGCGTGTTAGAGTCGCCTGTGAAGGCCGCGCTCGGCACGGTCGCGATCGTTCCCGTGTACCGCGCGATATTTGAGACGCGTACCGAGTACACCTTGCCGTCGATTGCCCCTTCGCTAAAGCTGGCTGAATCCGGCCATCCCTCCGGCACTGCACCAACGTCAACGTCTTCAGTCGGGTCTTGTACTATTGTGCCAGTCACGGCAACCGTCACGTCCGCATTGCAGTTCGAAGCACCGGGTAGGCAGAAGTATTCTCTGAGATGAGAGCCGTCATAGGTTAAGGCGGCATAGTAGGTGGTGTTAGCGGTAGGGGCGCCGTTGAATCCGGCGCTAAAGTTGCCGCCAGTAGTGTGAAGGTGAGCAGCTATTTGGCCTGAGTTGAGGCCTAAGGAAAATGCCGATACCTGCCCGACCGACGCGGAAGGTATGGAACCGCTCCCAACCATCACGCCCGAAGTGCTTGGCGAAGGTGAGGTAAAGAACAGCTCGACCGTGAATGCCGGCAGGCCGTTCAGATTCATTCCGCTCGGCGAGCCGGCGGGGCCGTTCACACCGTCCCACTCGCGCAGGTTAATCCATTCCTGATGCGTTCGGTCGGCCGTGAAATCGAAGCTGTTGTAGGTTGAAGGATCGCCGCTCAGGAGACGAGTCGCAAGCGGTATTCCAGCATAAGCTTGCGCCGCAAAAGCCACGGTCGGACCGAAGTCGTAGGTTGGCGAAAGGGCCGAGGAGTACATCCCACTGCCTTGCAAAGTGAGTGCGGCGCAGTTGACCCAGAGCGGATAGGTCATTTTGTAAGAACCGGGAGGAAATAGTACCGTCGTCGCGCTTACATGAGCGTCGGATACGTTGTTACCAAGGCACGCAGCGTTCACTGTGCGTTGCAGAGCGGAGGCGTCGTCGGTGCCGAACACGCCGCTGCCCGTCGCGCCGAAGTCAGTTACGTTATAAGTTCCGTTGACGCTGAAGCTATTGAGCGTGTCAGACCCGTCTATCTTCGCCCCCGCCATCGTATTGACCTGCGCGCCCGTCTGACCCGAATAAACCGGAGCCTTGCCGCCCAGCACGGTCTGCACAGTAGGCGCCGGCAGAGTTCCGCTCAGGTCTCCGCCGGTCAACGCGGTGGAGGTCGAAACCGGTACCTGACCACCTAGCACCGTACTTACCACGGGATTCGGCAGCGAGCCGCCTAAGTCCCCACCTGAGGTCTGCCCGAATGGGAGCGCATCACCGGTGACCGTCCCATTGGCCAACGACGTGACCTTGTTGCCATTCGCGTTGAGACTTGATTCAAGCGTGTTGATCGTGCACGACCACTGTCCGCGGGTTCCCAACGCCCATGCGCCTTCTCCCCCGTTTCCGCACGGTGTCGTCCGCTTGCAATCGTTGCAGTAGAGGATGACGCCGTCCTGTTCGGCCGGCAAATTTGCGAAGCTTGGAGCGACGACCATCGGCAAGATAGGTTGGGTTCCCGAGAGGCGATTGTTGATGGCCTCGCGGAACTGGAGGCCGGCCCCGACCCCGGTGAAGTTCGGGATCGGTTGGTACGCTCCGGGCGGCGGAATGTTCTGCGCGCTTGCGCTCGAGAGCGCAAGCGCTACTAGCGCAAATACAGACATTGAAAGAACCGGCCGCCAAGTCCGTTTCGAGCACATCAATGATACCTTGCAGCGGACTGTCGGGCGGTTAAGGAGCGAACTCAAAGGCTGATCGTAAACAATGCGGGCGGTGATCGAAAATACTCGAACATCGACGATAGTATCCCATCATAATCTGGAAAGCGTAAGGCGGAAAAGTTCAGGGGGGGAGAATAGTCGCCTGCGCGGCGGGCGGCAGGGGGTGACCCCTGCACCCAGTGATAAAAGAGCAAAGTAGTGCGCGGCGCGCTACTTTGCTCTCAGGGCCGTGGGAGATTCTAGGGGCCCGTCCCCGTGAGGGTTATGTTGTGCGGGCTGGTTGGATCGTTGCCGACGGTTACCGCCATGATGGCGCTCTCGGAGGAGCCGCCGGCCGTTGGGGTGAACGTCACGGCGATCGTGCACGAGGAGTTGGGCGACACCATCGGTCCGCAGGTGCCGCTGCCGGTTACAGAGAAGTCGGTCGCGTTCGTGCCGCTGATGCTCTCGCTCAGCGGCAGCGCGAATCCGGAAAGGTTGGTGACCGTCGTCTTCAGCGTCTTTGACGGGACCTTCGTGGTCAGCGAGCCGTACGCCAGCGTGGCCGGCAGGACGGTCGCGGGGATCGTCGGGCCGGTGGTGATAGCAACCGGGTTGGGACTCAGCGGATCAGGGCTGTCGGCGACCGACAGCGTCGCGGATTCCGTTCCCAGCACGCTCGGCGAGAAGCTGACGATTATCGAGCACGACGTGAGCGCATCAAGGGTCGTGCCGCAGGTCCCTCCGCTCACCGAGAAGTCTGAGGGGTTGGCACCGCTGAAGGATTCGTTGAGGGCCACCGGTTGGCTCTGATGATTGGTCACGCTGAAGGCCTCGGTACCCTTGGCGCCGAACTTCACGTCGCCGAATAGCAGGCTGCTCTTGGTGGTCGTCAGACCCGCGATGCCGGTGCCGGTGAGCGTTACGTGCTGGGGGCTGGTGGTCGCGTTGTCGCTCAGTGTTAACGATGCGGGGCGCGCACCTACAGCATCAGGAGTGAACGACACTCCCATCGTGCAATTCGTTTTGGGCGCGATGGTGATTGGAATCGCGCCGCAGGTGCTGGTGCCGCTCAGGGCATATTCGGAGTCCGACGGTATCGCGCTCGAGACGACCAGCGGATGGGTAGCCCCGGTGTTATAGACCGTCACCGTCCTCGTCAGATTCTGCCCGACCGCGACATTGCCGAACGCAAGTGATGCGGTCACGCTCATTGAGGTAGTAGGGATCGCGGTCGGAGTTGCGGTGGCCGTAGCAGTTGCTGTTGCGGTTGCAGTCGCGGTGGCAGTAGCTGTCGCCGTTGAAGTGGGCGTAGGCGTTGCGGTGGCGGACGCCGTGGCCTTCGACGTGTTCGTAGCGGTGGCAGTCGGCGTCGAGGTGCCGGTCGCGGCGGCTGTGTTAGTTGCAGTTGCCGTGACCGTAGGCGTGGGCGTGTTGGTTGAGGAGGCGGTCGGAGAGGATGTGGGAGTTGCGCTAGCGGTCGCGGTCGGAGTGCTGGTCGCCGTAAGAGTAGCAGTGGGGCTGGCGGGCGCTACTGTGAGCGTCACGAAGCCCGACTCAGTGCCGCCGCAAGTCAGCGCATAGGTATAGGTTCCGCTCGTGGTCGGCGTGATCGAGCGAGATCCGGAATAGACTGCGCCCGACAAGGTGCCGGTCTGTATCCCAGTCCATGTGCCGGCGCCGGACGCGCCGCCTTGGACGAACGCGTAGCACTGCTGCTGGGTGAGAGAAGGCGCGGGCGATACATTCCAAGAGAGTGTAACCGGATTGCCCAGTCCGATTTGCGATTGGGACAAGGACAAATTCACTGGAGCAGCGAGCGCGGGCGACACGGCCAACTTGAACGCTACCCCGCCGTTACCGCCAAATTTGCGGCTAGATCTCCGTTCCCGCCAAATTGGGTATCGCCGTAGAGATTCCCGTCGCTGCCCTGGATCAAGTTTGCGAGAGGAAAAATGCCATCGGTGCAAGGTTTCGAGCCAATCTGTTGCGTGCAGAAGTTGTAGATCGTACTGAGGACGCCGGCAGGGGAGAGCATAAAAGCGGTGCCGGCTATAGCTGAAGTGCTGCCGCCGCTCTCCGTCGTCCCGTAGAAATTCAGATCCGAGCCCTCGAGCACGCCGTTGGGTATGGAGCCGTCGGCGCAATTTGCCTTGCTACAGAAATTGTACAGGGTAGTCAGAGAGCCGGTTGGGGTTATCTTGAAGAAGCTGCCGCTTCCGCCTTCGGTGGTACCGTAGAAGTTCCCGTCCGTACCTTCGACCAGGCCGGCGACGCCCAGCGGAGTTTTGCCGTCGGTGCAGGCGGTACCTCCCAGGCTGCAGAAGCTATATAGGGAGGTAAATGTGAAACCTGGAGCGGGGGAAATTTTGAAGACGGTGCCTTCGGCATTCGCACCACCGGCAGAAGTGGTGCCGTAAAAATAGCCGTCGCTGCCCTGGACCAGGGTCGCAAACGGATTCTCGCCGTCGGTGCACCTACTGCCGCCCTGGCTGCAGAAGTTGTACAGGGTCGACAGCGCGCCGGATGACGTGAT
>Ga0209420_1000747_pt1 | contig 16269 bp, 11 predicted proteins | sample BlaSpr_A8_OM1_O1_FD_187972 | JGI IMG/M metagenome (GOLD analysis project Ga0209420, IMG submission 187972) | Forest soil microbial communities from Thunder Bay, Ontario, Canada - Black Spruce, Ontario site 2_A8_OM1_O1 (SPAdes) (version 2) | ecosystem: Environmental > Terrestrial > Soil > Boreal... | reverse complement strand
GCAACCGTCTCCAGCCGCGAGAACGTCAGCGGCGGTCTACGGTCGGGTGGCGGACGTCCTGGCCCTGGACGATGTAGATGACGTCTTCGGCGATGTTGGTGGCGTGGTCGCCAATGCGTTCGAGATTTTTGGCTACCAGGATCAGTTCAAAGGCTGGGAAGACGACGCTCGAGTCTCCCATCATGTAGGTGAGCAGCTCGCGGAAGATTTGGTCGCGGAAGTGGTCGACTTGGTCGTCCATGGCGAGGACTTTTTGAGCCAGCTCGACGTCGCGGCGAACCACGGCGTTCAGGGCGTCGCGAACCATTTCTTCGGCGACTTCGCTCATGCGCGGCAGATCGACGTAGGGCTTTACGCGCGGGTGGCGAAGGATCCGGACAGAAGCTTGCGCTATATTGACGGCCTGGTCGCCGATGCGCTCGAGGTCGTTGTTGATGCGGGATACGGCGAGGACGAAGCGCAGGTCCACGGCCATCAATTGGTGCAGGGCCAGGAGTTGAACTACGCGGTCGTCGATTTCGATTTGCAGTTCATTGATGGCGTCTTCTTCGTCAAGGACGCGCTTGGCTAGTTGCTCGTCGGAGTCAAGGACGGAGTGAACGGATTGGTGAACGGCGCGTTCGGCCAGACTGCCCATCCAGAGCAGGCGTTCCTTTAGTTCGTTTAGGTCTTTTTCGAAGTGGCGTTCCATGAAATCTTCCCCTCAGCAGTTGCCCGGCTCTGACAACAAGAATTTTCGCTCAAGGGCTAAAGCCCAAGTCGTGGCCGATGTTGATACCGCAACATTCGCGCCGAAGCGCGCCCTGCATGAATCTGCACCTGCTTCAGCCGAAACGACCCGTTATGTAGGCTTCGGTGCGTGGATCGCCTGGCGTTGTGAACAGGTGCGGCGTCGGGCTGAACTCGATGAGCTGGCCGGTCAGGAGGAAGGCAGTGAAGTCGCTGACGCGGGCGGCTTGCTGCATGTTGTGCGTAACGATCGCGATCGTGCAGAGATCCTTCAAGGACACCAGGAGCTCTTCGATTTTCGCGGTGCTGATGGGATCCAGAGCCGAGCATGGTTCGTCGAGCAGCAGGACTTCGGGTTCGACCGCTAGAGCTCGCGCGATACACAACCGCTGCTGCTGGCCGCCGGAGAGATCGTAGGCGGATTTGTGGAGCTGGTCTTTTACTTCGTCCCAAAGAGCGGCGTGGCGAAGGCTTTTCTCAACAGCTTCGGCGATCGGAAGCTTTGTGCCGTTGATGCGCAGCCCGTACGCGACGTTGTCGAAAATGGATTTCGGAAAGGGATTGGGGCGTTGAAAGACCATGCCGACACGACGACGCAATTGGGTGACGTCCTGGGCGAGAATATTCTGGTCGTCGAGGAGAATTTCCCCTTCCAAGCGGGCGTGGCGCACGGTTTCGTGCATGCGGTTCAAGGTGCGGAGCAAGGTGGACTTGCCGCAGCCGGAAGGGCCGATCAAAGCGGTCACTTTGCTGACGGCGATGCCCAAGCTGATGTCGAACAGCGTTTGCTTGGCGCCGTAGAAGAAGTTCACCTTGTTGATGCTCATGCGCATGGGCAGAGGCGCTGTAGCTTCGCGGCTCGCGGACCCGGTACCCGTTGGTGTGATGTTTACGGACACTGCCGGCCTCACAGAAGCGTGCATGGTTTAGGACCTCGGAACCGATACGCCACGGGCCAGAATCGCCCGCGCGAGGATATTAATGACCAGAATCAGGCCGAGGAGTACGAGTCCCGCGGCCCACGCCTGCCGGTGCCAATCTTCGTACGGCGAGAGGGCGTAATTATAGATCATAACCGGAAGCGAAGACGTTGGCTGGTTCCAGCCCGGACTCCAGTAACGATTCCCCAAAGCGGTGAAGAGCAAGGGAGCGGTTTCTCCCGCAACGCGCGCGAAAGCGAGGAGAACGGCGGTCAGGATGCCGCGGTAGGCGGCCGGCACGATGACGGTGGCGATGGTCTTGGCTTTGCTGGCACCTAAGGCCATCGCGCCTTCGCGCAGATTGCGGGGCACGGCGCGCAGGAACTCTTCGGTGCTCCGCAAGGTGATGGGGATCATCATCAAGCCGAGTGCAAGGCCGCCCGCGGTGGTGGAGAAATGCTTGAAGGGAAGGACCGCGAGGATGTAGGCGAAAATTCCGATCACGATCGAAGGCACGCCGTTGAGCAGATCGGCGGCGTACCGCACGATGAAGGCTACGGTCGAGCCGCTGAATTCGGCGAGGTAGATGGCGCCGAGGAAGCCGACGGGCACGCCGACAAGCGCGGCGAGGAGCAGCAGCTTGCCGCTGCCCACGATGGCATTGGCCATGCCGCCGCCGGTTTCGCCGAGCGGCGCGGGCAGCTTGGTGAAAAAGTTCCAGCTGATGGAAGTGCTGCCGTGATAGACAAGGTAGCCGAGGATGAAGAACAGGACCACCACGGCGACGACGGCGCAGACGCCGGTCATTGTGAGCATGAAGCCGCTGACGAATTTGCGCCAACGCAAGCGGGCGGTCATGCTTGCCCCATTCCGCTGCCGCGCTGCGAGGTAGCGACGATCAACAAGCGGGCGAGGCCATTGAGGATGAAGGTGAGCAGAAACAGGACCAAGCCGAGTTCGATCAAGGATTGCAGATAAATATCTCCGGTGGCCTCGGTAAATTCGTTCGCAATAACGGCGGCGATCGAGTAGCCGGGAGAGAACAGGGAAGCGCTGATCGTGGGGGTGTTGCCGATGACCATGGTGACCGCCATGGTTTCGCCTAGCGCGCGAGCGAGGGCCAGGAAAATGGAGCCCATGATGCCGGTGCGCGCGAACGGTACCACTACCTTCCAGGTGGATTCCCAGCGAGTGGCGCCCAGAGCGAGAGCGGCTTCGCGCTGGTCTCGAGGAACGGAAAGCAGAACTTCGCGGGAGACGGAAATAATGTACGGGATCACCATGATGGCGAGGACCACGCCCGCGGTGAAAAAGCCGACTCCATAAGCAGGCCCCTGGAACAGCGGGAGAAAACCGAGTGAACTTTTCAGGGCCGGCTGGATGTATTCGCGCATGAGCGGAATGACGATGAATACGCCGAGCACGCCGTAGATGACGCTGGGAACGGCGGCGAGCAAATCAATGAAAAATTGCAGCACGTCGGAGACGCGGGCGGGGGCGAGTTCGGCAAGAAAAATGGCGGCGCCGATGCCCAGAGGAACCGCAAGAATAAGCGAGATGCTGGCTGTAACGACGGTGCCGTAAATAAACGGGAGTGCCCCGAACTGGTCGGAGATGGGATCCCAGACGCTGGTGACGAAGAAATGGAATCCGAACTTGTGGCGCGGCAACGTTGAACCAACCCAAAGTTCGAAGACCAGCAGCAAGGTGACCAGGACCACAAAAGCGGCGAAAAGAAACGTGATGAGACGGACGATCTCGTCGCCTTCGCGCAGCCGCCTCATAAAAGAGCGCGAGCCCACGAAGGGGCCCGCACCGTGCACCGTTGTCGTTGTCGTCGCCACGTTACTGGACTTGCGCTAAAGCTTGCTTTTCCTTGACCACGACTTCCTTCGGAAGCTTGGCATAGGATAGAACCTCGGCGGAATTCTGGCCATCGGTGAGCATCCAGCTCACGAAGCCCTTAATCGCGTCACGTTTGCTGGCATCGGAAAACTTCTCGGGAATGAGCAGCCAGGTGAAGCTGGAAATGGGATAAGCGTTCTTTCCCGGAGCGTTGGTGATGGAAACGCGGAAATCCGCGGGCATGTCCTTGGCGGCGCCTGCCGCGGCCGCGGTGACGCTCGCGAGGTCGGCTTTGATGAAAGCACCCGAAGAATTCTTCACGCGGCCGTAAAGCATGTTGTTCTGAATCGCATAGATCAATTCGATGTAGCCGAAAGAGTTGGGGGTCTGCTTGATCAGACCCGCGACCCCTTCGTTGCCTTTGCCGCCAAGGCCGACCGGCCAGTTGACCGAAGCGCCTTTGCCTACTTTGTTTTTCCAGTCGTCACTGACCTTGGCAAGGTAGTCGGTCCAGATATACGTGGTGCCGCTGCCGTCGGAACGATGCACCACCACGATATCGTTGGCAGGGAGCTTTATGCCCGAGTTCGCACCGGCAATCGCCGGATCATTCCATTTCGTAATTCTTCCCAGAAAAATTCCGGCAACCGCTTCCGGCGTGAAATTCAATTCCGCGCTCACTCCGGGGACGTTGTAGGTGGGAATGTCGGCGCCGAGAACGGTGGGGAAGTGGAGAATGCCGAATCCGTGTTTGGCTTTGAAGGCTTTCAGCTGGTCATCGTTCATGGGGCCGTCCGAGGCGCCGAAATCCACAGTGCCTTCGGTGACCTGCTTGATGCCGCCACCTGATCCGATCGACTGGTAGTTGATCTGAACGTTGGGGGTCTTCTTGTGATACTCGTCAAACCACTTCGAATATATGGGGTAAGGAAAAGTCGCACCCGCTCCGTTGATGGACAATGGGTTATCGGCCCAGACAATTCCTGCTCCGGCGAGCACCAAAACAGCGGCGACTAGCAATCCGGTGATTCGCTTCATGGCGTTTCTCTCCGTCTGTAAACCTCGACTTGAATTGCGATAAGCCAGTGTCTCTTAAGCGTGTTACAGCATTGTTACAAGCGCTTCAGCATGTGTTAACAGCCTTTCCCCGCGTGTGGCGGTAAGTGGCTCTTTATCAAACACATCCGTGGCTGGCTCGGGGATTCGGGGGCGGCGCAGGGTAAGCGGAAGAAAAAGCGGGTTGTCCCTGCGCATGCCACGGCCAGGACCGAGTGCGCCAACGCGGGATTACGGAGGACGCCTCGCGGCGACGCTCGGGCAACCACGACCACCCGGTGAGACTCTTGACGGGGGAGCTGGCATTCACTATCGTCAAGAGATGGCGTTGTTGTCTGTCTTGGCAAAATCTCGCGGCAAGCGGGGCATGTGGCCCTGGCGTGCGGGCATATGCCTGCTACTCGGGGCATTTTTCCTGTACAACCCATTCTTCACGATGAGCCCGTCTTCGGGCTCGTTTGCGGTTGTTCATCATCCTCCGAGCTATCGCTCGACGGTCGCATCGTCCGAACTGGGTTGCGGCACCGTCCCCCACACCAAGCTTTATGTGGAACCCCTGCGAGCTGTGCTAACCCCGGAAAAAGTCCTCTTGCAGCAAGAGGATGACATTCGTCCTAAACCTGCGGATGAAACGGTTCGTGCCGTTACGCAAGACTTTGCTTCGAGTCTTTGGTTCCGCCCTCCGCCTGTCCTGTAAGCTCTTCGTTCCTTGAGCCGTTTTTCACGAATGGATGAATCCGGGCAGTGGCCCGGAAAGTCTAACGTTCAGGCCCCTTTTTGAAACTCCAGGCGAATGCGGAATGCCGGGCCGTAAGCCTGCTTGGCCGCCTCCTCGCGCAGGACATCGAAATGAACAAAACAAAATGGATCGTTACCGTTGTCGTCCTCGCTGGGGCGGCGTTGCTGATATGGCGATGGAGCGCCCGCGGAGGGACTGCGGCAGACGACGAAAACCGCGGGGGCGCTGGCTCTGATGGAGCCCCGGTGGCCGCGGTAGCTCGCGTGGAGCGGCGGAACATGGGGAGCACCCTGACGATCGCCGGCGCATTCAAGCCGTTTCAAGACGTCGAGGTACACGCCAAAGTGGCGGGCTACATTCGGACGATTTATGTGGATGTCGGCAGCCGCGTGAATCAGGGCCAGACTCTCGCCGTCTTGGAAGTTCCGGAACTCGCGGCGCAACTGGCTGGAGCAAACGCCGCAGAACGCGCTGCCGAGGAGCAAATCCGACGGGCGCAGGGTGATTTGGAGCGCGCACAATCGACACAAAGCGCCCAGCACTCTGCTTACGTTCGATTGAAGCAAGCCGCGGATTCTCAAACGGGTCTGGTTGCGCAACAGGAAGTCGATGACTCGCAAGCAAAGGACTTGGGGAGCACCGCGCAGGTAGCAAGCGCGCAAGCGGAGCTCTCCAGCGCAAAGCAGCAGCTTGAAGTGGCGCAGGCAACCCAGAAGCAGTACGAGGCTCTTTCCGACTACACGCGCATCACGGCGCCGTTCGCGGGGGTGGTTACCGTGCGCTATGCGGATACGGGAGCGCTGATCGCGGCGGGCACTTCCAATAGCTCCGATTCCATGCCTGTCGTGCGGCTTGCCCAGACTTCGGTGTTACGGCTGGTGTTGCCTATCCCCGAATCCGTGGCCGCCCAGATTCGCGTGGGCGAAGCGATGAAAGTGCGGGTGCTGGCACTCGACCAGGACTTCGTCGGCAAAGTTTCGCGGTTTGCGGATGCGTTGAACCAGCAGACCCGAACGATGGAAACGGAAATCGATTTTGAGAACAAAGCGAACAAACTGCTGCCCGGTATGTACGCTCAGGCCTACGTTTCGCACGACGAGAAGAAAAATGTGCTGACCATTCCGATCGAGGCGGTCCAGCGCAACGGCGATGAGGCCATCGTACTGGCGGTAAATCCACAAAAAATCGTGGAAGAACGCCACGTCCAATTGGGCCAGGAAAGCAGCCTGAGCGTGGAGGTGCGCTCCGGGCTCGATGAAGGCGAATTCGTAATCGACGGAAATCTTGGGTCCTATCACGCAGGCGAGAAGGTGCAGACCAAGGAAGTGGACGTCAATTCCTCGAGCGGGGCCGGAGGCCACTAATGCCCAAGTTCGCGCTCGCTTATCCGTACTTCATCATCATGCTTTGTCTTGTGGTCGCTGTCGTGGGTGTGACCACGGTGGTTCGCATGCCGGTTGATCTATTCCCGCAAATCAACATTCCCGTCGTCGTCGTGGCCACCTTTTATGCCGGGATGCCCCCGCAACAGATCGAAGGCGACATCACCAATACGTTTGAACGCTTCTTCACCCTGGGCAGCAATATCGATCACATCGAATCGCGATCCCTGACCGGCGTGAGCCTGATCAAAATCTACTTCAAGCCTGGCACGGACGCCAACGCTGCGCTCAGTAATATCGCGAACCTGGCCATGGCCGACCTGCGGCGTCTGCCTCCGGGAACATTGCCTCCGGTCGTTTTGAGGTTCGACGCTTCGAGCTTGCCGGTCTGTCTGGTGACCCTCGAAGGGAAGGGACTGAACGAGACGCAGCTGAAAGACCTGGCGCAATTCGAAGTGCGCAATCAGATCGCCAACGTCCAGGGCGCTTCGGTGCCACAACCTTTCGGCGGAACCTATCGACAGATCCAGGTGTTCGTCGATCCGGTCAAGCTGGAGGCGCACGAATTGAGCCTGATGGACGTGGTCCACGCGGTAAACACGTCGAACTTGATTCTCCCCGCGGGCGACGTGCGCATCGGCAATCTGGACTACAACATCTACGCGAACAGCCAGGTACCTACGGCCGCGGAAATCAACCGCATACCGCTCAAGACTGTCGGCCTGGGCTCGGTGCTGATCGCTGACGTTGGCCGCGCGGAAGACGCCGGGGCCATCCAAACCAACATCGTGCGCATTAACGGGCAGCACTCGGTCTATCTTCCGATCCTCAAACAGGGGGGAAACAGCAACACGATCGCCATCGTCAACGGCATTAAGACGGCAACGGAGCATCTGGTGGACATTCCGTCGGTGCTGAAGACGGCGGTGGTCTTCGATCAGTCCATTTTCGTAAAGATCGCCATCAAGAACCTGCTCAAAGAAGGCGGCATAGGCCTGGCGCTCACTGCGGTGATGATTCTGCTTTTCCTCGGCAGTCCACGGGCGACCTTCGCGGTATTGCTGTCCATTCCGCTCTCGGCGCTGACGTGTTTTCTGGTCATGTCGATCATGGGCGGATCGATCAACACCATGCTGTTAGGCGGCTTGGCGCTCGCATTTTCCAGGTTAATCGACGACTCCGTGGTCGTTCTGGAAAACATCTTCCGTTTCATGGAGAACGGCGTGGCGCCGTACGAAGCGGCGGAAAAAGGCGGCATGGAGGTAGCGCTCGCGGTACTTGCGGCCACTTCCACCACGTCGATCGTGTTTTTTCCGGTGACGTTTTTCTACGGCGTGAGCCGTTATCTGTTTATTGACCTCGCTTTAGGCGTGGTCCTTTCGATTTTTGCGTCTTATATCTTCGCGATGACGGTCGTGCCTTTGTACTGCGCGAAGTTTATCCATCTTGAGCCGCACAAGGAGCACGGTGCAGGAGACCTCGAGGCCCACGGGGAAACCGTCAAACCGAAGACCTCGCTTTTCGCACGCGTCGTCGAGGGGTTCAACGGCTTGTTCGTAAAACTTTTGATCCATTACGAAAAAACGGTGGGGAAGGCTCTGGACCGCCCGAAACGCACGGTAGGTCTCATTGCGGCGGGTATTGTGATCGGCATTCTGATTTTGTTCCCGTTTGTCGGCACGGCCTATTTCCCGCGCACCGATCCGGGCCAATTCGTCATCAATGTCAAAGCGCCGGCGGGAACGCGTCTGGAAGTAAACGACAAGTACATTGCGAAGGTCGAGGATGAAGTCCGGAAAGTGGTTTCGCCCGCCGATCTCGGCATGATTGTGTCCAACATCGGTATCACGCCCGATCTGTCAGCCATCTATACCAGCAACTCGGCCATGAACACCGCGTTTGTGCAGGTGAGCCTGAAGGAAGACCACGCGATAGGAAGCTACGAATACATGGAGCGGGTGCGCCGGCGACTCGCTTCCGACCTGCCACAATTAAGCGCGTATTTCCAGTCGGGCGGTTTGGTCGACTCGGTCATAAATCAAGGCTTGCCTGCTCCCTTCGATATACAGATCAGCGACAACAACATGAAGGAGGCTAACGGCATAGCGCAGGACATCGCGACGCGATTGAAACGCTCGAGACACATCAGCGACGTGTTGATCCCGCAAGACCTCGACTATCCGGGCCTGGAACTAAACATCGATCGGGAGCAAGCCAGCCAACTGGGCCTGACACCCAAGGATGTCGTAGACAACGTGATCACCGCGCTGACCTCCGACTCGGTCATCGACCCTAGTTTCTGGATCGATCCAGTCAGCGGGAACAACTACTTTCTCACCGTGCAGTACTTCAACAAGCAGATCGGTTCGATGACCATGTCCGATTTCAAGAACATTCCGCTCCGAGCAAACAACTCAACGGCCTATACGCCCTTGCAGTCGGTCGCCAACATTCAACCGATCGAAACACCTACCGAAGTGGACCACTATCAGATCCGCCGCATCATGGATGTTTATGTCTCGCCCACGACCGAAGATCTGGGCGCCACCGACAAAGAGATAAACGGGATCCTGAAAGGCCTGAAAACCGGCAAGAACGTGCTGGTGAGTGTTCGGGGGGCAGTGGTGGGCATGCAGGAGTCCTTCAAGCGCTTCGCGCTCGGCTTGCTCTTGTCGATCGCGCTGGTTTACCTCATCTTGATGGCGCAATTCCGTTCCTTCCTGGATCCGTTCATTATCCTGACCGCGATTCCTCCGGGGCTGGTCGGCGTCTTGCTCATTCTTTTTCTGACCGGCGCCACCCTGAATATCATGTCGCTGATGGGCGTCATCATGATGACCGGCATCGTTGTCTCGAACAGCATTCTCATCGTTGAATTCTCGGGCATTCTGCACGGCCGCGGCATGAGCGTGCGGGCGGCGGTCATCGAAGCGTGCAAAGTACGCCTCCGACCGATTCTGATGACCTCGCTCGCCACGCTGCTCGGTATGATCCCCATGGCCCTGGGTATCGAGGCCGGCAGCGAACAGTACGCACCGCTGGCACGCGCGATCATCGGCGGTTTGGCAGTGTCGGTGGCGACGACCATTTTTCTGGTGCCGGCGGTCTACTTGATCGTTCATGGGCGGAAACAGGCTCCCGCGGCAGAGGCGGCATCATGAGCCGCGTACGACTGCTGATTGCTCCAGTGATTTTTGCCTGCGCCCCGATTCTGGTCCCGCAAGCTCAAGCCCAGGCGCCGGTGGCGCCCCCTGCCGCCGCACCCCAAGACAACACTGCCGGGCGCGCCGGCAAATCCTTGACGCGAGAACAAGCCGAAGCCATTGCTCTGAAAAATAATCCGCAGATCACCATTGGAAAATTGCGCGCTCTTGAAGCGCATCAATACGTGCGCGAAGCCCGGTCGGCGCTGTTGCCAACAGCATTCCTGAGTTTGACGGGTGTCGATGCCGATCCTGGAAGCCGTATCGCCGCTGGTGGAATAACCAATTCCACCGTTTATTCGCGGGCTGCAGCGGGAGCCACCGTCAGCCAGTTGATCACCGACTTCGGCCGCACCCCGAATCTGCTGTCGAGCTCGGAGTTCCAAGCCAAGGCCGAAGATAAGAACGCGGCGGCGACCCGAGCCGACATAACGCTGGCCGTGGATCAGGCCTTTTACGATTCCCTGGAAACCAGAGACCTGGTGAAAGTGGCCGAAGAAACTGTCCGCGCGCGGCAGACTTTGGTGGACAAGATTCAGGCACTGACCAATGCCAAGTTGAAATCGGATCTGGACCTTAGCTTCAGCAAAGTAGACCTGGCCCGAGCCAATCTTTTGTTGCTCGAGTCGCAGAACAACTACCAAGCGGCACTTGCCGCTCTGTCCGCTATTCTGGGCTATCCCGACGAGCAGGATTTTGATCTCGTCCAGCCCGCCGAGCCGCTGACGCCGCCGGCACCCGATGTTCACACCCTGATTGCCGAAGCGCTCCAACAACGACCAGAAGTGAGTTCGCTGCAATACCAGGTCGAGTCAGCCCAAAAGATCGCTTCCGCCGAGCATGAACTGAAGCTGCCAACGGTCAGCGCGCTTGGGGTGGTCGGCACCGTGCCTGTCAGAGACCCGATCATTCCGAACTGGTATGGAGCAGTGGGCGTGAACGTGAACATCCCCGTGTTTAACGGGTTTCTATTCAGCGCCCGCGCAAAAACCGCCGATCTCCAGACAGAGGCGGCTCGTCAAAGCCTTGCCAACTTGCAGAACAATCTCGCGCGCGACGTGCGAACTTCGTGGCAAGACACCAACCGCGCTTATCAGCGGTTGTCGGTCACGCGGCAACTGGAGGAGCAGGCTAGCCTCGCGCTGGACCTTGCGCAACAACGCTACAATCTTGGGTTGAGCTCCATTGTGGAATTCAGTCAAGCCGAACTGGGTAAGACCGAGGCCGACATCGCCGATACCGACGCAAGGTACCAATATCGTTTGACCCAGATCGTACTCGCCTACACGGTCGCGGCGCCGAACTAGGCCCGGCCTGCCGTAAACGAAAAAAGACTCACCGGGAGCGAGAGTCGTTAGCCAGCGTACAAAGACAATTTGTCGCCGACTCCGGTGCCATTCGCGCGCAGCGGTTCCTTTGTCATCCGTACTGTTCCTGACGTTCTGTGAGTTTCCCTAACTTCAAATTACTCAACCACATGCGCTGTGTCCAAAGCCTTTGTTACAGGATATTCACATTTGGTTGACGTAACCGTAAGACGCACCCTTTACCTTCTGCCACGGGGTGGTTCGCATACTCACCGGTTTTTCGGTCGGATTTTCGAAATTTGAAGCAAAGAGAGAGGCAATGAAAAAACTTGCAGCACTAACACTGTCGTTATTTTTGACTTCCGGGATGGCGCTCGCCGACACACCGAAAGACGCCGATCCGCAGCCCGCGAAGCCTGCTCAGCCTGCCAAGCCGAACGAGGCGAAGAAGGCTGAAAAAACTGAAAAAACGGACGCGAATTTCGCGGCGGAACTTGAAGCGCTCCGCCAGGCGATTCAGGCTCAGCAGGAGCAACTTCAGATGTTGAAGGAAGAGCTCGGCAAGCGCGACCGGCAAATCGACGCGGCCCGCGAAGAAGCGGCCGCCGCCAACGCGCGCGCCGCCGAAGCCAGCACCAAGGCAACCGAGGCCGTCAACACCACCTCGGAAGTGAAATCGACCGAAGCCTCCTTGGCCACCAACGTCAGCGATCTCAAGGCGAGCAATGCGGCGCTAACCTCGAGCGTGGCGACGGTGGCGGCAACCTCGGCCAACGGCAACAACAACGGTCAAGGCGGAGCCGGCGACGAAGGCCCTGCGTCGATTCGGTATAAGGGCATCACGTTGACGCCCGGAGGATTCATCGAAGCGGCGACGGTCACCCGCACCAAGGCGACCAGCGGCGATATCAACACGCCGTTTACCAGCATCCCCTTCCAATCTTCCGACCTGGCGTACACCACCGAAAACAATTTCACCGCCCGCCAGAGCCGGCTATCCCTTTTGGCTGAAACCAAACTAGGCCCCGCCACCACCAGCGGCTACTACGAAGCGGACTTCCTGGGCGCCGGCACCAGCTCGAACAATCGCCAGAGCAACAGCTACGTCCTGCGCCAACGCCAGTTGTTTGCGCAAGCCGCCTTCAACAGCGGCTTTATCATCACCGGCGGTCAGCAGTGGAGCTTGGCGACCGAAACCAAGAAAGGCATGTTCAATCGTCAGGAGGACTTGCCGGTTGTAGTTGATCCGCAATACGTGGTGGGCTTCACTTGGGCCCGTCAATACGGCGCCCGCTTCGTGAAGGACTTCGGCGACAAATTCGCCCTGGGCTTCTCGGTCGAAGCTCCACAGGCCACCATCGGCGGCCGCGGCTTCTCGAGCGTCACGACCATCAACTCCGCCGCCGCGCCCGCCACCATCATCACTTCCGGCGCCACGACGGGCACGACCTCGAACTTCTTCCTGAACGCTCCTGGCACTGGCGGAGGTCTTTACAACGCTTTTGACTCCACCGGCTATACCGTCAATAAGGCTCCGGACCTGATCTTCAAGGCCGCCGCCGATCCTGGTTTCGGTCACTACGAGCTGTTCGGAATCGTGAGCTTTTTCCGCGACCGGATCTATCCTTGCGGCGTCGTTGGAACCAACGCAAAGGACACCGTTGTTCCAGCCGCACCGACTACCCTCACCGGCGATTGCCTATCGGCGACGCCGACAGTGGTGAGCAGTTTCGGCGCCACGAATACCAGCACCACCGGTGGTGGTGTAGGTGCCAGCCTTCTATGGCCGCTCTTCAACAAACACCTGGACTTCGGGGTCAAAGCGGTAGCCGGCGATGGCATTGGCCGATACGGCAGCGCGCAGCTTGCGGATGCTACGGCTCGTCCCGACGGCTCCCTCTCGCTCATCCGTACCGCTCACGGGTTAGCAAGGCTTGAATGGCACGCCACTCCCAAGTTCGACATCTACGCGTACTGGGGTCTGGAGTATGCTTGGCGCGCAGGCTATTCCGGCTACGACGCCGTTACCATCACCAAGACAACAGCAATCCCGGCAACGAGCACCACGACCGGCGGCGTCACCGTCACCACCCCTGCCATTCCGGCCACCACCACCACCAAAATCACCACCACCGGAATTGGTGGATATGGCAACTTTGCCGCCAACAACACCGGCTGCGCCACCGAAGGCGTGCCTGTGAATGACTTCAACCCGTCGTCGGGCTCGAACTGCGCCGGCGACATCCGCAATATCCAGGAAAGCACTCTCGGATTCTGGTACAGGTTCTACCAGGGTTCGAAGGGTCGCATGCAGTTCGGCATCCAATACTCCTATATCTCTAAGGACGCATGGTCTGGCAACGGCGGTGTGGCAACCGGCGGCGCAGCCATCTCTCCCAAGGGCATCGACAATATGATCTTCACCTCCTTCCGCTACTACATTCCGTAGTCGCGGCGTAACTGCTCGAGAGAGGTTTGGATCAGGGACAGAAAGGGCAGCTCCCTCGGGAGCTGCCCTTTTTTTCTTTGCTGGCAGTCTGTTCTTGTACGATCAGCGGAACCTGTTTTCGCCCCGCGGGCTTCGCCGACATCCAGACCTTGCGAAAAACAGCGCGCCAAAGGTTCTAATTGCGGCACGGACACGAAGCCTTGTCGGTTCCCAACGAAGTTGCTGTTTCCCGACCAAGAGTCCTACCCCGGAAAAAGACACCTGCCGCCTTTCGAAACGATTTGGCTCGCAGGCTCGAACCGGGATCAAGCCCGGCCTGGAGACTTTAGAACTTATAGTTCACTTCGGCGTACCCGAGGGCGCCGTTGCTGTTGGCAGGATAGATGGCTTTGATTACGTCCCCGCCCACGGCGTATCCGAAATAGAGCGTGAACGAAACTCCGTGTCGCCATTTGTAATCGCCGCTCATGTCGTAAAGGGTGGCGAGACCATTGTGGCCATTGGACGGACGTCCTTGAAAGCCAAACGTCCACGGTTGAAACGCGCCGCCACCGGAATACCAAAGGTCGGAGCTGCTGGCCAGCCACAGACCGTGAACATCGCTGCGGATGGTCAGCCTCTTGCCCGGACGCAGGATCACTTCACCGAAAAGATCGCGGTTGTTCATGGAGTTGAAGAATGGAAAGCGGGCATAGACCCGCGGAGTCGGCAGAACCGCGAAAAATGTACCGTGGGTGCCGTCGTTGGGATTTCCGTCGCCGCTCGAGTAGTAATAACCCGTTCGGATCCACGGACGGACCCGCTCAGCGATTTTCGGCTGGAAGCCGCCCTCGATGGCCCCGGCGGCGGAGCGTTGCGTCAAAACACCCCAGCGTCCGGACTGCAGCGCGCCCCATCCGAGAAGATCGAACGTTCCCCCGCCGGTAGGCGTGGCCATGATGAAGTGGCCGCCATAGGTTCCGATGTCGATGCCGCCCAGGTCCTTGGCTTTTACGGCGGCGGGCCGGTTGTCGGTCTTCACCAATCCGCGATCGTCATTGTAGAACAAGCCGAAGACGCGCCACTCCGCGTGGCTTGCACCGAGGTTCGCCTCACGCGTCACCGCCACGTAGCTGATGGGCGTCTTTACCCAACCCCACCCATCTACCTGGAAAACGCCGCGATCAGGAATGGCGCTGACCGCGGTGAAGTTCCACGGCCCGTTGGAGTAGGCATAGTGCAAGCCGTCCATGCTGCGCATCACGTCGGAATAACCGAAGTTGCCGAGCAGACGTTGGCCGATCCGATCGTTCTTGAGCGAGGCCAGCGTCGGGTCAACGGGTTTCACTTCGCTGCCGTCGGTAAATTCGAAGCGGCCCGCCTGCAGGCTGGAATGATCCCATTTGTAGCGAAAGAAAACCTGTTTGGGAAAAATGAACGCCGTGTTTTGGTTGTTGTCATTCGCGGCGTAGTACGAGCCCCCAAGGCCGAGCTGTCCTTGTGGAGCCGGTCTCACCGCTCCGTTCGGTATGCCCAGCAGCACAGGCAGTTCGAATTCAATATTCCAGTCCCAGTTCTGACGCGCCTGCGAAAAACCGAATTGGATCTGCGTTCCCGAATAGCCATAAAGATTCTGCCCGCCCGTTTTTGGCTGGAACCAATCCCAAGCTTCGTAGCGCTCTCGGATATTCCCGGAGAATGTCACGTCGCCGATTTCGATGGGTGGCGGGTCCGACTGGGCCAGCGCCGGAACGCAAAAACCCAAAGCCAGCAGCAGGCCGGTCAATACTCTCTGCAATGTAACGCTCGCGTTCATATTTTTATGCGCCCCTCAAAATGTCACACGCATGGATCAGGTTCACAAAGTGTCCACGCACCAAAACGTTGCTGCCGTTACTCCAAAAAAACTCAATAAGGGGTGTGCCGGTGAATCGGCAATAGTGGACGAATTTTTATTCCGGGAGCCGGGAAAGGCAATAATAGGAATGCACTACACGGGTCGGATGGCAAAGAGTTCGATCGCGTCGAGCGCCAACTCCCGGGGGAGGGGAGAAGGGACCGGAGCCAGGGGTGCACCGGTCCCCGTGGTAGGACCTTAAGTGAAGATCAAGCTCGCTCAGTCTCTCAGGCCGGCGTCACGTTGGGATGAAGGCCGTGTAAATTCTCCGTAACCTTTGCGGGATGCGTTTCGGTGTCCGCCACCTGCTCAGCGTGCACCGTCAGGCCCCGGCCGTGCCGCACATCCAACCCGCGAACCCAGAAAATAATGTCTTCCGCAATATTGGTGGCGTGGTCGGCGATACGCTCCAGGTGGCGCGTGGCCAGTACGAACTGCAAACCCGGGCCGACGGCGGCGGGCTCCTGCGTCATGCTTTGCAGCAGCCGTTCGAAAATGCGGTCGCGATACTGATCCACCACGTCGTCGCTCTCCAGAACTTGCGTGGCCATTTCCACGTTGCGGAAAATCAAGGCCCCGAGACTCTTGCTCACCATCGCGCGCACTGCCGAAGCCATCGGTGCGAGTTCTTCGGGAAGCTCCGCATCGGGAAGCTCGCGCAGCGAAATTACGCGTTCCGCGACGTTCACCGCGATGTCGCCAATGCGCTCCAGATCATTGGTGATCTTCAGCGCTGCGACAATCAGCCGCATCTCGTCGTCCG
>Ga0209420_1000746_pt1 | contig 16275 bp, 14 predicted proteins | sample BlaSpr_A8_OM1_O1_FD_187972 | JGI IMG/M metagenome (GOLD analysis project Ga0209420, IMG submission 187972) | Forest soil microbial communities from Thunder Bay, Ontario, Canada - Black Spruce, Ontario site 2_A8_OM1_O1 (SPAdes) (version 2) | ecosystem: Environmental > Terrestrial > Soil > Boreal... | reverse complement strand
TTACCAGAATGGGCATTTGGAACGGATTTTGACGGCGAAGCTTGCGACGGCGGCGGGTGATTGGGATACGTGGGTAGATGCGCGCGTAAAGGAGCAAATGGCGGCGACGTCGGCGGGTCTTGCCGAATCGGGACTGGCGGCACCGATACCGGGTCTTGCCGATCTGCATCGGGACGGCCAATTCTTTGCGTGCGGACCTTTTGGGCGCTGCTGGGCGCCGAATGAGGAGATGGAAGCGGGAACGTTACAAGATCAGGAGGGTACGGCGAAGGCGGACCAGCAGCAAGGGAGCGCGCCGAGTCCGCTACCGCAGAAGCCCAAGGTGTGGAGCTACTACTACCCAGGTGCAGGGTGCCCGGAAATCAACACGAGAGTGGATATGGTGAAGGATCCGGTCACGGGAAAACAGAAGGTCGTACGCATCACGGACGAAAGCGCGCCTTGGAGTTGGTCATTGTGCCACGCCGGCAGTTGGATTCGATGGCACAACAGGTTCGTGTGGGTGGCGGGACGGAAGCGGCATCACCCGCCGATCTGCTGGGTGCGAACCGCGAAGACCACCGGCTACGTGCCTCGGCATCCGAGCGACGTAAAAGGGAAACCGCCTCTCAATCTGAGATATGGCGTTTTGGTGTTGACGGGCGATACGGCGAAACCGATCGAGCGCGTGGCTTACAGCGCCTCGGAGCCTCTAAAGGTCTTGAACGAGGCTCCGAAGGAATTTCGCAATGAGAAGCCGCCGGAACTGGCACATGCTGAACCGCCGGCAATCCAAGCGCGGCTCTTGGCGGAAGAGTTCCCGAACCTGCCAAAGAGTGCGGGCACAACGGCGGCGAAGGATCCGTTCGGCAGAGGTCCGCGGCCGGCGATCGCCTACAACTACAAGACGCGCCAATTCGAGCGGCCCGCAGGAACGGGCCAAGGAGCCGATAAGACGGTAGTGATGGGCAGATACAGTGCAGGTAGCGGGTTTTCCGCTGGCGGCTCCGGTGGAATCAGAACGAGCGGCGGAGCCTATCGCGGGACGGCGTCTGGAGGATCGGCGCGAGTGAGCGGCGGCGCGAATGGGGGTTCAGGCGGAGGTGGCGGCAGCCACGGTGGCGGAAGCAGCGCGGGAGCGAGCGGCGGGCATCGCGGGTAAAGCGTGCTGAGGAGTGAAAGACGCGCCTAGTTTTGTGGTTGCGAGGAGGATCGCAGGGCGCGCAAGGCCACGATGCCTAGCGCGGCGGCGGCTAAAACCAGCGACGCCCACAGCAAAAAGGGGTGCTGTTCGGTCCAAGGCCGCGGGTCAGTATAGGTCGCGTTGGTTTCGAGGCCGCCCAGCGTGGCATTGGGAGCAATGGCCAATTGTTTTGCGTCGAGCGTGCGCGCTAAATCGTATTGTGGCTCTTTGGCCTCGCTCTGGCCGTACAGCAACGTATAGCTGCGGGCGGAATCGCCTCGGAAGAGGAGCGCACGCGGGGTGGTCATCAGTTCGGCGCGAATTCCGTCGAGAGGAGCATTGCTGCCATTGATGATGCGGACGCGCCATTGGCGGCTGCCTTCGATACGATCCACGTCAATTTCAAGATTTTCGGCGGAGTGGGCGTCGCGCTGGAAGCGATAGATGGTCCCCCTGCCAACCGGAAACCATTCGACGCCATCTTCACTCGTTTCTACCGTTACAGTGCGATCGAATTCGGGCTGCGAAGTTGCAAAGCGGACTTGCGTGATGGGAATGCCCGCCGCGGGCAAAGTGGCGCGCCAGGCGGTTTGCTGCTCCACCAGTTCGGGCTCTAGAGCGAGACCTGAAGAAACATGCCTGGCCTCGGCCGCTTGCGCTTCCGAGACGGAGACGCCGGCGGAGCGAAGATCGTTTTTCGGATCAAGGATGCGGAGACGAAGGTATCGCGCGACCGAGTCAGGATAATTGACGGTTTGCGTGCCCTCGCGATCTTCGGCACGGAAACGGAAGATCGGAGCGCGATCCTTGAGTACGCGCCAATCGTGCGCGTCATCGCTGACGGCCACCTCCACCCAGTCAAAGAAATTGTCGAGAGGAATCGTGATAGTGGCCTGATTGTGTGAAAGCTGCGATTCACCGAGATCGAGAACGATCTGGCTATATTGGCCGGGAGAGACGCTGCGCTCCATGGTGCCCGCGGGACGAGGCTGCGGCAGAGCCTGGCTGGGGGCGCTTCGCAAAACGTAAGGCGTTTCGCGCCCTTGGTCATCCACGACGCGCAAATCCGCTAGATCCGGTCGCGCGTTCGAATACAGGTCATTCGAGATTTCGAGCGATACGAACGGTGACTGCCCGGTGGACGAGACGACGATCGGCCGGTAGTAGCGCCAGTTCGACCAAGCCGAAGGCAGCGTGCCGGCAAATGCGGCGCCCACCGCGAAGCAGGTTGCGACGCAGTTCAGGAGCTGCTTCATGCGCCGGGACCTTCGCGAGCACCGCGCGGGCGGTTTTTCTGGTAGTAGAAGGAAACCACCAACAGCGCCATGCCCAACACCAAAAACGAGACGACGCGATAGAACTTATCGAGCGAGGACAGATCAAAGAAAAAGACCTTTCCGACGACTACGGCCATGAGGACCAAGCCTTGCCAGCGCAGCATGGGGAGTTTGCGCAGAATGCCGAATGCCAACAATGCGATGGCGTAGAGGGTCCAAACGAGCGAAAGCGCTAACTCCTGTGCAACCCAGCGATCGATTCCGAGCTGCGGCATGCGGCCGACGAACGTCCAGGTTTCCAGGGAGAGCGCGGCGATGGCGTAGACGTTGACGGCCACCGCGAGGATGTCGAAGACGCTGGCTTCGCCGTCCGTAAGCATGATGGACGATTGTCTCTGTTGGAAAACGGCGAATGCGAAGCAGGCCACCGCGATCGCAAACGTTGCGAAGCGCGGATTCCAGAAGGCGCGCGGCGCAGGGATGGGAAAGAGGACGAGCCGAGTGGCGATGATCGCAAAGAGCAGGAGGCCGGCCGCGCGCAGTCCAAAGAGCGGCGCGCTGAAACCGCTCCAGATCAGCAGCGCACCCTCAATGGCCAGCGCCATGGTGATCCATTTGCCGTCCAGGCGGATCGGGACGGCGAGCGTCGCGCAGGTGAGCGCAACTCCGGCGAAGAGCATGCGCGCCGTGCGCCCGGCTCCCGAGACTGGGAGCAGACGCAGGAAAACGAGATGTAGGGCGGCGAGCGCGAGGACCGCGAGAGTCAAGCTCCAGCGATCATCGGGCCACAGCATTTCGTAAAGCGCGAGCAGATACAGCAATGCATTGAGCGGAACGAAAACCGCCTCTTCGGCAAAGAGCGAGCCGGCGGTGCGGCTTCTGAGAACTGGAATGGCAACCAGGAACAGAAAGAAGAGCGTGGCGAAAGAGGCCGTCAAGACGAGCCGTTCGGCGGCGTAAAAATCCGAATACCATCCCCAGAAATAAATCCACGTAGCGGCGAATTGAAGGCCGGCGACCCAACGCCAGCGACGCCGCCAGGCGATGGCCAGAAGCCCGGCGTCCAGAATGGCGAGATAGCCAAAAAGAACAAGCTCCTGATCGTGTCCCGTGCTTAACAAGGTGGGCGTGAGCAGGCCACCCAAAGCGGCCAAGAGCGCGATGCGTTCCGAATCACGGCCAATGGCAATAATCGCCATCGCCGCGGTGACGACGATCATGAAAGCAAACGCGACGTTCTGCGAAAACAGTTGGTAGTAATGCCAGCCTGCCCAGAGAGATAGATACAGCACGGCCGCGCCCAACGCGGCGATGCCTTCGCTGAAGTAGCGATACTTGCGCTGCAATAACAAGTAACTGGAGACGACCAAGGCGGCGCCGATAGCGATGCCAATCGCAATTCGTCCTTGAGGGCCGACCCAGTGATTATCAAAGGCGTATTTAATGAAGAAAGTCACCGCAAAAAGAATGGCCAGCATTCCTGCGTAGAGGAACCAGTGGCCGGCGACGAGGGATTCGAGCTCGGCTTCGCGGGCGGAGTTCGCGGATTTTGGCAATGGCGCCGCAGGAGTGAATATCGGGCTTGCCATGGGCCGAGGCGCGACCGGCGCCGGCGTAGCTAGGATCGGCGGCAGCGCGGAGGGCGGAGCGACGCTCTCCGTCTGAGGCAAAGGAATAGGCTTCGGCAAAGGGACAGGAGGTGCGGGTGGAGGGGCGACTGCTGAAGTTCGCTTTGCTAGCGCGCGCTCGAGCGCGTAAACCCGCTGCGTCAGCGATTCCAGCGAACCGGTGGATCGCGTGCGCTGAGATTCTTCGAGTCTGCGGACTTTTGCGAAGGCCGCAATTCCGAGGATGGGCCCCACGAGAAGCACGAGGACGACCAGAAGCAAGAGGCTTGGCAGTCCGCCAGACATGAGGCAGGGTACCTCGCGAGGAAAGATACCGGATTAGAACATAGGGCCGTGAAGGCGACAATGAAGAAAGGATGATAGGTTCGATGCCCAGCCGCAGGCGCGCTGCCTTCTAGGACACACCTTGCCCGGCAAAGCAGGGCGAGTTATCGGCACAGATCGTGCGTGCTGGGCATACAGGATTCGGTTGATTGCGCGCTCCTCGGTCCGCGGTTAGTGTGCACCGCGACATGACCAAACGTACGAGTGGACGCGGCAGCTTCTTCGTAAAGCGGTTTTTCATTCCTGGCGTTGCTCTGCTGATGTTGTGCGGCGGCGCGAAAGCGCAGAAATCGAGCGCGCCGGAGAAGGGCAAAAGCGACGACGACAAGAAGATCGAGATTCGCAACAATGCGGCCAGTTTGCTGGCCGATCTGCTGGGCGATGAAAAGAACCTCGGTAAAATCCTGATTATCAAACACCCCGCGCCCGGAGTGGATAAGCTCGTGAAGGAAATCGCAAAAACGGCGGGCGACGAAGCGGATGAGTTAGAGAAAATGGCCAAAGCCGACAAGGCGCTGAACTTGCAGGCGATGCAACTGCCGCCCGGCGAGACGGCGACGCGTAGCGCGATCTCACGAACGAAAGAGCACGACCTGTTGTTTTCTTCCGGCACTGAGTTTGAGTTGAACTTGTTGCTGACGCAAACCGACGCGCTCGAGTATGGATCGCACCTCGCAAGGGTCGCGGCGGCGAACTCCCCGTCGCCCGAAGTAGAGAAACAGTTTCACGCGATGGATGTGGCATTGGACGGTCTGTGGCATCGCGTGGTCGCGGCCATCCGGGGATTGCACGGGAAATAGCCTTTTGTGGCCGTGGGTGGATGTCGCAACGCTGGGCAGGAGTTTGTTTTGCCTCGCCCATTTTGCCCCCGCGGTTTTTCCGAGCTTATAATTCACATCATCGAAGCACATCCGGGCTAGCATCAGCTCGCTCGTGTGGGATTCGTGTCTGAGATTGGCGCGGCAGGCACGCGGCGAGCGAGCTCGGGGAATTTTTGCGAGAACATTTGTAGTCTGCCGGAAATAAGTCATGCGGAAGCCGATCACGATCGGGTTGAGTATTCTGGCGGTGGCGGGCGCGTTTTACACCGCGAATCTATCGGGCACGGGGAAGGATCACCCACCGCAAATCGTCGTGAACGGGAGAGCTTACGATTGGCCCCGGGCGCCCGTGGTGGTGGTGACGATTGACGGGGGCGACCCGGCTTACGTGAATGCAGCTTTGGCGCAGGGATTGCTTCCCAACTTCAAGCGGTTCATGACCCAAGGTTTTGTTTCCGTGGCGCTCAGCGCCATGCCCAGCTTCACCAATCCCAACAACGTATCCATCATCACGGGTGTGACGCCCGCGGTCCACGGAATCTCGGGGAATTTCTTTCTCGATCCTGCGACGGGCGAGGGCGTGATGATGACCGATCCGAAATTCCTGCGCGCGGATACGATTCTGGCCAAGTTTTCGGAGAAGGGCGCGAAGGTGGTGGCCGTCACCGCGAAGGATAAGCTGAGGGAGATTCTCGGCTACAAATTGCAAAACGGCATCTCGTTTTCCGCCGAGAAAGCCGATCACTGCACGAAACAGGAAAACGGCATCGCCAACTGCCTCGCGTACGTGGGCAGACCTCTTCCGAACGAATATTCGGCTGACCTTTCTTTCTTCGTGCTCGAAGCCGGCGTGAAGGTCCTCGAAAGGGAAAAGCCCGATCTGATGTATCTATCGCTTTCCGATTACGTCCAGCACAAATACGCTCCGGGAACGAAGGAAGCGAACGAGTTCTATGTGGACATAGACGATGCCATCGGACGCCTGGCCGCGCTGGGTGCGATTGTGGCGCTGACGGGCGATCACGGAATGAATGACAAATCGAAGGCCGACGGCACGCCGAACATCGTGTTTTTGCAGGACCTGCTCGATAAGGAATTCGGCCGCGACGCGTCCAACGTGATCCTGCCGATCACGGACCCTTACGTGGTGCATCACGGATCGCTTGGATCGTTTGCGACGGTGTATTTCAAGAAACCGGTTTCGGCGACACGCGCAATGAACATCCTGAACCAGCAGCCGGGTGTGGAATTGGTGCTGGACCGCGCTTCGGCGGCCAGGACTTTCGACCTTCCCACGGATCGTATCGGAGACCTGATCGTGATCGGCGATCGCGGCACGGTGTTGGGGAAGAGCCAGGCGACCCTGGACCTGACCCAACTTGGCGGGATGCGTTTGCGGTCGCACGGCGGTCTCGCGGACCGCAATGTGTATCTCGTGTTCTCGCGGCCGCTGAATGATAAATATGCGAAGATCGCGCTCTCGCGCCAATTGCGCAATTTTGATGTGTTCGAGTTCGCGCTGAATGGGCTGCGGTGATGGATGAAGGTGATCGCCTCTCAGGAGAGCAATTTGGCGAGCTCTTCGCGGAGCGTGGATTCGATCTTTCCTTTGAAGAACATGGCCGCGAAGGGAACCGTCAGGTCCACAACGACTTGTGAAGGATTCACGGCAATATTTCCGGATGCGGAAAAGCCCCGGCCCGATCCCCTGAAAGTCCCTGAGTTGCCATCCCAATTTTCCTGGAAGTCGGTGATCGCGGAGGCGTATTGCGTCTTGATTTGCGAGACGAAATTCTGGATGCGCTTCAGCGCTTCCTCCTGGGGGATCTGGTAGGGAACTGAGACGCTGATGTTCGGCATGGTGAATTAGGCCCTCTACTCTTCGACGGCTTGCGTTCGGCAGAAAAAGTAAGGGCGCGGGAGGTCATGCAACAGACTCTTCCGCCGCGCGCCCAAAATGTAAGTTAATTTGTCTTCGCGGGTGCGGCCGACGCTCCGGCCGCTACCTTCGTAAAGGTTGATTCCAGATCGGATGTCCACGTGTTGCCGCCATCCACGGAGGATTCATATTTCAACGTGTATTGCGTCTTGGAGACTTCCTTTTCGGTCAGGCGCGTCTTCATGGACTTGCCTCCCATCACCGTCTCACTTGTCCAAGTCCAAGTGTCGCCGCTGACATTTCCTTTGGTCGTGATCCGCTCGCCCCAACTGTCGAATGCGTCGTAGGTGTACGTTTTTGTTTCCGGGTCATATCCCAATACGGCCAAGATCTTAAAGTTGCCCACGGGCGATCTGTTGTCCGAATGACCCACAATAAAAAATCCCCCGGGCGCCCATTCCCACTTTTGAGTTGACGACACCGGCCCGGCCATACCGTGCGCGGTCGATTTACCCTCTTCTTTCCAGTTGCCCACAAAATACGCGAGCCGCTTCACTTCTGGTCCCGGTTTCGGCGGCCCTTGCGGAGCCTGCGCCTGAATCGAAACGGCCAGCAACAGAACACAAATCGCAATCAACCCGATGGTTCGCTTCAAGTGAGATCTCCTTGGCGTTTGAAGCCGCGGCCGCGGTTGCCCAACCGAAATGCGCTCCGGCAACTCCGCGCCGTAGCGAGTGCGCGGAATCATACATCTATCCGCCAAAACCTCCACGCCAAATCATTTTCCCGCGACGATGCCCGCCCGGTCTGTAAAATATGAATTTGGCGATGCATGACGCTTTGAACGCCGATGCGCCTCGGCTCGCAACAATGCTCGCTCGAGATAAAATTTCGCCTTACCCAGAAATTTTGGAGGCGGGGGAGTCGAACCCCGAGGCCGTACTGAGACCACGTAACTTGTTGTAAAAGAAGACGAAGTGCCCCAGACGCAAGCCGGTCGTAGAAAAACACGTACAAAATCGGGGTACAAAATAGGCACAGTAACGCGCTCCACCGCACCGCTTGTTGAACGCATCGACCGCTCAAAATTGGTTCTCGCCGTCACCTACACGACAGCCCACCTCAATTTCTTAAGGCTGCTTTAATGTTCGGAAGCGTATCCCGCCGATACCTGCCCGGAGCGGTTTGGAGCCGAAAATGGAGTCTTCCTTCGAGTATGACATTTTCGAGAATCGGCCCGACGGGGTGAAGATTTGGCGAGACTGTGTGACGGGGAAAGATGCCGCCTGCAAGAAGGTCGGAGAGCTTGGACGTCAAACCAAAAACGAAATTTTTGCGATTCGGTTGTCGACCAGTGAAGTCATAGCACGGGCTAATGCTAAGAAAGCAGATCAGTAAAGGACGCAGAGAGCGTCCAGACAACGTAGTTCATTTGTCTACTAAGGTCTCTGCATGGCATGCTCGGGCTAAGCTAGTGAAGACTTCGACATTTAAGGCGAGGTGCCACCTCTCGGGAAATGGGCACAGGTACGTGATCCCGGAGCGGTATTATTCAGCGGCGATTAAAGCGAGACAGGATCGGCTGGGCGGAAATGCGTCAGGGCTGTAGGGTCGTATACTGAAGCGCCTTACCATCGATAACTGCTTGCCTTTAACAGTGGAATTATTTCATCGGCTTGCCTTTTTCATTCTGAGCTGCAAGCCCATATCGTATTGCCGCTTCCAGCGTATCGATGTTTATATCCTTTAGAGCTTTGAACCGAATGCAATATCCGGTCACGCTCGCCTTGCCTAGTTTGTTTCCATACGTTTTGGCTAAGTACTTCTTATCTTTGAGACCAAGAATATAGACGGAGATTCCGGTTTTATTTCCGCTCACGCCAATTTGAAAAGACTCCCTACTTTTCCCATTGGCATATTTTATTGTGTGAAAGCCATATCCAATCGTAGGGTTGGAAACAGTATGATTTTTGCTGTCTTTACCGTCGAAGAACCATAATTTGCATTCTGATGACACTTGCAGTGTGAGCCGATGCAGCTCTCGCATGTCACTGCGTTTTGGCTCCGGCTGACTGGTAATATACTTCTTGATTTGTTCTTGAACGTTCATATCTTCTGCTCCCCGGTTGCGCGCACGAGATTATACGACGTTTGATTCGTATCATTTCGCGCATTACGCTAGGTGGTAGTTTGGTGGCCCATCGTTGGCTTTGTGAAGTCGTGGATCGCAGGCGCCTGCGGCGGCTATTTACATACGCAATTGAAAACATGTCCCGAAGCACTTTCCATTATGGATTCATTTCGACGCACTCATTTGCCGAATAGGCTTAGAGTGTCATCGTCCTCTTTCACGATGTAGACCTTTGGTCGTTTAAAGCAAGCCATAAGGGCAATCCAAAATGGAGCAATCACAATTGATAGAGCGATGCCTGCTATTATGAATTGAAGGTCACGCAGCCCAAAAAGATACGCTCCAACGAATCCATACAAGAAACAGAGAGCACTCTGCCCCCAAATAAACAACCAAGAATAGCGAAGAAGACGCGAGCAGTTGGGGCAGATAAATGAACCACCGATCTGAATTTGCGGCCTTAGAATTTCTCGGCCGCAGGCCGGGCACATTGATTTCTTGATTTTCAACTCAAACACTAGCGCTGTCGCCCAACTTTCTTCCTGTAAATCACCGCCATCAAAGCACTCGCCGCATAGACTGCCATTGAAGAATATTGAATCTCATCAAGCCAATTACGCTCATCGCGGGTCTGGTAAACGACAATTCCATGGACATTGAGGGGGTAGAGGCGCCCTGCTACCGGATCAGGATGGCGTGGCAGTACCCTTTGGTATTGGAACCAAGTAGAGGCAGTCCAAACAATTCCGGTCAGCCCTATGAGCGCCAGTATTGTCCCGACTCGCCTCCACAACCGTTCGACGTTTAGCCTCACTCTATTTTCCCATTTGCGCGCGTGTGTCCGAAAGGACGCACGTAGCGTAGCCGGTCATTTCGGCCCACCAAAGATGTAGCAGTAGCTGATGCATGACGCTTTGAACGCCGGTGCCCCTCGGCTCGCAAACGCCTTAGGCTCGTCCTGCGCGAAGTCGAAGGGAACCCCGATCAGGGCCATTTTCTTCGAGCGGGACCAACGCTTTAATTGAATTTCGCGCTGGCGGGCCGAAGATAGCGACGGGTGCCGCTCCGTCCAGACGAGCGCAACCGGCAGGCGTTTGGCGGTCCAGACTGCACCTCTGCGCTGGTTGTGTTCCTGGCAGCGGCGCACAGGGTCTTCTGCGACGCCAACGTAAAAGGAACCATCGGCGCAGCGGAGGATGTAGCAGTAAGGCATGACGCTTGAGTGGGCAATGCCCCTCGGCTCGCAACAGCGCTTGCTCGGGACAAAATTTCGCCTGGGCGAAATTTTGGAGGCGGGGGGAGTCGAACCCCCGTCCGAAGAGCGTTACGGCCCGAAGACTACATGCTTAGCTCATTCCGTTTTTTTCGCCAGCGGCGCTCAGAGTGAGCAAGAAACGCAACCGGCTAGTCCGATGGGTCTCGCCGCGGCATTCCGGACCGAAACGCTGCGGCCAGCCTGCTGTGTGACGCCCTGACCCACGCCCACAGGCGAAGCGTGGCAGAACGGGTTACCTAATTAATTAGGCAGCCAAAGCCAAGTTGTTGTTGGCAGTTCTAGGTTTCCACCCGTTTACGGGAGGGTAGTCCCCGGCATGCCTTCGAGTCGCGACAGCTCCCGTCGAAACCGTGTCGCCCCCGTGGTCAAGGACAATTATAACACTGGTGGCAAAGGGGAGACGCGCCCGATAGCTGGACGGATGCGGGTGCGGCACACGGATCCTTCGTCGGCCGCCAACCCCGGGGCGGACTCCTCAGGATGACAAGGCTGGGCTGTGGGATGAAGAGAAGACCACCCGCGGAAAAGGCAAAGGCACTGTAACCCGAGAAAGTCAAAAGCCCCGCCCCTACGAAACGGGGCGGGCTACACGGGCTGGGCACGTGGCCCGATGGCTGGGCGGATGCGCGTGTGGGCTAAACGGACCTGAGGCGGGGCGATGATGGGCTACCAGCTCGGGCGGTGCGGGGCGCGGTTCGCGCTAGAAGGGAGGCCTGCTGCGTGCGGTGTGCAGGAAGGCAACGCGGTACGGACGGGTCGTTGACAACGAAAGTTTGGCCTTCCAAAATCACAGTGGGGATTTCTGGCATCCAAGTGGGAAAGGACAACATGACACCCGATCCGGCCACGATGGAACAAGCCGTTTCGCGTGCCTTGCGCGCGAATCTGGACGGCCTGCAAAGGCAGTCGGAAGAGCTGCGGCAGGCCGTTACCGATCTGGCGGCGGCGTGCTCGTCCAGCCGGCCGTCGAACGCATTGCCGCCGATGGTGCGGGCGCAAGCGTCGGCAGCGTCTCTGGCAGCAGTGCTGGACGTGTTGTCGCGGCTGGTGACGAGTGCGGTGCAGCCGGTGCGGCGAAGTCCCGCCGAAGAAGAAGTCTTACGCGTGGTGAGTGTGCCCGCGCCGGAAGCTTCGCCGGTAGCGACGCGGCCTGAAGATGAAACGCCGCAGCCGATGGGAAGCGCGGAGCCTGCTGTCGCAGAACGTGCGATTGACGAGCCGCCCGTAACCGAGCCGGTTCGCGAGACTTTTACACAGCCATATGTTCCTGAGGCCGTTGCTGAAACTCGCGCCGAAGAACCTGCCGATGAGCCAGCGCCCGCGTACGAAGCGCCGCCGGCTGACGAGCCGCATCCCGAAACTGCCGTATCGCAAATGGAAGAATCGGTTTCGATGGAGGCGGGTTCGCAATTGCAGCCGCCCGAGCCTCCGGCCATGGAATGGCACGAGACGGTGGCGGAGGTGAATGAAGGCCGCCGGGAACGTGCACACGCGGAAACTGAGTCGTATGCGCGGCACGAAGAAAGTGTGCCCGCATTTGAGCTGAGCGCGCTCTCCCACGAGCAGCAGGAAATGCACCGCCGCGCGAACCGCGTGGCAAAAGTCTCGATGCAGGACATCAAGATGCTAAAACCCGAGCAATTGCGGCTCGGACGCGAGAATAAGGACATTTGCATCCGTTTACGGGATGAGATAGAGAAGGCCAGAAGAGAGTATGAACGAAGGTTCCAACCGATCCTCGGGCAGGGCGAGGACTACTTCCACCATTGGATGGTGGAGGTGCTTGCGGCAGGTGATTCCGACGCACTGGGCAACTATCCTTACACCGCTCCGGCGCTGCGACATTAGAGTGCCGGGCGCGCGGGTGCTGGCACGCGCAGCCAGCGCCGCTCTATTGATTTGCGTGGCGGGTCTGGCGCCGGCACGCGGTCAGACGCCTCCTCCAGCAAAATCACCAACGAAAAAGACTAAAACTGCGGCCACCCATACTGCGAACGCCAAGCCCAGCGAGAGCGCGACCGCTGCAGCTCGAACGGAAAAACTGCTAAGCGATCTCACGCACAGTCTCGATGGGAAGACTGCGGCCGCCAATGAGCTGAAGCTCGAGGCGTTTGCGCGGCAACACGGTAGCGATGAGTATGGCGAGCGCGCCAGCCTTGCGATCGGCCACTACCAGCTCGATAAGAGCCATGCTGCGGCAGCTCTGCCGTGGCTCGATGCGGCCCTCAAGAAACCCTTCACACTAACGGAGTATGCGGCTTACTGGCACGCGCAAGCGCTGCGGCAAACCGGGCGCAACGATCTGGCGTTGGGCGAACTGGAAAATTTCCGCAAGACGTATCCCGATAGCGTGATGATCGATCAGGCCACGCAATCCTATGCGGAAGCGGCGATGGCCGCTGGGAATCCCGAGCAAGCGGCGGCGGAGCTGGACGCTTACCCGAAAACGGCGCAGAAGCCGTTTTTGCTTTTGTTGCGCGCGCAGGCTCGCGAAAAGGCCGGAAAGCTGGTGGCGGCAGCGAACGACTTCCAAACGATCTATTACGGGCTTCCGCTCAGCGACGAAGCGCGGGTTGCTGGGGCGCGGATTCCGGGACTTTCGCAGCAGCTTGGCGCGTCTTTCCCGGCGGCGACACTGGCGCAGCAAACGGCCCGCGCGGAAGCTCTTTACGGTGCGCACCGGTGGTATGAGGCCCGCACCGACTTCGAGGGGCTCGAGGGTCAAACCACTGGCGCGGATAATCAGCACATGCAACTTCGCGTGGCGGAATGCCGCGCTGGACAGGGCGGCGGCCCGCAGGTGCTAGCGAGCCTCGGTTTCAGCGATACGGATGCGGATGGCGAGCGGCTTTACGCCCTTTCGCAGGAATATCGCAGCCAGAAGAACGAGCAGCAAATGCTCGACGCTGTGAATCAGATCGCGACGCGCTACCCGCAAAATCATTGGGCGGAGGAAACCTTTTTCGCCACCGGAAACTACTACTGGGTGAATCTCGACCGCGATCAAGCCGCCGGCTATTACCGGCGTGTCGCCGAATTTGCCGCCGAGAAAAATGCCCCCGTGGCAGCCTGGCGCGCCACCTGGGTGGCTTACCTCGATCAGAAGCCGGATGCTGTAGCCCAGATCGAGACCTACATCGAGAAATTCCCGAACTCGAGTTATCTGCAGGACGCGTTGTATTGGCTGGGGCGCTCGGCCGAGCGCGATCATGCTACGGCGCGTGCCCGCGGACTCTACACGAAGGATGTGCAGCGGTTCCCGCAGACGTATTTTGGTTTGCGCGCGGCGGACCGGCTGAAGGAACTGGGCGATGGGCCCATCGAGCCGGCAGACGTGCTCGCGGCGATCCCGGACGCGCCGGTCGTGGGCGATATTGGCGGTCCGATTCCAGCGGCGGCGTCCAGCTATTGGGATCGCGCGCAGGCGCTGCGTTCGATCGCTTTTGATGCTTCGGCGGAATTGGAACTTCGCGCGGGTTACGCGGCGACGCAATCGCCAAGGCTGTTGCTTGAAGCAGCGCTTTCCGCGATCGATGCGCAGCACTACGCGGTAGGCATTACGCTGGCGAGGGTCGCTTATCCGCAGCCGGAGGCGCGCAAGCCCGCGGACATGACGTCCGAAGAAGCGAGCGCGCTCTATCCGCTGCCCTATTTGCCGCTGGTATCACGCGCGGCCACGCGCAACAAAGTCGACCCGATGCTGGTGGCCGGGATCATGCGGCAGGAATCGGCATTTGCGTCCGAAGCGGTTTCCTACGCGGGCGCCGTGGGATTGATGCAGGTGCTGCCGAAGACGGCGCCACACCTGGCGCGACGCATGAAGCTGCGTTATACGCGGGCGCGGCTTTTCGATCCGGAGTACAATCTCGATCTCGGAACGCTTTACTTGAACGATCTCCTGACGCAATTCGGTTCACCGGAAGCCGCGCTGGCCGCGTACAACGCAGGCGAGGATCGCGTGATCGCGTGGCAAGGCGAGCGAAAGTATTCGGAGACGCCCGAGTTTGTGGAATCGATTCCATTTTCACAGACGCGCGATTACGTGCAGATTGTGCTCCGCAACGCCGCGATGTACCGGCTGCTGAGCGCCAGCTCTCCGCACACCGTTTCGGCGCCCGGGCATCCGCTCGCGGCGGGCCACTCCAGGACGGCCAAGAAATCGGCCACGCGGGGAGAATTGTGATGCCCGCGGCACCCTCCCCAGAAGGCTCTGGCATCACGCTCGCACAGGCCGGAGCTCGCAGCGCACTCAGCGACAAAGCGGCACGATTCACCGAATCGGTGATCCGCGAAATGACGCGGCTGGCCATGAAGCATGGCGCGGTAAATCTCGCGCAAGGCTTTCCGGATTTTCCCGCCCCCGCTGAAATCAAGCAGGCCGCCAAGGATGCGATCGATCGCGACATCAACCAGTACGCGATCACGTGGGGCGCGAAATCGCTGCGCAACGCCATCACGGCAAAATTCGCGCACACGCAGGGCATCACGCTCGATCCCGAGCGCGAGATCACCGTCTGCTGCGGCTCGACCGAAGCCATGATGTCCGCAATGATGGCCATTATCAATCCGGGCGACGAGGTGATCGTTTTTGAGCCGTTTTACGAGAATTATGGTCCGGATGCGATCCTCAGTGGCGCCTCACCGCGATTTGTGAAGCTGCACCCTCCGGACTGGAGCTTTGACCGTGACGAACTGGCGCGGGCATTCACATCGCGGACCAAAGCGCTGATCCTGAATACGCCGAACAACCCGACGGGGAAAGTCTTCTCGCGCGCGGAAATGGAATACATCCGCGACCTGGTGGTGCGCGCGGACGCGTTCGTGATCACCGACGAGATTTACGAGCACATCCTTTTTGACGGCGCCGAACACATTTCCATGGCGAGCCTGGACGGGATGCGCGACCGCACCATCACGATTAACGGCATGTCCAAAACGTACGCGGTGACCGGATGGCGGGTGGGCTGGGCCATCGCGGCGCCGGAAGTCACGTCGGCGATCCGCAAAGTACATGACTTTCTGACGGTGGGCGCGGCGGCTCCTCTGCAACAGGCGGGCGTGGTGGCTTTGAATCTTCCGGATTCATACTACGAGAAACTAAGCTTGGAATATCAGAAGCGGAGAGATTTTCTGTTGGAGCGTTTAGAGCAGGCTGGATTCCGGTGTTATCGTCCCAGCGGAGCTTACTACATCATGACCGACATCAGCGGCTTCGGTCTTGGTGACGATGTTTCTTTCGTTCGTCAACTGGTCAAACATCCAGGTGTGGCGGCGGTGCCGGGCTCTAGTTTTTTTTCCGATTCCGAAATTTCAAATTCTAACGCTGGTGAAACATTAATCCGCTTTTGTTTTTGCAAGAAGTATGAGACTCTGGAAGAGGCGGGCAACCGCCTCCGTAGAATTTAGAGTTACCCTGTAGGTACACCTGCCAGGTAGCACATAAGAAGCAGTTCCCGGCATGTCCCCCGGCTGGAGGAAATTATGCTGCGTAACTTTCTGTTGCCTGAAAGCATCGCCCGATCCGATGGCTTGGGACCGGAGATTGGTCTCGGTTCCAAACGAGGTAAGTTAATAGTGCTCACCTTGGGGATCACCCGAGTCATCGAGCAGGAAATCCTGGAAGTGTCGGTTTGGGGATCGTCCGATGGCAAGTATTGGGGGTCCATGCCCCTTGCTAGTTTTCCGCCCAAGTACTACTGCGGCGTTTATTCCATTCTGGTGAACCTCGCATCCTACCCGGACGTGAAATTCGCGCGGATGAAATGGAAAATGAACTG
>Ga0209420_1000745_pt1 | contig 16311 bp, 19 predicted proteins | sample BlaSpr_A8_OM1_O1_FD_187972 | JGI IMG/M metagenome (GOLD analysis project Ga0209420, IMG submission 187972) | Forest soil microbial communities from Thunder Bay, Ontario, Canada - Black Spruce, Ontario site 2_A8_OM1_O1 (SPAdes) (version 2) | ecosystem: Environmental > Terrestrial > Soil > Boreal... | reverse complement strand
CCGCCAGCGCGGTGTTGAATGTGTCCGGATCACGTCTGTTTAAAGCGGGAACGATATCCATGCATCTCGCAACTCTGGGCTCGGCCATGTGATTCTCTTTTTTATCAAAGGAAGCAGGTTGAACCTGTCGCACTGGCTCCGCGTCACCAGAAGAGAAGGGTCAACACGGAATATCTGTCCGCATCGAGACACACTGTTTTTCCGCAGGAGCCAGTTAGGTATGAGCCCCTCGTCCAAAGACGGAATAAATCGTGGCGGTCGAAACTGTCCCCAACCGAACAGAAACTCGCTTTGCGTGTCGCTATAGTCAGGTTCTGCTGCACACGGTGGTCCGAGCGGACCTTTGCAGTCGGGCCGCTTGGAAACCGCCCTTGCCGCCGGGTTCCATCGAAATGCCAGGCGCTTGTCTCCGGCAGGCAGCCGGTGCGATCAGCGCTTGGGACCACTGTCCGAAAGGAGACGCCATTGCCGAACAACTCACATCAAAGAGCCGCGGAGTTACACGATCTGGCCGCGCACGCTCACCGCGCAGCAGCTGCGCATCATGGCAAGGAAGATCATCAGACTGCGCACGAACACTCGAAACAGGCGCTGGAATACTCGAATAAAGCACACCAACGGTCGGAAGAAGCTGTCAAGAAATCAGCCGATACCGCCGTTTGAGATAGCTTTTCGGGGCGGGTGTCGGAAGCCTTCCGCGTCGCATTGTCGGAAAGTCCCAAAGCGCTTTCAGCCCAGTCGGAGCGGAGATGACGACCCGTCCACCTCTTTGGGGGTGAATCGTACAGCGTCGAGGCTCGGAGCAAATCCGATGGTCCATGCAGGATGACATGCCCGAAGGAATCAGTAGGCTTGGTATGCGAGTTCGTGCCGCTGGTAGATGTCCTTGCTTCCGCAATTCGGACATTCGAGTTCCGCACCGCCGTCCGGGAATTCCGGTTTTGACGGCTCTAAAAAGTTTATCGCATTCGAGTCATCGATCATGGAATGCGTAAACTCGAAATTGCAATCGTCGCACCGCAGAGTCCAGCGTGCCATCGCGATCAAGCTACAACCCTACGGCGTTCTGTCAAATACAGCTTTCGCCTTAGCGTCGCTGAGTACGCTGCCGCCCGGAAGGTCGACCGTTACGCTGGCTCGTTTAACCTCTGTCGGAGAAAATCTTTTCGCCGGTTGTCTGATCGTAGATGAGGTAGTAACCGGGCGACACGGCTAGAATTTCCTTCAATTTGGCCTTGGCGGACTCTATATCCCCGAACGTTCCAAGCCACGCTGTCTCGCCCTTTATGGTCCCAAACAGATTCAGGATGACGACGAGCCTATCGGGAACCGGACCTCGCATAGATTCTGCTAATCCCCCGAACCATTCGCCTCTGATAACAGCGAGTCCGTTTCGAGCAGACTCGATGGCATCACTCTCGGCTCGGTCCATTCGAACTGTGGTGCCGACTCTACGTTCAATAGCCCGCAACGCATCATCGATGCGGGCGGCTATTTGGGTGGAGTCGGTCTCCAAAACGGCACATTGATAAGGCCCTTGCCACGTGTACGTCGTTGAGTTGTTCATTTTGATCCAGCTTCCGGGCGGTGGGCGGCGCCCGCCCTTAAAGACTCACCGTACGCCAGCGCACAATGGAGCGCAAGTGCGGAGTTCTTGGCCCGCATGATCGAGCTACTTCGGTTCGACTCACGAGGCGTTCGCTTGAACTATAGGACTTGAACTATAGGAAGGGTGCAGCGCATTGCGACTTCGATTCCCTTGCTCGCCGTCGCATATATCGTCTGGACCATTTGCCCGCCGAGTCGCGCCGGGCTGTCCGAAAGTGCGAAAAGAAATTCGGAACCATGCCGCAGTTCTTGGATCATCTGACGGGCGACGTGGTGCCGGCACTGTTTGCGAGGCTGGGTTCGAAACCTCTTCGATAGGCAGGCAAGTTGCAGCGGGATAAACCCCAGAAATGACCGAGATTCGATGTGGTCAGGCAGAAAAAAGTGTTTGGTTTAATGACGCTCGACTCTGATTGATTCGCTGAGGAGGCTTAGTTGGCTAAAGATGATGTACTCGCCTGGTTCTGCTGCGCCTAGCGCCGCTACTCGTGCTTTTGCTCCCTCAAGAGTCGGGAGGGATGCGAGACGAACTTCCCGCCCGCTCTTGGCGACTCGGAATACGTCGAATAGCGGAATCGCGCTGTCACTGCTGCCGCGCCGGCGATGAGTTTTTCTGCGTACCATCATTGGTGTGATGCGGGTTCGACAACCAAAGTTACAGAGGATTGGCGCTCGTGAGCACTGCGTATTTCTAAGAAGAATTTTGATCGCCGGCGACACGTCCATTGCGCATTGGTCGCTTATCGGTGGGCGAATCGTTATGCTTCGTTGGCGACGCGTTCGATATTTGCCACCAGGCTCCAGGCCTCGCTTTTCGGAACGATCGTACGAATCCCTGCCTCCCGGGCGGTGCCTCCAATTCCTTCAATCTCCAGTATGGTGAACAGGATTAAGGGAACGGTAGGGTCAGCCGAGGACATTTGTTGTGCGGCTTCGATTCCGGTCATGTCGGGCATGGATAAGTCCAACAAGACTACGTCTGGTTTTAGCTTCTGAAATTTTTCGACCCCGGTTCGGCCATCCTCCGCCTCTCCGCAAACGGTCCAATGGCGCGAACGTAAGATGGTGCCGATGACGCGGCGCATAGCCTCGGAATCATCGACAATCAGTATTCGTAGTGCTGCGGGTCCCTTACCCTTGGACATCTGGCGCCTCGCCCTCGGTGACAGCCAAAGAGCTGGACGCACCGTGCTGTGCGCCACCGTACCAATTGCCGGCCCAAAGCGCAATCAGGTCTTCGGTGTACACACATTGCACGGATGCCGAGGGACAAAATTCAAATGCGGACGGTCAAAAACCAATTCGGATCCTGAAGGATGAGCGGATGGCGCAAATCAAATGACAGTTGCCATCGTGTCTTCCCGTTTCCTCCACGGGGAGGGAGCATTCAATGGTTAGCCTCAAAACAGAATGTCCCGAACAACTCCACAAACGCCTACGCGAGACCTTCGACGTTGAACCGCTGCTTCGGCGAATCAAGCACGGAAGACTTTGCTTTGTCATTTGTGATGCAACGAGCGGCCATGAGTATTACACTACGATCTCGCGCGATCCTCGCAGCTTCCATGCAATAAGCCGCAAGGAGGGAACCTATATGACGCGCTTTCTCTTTCACGATTCGATTCTGAGAAAGATTCTGAGTGTTGCGGTCTGCCTGTTGGCTTGCGCCTGGGTTCCGACCCCTGCGTGGGCACAACACGGCGGTCACGTCGCCGGAGGCGCTCACTTCAACGGCGGAGCACGCTTGGGCGTGCCACGTGCATTTGCTCCGGCTTCACACACGACGATTTCGCGGGGGCCTGTGGGATTTGGCACTGGTCGTTTCCTGTTTCGGCGACGCTTGATTTTCGTCTTCAGCAATCCTGCGTTCTTTGGCGCACCGTTTTTCAGGTTTGGCGTGGGATTCAATTCCGGTTGGTGGCCTACTTGTAGCCCTTTCTGGGCCTGGGGATTTGACTGTAATAATTTGGCCTTCGATGGCTATAGTTCTGAGAACTATGTCACCCCTCAGCCGTACGAGAACCCTGTTTACCTGTATAGCGGAGAAGAACGCGGACTCATCGGGCTCTATCTGAACGACGGCACAGTGTATGGTGCCATCGACTACTGGTTTGTGAACGGGGACGTACATTTCACCATGGTTGAGGAAGGAGGAGATCGAGCCGTTGAGCGCGTGATTCCATTCGACGAACTGGATTTGCGGAGAACCATCGAGGTGAATACAAGGCGCGGATTCCGAATGGTGCGGCGCGACGAGCCTTGGCAGCAGTATTTGAAGGATCATCCGGACCTCACTCCGCCGGACCTGCGTGTTCCACAAAACAACTAGCGGCCAGCGGCCTGGCCTACGCAGCGAACAATCCCTGGAATTATCAGAATCTATAATCCACAAAATCTGTAAGTTACAGACTTCAAAGGGAACGTAAAGCTCCAGAAGGACAGTTGTGAAAAGCCGGGTGGGGAAAAGGTGACCATTTTTTAAACACTGCACGAGGTTTGCTCTCTCGCTTCAGCCCCGCACATACTCCAATGGGAAGCGGCAACTCCCAAACCGACCGGCGCCGCCGGGCATCTAAACAAATGCCTGGCTCAACAGCCGAAACCAAAGGAAACGAATGCCGCTTCCTCCCGAACGCCAATCCAACTCCATCTACAAGAACCCATTGCTTTATTCTTCATTCGCCCTGGCCGTCGTAGGCCTGGCCGTAGGCTGGATTCTGTTTTCCCGATGGCAGGAAAATAAACAAATCGACCGACAAACTACGGAAGCAAAAGCCGAGAAACAACGCGAAAACGATCGCGCCGCACTCGATCAATTTGGAGGCAAAGAACTCGACATCCAAAGCTTCTACGCCAGCCCAGGCGCCGTGCACCGCGGCGAAACCGCTCAACTCTGCTACGGCGTAGCCAACGCCAAAACCGTGAAGCTCGAGCCGCAACCCAATCCCGTCTGGCCTTCCTACTCCCGCTGCGTAGACGTCATTCCCACAAAAACCACAACGTACACGCTGACCATCCAAGACGACGGGGGCAACACAAAATCCCAAACCGTAGAAGTTAAAGTCGAAGGAAAGTAGCACCGTCACCCGCGAGTGTGTGAGTTGACCGCATCCTTTGCGTTTTTCCAAGGTGCGGGTTCTAGAGCGACGTTCAACGGAACGCCGCTGCCACGCAGACTCACGACCTATCTGTGCCCCGACGACCGCTTCCCTTTAGCGCAACGAAACACTGAAACGTTTGCAACTCTAAACCGGCAACTTCTCCTCCGTCGGATAATGGTGCTGCTCGCGCCCCACCTTCCCGTCGTATTTCGTGGTGGTCTTAAACAATTCGTATCGCCCGTCCGCAGCCAAAGGCCGCGCCCGCTCCCGCAGCGACTGCATGGCGTCCGCGGTCAAAGGTTTGAATCCCCGCGCCACAGCCAAATTCTGTTCCAGCACTCCCAGCGAATCCATGCCGCTGATGGTGGTCGCCACAGGCAGACTCATCGCATATCGCAAGCCTTCCTCCGCTGTAAGCGCACCGCGCGAAACAATCTCTCCGCTGCCGCCCAGGCTCTTCATCCCCAACGCCGCGATTCCGCGCTTGTTCGCTTCCGGCAACACCTGCTGCTCGAAGCTCTTGAACGTTCCGTCCAGCGCATTCAACGGCATCTGCACGGTATCGAACGGAAAATCGTGCGACAGCATTTTCAAATGAATCGCCGGATTCTTGTGCCCGGTGAATCCAATAAAGCGCACTTTGCCCTGCTGTTTTGCTGCCAGCAAGGCTTCTGCCGCGCCGTTCACCGCAAAGATCAGGTCAGGATCGTTGTAATAAACCACTTCATGAATCTGCCAAAGATCCAGGTGATCGGTCTGCAGCCTCCGCAGCGATTCCTCCAGCTGCTTCATCGCCACATCCTTGGTTCGCCCATGCGTGCACACCTTCGTCATCAGGAATGCCTGATCCCGCTTGCCCTTTAGCGCCGTTCCCAACCGCGCTTCGCTGATCCCGTCGTGATACTCCCAGCAGTTGTCGAAGAAATTGATTCCGGCATCGAGTGCCCGCGCGACTAGTTCGTTCGATTCCTTTTCCTCTTTGATCGATCCAAGGTGAAATCCGCCGACACCCAGCGCCGAAACCTGCGCACTTGTTTTCCCCAGCGGCCGGTGAGGAACTTGTTCTTGATTGTCAGGCACACCGCCTCCTGTTCGCTCCGCAAGCGACGGTTTCACCACGATTGTAGCGGTCAACGCCGCAGCGCTGCCCTGCACAAATTTCCGCCGCGTAAATCCCTTTTCGTCAGCCATGCCGATCCTCAGCCCGGTCAAGATCACCAGAATCTTGCTTCGCCGCGGTTCTGGAGGTGTCCTACCGCGCTTGTTACTGTTGTTGTTGCTTCACGTCGGGAAAAGGAAATCCCGTGTTCTCGGTCGCCTTCATCATCTCCTTCACCTCGACGCTTTGATCGTCCAACGGGAACCCATGGGCCAGTCGCGCTTCCGGGTTGTCGAACCGCAACGACACCTTGTACAGCTCGTAGCGTCCGTCTCCGGCCGACTGCCGTGTGCGCTCCCGCAGCGCTTGCATCTCGGCGGTGGTCATCGGCTTGAAGTTCCGCGCGATCTTCACGTTCTGCCGCAGCACTTCCAGCTTGTCGATGCCGGTGATCGTCGTAGCTACAGGCAAGCTCATGGCATAGCGCAACGCTTCTTCCGCGCTCAACTCGCCGTTCACGATCGGTTCGCCATGCCCGCTGAGGGGCTTCATCCCCAGCGCCGCGATGCCGCGCCGGCTGAGTTCGGGCAGCACTTGTTCTGCAAAGCTTTGAAAATGCGCGTCAAACGCGTTCAGCGGCATTTGCACGGCGTCAAACGGAAAACCGGTTTCAATCATCTTCAGATGAACCGCGGGTTCTTTGTGCCCGGTAAATCCCAGGAATCGCACCTTGCCTTCCTTCTTTGCCTTGAGCAGAGCCTCAGCCGCTCCGTTGGGCCGCATGAACAAGTCCGGATCGTTGTCCCAGCCAACGCCATGCACCTGCCACAAATCCAAATGATCGGTCTGCAGCCGATTCAGCGACTGCTCGAGCATCCGCGTCGCGATCATCGCTTCGCGGCCGTGGGTGCAGACCTTGGTCATCAGAAACACTTTGTCCCTGCGGCCTTTCAGCCCTTTTCCCATCCAGTCTTCGGTCTTCCCGCGGTGGTATTCCCAGCAGTTGTCGAAGAACGTTATCCCGCTATCGACCGCTTCCTGCACGATGCGGATCGCTGTCCCCTCGTCGGGGGCGTCGCCCAGGTGGTGTCCACCAAATCCCAAGGCCGAGATATCCTGATCGTGGCGCCCGAACGGCCTCATCGGTATGCCGTCACCCCGCGGAGCTCCCCCGGAGGCCATCCCTTCCTCCGAACCACCCCGACCTTCACTCGCCATGGGACCTCCGCACTTTGCCGTCGTAATCCTTGGTATTCTCGATGGGTAGCCTCAGTTAGATGGCAGAGACCGTCCAAAGTGCTGCGCCCCGGGCATCCCGCTTGTCCCCGTCTTTCGCTCGCATCTATAATGTCTCGCATCTATAATGAATGACTTCGGCGGTGCGCTAGTGGCACGAGCCATTCCGCCGCCGCGATTACCAAAGACGACGATCGAAGACCATGTCCGACCCACTCAAGCAGATCAAACAGAAACTCCAGGACGAAATCACCTCCCTCGAGCACGAACTCAACGTGGAACTCCCCAAAGAGATCGCGGTCGCCCGGGCGCACGGGGACCTTTCCGAAAACGCCGAATACAAGTTCGCCAAGGAACGCCAGGGCTTCGTCAACGCCCGCATCGGCCAGCTCAAAAAACGTATGGGCGATCTCGGCATGCTCAATCTCACCAATATTCCGAAGGATCGCGCCGGCTACGGCTCGCGCATCATCGTACTGGACATGCAGAAAGACCTGAAGATCGAGTACAAGCTGGTCAGCAGCGAAGAAGCGGACGTGGAAAAGGGCCTCATTTCCACCACTTCGCCCATCGGGAAGGCTCTGCTGAACAGGAAAGTGGGCGACGAGATTCAAGTCACCACCCCGGCTGGCCAAAAGGAATTTGAAGTCGTACGCCTGGTCACGATTCACGACGAGGCGTAGCGGCCACAACCACGAAGCACCCCCCGCTTCGCCGGATGGCCCCTGAAGATCAGTCCAAGCGCAACCAGGAATCTGGTCGTCCGCTTCAAATGAACAAGTAACCGCTCGTCTTCTTATGGCGTCCTACGCTAGAGTACGCTGCGCTTTGGGTGCGCTGGAGTACGTAGCCGCCTACATTGTGAGGGACCATGTATTGGGGAGCTGGCTCGGGTCTGGGTTTCCTAACTCTTCTGGGATACCTGTCTTTTGTCGCCGGGGCCTTCCTTGCCTGGCGCGGCCGTGACGACATTTACATCTGGGTCCATGACGAATTCCGCGCCTACCGCCGCCACTTCTCCCGCTACATTCCCGTGGGCCCGTTCTACAGCCCCCGCGAAGAATCCCGCCTGAAAGTTATTCCGACAGAAATGGTTCGCACGCTAAGCTGCATCCCCCGAAGCCGCTACATTTACGCCGCGTCCCTGCTCGTCCTCGGCCCGCTCCTGGTCCTGCTGGATTTCTTCATCTAGATCGTGGCCCTGGCGCATCGCCTGAACTTGTCATCCCGAGCCTGTCGGGCAAGGATAAGCGATCCGGGATTCCGACGCTGCCGGAAAGGACCTCACCAGCACCAAATAACCATTGCGAACGATTTCGCCAACCTGCATTTCGCCTTTGACCGGAACGCCTTCGTCTGGACAAATCAAACTCCCTTTGCCATCCTCCTAACCCGATGAAACCCTCCTTGATCGTTCACGGCGGCGCGTGGGACATTCCCGACGAAGTTGTCGAGGCCTGCCAATCCGGCTGCCACCGCGCCCTGACCGCCGGCTGGTCGATTCTCTCGTCCGGCGGCTCCGCGCTCGACGCGGTCGAAGCCGCCATCGTCGTGCTCGAAAACGATCCGGTGTTCGACGCGGGTTACGGCTCGCACCTCAATCTCGACGGCAAAGTCGAGTGCGACGCCATCGTCATGGACGGCGCCACTCTGCGCGCTGGTTCTGCTGCGGCCCTCCAGCGCATCCGCAATCCCATAAAACTGGCTCGCAAGATTCTGGAGACTTGCCCGCACATGATGCTGGTTGCCGAAGGCGCCGAGCGTTACGCCAAGACCCACGGGATTTCGCTTTGTGATCCCAAGGAATTAATCGCCGAAGCCGAATGGCACGCCTGGCAGCAATGCAAGAAGGACAAGCACGCCGCCGCCAATCATCGCGGTCATGAACAAGGTACGGTTGGCGCAGTGGCTCTGGATGCTCGCGGGGCGCTCTTCGCCGCCACGTCCACGGGTGGAACTTGCTGCAAACTCCCGGGCCGCATCGGCGACTCCCCGCTCATCGGCTGCGGCTGCTACGCCGATTCCGAAGCCGCCGGCGTCTCCTCCACCGGCTACGGCGAAGCCATCATGAAGGTCGTTATGGCCAAAGCCGCCGTCGACCTGCTTCGTCCATCCGAAGCCGCAACCAACGCAATCCCTCTTGACCGAGCGCAGCAGGCTGCGCCCCAGCCAGGCAGCCGACCGTCTCCTCGAAACGCGCCAATCACCGCCATGCAAGCCGCGCAAAAGACGATCGCGCTTTTCGCCAAACGCACGCAAGCGACAGCCGGCCTCATTCTCCTCGACCGCAACGGCGACCCTGGCTTCGCCTTCAACACCCCGCGCATGTCCTACGGCTATGTCGCCCCCGACGGCTCCTTTGTCACCGCGGTTTGATGCTACTTATGTTTTCCCTGCGACCGCTCGGCCTGCCGCCGCGCCGGAAGCCCAGGCCCATTGAAAATTGAATCCACCGAGCCAGCCCGTTACATCCACGACTTCGCCGATAAAAAACAAACCGGGCACTTTCTTGCTTTCCATGGTTTTGCTGGAAAGCTCTGCCGTATCCACGCCGCCTGCAGTGACCTCGGCCTTCTCGTAGCCTTCGGTCCCTGCCGGCCGGATCTCCCATTGATGTACGCCTTCCTCCATCCGCTCGAGGGCGCGATTGGTCCAGTCTTCGGGTTGGTGGCGTTCGATCCAGCGATCCGCCAACCGCTGCGGCAGAGCCTTGCGGAGCGCACCGCGCGCCGCGACAAGGTCGCGACGCCCAGCACCATTCCGCAGCGGCGCGCTCCAGTCTTGTCCCGGCGCCAGATCGATCGTGACCGTCGCGTTGCGCTTCCACTCCCAGTACGACGAGATTTGCAGGATCGCGGGGCCGCTCAAACCTCGATGGGTGATCAACATTTTTTCCGGGAAGCTTGCGCCCCCGCACGAGGCCTTCACCAGGGCCGAAACTCCAGCAAGGTCGCAAAACGCCCGCGCGTCGGAGCGGTTGAACGTCAGCGGCACCAATCCTGGCCGGCAAGGCACGATGGGGTGTCCAAATTGCCGCGCGACTTCGTAGCCAAAGCCGGTCGCGCCCATTTTCGGGATCGACAGCCCGCCGGTAGCCACGACCAGCGCGCTGGCCGCAAACTCCAGCTCGCCGGGGTGTCCGGTCAGCGCGGCGCGAACCGCGAATTCGCCGTCGTGCCTGATCTCGCGTACGTTGGTATTGAGGAAAATGCGCACCCCGGCTGTCGCGCACTCCTCCAGCAGCATCCCTAAGATGTCCGCAGCCGAGCGATCACAAAACAGCTGCCCTGGAGCCGCCTCTGGATAAGGTCTTTTCTCGTGGTAAGAAATCTTGTGTTTTTCGAGCAGCTTCAGGAAATCAGCCGAGGTGTAGCGCGCCAGCGCCGAGCGGCAAAAGTCCGGGTTCTCCGACAGGAAATTCTCCGGGCCACAGTGCAAATTCGTGAAGTTGCACCGGCCGCCTCCGGAGATCAGAATTTTCTTTCCAGCTTTCTCGGCGCGCTCCAACAGGGCCACGCGCAAGCCGCACCGACCTGCTTCTATGGCACACATCAACCCTGCGGCGCCTGCTCCTAGAATCACTGCATCGAATTCTTGTTTCATTTGTTCTTGTCGCTGAACGGCCTTTAGAGTGTATGTGGAGAGCCGGGAGAATGCCCTCGGTTGCTCATTCTACGGCTTGGCAGGGGTTGAGGTTCTTTCCGGCCGCGCCGGAACCCCGGATCGGGCATTGTTGTCGGATGCCTTCGGAACGGCGGGTCCGGCGAGCGGAAGTTGTGCAAAAAGCGGCGCGCGCATTGGCCCTTGTTCGAGCAAAGGTGCTACGATATTCATGTTCCAGACCCGGTGTCGATCCCCAGAGAGGCCGTGCGATGACCGAAAAACCGAATACAACCATGCCTGGAACGGTTAGGAAAATAATCCCGCCACCGCATCCAGATCTCCCGGAAAAAGCCGAAATTGCCGTGGATGGCGCCGACGAACTCTATCGGGAGATCCGCATAGAAAACACGCTGACCGACGAAAAAGGCAATGAAGTGAAGTTGAAGCCCGGCGCTACAGTGGAAGTAACCGTGGAAGCCGATCCCAAAGACACGGAAGCGAAAGACAAGGCTGCAGGAACCCGCTAAGGCGTCGACTTCAGCGGCTCGACAAGCGGTAAATCCACGGTCATCGGCGCATGATCGGAAACGCGATCGGCGACGGCTTCGTTCAGCTCCCGCATCGTGATGGGGAAAGACGGTGCGAACCGGTAGCTTTGTCCGGCACGCCGCGGATCGTCGATAAATGGTTTGACAAGAATCCAGTCCAGTTTGAAGCGGCCCACCAATCCTCCGAAGTCCCGGTTGAACGCGTAGGTGGGAGCAAATCCCTTCCAGGTTCTTTGGTTGCTGTCGGCTAAAGTCCGCGATCTCGGCGGAGCTGTGCGAACCTGCTCCCCGCGAAAATCGAACGCATGATTGTCGGTGAAACGGAATTTCTCCACAGCACCGAACAACGGCCGCTCGCGGTTGTCCCACAAAATCGGCAGGTGAAATGCCGACGGATCGTTGTATCCGTGGAAATAACGAACCGGGTAGAGCGCATATTTAAAGACTCCCAAGGGATGAAAATAGGAAACCGCCTGGCCGATCCAGAATTTGTAGTCGGTGACGCGGGACATGATTTCGTTGCGGATCGATGTTGGAGTGTTGTCGCTGCTGGTGGTGTTGAAATCGCCAGCCAGCAACACGGGATTTCGGTCCTCTTTCAGGTCTGCGAGCAGCGCCTGCATCTGTCGCTTGCGGCATGCCGGTGGACACTTGTTTTCCAGGTGCGCCGCGACCAGCGTGGCTCGGCCGGTCGGCAAATCCGGCACGGTGATATCCGCAATCAGCGCCATGCGGCCGCCGTGGCGCAGTTCGCGCTCCACCCGCTCCCGAAACAGTTTTTGCGCCGACCATCGTTTGCCCACTTCGAGTTTCGAGATCGCTTTGTATTCGTTGGCGTACCAGTCGTAGCAGACCGGCAGACGAAAAACGCGCGCGTTTTCGATGGGATAGCGGCTCAAGATGGCCGTGCCGTGCAGGCCATGGAAGCGGTCTTTATCGACACGCAGGTCTTCCTGCAAACGCTGATCTTCCTGTGCATTGGACAAATGAACTTGTGCGGTGCCGAGATCGAATACCGGATCCACTTCCACGAACTCGACACCATAGGCGTAGTTCATGTGCAGGGCCGCCGCCAGCTCTCGGGTGACATTGCGATACTCGGTTCGCTTCATCCCCCAGTCGGCTTCGTTCAAGACCAGCACATCGACATCGTGCAGCGAAGCGAGTTGCGATTCGACCATCGCCTTCTGGCGCAGGCCGAAGCCCGGCTGCGCTGCCGCGAGCCGCAGAAACTCATCGCGATCGCCGAGTGCCGCGCGAATCAATTCGAAATTCAATCCTCGCTCGATGTTCCACAAGCCTACGCGAACAATGGTGCCGAGGCCCTTGACGTCGGGGCGGCGCGGCGCGATGTCCCCGGTGGTTTTTTCGCTTTGTACGAAGGGCGTGTTCAACAGGCTTTCGAGTCGCGCAGCCAGCGGACCTTCGGGCTTGGCGGTGCCGGAAAGGGCGACAAGCTCGTCGAACGAGAGCAGTTCCGGATTTTCGGGGGGCGCGACACCGGAATGGGCGTCCGCGGCGGGCGTGGATTTCTGTTCTGTCGCGTACGAGGAGGCCACGAGTCCAAAGGCCAAGACGCACAATAGGGGCAGGATCGGCGCCGACGTTCCGGTTTTCCGCGCATGCCGGTTCATCGATCGGCGCTCCCCATGGTCCTATTTCTCTTTCCGCGAGCTTTGTGGATCGGTGCGTGCCAACAATAACTCTTCGATCCGCAAGAGGTGCCGCTCCAGGTTTTCCTCGGTCTTGGCAATCCTTTGTGCCATAAGAATGAGTTTTATGGAAACAAGAAGTACACCCGCTTCCAGAAAGAGAGCGTGCGTGAACCCCTTTACGAATAAGGCGGTGAGGAACAAGCCGACGGTGAGAACGATGACCACGACGGACCAAGGGTCGGAAGACTTGAATAAGGCCATTCGAACACTTCCTCCCCTAGACGTTAGGGCACTCCATAGTTTCCGGCAGCCAAATCCCTGGTCTGGTAGAACCGCGACGATATCACGGATAAATCCGCCCTTGTAAAGCCCGGCTGAATCGAATCCCCCCTCTGCTACATCAAATTCCCCTCGGAGGATACGTTATGACCAAGCTCCCAAGTAAAGGTGACAACCTTGACAGTGCAAAGGTGTCGGCCTACACTATGGAGTTTTTAGACAGCCCCAAAAAGCTCACAGAGGGGCAGGACTCCCATATGGACAAGAAAAGGCTGGAATACTACAAGAAGAAGTTGATGACGCGGCGCGAAGAGCTGATGAAAACCATCGCGCGCACCGAAGAAGAAGGGCGGCAGGCGGACGACGATCCGACGGTGGACCTCGCGGACAAGGCGGCCAACTCGTACACCAAGGAGTTTCTCTTTGGCATGACGAACACCGACCGCACTATTCTGAACATGATCGACGAGGCGCTGAAGCGCATCAAGGCCAACGAATACGGGCTGTGCGCGAACTGCCAAGAAGAAATGCAGCAGAAGCGGCTGGAGGCGGTGCCCTGGGCGAAGAACTGCATCAACTGCCAGGAAAAGATCGAGCAGGGATTGCTGTAGGTGCAAGGTCGCGGGGCGGCCTGCCTCGCGGTTTCCTTTTGAAAATGCTGGGACGACGTCGGGGGCTCGTTTCGGAGCTCTGGAGGTTGAGATTGTCTTGCGGCTTCCCTCGTCGGATGCCGTCAAAATGACATTTGCTGGTTGGCGTGAGTTGCGGCACGTCCCTTCCTGCCGAGCCTGCCGGAACGCTGGGAATCGATGCGTGGCGCTTTTGCCACACGGCCGGGCAGCCAAGTTGACAATTTATGCGTCTTACTGGTAGATAATGTAAAGACGACCGGAGCGACCCTGGACGCGTGCGCGACCCCGCAGCGGCAGGCTTGAGCCAGGTCGGCGGTTGGACTAACGGTGGCCCGCCAGGTGACACCGCGTAAAACGTTCCGACGGGTCGCGGTGAGTTGTAGTACCCTTAAGGGAGCGCGATGAGCGCACGACGGCCAGAACCGGTCGAATCCCGGGGGCGTCCTACCCCCCAAGCATCCGGAGCGGCTGTGCCCGCCTCCGAGGGTCCCGCAGGCAGTAGAATCCACAATTCACTTCCGTTGCGACGGGCGTCGCTAATGCAGGAACCCGTGTTGGTGCTGAATGCGACGTATGAGCCTATCAATGTTACGGCGGTGCGGCGCGCTATGGTGTTGATGCTGAAGGGCGTGGCCCAGGCGGAGGAGCTGCACAATGCCGAAGTGCATTCTTCGGCGCACGCTCACCGGGTTCCGTCAGTGATTCGCTTATTGGCCTACCGGCATATTCCCCAGCAGAGCCGGGCGCTTTCCCGGAAGAATATCCTGCTGCGCGACCGGAACACCTGCCAGTTCTGCTTGCGCGTGTTTCCCGGCTCCGAGCTTACACTGGACCATGTCGTACCCCGTTCGAGGGGAGGGCGTTCCTCGTGGGAAAACCTCGTGGCTTGCTGCTACAGCTGCAACAACAGCAAGGGGGATCGCACGCCGGAAGAAGCGGGTTTCAAATTGGCGCGAAGGCCGCGCCCGTTCACGCTGCATACCTCCCGGCAGCTGATGCGCTTGATTGGCCACCGCGACGAACGGTGGCGTAAGTACCTGTTTTATTAGCAATTTTGTGGATGAGAAGAAGCTAAGAAAAGATTTATCGAAAAAGGAAACCTTTTTCGCCGGGAAGCATCTATAATAGTAACTAACCACTTCGAGGACACACCCCGGGAAGCAGTTAAGGCCAAAACCTTAGCTGCTTCTCTCCTTTTAGGGCCGATTTTTCCGCGCTAGCGATTCCGATTCATTTTCGAAGAAAATCTGCGGTGGCATCGTGCGTTCGGTGTGCCGCCAGCGACTACTACGCGCTTTCTTTCTTGCGATTCTCGGGGAAGCTTTGCAGCGCGGTCTCTTCGTCGTGAAATTCCTGAAAGACCCGGTAGAGTTGCGTGATTTTGAGAATTTCCTCGACCTTGGGAGTGAGTCCCACGACTTTCATCTCGCCACCCTGCTTGATCACACTCATGTAGCAGTTCACGAGCTCGCCCACGCCGGAGCTGTCAAGGTACAGCAATCCATCCACGTTGAGGACGATTTTTTTCCGCCCTTGCTTCATGAGACCACCGACGGTGTCGCGGAGCGCGCCGCTGGCGAAGGAAGTCAACTGCCCGGTGAGATCCACGATGGAGACTTCGCCCGTACGGCGGATGATGGCCGAAAAGTTCACGTTATCCTCTAAGAATGGGACGAGGTCATTGTACCTCTCTCGAGTGTTTCGCAAGTATAAAAATTGTCAATTCTGAAAGAACACGAGCGCGCCGAACAGCGATGTCGGGAAGTTCTGGCGCAGCGGATCGTTCCTGCCGCACGGCAACGCCCAAGCGATATCCCGGGCGGGATCTAGAACTGGAGTCCGCTGATGCGCACGGTGGGCAGTTGCATGTTCCAGGACGCGGGAATGTGCTCGAAAGAGACCTCGAAACCGCGATGTTCGCCTGGAGCTACCGCCGGAGCGACCGGCGTCAATACCGCGCGAGATTCCCGCAGCGCGATCTGATTCATATCGTCGGAAAACTCGATGGTAACTTCCACACCTCGCAACGCGCGATCACCGCCATTGACGAGTTCCCCGGTTAGCGTGGTGATCTCTTGATGCAGGAAATTTTCAGCGCGGCTGAGCGCGATGTTTTCGATGCGCATCCTGGCTGCGTAGGCTTGTTCTGCGGCGCCAAAAACAAAATGCGTCCCGGGAGGCGCGGAGCCGGGCGGCGATTGCCGGCCGGGCAAAAAGTAAAGCGCTCCGACAATGACGAGCACGGCCACGGCCGCCAGGATGAGCGCAAAGTTAAATCGACCGCGGTCCGGCTGCGAAGGTTCGGGAATCTCGATTTGAGGCGCCTCGTGCATCAACTCACCACGGAAGTTTCGCACGTTTCGCGATGCGCAGGGTACGTTGCCGAGATTACGCGTTCCAGTTCAGCGACCCACCACCAGCCGCTGGACCAGAGGTTCGGGCAACCGGGAAGCGCGCATGCGAGCTTGCACCTCGGAAATATCGTACGGAACGCGCCAGAATTCAACGACCTGATTCTCGAGGTCGGCGATAGCAAAGCCGGCGCGCGGA
>Ga0209420_1000744_pt1 | contig 16320 bp, 12 predicted proteins | sample BlaSpr_A8_OM1_O1_FD_187972 | JGI IMG/M metagenome (GOLD analysis project Ga0209420, IMG submission 187972) | Forest soil microbial communities from Thunder Bay, Ontario, Canada - Black Spruce, Ontario site 2_A8_OM1_O1 (SPAdes) (version 2) | ecosystem: Environmental > Terrestrial > Soil > Boreal... | reverse complement strand
CCCGCCGATTGGCGCGGCGGCCTAGGCCAGACCTATCGTATCGGCCCGGGCCCGGCGAAAGTTCATCTCAAAGTGAAATCAAACTGGGACATCAAGCCCGTCTACGATGTGATCGCAAAAATCCAGGGCTCGGCGTTTCCCGATGAATGGGTGATGCGCGGCAACCATCATGATGCGTGGGTGAATGGCGCGGAGGATCCGGTCTCCGGCGTCGACGCCGTTCTGGAAGAAGGCCGCGCGTTCGGCGAACTCCTAAAGCAAGGCTGGAAGCCCAAGCGCACCATTATCTTGTGCGCTTGGGACGGCGAAGAGCCGGGTCTTCTCGGTTCCACCGAATGGGCCGAAGAACACGCCGACGAATTGCGTGCGCACGCCGTGGCGTATATCAATTCCGACACCAACGGCCGCGGCTACCTCTTCATCGAGGGCTCGCACACCCTCGAAAAATTCACGAATGAAGTCGCTCGCGATATTTCCGACCCGGAAACCAAGCTGTCGGCCTGGAAGCGCAACCAGCTTCACGGCATTGCCCAGGCAAAGTCCGCCGAGCAGCGTCAGGAAATTCGCCAACGCGGCGACCTGCGCATCGCGGCTCTGGGTTCAGGCTCGGATTACACCGCGTTCCTGCAACACGACGGCGTCGCGTCGGTCAACATCGGCTTCGGCGGAGAAGACGGAGGCGGGATCTACCATTCCGTCTACGACGATTATTACTGGTATACCCATTTCAGCGACGGCGATTTCGTTTACGGCCGCGCTCTCGCGCAAGCGGGCGGAAGCATGGTCATGCGTCTCGCCGACGCCGACCTGTTGCCGTTCGAATTCAACGACTTCTCGGACACCATCCAGACCTACGTCAAAGAACTAAAAGCCCTCTCCCAAAAAACGCGCGACGATATCACCGAGCGCAATCGCGAAATCGAAGAAGGCGTTTTCTCCGCCACCAACGACCCGAGAACGCCGCTGGTCGCTCCGCCGACCGAAACCGTTCCCACGCACCTGAATTTCGCGCCGCTCGACGACGCCGTGGACGCGCTCACGCGCAGCGCCGCCGAATATCACAAAGCCTACGAGCAAGCCAACTCGAACGGGGGCGCAACACTAGCCTCAGCGTCGCTAACCCAGGTGAACCAACTCCTGATCGAAAGCGAGCGCAAACTCACCACAACCGAAGGTTTGCCCAACCGCCCCTGGTTCAAGCACCAGATCTACGCCCCAGGTTTCTACACCGGTTACGCTGTGAAAACGATCCCTGCGGTCCGCGAAGCAATCGAATCGAAACAGTGGAAGCAAGCCGACGCCGCGATCGTAGTCGTAGCACAAGTTCTGCAGGACGAAGCCGCGCTAATCTCATCCGCCGCGGCCAAACTCACTGCGGCAAAGTAGCCGGCACCCGCAACGCGGCCGGAAAGGACCTCAACGCATCATCGGCGGACGCTCTCGCCAAAGCCGGAATTTCGTCTGTCGTGAAATCAGTTCCTGGAGGAAGCCATCCCGTCTTACAACCTGGCAATCGTCGGCTTCGGCAACGTTGGTCGTGCCTTGTTGCGCTTGCTCATCTCCAAAGAGACCGAGCTGCGACGCCGCTACGACGTCCGCTGGCGTCTCACGGGCGTCGCCACCCGCCGCACCGGATGGCTCGCCGATCCCGATGGCATGAATCCCATCGCTATCCTCAATGATCACTGGCCCATGCAGGCGCCCAACAGCACCCCGCGCAACGTCCGCGAATGGGTCGAGCGTGCCCGCGCCGACGTCGTCTTCGAAGCCAGCTCCCTCGATGTGGACACCGGCGAACCCGCCATCGACCACATCAAAGCGGCCCTCGAGCTGGGCGCCCACGCGGTCACCGCCAACAAAGGTCCTATCGTGCACGCCTTCAACGAGCTGGCCGCCTTCGCGAACGAAAAAGGCAAACGATTTTTCTTCGAAGCCACGGTAATGGACGGCGTTCCGATTTTCTCGATGTTCCCGTTGGGTTTGCCGGCCACCGAAATTCGCGGCTTCTCGGGCGTGCTCAATTCCACGACAAATGTGGTGCTGACGGAAATCGAGAAAGGCCGCACCTTCGACGAAGCCGTCCGCCGCGCCCAATCTATGGGCATAGCAGAGACCGATCCCACCGCCGATCTCGACGGCTGGGACGCGGCCGTGAAGGTCGCGGTAATGACGATTGTGCTTTTAGGAGTACCGATGCGGCTCGATCAAGTCCGTCGCACCGGCATTCGCGAGCTCAGCGAAGAAAAAATCCGTTCCGTGCGCAACTCCGGAATGCGCTACAAGCTGGTCTGCCGCGCCGAACGCCGCGGCGGCGGAGTCGAATGCAGCGTCCAGCCGGAATTGCTGCTCGCTTCTGACCCGCTAGCCAATCTCGAAGGCAGCAGCTCCGCCGTGCGCTTCGACATGGACGTCTTCGGCCTCTCCCTGGTTGAGCACAATCCCGGAGTCGAAGCGACCGGCTACGGTTTGCTGGCCGATTTTCTTCGCGCCGTTCGGCCGTGATCGCTAACGTTTGTAGTTTGCCGCGTACGCCGGAACTGCAATCGCTTCATCGCAACGCGCGTCGCGAACCGGAGCGTCGGCAGTGAGTCGCAGCGGCACAATCCCGGCCCAAACGCGCAAAGCATAATCCTCCGCATCATCTTCGACCGGCCCGATGCGCGTCTTCGCCGAAACTTCGGTCAGCGGCAGCCGCAGAATGCTGGTGGCTTTCAATTCCTTCTCATTCGGCTGCCGCGCGTCATTCCACCGCCCCGGCAAAATCTTTTCCGTGAAAGCCCGCAAAGCCTCGAGTTTTTCTGCGGGCGCATCCACAAGGGCCGCTTTTCCGAGCGCCACCACGGACCGATAATTCATCGAATGATTGAAGACCGACCGCGCCAAAACCAACCCATCCACCAGCGTCACGGTTACGCACACCGCGATCCCTGCGCTTGCCCCACGCAACATCCGGCTAGCCGCCGACCCATGAAAATAAATCGCATCGCCCGTCCGCGCATACATCGTAGGAATAACAAAGGGTTGGCCCTCGATCGCAAACCCGACGTGGCAAACAAACCCTTCGTCCAGAATTTTGTTGATGCTCTCGCGGTCATAAACGCCGCGATGCGCTTCACGCACCACACGTGTGCGCTGGTTCGGTGTGAAGGATTCAGACAAGATCGGCCTCGTAGAGAAACGGGGCGCTTTGTTTGATAGCCGGCGCCACCGCGGCATGAGTGGGGAACAACAAACTCATGCTACCACGCCGGCGACGGTCCGATGGAGTTCCTTGACCAACTGTGCGCCCGGCCGCCAGCAAAGACCTGTCATTCAACATCCGCGCCAGCGACAAGGTCTGTAATGGGGAGCCAGCGTCTTTAGGCGCATGTCGCTATCCTCCGGCGAGTAAAGTTGCCGTGAGTGTACAAGTAAGTCTTCCATCCCTCAAGCGGAGTCGAGGTTGGGGTGATCAGAGAGCACGATTGCCGCAGTTTCGAATTTGACCACCTCATCAGAACGGAGCTGGGTCATTGGCTGCCCGATTCGGGTCCGCTACCTACGCTCTGTGAAACAACGGTCACAGCTAAATTGGATTCAGAGCCTGACCGGCTTTTCGAGCTGGTACCCTCCTGGTAGCCACCTTCCCAAGCTGGATCATAGGATGCTCGATGAGGTGGTACATGGCCACCGGGACGAGGACAGCGAGGAAGATAAATGTTGTCCAGCGCAGCACCGCAGAATGATGCGCGAGCGTTTCAAATGCGATCAGCATTACTGCCGCATGAGAAAGATAGATCCCGTAGCTGTACTTTGCGACAGTCTCCGCTGCTGTCGTCAACCAGGATGTGCGCAGATCGTGGAACCACGGAATGACAAGACCGAGAGCGAGACAAAACGCCCACCGAAAGTACATATCATGAGCACGGTTCGCTGAGAGCCAAATCAGTGTCGTTGCCGCGAGCGCAAATGGCCACAAATATCCGGGGTATCTTGTCCGGCCTGAGAGTCGCCAAGCGATCACGCCGGCAACGAAGCAGGGGACATATCCGATTACGCTGGCCCTCTCGGTTATGTGCGGCTGGGCAATCGCGAGTGGGATGCTAAGGGCCCACAAAACGAACAACCAGAACGCCGGCCGCGAGCGGAACCACAGGAATAGGAACGGCAGCGCAAAGTACATCTGGACTTCAAGTGGAAGTGTCCAAAGTCCGCCGACCATGGAATCGGAGTAGGTGAGGTTCTGCGTCAGCGTGAGATTGGAGATGAGTTCGCGAATCGTCCAATGGCGTTCAGCGAAGAAGTAAGCGACCAGCACGCAAGAGACACTCAACGGGTAAATGCGGAAGAACCGTCGCACGTAGAACGATGTAAGGAGTTCTGCTCGAGGAAGACGCTCAAGTGAGCGCATCAGCACCAGACTGGTGTGAACGAAAAAGATGAGCACACCCATCTGCCCGAAGTGCCAGGAGAGTTCACCTTTCGACCCGGTGGAAATGTTATTCAGATGTGCGAAGAACACACAGAGGACCGCCACCGAGCGCAGGAGATCCAGGTTGGAACTCATGGGCCTAGGCTATTGTTTTCAAGCTTCCATGCCTTTGGTACTTGTCCAAACAGTTCATGGTCTCAGCCATCATCTCGGCGTCTAGCAAAGCTTGGAGACAATACGTCGAATACCAAGGCATCCGATTATGCGACCACCGGAACTGTGAACGTAGAGGTTGCCATCGAAGTGCTAAAATATGTTGAGTTGGTGACGACAATTAATCACATATCCATGCTGGTGATCCTCGTTCTTGTCGGCGTTTCCAGCGCAATCGCATCACCAATTCCACAGAACAAGCGATCCAAGTCAGACACGGACATAAAAGCCATCGGTCATCGCAGCGTCGGTCATGACACAAACTTTTACTCCCCACAAAAGGAAAAGGAGCTAGGGAAGTCTCTTTCGCAGGAAGTCGAACGGAAGGCCGCAGTGCTGAGAGACCCCGCAATCATGGTCTATGTCGAGCGCGTGGCCGAGAATGTGGCACACAATTCTGACGCGCACTTCCCTGTAATGGTCACCGTGATTAACAGCGACAGCGTGAACGCGTTCACGCTGGCTGGCGGCTATCAATATGTCACCCTTGGGCTACTTCTTCGTTTGGAGGGAGAAGGAGAATTTGCGAGCGTGCTTGCGCGCGGGATTGCTCACACCGCGTTACGGTCCGCGACGAGAGAAGCAACTAAAAATGAAATGATGCAACTGGCTGGCATTCCGGCAGCGCCGTTGGGCACCGCTGGTCAGGCTGCCAACGGAGCCAATTCGGCGATTCCGTTAACGATACTAGAGGTGAGACGCGATGACGAGCTAGACGCAGATTATTTTGGGGTGCAGTACGTGTATAAAGCGGGTTACGACCCTAAAGCTTTCACGGATGTTATCCAGCGTGTATGGGACCCTTCGACGACTGGCGAGAAACTGTCCACGAACCTAAGCACGTTTCCACCTGTGGATGAGCGTCTTGCGGCTCTTCGCAAAGAAATCTCGGAAATCCTGCCACCGAGAGCCGACGCCAAGGTTTCCAGCCCGGACTTCGATGCATTCAAAGATCGCGTGCGACTCCTACACTAACGTGGTCGCGGAATCCCAAAGGTAATTCACGCAGGCCTAGCAGGCGAACCGCGCCTTTTGGCTGGGGTATCGATAATCGGAATGGCAACGACCCACACCACTAAAATAGGGACTACCCCCGCCAGCTTCTCCCTGCCGCTCAATATTAGGGCCAAAAGTATTGCGGGTAGTATTCCGGCGTGGCCCCAAACCGATGGGGTAACTGCGACGGCGATCAACCCCGACCTGAAGAGGGTCTGAGCCGCAGTGGATTGCCACCGACGAGACAGATTCCAACCAACGTATGCAATGCCTAAACCGGGGAGAGAGATCACCGCCGCGTAGAGAATCATGAACAACATTTCGAAGACGAATGTGAGGGCGTCTTTCAGCGCGTACCAGTGGTACGGTGACATTGGATAATCGTACTGAGCTTGACAACAGGGTCAAGTCCCGCAGCGAAAGCCGAAAACTGACGCGGTACCCGAGGTTGCCATCCAATAAGGCCGACTGCCAATCCAGCCCCGTTCTCCATAGGACGCCAGTCCACCTGCATAGGCGCGATTCGCTTCGCGATCGCTTTGTGAGAAACTACCCGGCTAGCGAACACGTCCACTTCACCCTGGGGACCAATCATGAGCACACCGGTAGTGCACGAAACAGACACCAAGCCGCTCGACACCGCCTGGGTCCGCGAACAATTCCCCTCCCTAAACCTGAAGGTAAATGGCCACGCAGCCGCCTTCCTCGATGGTCCCGCAGGCACCCAAGTCCCGAAACAGGTGATGGACGCCATTCAGAACTATCTCCTCACCGCAAATGCGAACACGTGCGGCGCCTTTGAGACCAGCCGCCGCAACGACTCGATGATCGACTCCGCCCGAGTCGCCATGGCCGACTTCTTCCATTGCGACAAAGACGAAGTCATCTTCGGTCAGAACATGACCACCATTACCTTCGCCCTATCCCGAGCCATTGGCCGCGAACTAAAACAAGGCGATGAAATCGTGGTCACCACTCTCGACCACGACGCCAACGTAGCCCCCTGGCGCGCCTTGGAAGAAAATGGTGTAGTCGTCCGCCAAGTCGATATCCGCGAAGCCGACTGCACGCTCGACCTCGACGACCTCAAGAGAAAGATCACCGCGAAAACCAAGCTGGTCGCCGTAGGCTACGCTTCAAACGCTGTAGGCACCATCAACCCGGTAGCGGAAATCACCAAGCTGGCCCGCGCCGCGGGCGCCCTCATGTTCATCGACGCCGTCCACTACGCCCCCCACGGTGCCATCGATGTCCGCGCCCTCGATTGCGATTTCCTGGCTTGCTCCCCCTACAAATTCTTCGGCCCCCACATGGGTACCCTCTACGGAAAACGCGAACATCTCCTGCGTTTCAAACCCTACAAAGTGCGCCCAGCCCCGGACACCCTCCCCGACCGCTGGGAAACCGGCACCCAAGTCCAGGAACTGATCGCCGGAATCGGCGCCGCCGTCGATTACCTCGCCGAATTAGGGCGCCGCTGCGACCCGACCGCAACCGATCGCCGCAGCGCTTTGCTGGCGGCGTATCGATCCACTCGCCGACATGAAATGGCGCTCTTGTCCCAACTCATCCCCGGCCTGCTAGCCATCCCCGGCTTGAAATTTTTCGGCATCACCGATCCAAAGCAATGCGAACACCGCTGCTCCACAGTCTCGGTCCGCCTGTCTGGTCACACAGCGGTCGAAGCAGCAAAGTTCCTGGGCGAGCGCGGCATCTTCACCTGGGACGGCAACTACTACGCCCTGAACCTGGCCGAACGCCTCGGTGTCCAAAACTCCGGCGGGTTCCTCCGCATCGGCCTGGTACACTACAACACCCCCGAAGATGTCAGCCGCCTGCTGGCCGCCCTCCGTGAATTCGCGAGCTAACCGTTCAACCACTTATACCGGTAGTACTATTGGTTTTAACTTATGCAGGTCTTAGCCTCGTCGTAACTACTCTGATCTTGGGAGGAATTCCCCGTGGCGAGCCTTCGTTGGAAGTGTGTGTTTTGCGTCGTTTTCTCGGCCGTTTTTGTCCCCGCAGCGCCCTCCGGAGAAAAGCCTTGGACCGAAGTGCGAAGCCCGAATTTCCGGGTCCTCACCAATGGCAGTGCGGGGGATGGCCGTCGCGTTGCGCGTGAGTTCGAGCAGATGCGCGCTGTGTTTGCTCTAGCTTTCTCCAAGCTGCGGCTCGAGACCGGCGCCCCCTTGGTGATCTTCGCACCCCGCGACGAATCCTCGATGAAAGCTATGGCTCCTAATTTTTGGAAGGCGCCGGGTCCAAAGCCTGCTGGCCTGTTTCAGCATGGCTGGGAACGCCAATACGCCGTCGTCCGCCTCGACCAGGACATTCCCGGCAGATACAACGTCGTTTACCACGAATACGTCCACACGCTGCTGCACGCGAACTTTCGATGGCTTCCTACCTGGCTCGATGAAGGTCTTGCCGAATTTTACGGAAGCACCCGGTTTGATGAGAGCAAAATCTATATCGGCGCCCCCAGCGCCCGCGTCCAGCGGCTCCGGGGCGCCACCTTAATCAAGGTGGACGAGCTGATCAGCGAAAACCCCTGGGCTAAATTCCGAAACGATGAGCAGCAGATCGATCTGTACTATTCCGAAGCCTGGGCATTGGTGCACTACCTGACCTTCGGGCCCGGAATGGAGCAAGGAGCAAAACTCAACAAGTTCTACGGTGCCTTGCTGCTCGGCGAGGATCAGAAAAAGGCCTTTCAGGAAGCCTTTGGCAACTTCAAGGATGTTCAGGAGGGGTTGGTCAGGTATACCGGGCAATTCCTGTTTAGCAGCTATGCCGCCCAGAGTCCTCCGCAATTGAAAGAAAAAGATTTTCCTTCCCGCCTGACGACTCTGGCGGAAACCGATGCGGAATTAGGTGCCTACCGTCTGTTTTCTCACGATCGCGACGATGCACGCGCTTCGGTCGAACATGCCCTCCGTGAAGATCCCAATTCGGCGCTCGCCCACGAGACGCTCGGGTTTCTCGACTTCGCCGATGGCAAAGATCAAGACGCCGACAGCGAATTCGAAAAGGCCTATGCCGCCAATCCGCAGCAATACCTATCCCTCTACTACAAAACGATGCTTTCCCCGTTGCGTACTTCCGCTACTCCGGCCGACCAATTGGCCCTTCGTACCGCAATGTCCGATGTCTTGAAGGCCAATCCGCGCTACGCACCTGGTTTCATCGAACTTGCTTTGATCGCCGCGCGTCACGGCGAGCTGCAAAATGCCCTCACCCTGGCCCGCAAAGCTGAGGCCTTGGAGCCCTCGCGCGCCGGATATCACCTGCTGGTCGGAAGACTCTTCCTCGCTTTGGGAAACAACCAAGAAGCCGCGAAGCAGGCGATCTTCGTTGCTGACCGCTGGCGTGGTCCCGATCGCGACGAAGCCATGGAACTGTGGAACGACATTCCCGCGGAGAAACGTGCTTCGGACGCTCCCCAGCCGCTCGATACCGCCCCCGCTACGCTGACCTCGCAGGGCACCCTACTGTCGATCTCCTGCGGCGGAAAAGAAGGCGGAACCTCCGTTGTCATCGAGAATCCCCTTGGCACGCAGACCTTTCGCAGCTCCGGCGCGCACCGGATCGGATTTCCCGACACCCTCTGGTTCGGCACGGACCACTTCACTCTCTGCCACCATCTGGAAGGTCTGCGCGCCATTGTGGAGTACAAGCCCAGCAACGATAAGGACTTGACCGGAGAATGGCTCGGGCTCGAACTCCGCGAAGATCTCCCCGCCATATCGGCCAAGCCAGCCGACCCAGTTGCGCAGCATCCGACCACTGCCGCGCCCGCTGGCCCGACGAACTGACGCCGCGGGACGCGAAAATCCAAAAACTGGAACAGTACCGGCCGGAGATACCGTGTCGCTGTTACACCCCAGGCCGACGGCACCAAGAGGCGAATACGACCAGACGGTCGACCATCGGTTCCTGCTGTACCTTCCCGTCGTCGCCTCTTGCCCGCGTGGCAAGAATTTCCTCCTGCATGTATCCTGACGGCCTATGGCAAAACGACCGAAACCTATCGTACTCACCGTCCTCGACGGCTGGGGCCACCGAGCGGAAACAAAAGGCAACGCCATCGCCCTGGCCCGAAAACCTACCTACGACTCGTTAGTGAAAAACTTCTGCAATACGCTGATCCAGACCTCGGGTCCCTACGTCGGCCTCCCCGAAGGCCAAATGGGCAACAGTGAAGTAGGCCACCTCAACATCGGCGCCGGTCGCATTGTCCACATGGATATGACCCGCATCGACGTTCTGATCGCGAACAAGCAATTGCAAAACGTCCCGCTGTTCCGGCAAGCCATGGAGCGCGGCCGCCAGCGCCAGCTCCACTTCCTCGGCCTGCTCAGCGACGGCGGCGTGCACTCCCACATCCAGCACCTCGTCGCCCTGCTCGAAATGGCCAAGCAGCAAAAGGTCGAAAAAGTTTTCGTCCACTGTTTCATGGACGGTCGCGACACTCCTCCCAACAGCGGCCGCGACTTCGTTCGGCAACTCCAGCAAAAAATGCGCGAGTTGCAGGTAGCGGAAATCGCCACGCTAGTAGGCCGCTACTACGCCATGGACCGCGACAACCGCTGGGAGCGCATGGAGCTGGCCTATCGCGCCATCGTCCACGGTGAAGCCGAAACTCGAACCAGCGACCCCCTCGCCGCCCTGCAAAAAAGCTACGAACAGGACGTTACCGACGAATTCATCAAACCCATCGTGGTAACCAAGGGCGAAGGCCCAAGCGCCGTCCCCATTGGCTTGATCCACGACGATGACGCGGTCATCTTCTTCAACTATCGCGCCGACCGCGCCCGCCAGATGACCTATGCGCTGGCAGCCCCGGACTTCGACAAATTCGCCGACCCCAAGCGTCCGAAAAATCTCTTTTACGTAGGCATGACCCAATACGATAAGAAGTGGCCGTGGCTGCAATACGTGATCGGCCCGGAAAAGTTGGAGCACATTCTCGCCCAGGTTTTCGCCGACATCGATTACAAAAATCTGCGCTGCGCGGAAACCGAAAAGTACGCCCACGTCACCTACTTCTTCAACGGCGGCGTCGAAAAACCCTTCCCAGGCGAAGAACGCATCCTGGTTCCCTCCCCCAAAGTAGCCACCTACGACCTGAAACCCGAAATGTCCGCCGAAGGCATCACCGATACGGTCGTAAAAGCCATCGAGCAAAACCAATTCGACGCCATCATCATGAATTACGCCAACGCCGACATGGTCGGGCACTCCGGCAAATTGGAAGCCGCCATCAAAGCCGTCGAAGCCGTAGACGCCGGCCTCGCCCGCATCTATCAAGCCCTGAAGCCGCGCGGCGGCGCCTGGATCATCACCGCGGATCACGGCAACGCGGAAACCATGATCGATCCGATTACGGGTGGCCCGCACACCTACCACACCACGAATCCGGTGCCGTTTATTTTGGTCAGCGACGACGCCCCGCAAAGCCTGCAATCCGGCGGCGCCTTGCGCGACATCGCGCCCACCATGCTCGCCGCGCTGGGCCAGCCCCAACCATCCGAGATGAGCGGCCGCGATTTGCGAACGCTTTTGAAATGACCGCACGGAGCAGAACCCGGCGAGAGCGATGTTTCGGTTCCGAGGCGGGCGCTTAGGAGGTGACCCATGTTTGAGAATTTGGGGGGCCGCCAGCGGCTTCAGCCGCAAAGGCTGGGCTTCGGCAACGTTCCAGTGCCCGGAACCAAAGCGGGCGCTATCGTTTTCGTGGGCTTGGTCATCATTGCCTGGTTCGCCATCCCCGTGGCCCGCCCGTTCATCCTCGGCACCATCGGACTCGGCTGCGTAGTAGGCCTCGTCCTACGCTGGTTTCACAGCCGCGAATGATTTGGACGATCATGCGGACCTGTTTTCGGTCGGCAAAAATTGTTGTGCATAGACTGTAGGCTGACTGTTCGGCATGAACTTTCGAGCAAGAAGCGTTGCGCAACCGGAACGTGATGATCGAGCCGAAGCCTCGACACCGAGCGAAGATTTGCAAGGTTGAGAAGTTAACCCCCAGAACGTCGGAGCCAACTTGGCCGTCATCCGCACAACTCCCGCCGAAACCAAGCTTCTTGTCTGCGTCTGGCACCCGTTCCCGCAATGGCGAGCGCACCCGGTCCTGCCGGAAACCATCCGTCACCGCTGGCCCGAAATGAAGGTGGTGCACCTGCCCGACTACGAACGCCTTCGGCAAGAACTCCCGGACACCGACATCTTTATCGGCTCCTCGCTGCGGCCCGACCAATTTCAGTACGCGCGAAAACTAAAGTGGATTCATTCCACCGCGGCGGGCGTCTCGCAACTGATGTACCCGGAACTGCGCAACTCCGGCGTGATATTGACCAATCCGAGCGGGATCTTTTCGCCGCCGATGGCCGAACACGCCATGGGCTTGATGGTTGCGCTCGCCCGCAACTTTCCCGACAGTGTCCGCTACCAGGAGCGCGCCGAGTGGGCGCAAAACGAAGTTTCCAGCCAACCCGGCCCGCTCACCGAACTCAACGGCCTGCTCCTGCTGATCGTCGGATACGGCTCGATCGGACGTGCACTTGCCCGCCGCGCCCGTGGTTTCGACATGCGCGTCTGGGGAGTAAACCGCTCCGGCAAAGGCGACACCGCCGACGCCGAGAGAATCTTTCCGATCTCGCAGCTCGAAGACGCGCTCCCGCAAGCCGACTACGTAGTTCTCGCCGCTCCGGACACGCACGAAACGCAACATCTTATTGGCGCGGGTCAGTTCGCAAAAATGAAACGCGGCGCGCGGCTCATCAACGTGGGCCGCGGCTCGCTGCTCGACGAAGCCGCGCTGATCCGCGCGCTCGAAACGGGCGTGCTCGGCGGCGCCGCGCTGGACGTAACCGGCACCGAGCCGCTTCCATCCGACAGCCCGCTCTGGAAAGCGCCGCATCTTTTTATAACGCCGCATACCAGTGGCGTAAGCGACCGCCTCTGGCAAAGAGAAACCGATCTGTTGATGGATTTACTGGAGAGATGGTTCGCGGGCGGCGACCTGTTCAATGTAGTGGACTTCGCCCGCGGCTATTAACGGTTGCGGTTGGATGCGGTTCAACTTGTATCGAGGAACGGCCGGTCCCAGCTAATCCCCGACTCCGCCTTTTACTGCCGTGTATCCTTCGCGCGCATACACCACGACCTTCTGCTTCTTCCCCTTCTGGTCGTTCACAACCAGCGGGCTGCCATCCGGTTGCACCAACTCAACCTTCACCTTGTGAAACTTCCCGTCATTCGCCCCGGTTGTCGGCGTATACGAGATGCTGTACTGATTCCGCAAAAATGCCACGATGTCATGGAAGATTCCGGGTATCTCGCCATCAAACTGCGGAAACCAGGCATAGCCGCCGGTCAACGAAGCGAACGTCTTCATCTGGTTCTCGCCCTGCAGATAGTTCATGTGCGAGCCCTGCGACCCGTGGGCTTCGAGAAAATTGATGTACGGCTTGTCCAAGCCCACGCAAAAAATTGTCACGTCGCTCTGCCGCAACTCCTTCATGGTCTGATCCAGAGTGTGTTTTGAAAATGTATCGACGCCGGTGGCCAGCAACAGGATCGACTTCTTCCCTTTCACGTCCTTCATCCGGTCCGAAGTATCCAGCACGGCATCGAACACGTTCGACTCGCTGAATCCCGGAAAATACAAGTGATACAGCGCGTTGCGAACCTCATCCTTGTTTTGCGTAAAATCCACTTCGGTCCTCGTCTTCATATCGAAGGTAACCAGCGCCACCCAATCCTTCTGCTTGAGGTTGGGGAAAAATGCGTCGGCCCAATACTTGGCCTGGTAGGCAAACCAGTCGTAATACCCGCGGCTGCTGAACTCCATCAGCATGGTCATGGTGATGGGGGCGTCGGTAGCCCCGAAATTGGTGATGGTCTGCGGCGCTCCTTCATCGATCACGCGAAAATTCTCTTTCTTCAGTCCGGTCAGGATGTCGCCATGCTGGGTAGCCGCAATTACGTCCAGCGTCACCACCGGTACTTCCACGCTGATCGACGCCCCAGCCTCCGGCGGTTTCTGCTGCGGGGGTGCAGGCGTCGGCGCAACCGGCGGCGCGCCCTGAGGTTGCGGCCCGGACCCTCCCTGCGGGCCGGAAGGCGCTTGCGCGCTCGCCAGCCTGGTGCCCAGCGGCAGCAAAACCGCCGCGGCGAAGATTCCCAAGAAAACTGTGGTCAGAATTGCCCTCATGGCTCAACCCTCGTCGAAATCATAAACGCCCAAATCTTTGGGAGCAACGTGCCAAATCTGGATCGAATCTAACCGTTGAGTTTACGCCACCACCGGCCATTACCGCAGCCGGGTCCCCACACCCAGCATGTTAGTATGAGGCAAGTTTGCCGCAAAACGTTGCTGACCTTACCCCTCGGCGGCCGCGGCAAGTCGCTCCCCCGCTTCGCGGCGGCGGGCAAAAACCTAAAGAACGAGGATTGCTTCGTGAACGGTCTCCGCAGAATGCCCAGGCTGCTGCTGCTCGTGATGGCGTGGTCGCCTTTGCTCACGCTACCCCTCGCCGCACAAGTCGCGCCGCCGCTCACGAACACCCTCCCGGCCAGCCAGTCTTCTCTCGGCGATCTGACTTCGCTAACCGGAGATGCCAAGGTCTGGCTCCAGGACTTGATCAAGATCAACACCACCAATCCGCCCGGCAACGAGCAAGCCGCCGCAAAATACATTTTGGCGGTTCTGCAAAAAGAAGGCATCAGCGCCGAAGAACTTCCGGTCGTCCCGGGGCGCACCTCGGTGGTGGCCCGGCTCCGCAGTTCCGCGGTAGCTGACCCCTCGCGGGCGCTGCTTCTGGTCGCGCACATGGACGTCGTGGGTGTTGATCGCGCCAAATGGACCGTCGATCCCTTCGCGGCGACAATCAAAGACGGCTATCTCTATGGGCGTGGAGCGATCGACAACAAAGCCATGCTGGTCACCAACCTGGTTACCTTCATCGCGCTCAAACGCGCCAACGCCCGGCTGAATCGCGACGTCATTTTTCTGGCCACGGACGACGAGGAACAGAGCGGCGACGCCAGCATCAAGATTCTGATCGCCAAGTACTGGGACAAGATCGCCGCAGGTTTCGCGTTGAATGAGGGCGGCAACGTGGTCCTGCAAAACGGCAAAGTGCAGTACATCGCGGTGCAAGCCAGCGAAAAAGTCGCCGTCAATGTCACGGTCGAAGCACACGGCACCTCCGGCCACGCGTCCATGCCCACCAAGGACAATCCCGTCGTGCATCTTTGTGCGGCCATCGCGAAGATTGGCGGGTACGTCGCCCCGGTGCATTTCACAACCATTGTGCGCCGCTATTTTGAAGGACTGGCACCCCTTGAAAACGACGAAATCGCGAAGTGGATGCGGTCGCTCGACACCGCCGATCGCGGCGAACATGCGCAACGCGTGATTTCCGACACCAACCCGCAGTGGAATTCCATGCTGCGCGACACCATTTCCGCGACCATGCTCAGCGCCGGTGTTCGGGCCAACGTAATCCCGGCGGAAGCTCGCGCCACACTCAACGTTCGCCTTCTTCCCGGCGATACCATCGACGCGCTGCTAGGCGAACTGAACAAACTCGTCAACGACCCGCTGGTTCGTCTCGACGTGCAACCCGACGCCGGCCTGGCCGCACCGCCCTCATCACTCGAGAACGATTTCTACGCCGACATCACCAAAGTCGCCGCCGAGGAATTCGCCGGCGCGCCGGTGCTCCCGTATCAATCGCCGTGGGCCACCGATTCCGCGCAGTTGCGCTTGCACAACGTGCAAGCCTACGGCCTGTGGCCATTCCCTCTGACCGAAGAGGACTTGAAGCGCATGCACGGCGAAGATGAACGCATTCCGCTCGCGTCGTTCGCAAAAGGCATCGAGGTCGAGTCCCGCATCGTCGCGGAATTCGCCGTAATCAAGTAAGTGCAAGCGGCACAGACTTCGGTCTGTGAGACTTTGCGTGGCAAGAATACGAGCTCCAAGCCCGTGCCACTCGGGGGTGCTGCCCCGACAAAAGTCAAAAAAACAAGCTGTCCGGTGGCAGGAGACTTCGGTCTGTGCGATTTTTGAATGGCCAAGTGCACAGGCTCCAAACCTGTGCCACGGGAAAGAAAGGAAACAAGAACAAACACGGCCGTTTGTTCCACCCAGTTAAATGGCATTTCGCCACTCAAAAATTGTCTGCACCATCGGCCCGGCTAGTTCTTCCCCGCGCGTCATCGAACGCTTGATACAAGCGGGCATGGATGTGGCCCGCCTCAATTTCTCTCATGGCACTCACGCCGATCACGCGCGCAGCATCGCCGTGCTCCGTGCCGCGGCCATGAAGCACGAGAAACCCATCGCCATAATCGCCGACCTGCAAGGCCCGAAAATTCGCACCGGCCCGCTGGCAGGCGGCGCTTCGGTGACGCTGGCTGCGGGCCAACGCTTCGTTATTACCACCGCTCGCGTTCCGGGCGACGCCAATCGCGTGAGCACCACCTTTCGCCCCCTGCCGCGCGAAGTGCATCGCGGCAACCGCATCCTGCTGTCCGACGGATTGATCGAGCTCCGCGTCAATCAAGTGCGCGGCCAGGAGGTTATTTGCGAAGTCGTCAACGGCGGCATACTTGGCCAACACAAAGGCATCAATCTTCCGGGCATTCAGCTGCGCGTCCCCGCCCTCACGCCAAAAGATCGGGAAGAT
>Ga0209420_1000742_pt1 | contig 16363 bp, 12 predicted proteins | sample BlaSpr_A8_OM1_O1_FD_187972 | JGI IMG/M metagenome (GOLD analysis project Ga0209420, IMG submission 187972) | Forest soil microbial communities from Thunder Bay, Ontario, Canada - Black Spruce, Ontario site 2_A8_OM1_O1 (SPAdes) (version 2) | ecosystem: Environmental > Terrestrial > Soil > Boreal... | reverse complement strand
GAGCCGGTCGCAAGAATAATCCGGTCAAAGTTGAGAACCACTTCGGTCGAATCCGCCTTGCTGATCCGCAACGTGGTCGAATCCTGAAACGCGGCGCGCCCCTGAATGTATTCCACATGGCGCTGCTTGGAGAGCACTCCCAAGCCTCCGGTAAGCTTCTTGACCACGCCTTCTTTCCAACTGCGCAGCCGCGCCACATCAAGCTTCGGCGCAGGAAACTCGATTCCCCAGTTCTTCGCCTGCTCCGCTTCCTCAATCAGTTTGGCGACATGCAGCAGCGCCTTCGAAGGAATGCAGCCGCGATAAAGACACACGCCGCCCGGATTCACCTCAGGATCGATCAGCGTGACCTGCAAGCCAAGATCAGCGGCGAGAAATGCGGCAGCGTAGCCGCCCGGTCCGCCGCCGACTACGGCGACGTGCAACTTACCTGCTTCCGGAGTTCCCTGCGTTTGGTTGACAAGCTCGCTCATGAAATTTTAGTGCGTCATCCCGAAGCCCGGCGCGTTCACCAGCGGGTCGAGGGATCTCCCGCGCATCAAAACCGGAGGTCCAAACTGCAAGCCGCCGACTTCACTGTCGGATTCTTCGCGCGCCTGCCACTATCCTTGAACCGAAAGCAGGAACGGCTGCTCGAACGCCTCCGCGACCCAGCGCAGAAAGCGCGCAGCGTCCGCGCCGTCAATCAGGCGGTGATCGTAGGAAAGCGAGAGCGGCAGGATCAGCCGCGGCTCGAACTTTCCTCCAATCCATTCCGGCTCCATGCGCGACCGCGAAAGCCCAAGTATCGCAACCTCAGGATGATTCACGATCGGCGTAAAGGCCGTCCCTCCAATGCCGCCCAGATTGGTGATGGTGAAAGTGCCGCCTTCCATGTCGGCGAGTGTTATCTTCTTTTCCCGCGCTTTCTGCGACAGTTGCGACAACTCGACCGCCAGTTCGACGATATTTTTCTTGTCCACGTCGCGGATCACCGGAACCAGCAATCCGCGATCCGTATCCGCCGCGACCCCGATATGGATGTATTGCTTGTAAACAATTTCTTCCTTTTCCATATCGATGCTGGCGTTGAATTGCGGAAACACCTTCAGCGCCGCTGCACAGACCTTCAAAGCGATCGCGGTCACGGTCATCTTGCCGCCGGCCTGTTCCGCCTTCGGAGCAAAACGCGCGCGCAACTGCTCCAGTTCCGTGATGTCGGCGCGGTCGTGCTGGGTGACATGCGGAATCGTGTTCCAGGATTCCGCCAGATGCTCCGCCGTCTTGCGGCGAACTCCGCGCATCGAAACGCGTTCGATCTTTCCCCACTTGGCGAAGTCCGGCAACTTGGGTTCGGCGAAATGTCCGGCGCGCGGGGTGGCCTGCGCCGCTGTAGCTGCCGCGGCCACCAGAGCCTTCGCGTGCGCTTTGACGTCGTCTTCACTGATGCGTCCGCCGGGCCCGGTGCCCTTGACCTCATAAATGTCGACACCGGTTTCGCGCGCCAGACGCCGCGTGTGCGGAGCCGCCGGAACCGGTGCGCGGTGCTCCGTTCCCGCAACCTTGCCCAATTGCACCGGCATGGAGAACGCCGGAGGCAGCGGCCGCGGTTGATCCGGAGGCAACGCCTGTTCCTCGGTTTTACCCTCCGCCCGAATTGCAGCCTGAAAAGCCAGGCGCGCGCCATGCTGGCCCGAAACATGTTCGACGGGACCGCTCGGCGCGCGCACCGTCTCGGCCTGCGGTGTCGCCGCACCCTGCAGAGTGAAAATCACCTGCCCAACTTTGATCTTCTCGCCTTCTTTGACTTTCACGTCCTTCACAACGCCGCTAACCGACGAAGGAACTTCAACGACGGCCTTATCGGTTTCCAGTTCCATCACAGGCTGCCCTTCAGAAACCTTCGCACCCGGGGCAATCATCAGCCGCACCAGATCACCCTCTGAAATGTTTTCTCCCAGCTCCTGCAGCCGGAATTCCCTGGCTGCCGGGGTGTCCGTCGATCGAGCTCGGCGCGGCGCCGCCTGGGGTTCCGGTTGCATTGCGGCAGCGGGCGCTGGTTTTCCTGCCGCCGGGGATTCGCCGACCGGTGTTTCTGCCGCCTTAGGTTCGCCAGCCGGAGGTTGCGCGGAAGCCGCCGGCGCGCTTTTCGGCGCAGCCACAGCCGCGCCGGTGTGATTTTCCACCGTAAAGATCACCTGGCCAACCTTGATCTTCTCGCCTTCCTTAACCAGAATCTCCTGCACTTTTCCGCTTACCGAAGAAGGCACTTCCACCACCGCCTTGTCGGTTTCGAGTTCCATCACCGCCTGGCCCTCGCTGACCGTTGCGCCGGGCGCGATCATCAGGCGCACCAGGTCGCCCTGTTCAATGTTTTCACCGAGTGCGGGGAGTTTAAATTCGATCACTGAGTCGTTTTCCTTGTTTACTCAAAGCTGTTGATAGAGGATTCGCGTTTAGCTAATAGCCGGGTTCGCTTTTTCCGCATTGATCCCGAGGTCATGGACTGCCTGCTTCACCAGATCGAGTCCGATTTTCTTTTCCCGTGCCAGCGCTCCCAGAGTCGCCAGCACAACGTGCTTGGCGTCCACTTCGAAGAAGTCGCGCAACGCCACCCGGTTCTCACTGCGGCCAAAGCCGTCGGTTCCAAGCGAGACCAGTTGTCCCGGAACCCACTTCGCCAGCGATTCCGGCAGCACCTTCATAAAATCAGACGCAGCAATGAACGGACCGGGCGCGCCCTGCAGAGTCTCGGTGAGATACGGCACTCTCGGCGCCTCGCCAGGGTGCAGCATGTTCCAGCGCTCGCAGTCGTTGGCGTTCCGATAGAGTTCCTTGTAGCTGGTCACGCTCCACACGTCCGCCGCCACGCCGTATTTTTCTTTCAGAATCGTCTGCGCCTTCAACACCTCGTACATAATCGTCCCGCTGCCCAGCAGTTGCACCCGCAGCTTCGCCTCCGGCGCGTCCGATCTATTGAATCGATAGAGGCCGCGCAGTATGCCTTCGCGGACGTGCTCACCCTTCGGCATCTCCGGCATGGGAAGCGGTTCGTTAGTCACGGTCAGGTAGTAGAAAATCGATTCCTGATCCACATACATGCGCTTGATGCCATCCTGAATGATGATCGCAATCTCGTAAGCGAATGCCGGATCGTAGGCCAGCAAGTTAGGGACGGGCAAAGCCAGCACATGGCTGTGCCCATCCTGATGCTGCAAGCCTTCGCCGGCCAGTGTGGTTCGCCCCGCCGTTCCGCCCACAAGAAATCCGCGGCACCGCATGTCCGCCGCCGCCCAGATCAAATCGCCGATACGCTGGAAGCCGAACATCGAGTAATAAATAAAGAAAGGAATGGTATTGATGCCATGATTGGCATAGGCCGTGCCCGCGGCGATGAACGAGCACACCGACCCCGCTTCAGTAATTCCTTCCTCGAGAATCTGTCCGTTCTTCGCTTCCTTGTAATAAAGGAGCGTGTCCATATCGACCGGCTCGTAAAGTTGTCCAACGCTCGAGTAGATGCCGACCTGCCGGAACAAAGCTTCCATTCCGAAGGTGCGGGCTTCGTCGGGAATGATGGGCACAATCAGCTTGCCCAGTTCCGGATCGCGCAGCAACTTCGCCAGCAGCCGCACGAAAACCATGGTGGTGGAGGCGTCGCGTCCCTCGGTGCCTTTGTAGAACTCTTCAAAGTACGATTCGGGCACGGGTTTCAGCGGCGTGGCCCGCACCTTGCGTTGCGGCATGTATCCGCCGAGTTGCTGCCGCCGCGCCTGCATGTACTTGATCTCGGCGCTGTCGTCGGAGGGCCGGTAGAACGGGGCGTTGTGCAGTTCGTCGTCAGGAATCGGAATTCCGAAACGCGAACGGAAAAGTTGCAGCTCATCTTCATTCAGCTTTTTCTGTTGATGCGTGATGTTCTTGCCTTCGCCTGCTTCGCCCAGGCCGTAACCCTTGATGGTCTTGGCCAGGATGATCGTCGGAGATCCAGTGTGATCGACCGCAGCCCGGTACGCAGCATGCACTTTGATGGGATCGTGCCCGCCGAGGCGCATGCGAGCCAGTTGCTCGTCGGAAAGATGCTCGACCATTTTCAGCAGGCGCGGGTCAGTCCCGAAAAGATTCTGGCGGAAGTAGGCTCCGCTCTCCACGAAATATTTCTGGTACTGCCCGTCGCTGACTTCTCCCAGACGCCTTACCAGCAGGCCGTCACGGTCGCCGCGAATCAGGCTGTCCCAGTCTGATCCCCAGATCACTTTGATGACGTTCCATCCCGCGCCGCGGAAGATGGCTTCGAGTTCCTGAATGATCTTTCCATTGCCGCGCACCGGCCCATCGAGCCGCTGCAAGTTGCAGTTGACTACGAAAATCAGATTGTCCAGGTTCTCGCGCGAAGCCAGCGTGATCGATCCCAGAGACTCCGGCTCGTCCATTTCACCATCGCCCAGGAACGCCCACACCTTGCCGCCGGTCGACTGCTTCAGCCCGCGATTTTCCAGATAGCGAATGAAGCGCGCGTGATAGATCGCCTGGATGGGCCCGAGTCCCATCGAGACCGTAGGAAATTCCCAGAAGTTCGGCATCAACCACGGGTGAGGATACGAACTCAGCCCACCGCCCGGCTTCAGCTCGCGGCGAAAGTTCTCCAGCTTTTCTTTCGGCAGGCGACCCTCAAGAAAGGCTCGAGCGTAAATTCCGGGCGCGGCGTGGCCCTGAAAATAAACGAAATCGCGATCGCCGCTTTCTGTTTGCGCTTGAAAGAAATGGTTGAAGGCAACTTCGTATAACGTCGCGGCGGAGGCGAAGGTTGAGATGTGGCCGCCAATGCCTTCCTGAATCTTGTTGGCTCGCACCACCATGGCCAGAGCGTTCCAACGCACCAGACTCTTGATCCGGCGTTCCATCTCCTGGCTGCCGGGGAACGGCGCCTGCTGCGGAGCCGCAATCGTGTTCTGGTAAGGAGTGGTCGCAGAAAAAGGAAGATTTACTCCCGCGGCGCGCCGCGCATGGAGCGCCAATTGCTGCAGCAGCCGTCCCGCGCGCACCGGGCCGCCCTGGGACAGGACATAGTCCAGCGAGTCGACCCACTCCCGCGTTTCCAATACCTCTTGACCGTTTGCTTCAGTCTGAGCCACGTCTGATCTCTCCGTCGGATAAGGCCGAACCTTACATGATATTCAATTATGCGGAATTTTGCTGGGTGTCTCTTGACGAGGGGCGAGGGCGAAACGTTTTACAATGCTAAAGTCCGCGTGAATGCACGTCGGGAGGTCCTGAATGTTTCGAGTCACGTTGCTGGTGGTTGTGGTCGTGGTGATCATATTTCTGGTTCCGCGCTTGCTGACGGGCTCGCGCGCCGGTGCCCCTGGCTTGGGAAGCGCTGCTCCCGACTTCACATTACCTTCGCAGGACAGTGCTTCTGTCAGCTTGAAGGATTACCGCGGGAGTTGGGTTGTGCTTTATTTTTATCCCAAGGATCAGACTCCGGGGTGCACGAGGGAAGCGCACAACTTTCAGGTTGATCAGTCGAAATATGCCGAGCGGCACGCGGTGGTTCTGGGCGTGAGTGTGGACAGCGTGGACTCGCATAAGAAGTTCTGCGCGAGAGAAGGACTGAACTTCAAGCTGCTGGCCGACAGCGACGGCAAGGTGAGCGGCGCGTATGGTTCGCTTACAAATCTTGGCGTCGTGAAGTTTGCGGCGCGTCATACCTACCTCATCGATCCGAGCGGGAACATTGCCAAGGCTTATACCAGCGTCGATCCGGAGCGGCACAGCGGAGAGGTGCTGGCTGCGCTGGATCAGATGAAGAAGCCATAGCCGCGCAATTTTCCGGCCGGAACAGTGCACGGAATGTTCCGACTGGAACATTAGAGCGATTTTTGGAACACTGTGGAAAACTCGGAAATCTCGGAAAACCACCTTAAAGCTATAGTTGGTTGGCGGCAAGTGGCTGCGATGGATGGCTTTAGGGGAGTGCCGAAATGTCGGCACGAAAAGCCTCGGGCGAAGGGAAAGCGACGAAGGCCGGATCTCGAGGCTGGCAGTCGGGGGCGGTGGTTTGAGGATGCCGCATATGTCTTGCATGCCTTCCAGAAGGAATCGCCCAAGGGAATAAAAACAGCCCAGTCAGACGTAGGACTGGTTTCTCGAAGACTCAAGGCTGCAAGTGAAGATTACGAGGCGCGATATGGCAAACGGAAGAAATAGCGAGACCGTCGTTCAAAGTTCGGGTAACGTGTTTGCGGACCTTGGTCGACACGATGCCGGCGAGAAGCAAACACGAGTGCGCCTGGCGGTTGCGGTTGCCATCAATCAAATCATTCAGGCGCAGCACCTGTCGCAGGCTGTGGCGGCACGCCAGCTTAACATCAACCAGTCGAAGATTTCCGCTTTGGCGAATTATCGACTGGAAGGGTTTTCTGTGGAGCGGCTTATGCATTTTCTCAATGCGCTTGACCGTGATGTCGAGATCGTTATCAGAAGGAAGCCACGCTCGAAGAGTGCCGCGAGAATTGTGGTGACGGGGGCGCAATTGACGGTTTGACGTTCTTGGCAGGTCCCCCTCGCTGCAGAGTACAGCAGGTTCCTCACGGGACTTTCAGCCCCGTTTGGAATGACAAGATTTTTCCAGCTACCGCCAGCGTAAACTACTCGGCATGGGCACCGCAGTAAGGCAACCCGAAGTGCAAGGTCCTTCCCGGGAGCGGCGGGACTACCGCTTTCCGCCCGGGTTTCAGCGCAATCTGATCTGGTTTGCGCTGCGCAAGTTCCGCCCGGTTAATCCTATCGTTCTGTTCCAGCATCTTGCAGAGACCTACGGCGACATCGCGCATTACAAGATTGGCCACCACAACATTGTTTTCTTGAACCATCCCGACTACATCCGCGAAGTGCTGGTGGTGCAGAACGACAACTTCGTGAAGGAACGCACGGTGCAGCGTTCGAAGATGTTGCTCGGCGAAGGCATGATCACCGCCGAAGGCTCGGAGCACCGTGCGCAGCGCCAGACGGCGCAACCCGCCTTCCACCGGCAACGCATTGTTGAATACGGAACGGTCATGGTGGAAGAGGCTTGCCGCACGCGCGATTCGTGGCGCGCGGGCGAGCAGCGCGATATTGCCGCCGACATGATGCATCTGACGCTCAACGTGGTGGGGCGCACCCTCTTCGCAACCGATTTGCGCCAGGAGGTTTTCGAGCTTGCAGCCGCGATCAACCGCATCATGAGCCTCTACAATTTTCTGATCATGCTGCCGGCTGCGGAATGGCTGGTGCATTTGCGGCCGCCTGGTCTGGCTGCCTTCGTGCGGGCGCGGAAGCGGATCGACGCCGTGGTCTACCGCATGATCGATGCGCACCGCAAGACTGGACTCGATCGTGGCAGCCTGCTGGATCTCATGCTGGCGGCTTCGCCGAAGAACGATGAAGAGTCCCGGGAGTCGTTGCGGGATCAAGTCATCACGATCTTTCTGGCAGGCTATGAGACCGTCGCCAACGCTTTGTCGTGGACGTGGTATTTGCTCTCGCAGAATCCGGACTGCGAACTGAAGTTTCACCAGGAAGTAGAAAGAGTGCTCCAAGGCCGGCTGCCGGCGGTCGAGGACGTTACCCGGCTTTGCTACACGGAGAACGTGATGGCGGAATCGCTGCGGCTGTATCCGCCGGCCTGGGCGATGGGACGGTATGCCCGCAACGATTTTGCTCTGGGAGATTTCTTTCTGCCCGCGCGAACCACCGTGCTGATCAGCCAGTTCATTACGCACCGCGATCCCCGGTATTTTTCCGATCCCCTTGTTTTCGATCCCAGTCGATTTTCTGCGGAAGGCAAGGCCCGGCGCACGAAATTTACCTACTTTCCCTTTGGCGCAGGAGTGCGCCAGTGCATCGGAGAATCGTTTGCATGCATGGAAGGTGTGCTTATTCTGGCCACGCTGGCGCAGAGATGGAAGCTACGGTTGGTTCCCGGGCACCGGGTTGAGCCGCAGCCGCTGATCACCCTGAGACCGAAATATGGAATGCGGATGCGGGTTGAGGCACGTTGAGTTGGGTTCTTGAACGTTAGTTCTTGAACGACAGAACATCGAAACCGGGTCACTGCAAATCTCCCATTTCCGCGCACGGCGGCGGGGGACAGATCACGCCTTCCGAATTCTCCTCGCGCGCGTAGACAGGCGCATTCCGGGCCAACCAAAGCCCGACCTCGGTCGTGGCGTTGCGGACAGTTTCGGGCACCATTGCGGGGGCATCATTGGGATATGTGTCTTCGTAATTATCTACTGCCCATTCTGAGGGAACGGCATGCTCCTGCAGCAGACGGCGCACAAATTCCCGCGTGTCACGACTGAAAGTGTTGCCGGTGAACTGGCTGAAAGTCTCGGGTTGGCCGTCAGAATTCGTGGGCCAGGGATAAGGAGAAAGCAACACTGTGGTTCGCAGGCCGCGGGAGTTTCCCCATTGAATTGCCTGCACGATAAACTTTTCGTAGCCCGGTCCGCTCCCACCGGTGAGAAAGAAGTTTGGCGGAACGTCGAAGGCGATGGCTTTGCCATACAGCGCCTCGTACCGCTCGAGCGCGTAGAACGGATTGGTGGCGAAGACGTTGTCTCCTAGCTTTGGTTCGTCGGGATCGTTCGGGCCCACCACCGGCGCTACGGATTCGATGCCTGCGGTTCGGGCTGCGTCTGCGTATTCCTTCCACAGCTCTTTGTCCTCCTTCAATTGCCCCGGTGCGGCTGCGTCAGACAGTGTATTCACGTTGGCTTCGGAGGGACTAAGACCATGCTGAATAAATTGCTCCTGGTAATAGTCGTAGCTGGGAGGAAGCGTGAAATAATTCCAGCCCACCTGGCCTAGTTCGGCTTCGCCCGGTCCGGTGCCGCTAAACACTTGCTCTATCGCTTTGAGGATGCTGGGTGGATTCTCCGCGGCGTCGACGGCGTTGGCATGCTCGTAGAGGCCTACGTGACCGCTTTTGAGAAGCTCTTTGAACTGATTGCCATCGCGAAGAGCGTTGAAGCCGGCCGTGCCGCCGACGAAAATGTATCGGCCTAGGTTTGAGCAGACGTTGGAATGGTCTTGATCGGATTGGTCTGGATCGCCGAGAGGGTTTTCTTGAGGTACTGCGTGGGCTGCGGGTATTGCGGCCGTGATGGCTGCGAGAAGAGTTAGAAAACGGCAGGTATGTTGCCAGGCTGGGTGGCGCATCGAAATCACCATCGGGAAAGTTACTTAGGTTCCAGAATAGCGGTCTTTACGCGAGCATTCAACTCCGAAATGCCGCTCTGGGCTGGGGTTTCGGACGCGGCGGTGGGGACACACGCGGGAGGTCAAAATCCCCGCCCTGTCCCCGCAAAGAACGCAGGGACAAGGACGCGGTACCAGCTGCTTCTCAGTTCTTGCCCGCCGCGCTCTTACCGTCCGCGAGATACAGATCGGCGACGTGGTCGGCGATTGCTCCCGGCTTGGCTTCCGCTAGATTCGCTAGCACGACCACCGTCAGCTGATCGCTTATATAACGAGCGATTACGGTCTTGAACCCTTGCCAGGAGCCGGTGTGGCTGACTACGTGGTGTCCGTGGCGTTCTGCGATCTCCCATCCGAAACCGTAGCCGGCCTTGTTGAGTTGACCGTTCTTCAACTTCGCGGGAGTCCACATCTGGTCGAGGCTCGAGCGTTTCAGCAGCTTTTCGGTGTTGAGCGCGGCGTCCCACTTCGCCAGGTCCAGGATGGAGAAGTAGAGGCTGCCGTCGGCTGTGGTGTTGACCTTGGGCGCGACCCATTCCTGGTTCTTTAGCTCGCCTTTGACCAGACGATAGCCGGCGGCGCGATTGGGAATAATATCGGCCTCGCTGATGATGCGCGTCGTCTGCATGTCAAGCGAGTGGAAGATTCGCTGTTGCAGAAAGTCTCCGTAGAATTCTCCGGTCACGCGGTGGATGAGAATTCCCAGCGTCAGGTATCCCAGATTGCTGTATTCCCACTTGGTGCCTGGAGGATAGGCGAGCGGGATTCCCTCAACCAGCTTTAGCAGTTCGAGTTCCGTCCAGTCTTTGCGAAAGTTGAACGTAGCGGGATAGTCTCCGAAGCCGGCGGTGTGGCTTAACAGCTCGCGCACTGTTGCTTCTTTCCAGGTGGGTGGAGCGCTGGGGAAATATTTAGTGAGGGGATCGTTGAGGCCTACCTTGCCCTCTTCGACCAGCATCATCATTGCGGTCGCGGTGAACTGTTTGCCGACGGATCCTGACTGGAAGACGGTCTCCGGCTTGACCGGGACTTGCAGTTCAACGTTCGCGAGGCCGAATCCCTCGGCCTGCACGATTTTGCCGCCGCGCGCCACCAGAAGCGCCACGCCCGGAATATGCTGACGTTGCATTTCGGTGTGCACATAATTCGAGACGTCAACGGAAACAGCAGGAGCTGCTTGCGCCCGGGAAATCGACGGAAGGACGAACGACAAAGCGAACAGGGAAATCAAGGCCGCGTGCAAACTCGTCTGGTGATGGAGGCGAGCGAGGGAGCGTTTGGTCGTGGGTGGATGTTGGGAGCAATGGCGGGCCGGGTCAGAATCGAACGGAAAGCGCTCTAACAGAATCTGTGAGGTATACATTGTCTGATGTCTTAGAAACCCAAGATGTCAACCAAGTACGGAACACAAAGTCAGTACAGAAAATCCAGCGTCATGGTGCGCGCAATTATAGTTCAGGGGCGCAAGTTGCAGATGATTGCATGCCTATTGAAAAATCGACTTGACCGCCGGATAGACTCGCCGGTAGCGCGCATAGTTGGCCGACATGACAGACGTGCTTGTTGGATTCGGGAGAACGCGATCTCGTACCGTGACCACCGCGTCGCAAGCAGTGTCAACCGAGGGCCAGATCTGCGCGCCTACTCCGGCGAGAATGGCGGCACCATAAGCCGCGCCTTCTTCGGCTTCTACGCGCTCCACTTCCTGTCCGTAGACGTCCGCCTGGATCTGCCGCCAGAGCTGGGAACGCGCGCCCCCGCCGCCGAGACGGATGCTATTCACCGGTAACTTCATTTCGCGAAAGATGGTGAAAGTGTCTTGCAAGCTAAAAGCCACACCTTCGAGGATCGCTCGCACCACATGAGCTCGCGTATGCGATGCGGTCAAACCTACCAGCGCCGCCCGGGCGTTCGAATCGAGGTAAGGAGTGCGCTCGCCCATCAAATATGGAGCCCAGAGTAGTCCGTCGGATCCAGCAGGGGTGCTTGCAGCCTCGGCGCAGAGTTGCTCGTAGGAATCGGCGTCATGTTTCGTCTGACTGCAGAAGAAACGATCGCGAAACCATCGCAACGAAAGGCCTGCGGACTGGGTCACGCCCATCACGTGCCAAAGTCCTGGAATGGCATGACAGAACGTGTGCAAGCGTCCTTGCGGGTCGAGAGCTGGACGATCTGTTGCGGCAAATACAACTCCTGAAGTTCCAATAGTGGCGCTGACCGCGCCCGGACGAACGATGCCCATACCCGTCGCTCCAGCGGCTTGATCGCCCGCGCCAGCCACGACGGGTGTTCCCTCCGCCAAGCCGGTCGCGGCAGCGCCTGAGCTGGAGATCTTTCCGCACACTTCCGGCGACTCGTGCAGGGCCGGCAGCATGGATGAGTCAATGCCCACCGCTTGCAGAACCTCGCTCGACCATCGCCGGTGCGCGACGTCCAGCATCAGCGTGCCGGAAGCGTCGGCCATGTCAGTCGCCCGCTCTCCTGTCATGCGGAAGCGAATGTAGTCCTTGGGCAGCATTACGGAACGAATGCGCTTCCAGTTTTCAGGTTCGTTTTCCCGGACCCACAAGAGTTTGGTAAGGGTAAAGTTCGCGAGCGCCGGATTACACGTGAGCTGAATGAGCCGCTCCGAACCGATTCGTTCGTTAAGTTCCTGGCACTGTTTCTCCGTCCGAAGGTCACACCAGATCAATGCGGGACGAACCACTTCCCCGGCGCCGTCAAGCATGACGGCGCCATGCATCTGGCCGGAGAACCCGGCGCATGAGATCTGATCATTGCGCAGGTTGGCTTTGGTCAAAGCGTTGCAGATCGCAATGCGGGCGGCGCGCCACCAGTCCTCGGGATGCTGTTCTGCCCAGCCGCTCTCCGGAGAAGCGAACGGTGTGTGCTCCTCCGTGGCGGAGGCGACGATGCCCCCGCCTTCGTTTGCGATTACGGCACGAGTACCGCCCGTGCCGACGTCGATTCCGAAAACATACTTGGGCATACTCACAGAATTAGCACAGAATAGGGGCGCCCAAGGAGCCTTAAGGTAGTACAGGGGCTTTTAGATGGAGGCGCGGGTCGGAATCGAACCGACGCATAAAGGTTTTGCAGACCTCTCCCTTACCACTTGGGTACCGCGCCCCTGCTCAATACGTTAGCGTTCCGTGCGGAAAAAGTCTATCCGCGGGGGAGAACTTACTGGAAAGAAAAATGGAGCGGGAGACGAGGGTCGAACTCGCGACTTCAACCTTGGCAAGGTTGCGCTCTACCACTGAGCTACTCCCGCCCTGCGAAGGTGATTATAAATGAGGGCTTAAGCGGCGGCAACGGCGGCGCGGGACTTAGTCGGTGCGCGTCTTTCGTGCGGTGACACTTGGCGCACTGACGATTAATGCACTGACCATTGCGGATCTTCCTCGGGCATGACGACGTGGCCGTCGCGCATGTGGATGATGCGGTCTCCGTACTTGGCGGCTTCGGGGTTATGCGTGATCATCAGCACCGTTTGACCGAGTTCCTGATTGGACTGGCGCAACATCTTCAGCACGATGCTGGAATTCTCGCTGTCCAGATTGCCTGTGGGTTCGTCCGCCAGAACAACCGCTGGTTCGTTGATGAGGGCGCGAGCCAGGGCCACACGCTGTTGTTCTCCACCGGAAAGTTCTGAGGGGCGGTGGTTCAAGCGCTTGCTCAGTCCCAATAAATCGCAAATGCGGAGAAAGAATGCGGGATCGCGGTCTCCGTTGCCGGAGATTTCTTGCGCGATGGCGATGTTCGAACGCGCGTCGAGCGTGGGCAGCAGGTTGAACTTCTGAAATACGAATCCGATTTTGCGCTTGCGCATGCGGGTGCGCTCGGCATCGGAGAGCGTGGCGAAATCGTCGCCGTCAAGGATCACCTTGCCGGAATCAGCGCGGGTGAGCCCGCCGAGCAGGTAGAACAGGGTGGACTTGCCGCTGCCGGAAGGGCCGACCACGGTGACAAATTCTCCTTTTTGCACGCTGAAGGAGATGCCTCGGAGCGCGGGCACATCGATCTTGCCCACGCGATAAGTCTTGTGTAAGTCAATGGCTTCGATGAATGCGCCCATGCCTGAGTCGATCTTACACGATGGAAAGGGCGCTCGAGCGGCGAGCACCGGTGGGTGCCGGCGCAGTCTGATGAGGATGCGAGCCAAACGCGCGATTATTGCGTCGCAAAAAACGCGACCCATCGGCGCGCTTCGCTTGCTCAGGGCAGGCTGCTTCGCGCGGCTCACCCAGATCCTTCACTAGCGCAAAGAACGCTGGTTCAGGATGACAATCAGGCGGCGCCCTGGCGGTGCGCGAAATGCGACAGGCGCTCTTGCATGCGCTTGGGGCCACGCTTGCGCACTAGCAGCAGACGGATTCGTTCCAGCAGATCGGCGGGCGCATACATTCCTCTGGCGAGGAAAACGTCAGCTTGCGATTCGTGATCGTAAACGCGAACCTTGCTTGATATGAGGATGGCCGGGGTGTGAGGTGAGAGGTTCTTGATGGCGGCGATCAGCTGCGGGCCGTCGAGTCCGGGCATGGCCATGTCGGTGACCACCAGATCGACGCCGCCCTGCTTGAAGCGTTCCAGGGCTTCTTCGCCGCGGGAGCAGCTGGCCACGCGGTAGCCGCGGGTCTCAAGCATGATTTTTCTGTAGGACAGGGACTGTTCGTTGTCGTCAACACAAAGAATCGTGCGCTTGGGTTTCATTCACCGTCCATATCCGCCGGATGCCGGCTGTGACCGGAAGTCAGACGGAAGTTTTCTCTTGTTCGCGAAGAATTTGAGGAGCCAAGCGATGCTAACGGCAAGGGACGCACACTGTAAAGTGGCGTCGAAGCAAATGGCAAATTTTGGCCATTGACTTTTTGTGGTGCTGCGAGGGGCGTGATTCTGCGCCGCTTGTAGGCCGTCGACTAAAGGAAAACTTCGCCCCGCAAAATTTCAACTGAGTTCCCGCCGACGCGGACGTTAACTACCCGGTTATCGCTGCGTGAGGCCCGCACAAAAATCTGGCTGGGGCGCTTCATCTCCACGCCTTGTTCAATTAGCACTCGCTCGTCGGGCTTGGTCACGCCGTGCGCCACCATCCACGCTGCGGTGCAACCTGCGGCAGAGCCTGTGGCCGGGTCCTCGCCGTTGTAGAACAGCATGCGGGCGTGGAGGCGGGCCTTGCGATCCACAGTCTCGCGAGTGACGAAATAAAAAAACCTGCCCTCGGTCTGTGCCAGATACTCGGTGCCGCGGTTCAAGTCAACTTGAAGATTCCGCATTACTGCCAGCGATTTCAGCGGGGTTACGGTGTAGGGAAGTCCCGTCGAAACCGTTTCAATGGGCAACGAATCGTCGAAGTCCTCGACGCGCAATCCCGTGGCCCGCGCGATTGCTTCGCGTTCATGCTGTATTCCGAAGGTGGGATTGATCTGCGTCATTTCGCCGAACGCCGGCTGGCCGGCGCTGTCTTCGAAATTCACTGGTACTTTGCCGACATTCAATTCAAGCACGACCTGCGCCGCGGTGCTCTTTCTTTCGTCGCCTCGGTCTTCGTGACCCCGGCCGCGCAAGGCGAATGCTGTACCCAGCGTGGGATGACCGGCGAAGGGCAGCTCCTCCCGCACCGTAAAGATGCGCACGCGAATGCCCCGCTCCCGCTCGGTGGTTGCATCGCGAGGCAGAATGAACGTGGTCTCCGAGAGATTCATTTCCTTGGCGATGGCTTGCATCTCGGCGTCTGTTAATCCACGGCCGTCGAGAAATACAGCCAGCGAATTGCCCTCGAGCGGACGCGAAGAAAAAACGTCCCATTGCACCATCGCCAGACGTCGTGGAGGCGAGTTCATGAATTGCTTTCCGGACGAAAATTTATGGCACAGACCGAAAACTTACAGATGCTGCCCGCTGCTTTGGCGATGCAGGAAAACTCGGCGGATAGCGGCTCTGCTGGCGGCTCCGCGGTTGACAGGGTGAAGGCAGGTCTCTATTCTTGTTGCATGTTTTGTCCCTGCAACGCCGGCGGCATGTGTTGTTGTACGTGTTCACCGCCGTGTGGGTAGGGAGCGAGCGAGATTTCTTCCAACCCACCCGGCGAAACGGGTGGGTTTCGTTTTCATTCGATACTCACTCAAATTGAAAGCCGCGGCTGGCCAACTTCAACAACTTCGAACGGATTGAATTCATGAGGAGACGAATATGAGTACTGTGACTGAAACCGAAGCCTCCAGAATCCCCCGCATCAACGACCCTGCCCCCAATTTCACGGCCGAAACCACGCAGGGAACAATCAACTTTCACGAATGGATCGGCGACGGCTGGGCGATTTTGTTTTCCCACCCCAAAGACTTCACGCCGGTGTGCACCACCGAGCTCGGCTATATGGCTGGCCTGCAGCCGGAGTTCGCCAAGCGCAACACCAAGATTATCGGGCTAAGCGTCGACCCGGTGAGCAGCCACGGGAAGTGGGCCGCCGATATCGAGGAGACTCAGGGGCACAAAGTGAACTACCCGATGATCGGCGATCCGGAACTCAAGATTGCCAAGCTCTATGGCATGTTGCCGGCAGAAACCGGGAACACTTCCGAGGGCCGCACGGCGGCGGACAACGCCACGGTGCGCACCGTATTTGTTGTTGGTCCGGACAAGAAAATCAAGCTGCAGCTCAGCTACCCGATGAGCACTGGCCGCAACTTCGACGAAGTATTGCGCGTCCTCGATTCGATGCAGCTCACGGCCAAGCACAAAGTTGCCACGCCGGTGAACTGGAAGCAGGGCGACGAAGTGATCATTCTGCCCTCGGTGTCGAACGACGAAGCGCAACAAAAGTATCCCGGGGGATGGAAGTCACCCAAACCCTATTTACGCATCGTACCCCAGCCGAAGTAATAAGGCAGACGGGCCGATACGGGTTGAGTAAAATCAGCCAGTGATTGCGCGGATGAACGCGGATCTTCGCTCGGACTTCGCTCGGGTCTTCGCTCGGATCTTCGCATAGTGTTACGCTGCTTGTTGTTTCAGGAATGCGCGCAATTGCGCAGCGGCTCGTCTGGAAGCGCATGCGGTCCGGTGATCGTCCCGGTCTTCAAAACCGGCGGGCGGCGGGTCACCCCGTCGCCGGTGGGTTCGACCCCCACTCGCTTCC
>Ga0209420_1000741_pt1 | contig 16366 bp, 17 predicted proteins | sample BlaSpr_A8_OM1_O1_FD_187972 | JGI IMG/M metagenome (GOLD analysis project Ga0209420, IMG submission 187972) | Forest soil microbial communities from Thunder Bay, Ontario, Canada - Black Spruce, Ontario site 2_A8_OM1_O1 (SPAdes) (version 2) | ecosystem: Environmental > Terrestrial > Soil > Boreal... | reverse complement strand
TGTCTCACCAGCCGCGAAATGGATCACGGGCGCAGCAGTTCGAATGGACGGTGGAGAGATAAAGGGCGTGTGAGCGGGCCCGTTGCGGCGGAGGAGGGGGCCAATGGATGCGAGCAATTTGAAACGAATGACCGCCGACCGGCCCGGCGTTGGCCTAAGCACCTTTTTCCCAGGGAAGGTTGCGAAGAAAGAGGAGGACACCGTGGAACGTCGTGAGTTTTTAAATGTGATTTCATCCGCGTCATTTGCGGCGACGCTGGGCTGCTCGCTCGCAGATTTCGCGCTGGCGCAGGATTCCGCACCAGCAGGCGGCAAAGCGAGCGACACAGGATCGTTCGAAGGTTCGCAAGTTGCGGTGCCGGGCAACACGATTTACGTCCGGCGATACGGAAAAGGGCCGGCGATTCTAATGGTTCACGGCTTCCCGCGAACGAGCTTGATGTGGCGGCATCTTGCTCCGCAGCTTGCGGAAAATCACACAGTGATTTGCGCGGACCTTCGTGCGTACGGCCGCAGCGGAACACCTGCCTCTACAGACGATCACATTCCGTACTCGAAGCGCGCGATGGCGAAAGAACTGGTGGACGTGATGACGAAGCTCGGCTTCCCGACTTTTACGCTCATCGGCCACGATCGCGGAGGACGCGTTTCTTATCGCATGGCGCTCGATCATCCAAAGAGCGTTGAACGCCTCGCTGTTTTCGACGTGATTCCGATATACGAAGCGTGGAGCCGGACCGATGCGCGCTTCGCTCAAACCTACTGGCCGTGGATTCTCTTGAGCCAGAAGCAGTCGCTGCCGGAAAGTTATTTGCTCGGCGCGCCCGATGCCGTTTACCACAACCCTTTCGGGCAAGGCTCGTTCGGGGCGGAAATTCTCGAAGAGTACGTGTCGAATTACCGAGATCCGGCGCGCGTGCACGGAATCTGCGAAGAATATCGAGCCGCTGCGACGATTGACGTGGAGCACGACCGCGCGGACAAAGACGCGTCGCGAAAAATCGAATGTCCCATGCTGCACCTGTGGGCTGAGGGTGGTCCGCTCGATACGTTTTACGCGAAAGAGGGTGGGCCGCTGGGAATCTGGCGCCAGTGGGCTCCGCGCGCTCACGGCCAGGCAATGAAAGGCGGCCACTTCTTTCCGGAAGAAAACCCGAACGACACGGCGGCGCTCATCAAACAGTTCCTCACTGCATAAAACGGCTCTTGCGAATGGACCGTGCGGCGGGGGGTGTTCCGGGGCCGCGAAATCAAGGAGAGATAGAGATGAAGACGTGGATGAAAGTTGCGATTGCGGTGGTCGTGGTGTTGATCGTCGGGTTGTGGTACTGGTTCCGGCCGGACCGGCTTTTCACCAATGTAAGAGTGGATGAAGCGATGCCAGCGGCGCAAGGCGCAGCGGCGGCGGCCCTGCCGCTCGAGTCGGGAACGTTCTACACGATTCTGCATCCGACATCGGGCACGGCGACGATCTACAAGATGGCGGACGGGACGCACATGCTGCGGTTCACGAATTTCGATACGTCGAACGGGCCGGATGTACACGTCTACATGGTCGCGGCGGACGATGCGAGGGATGCGGCGACGGTGAAGCGCGCGGGATTCGTCGATCTGGGCGTGATCAAGGGGAATGTCGGTGATCAGAACTATGTGTTGCCGAGCGACTTGGACCTAACCAAGTATCGCGCGGTGTCCATTTGGTGCAAACGATTCAGCGTGAATTTCGGCGCCGTGGCACTGAAGCCAGCCCAAGTGTCGGCGATTCAATAGGACGCAGACTTAGCCGGGAAGATTGGTAGATTGCTCTGCGGATTGGCATCGCTTTGGCAGAGGAAAGCATGTGAACGCGACTCAGGATTCGGCATCACTTCGAATACGGCTACCTCATTCCCGAAGTTAACAACGCGAGGGTGTGGGCCGGTGTGCACTTCCGGCAAGACATGATTGCGGGAAATATCATCGGCCAGGAGGTTGCCGCTGCGGTCCTGCAAAGAGTGCATCTGGACGGCTCACCGGGTGACCGATCAAAGCGCGTGCTTGGGCAGCCTCTGTTAACATCTGCTTTCTCTGGAGATGGCGGGCCTTGGTATCATTGAGTGTTGCGTCGCGTCGGAGGAGACTGTTTTCCTTTTGATTCGGCGCCATTCTTCCCAAGTTTTTTTGAGTAACCCGAACGCACGACCATTTTTATGGGTCGCAGAATCTGCGCTGTAGTATCCTCCGACCTCACCAACGAAATTGCATAGGCGGCAAAAAAAGGCTCTACGGCGCTCCCGTCCGGACAAAGTACATGAACCGAAATTCTAGAAGAGTCCTAATTGGGATCTTGGCCGGCGGCATCGCCAGCGCTGTGCTTATTTACGCTATCCATCCCCTTTTTGCCGGAGCGCTGCTGGCGATTATTGTGGGTGGGGCCTATTCCGCGAGCGTGTCTAACACTCGCGGCGCCTATGTTGACAACATGATGACCGCCGCGGCACTGGGCGTGCCGCTATGGGCTCTGATCAGCGTCGTTGCGATACCGCTGGTCGCCCACAGCGCTCCGGATTGGAGTGCGGAGCAAATGCGCACGCACTTTCCAGCTCTTGTGGGCTGGGTTCTCTATGGGGCGTTGCTCGGTTTGCTCACGCAGGGATTCAAGGATCTCGCCGACCAGATCTTCGGACCTGAACCGGAGCGCGCGACTCGCATGCCGAAGGAGGTGAAGCGCATCGTGATCATCGGCGGAGGATTTGCGGGTATGAAGACCGCCGAAAGCCTCGAGCATCAGTTCTTGCGCGACCGCTCTGTGAGCATCACCCTCATCAGCGAAACAAATGCCCTTCTGTTTACACCAATGCTGGCGGAAGTTGCTGGCAGCAGCCTGGAGCCGAGTCATATCAGTACGCCACTGCGTTCAAGTCTCCCGCGCACGAACTTCGTTCGTGCGACCGTTGAGAGCGTGGACCTGGAAAAGCAGAGAGTGAAATTGACACCGACTCCAAGCTCCAGCGAAGGCGCGGCGCGCGAAATTCCTTACGATCAACTCGTCCTTGCGCTTGGCGCTGTCTCGAATTACCTGGGCATGGCGGACGTCCAGAAACACGCGCTCGACTTCAAGAGCCTGTTGGACGCGATCCGAGTCCGCAATCGCGTGATTGAAATGTTCGAGCGGGCAGATAGCGAGGCGAATCCCGAGGTGCGGCGTCGGCTGCTGACATTTGTGATCGCCGGAGGAGGCTTCGCTGGCGTCGAACTGGCTGGGGCACTCAACGATTTCGGCCGTGGGATTCTGGCCGATTATCCGAACCTGCGGCCCGAGGATTTCAAAGTCATACTGGTGCACTCAAGAGATCACATTCTTCCGGAGCTTAGCGAATCGCTCGGGCGGTATGCGCAGGGAAAAATGGCCGCTCGCGGCGTGATCTTCCGCCTCAACGCGCGCCTCACGAATTTCCAACCCGGCCTCGTAGTGCTGAGCGACGGAGAAATCCCGGCGGAAACCCTGGTCTGGACAGCCGGCACTGCTCCGAATCCTCTCCTGCGCGTTCTTCCCGTTGAACGGGACAAGCGCGGCGCCGTGATCGTGGAGACCACGCTCGCGATCAAGGATCATCCGGGCGTCTGGGCATTGGGCGATTGCGCGGCGGTGGTGGACGGCGTCACTGGAAAGCCTTGCCCGCCAACCGCGCAATTTGCAATTCGCGAAGCTTCCGTACTAGCGAAGAACATCCGCGCGTCTCTCGAAGGGGCGCCCTTACAGGCATTCCATTTCAATTCTCTTGGCGCCCTCTGCGTCGTCGGCCACCAGACTGCTTGCGCCGAGTTGTCGGTTCCTTTTGCGCGCACGAAGTCCATGCGCTTTTCCGGCTTGCTGGCATGGGCTATGTGGCGGGGAATCTATCTCTCAAAGCTGCCAGGGTCGGAACGTAAGATTCGCGTCCTGATGGACTGGACGGTCGAGCTTTTCTTTCCGCGCGACATCGTTCAGACCATCGATCTGAAATAGAGTCTGCACCATGAACAAAGATTCGAAGGCAATCGCACCTGAAATTGCCGCAGTGGCGAAACGTTCCGCGCTTTGGATGGACGCCCTGCTAGGCTTGCTCGCCGGTTTTGTCGGCGGCTTGCTCTGCAAAGCCGCGCTCGGTTCGTGGACGACACGCCATTTTGTCCTCGCGTCCCTATTCGGGCTGGTCTTCGGCATTTTCTTTTCGAAAAGAGCTACGAGCCCCGGAGCCGGTCTTATCTGGAGTCTTGGTTTTGCATTTCTCCTGTGGCTCGCGGTTCCCGCAGGTCTCGGCCATCTGCTTTCCGGTACTCGCCACGTCGAAAGCATGTTCGGAGACGCGCAGGAACACTTTCCGGAGTTGGTGGCTTACCTTGTCTGCCTTGGAATGCCCGTGGGACTTATTCTAGGCACTTGTGGCGCCTTCCGCGGCAAGACGAACCAGTCGGCGTTCAGTTGGGGGCGAGCCATTATTGTCGGTGGCTTCTCAGGTCTGCTTGGCGGAATGATATTCGGGCGCTGGATGTCTGCCGGAGATTTCTTCCCGTTGCTTGGGGGATTGGGAGTGATTCATTCACACGACACGACGGTCGTGCTGCATTTCGGAATTGCCATCTTAATCGGCGCAACTTACGGGCTGCTCTTCCAGCGAGATGTTCGCGGATACGGCTCATCGATGGGTTGGGGCCTGGGCTACGGAATTTTCTGGTGGTTTTTTGGCCCGCTCACGATGCTGCCGTTGGTCACGAGAGCAGGTCTCGATTGGTCCGCAGGCCAGGGCACCGCACTTTTCGGTTCCCTGGTCGGCCACATTCTCTACGGTCTGATCGTCGGAGTGGCCTACGCCACAGCGGATCGGCTTTGGGTGCGCTTGTTTATTCAGTCGGATCCTCTGAATCGTGAACCTGAAGGGCCCGGTCTGCGTCTTTTTCGATCTCTGCGCTGGGGGGCCTTCGCAGGCCTAGTAGGAGGCCTCGTGGCGAGCCCAATCCTCTTCGCGACCGGTGTTCTCTCATCAGTGGTAGGCCTCGACACACACCTTTCAGGGCTTGAAGGCTTTTTGGTTAACATGTTCGTGAGTTCTCTGATCGGAATGACCTACGGACTGCTGTTTCGACACGAAGCTCCCAATTTGGGGCTTGGAGTTATGTGGGGATGGCTCTTCGGACTGATCTGGTGGTACGTCGGGCCGATGACCCTTCTGCCGCTGCTTCTGACTGGCGAGTGCGATTGGAGAGCCAGCGCCGCTTCGGCGCTGCTGCCCTCTCTGACCGGCCACTTACTTTTTGGCGCGACTACGGCTCTAATCTTTCTCTCGCTCGAACGACGCTATACGCGCTCCCTCTTCTTGGTTCCCCGTGCCGCCGGTCGCGAATTGCGCCGGATCCGCCCCGTGGGAACGCCCGCACCCGCCTTGTGGCTCTTCGCGCTCGGACTCGGAGTCTTACTGCCGATCCTATTGGGCTGATGCCCATGAATCGGTGCGAGTGAAGCACCTCCTCACTAGGTAGGGACTCTCCCAGGAAGACTCCCCTAATCGTATAGATTCTCGTTACGGTACGCGCGGCACAACTCGATCCATGTTGCGATCAAGATCTGCCTTGGAGAAGTGCAACAAGCTGACAAATGCCAACTGATAAACAGTCAGGGTTGATTCGCCATGGGCGTCGAAGGAAACGCGCTGCGAAAGGCAAAGGGTGAATCCTCGGAGCGCGGGTCGCATTTGAGAGTGACCACGATTCGGCAATCACCAGAATGCGGCAGCACGATTCAGATGAGCGTCCGCGTGAGTAGTTTGACGGACCTCTTTGCCCTGGTCGGGCTGGCAACCGTCAAATCCAAACTTTGCCCTGGTTGGCTCAAGGCATCCTCCAAAGCTTCCAACGTCCACTGCGTAGCGGAGACTCCATTTATTTGTTCAATCAAGTCAGACGTTTCCAACCCTATCTCGGCTCCCGGCGAACCGGGAATCACGGTCTTTATCCGAAAGAATCTCGAGTCACGTTCCTGTCGAAGGATGAGGCCGCTGCAATCAAATGGGAATGGCCTCGATACATCGGGGTTCGAAAGCAGCACCATTCGCTGGTGCGGAAAATCCAAGGTCACCTTGAACCGTCTGAGTAGTTCTCCACCGATAAGATGATTCCCGAGCTCGTTTCCGCCACAGCAATGAATAGGTATCTCCTTAAACTCGAATCTGCCAAGGCGAAGCGTGCCACGTCCAGTGTTGCTCCCCACTCCCTGCGTCGCGCCTCCGCCTTCGGGCTTGAGATCTAGTTCATGAGCGATCGTCTCGTCCAGTGCCGCAGTGTTTGCGCCCGTGTCCAGAATGAACCAGAGCGGGCGCGATCCGTTGACTTGCATGGGAACAAAAATCTGGTTCTTGTACAAGTCGAACGGGATGACCGCTTGCTGGGGCTCGCTGTAAAACTTGTGATCAGGAACGGCTTGCGACCATCCAGCCGTAGACGCTATGAGGACCACTACAACTGCGGCGATGTTCTTCACCTTCGTACCTCCGAATTTCACTCCGATGGTCGGAGGCGCTCCGTAACTGTGAGCGGCCTCCCAGTACTCAGTTTTTGCGTAAGGAGCGCTAGATGTATAGAACGTTGCTATCGCCGTGGAACCGGATTAGCGCGCGTTTCTGAACTGAAGAGGGGTCATGCCGGTGATGGCCTTGAAAATGCGTCCAAGATGGCTCTGATCCGCAAAGCCTGCTTGTGCCGCGATCGCTGACAGCGAGTTTTCGCTGTCACAGAGTGCTTCCGCTGCGCAAGAGATACGCAAGCGACGCACATACTCGCCCATGGTCATGCCGTAGCGGCGTCGAAACGTCCGAGCCAAGTGCACCGGATGAGTCCCCACGCGACGGGCAACAGTAGCAAGGCTAAACGGACTGCGAAACTCAGCGTGCAGAATCTCAACTGCCTGTCTTAGCCAGGGAGGAACTTGCGCCTCCAGTGGGTGCGAGCCCTTCCAAGGCAATTGGTACAGAAGCTCGATCGCCGCTGCTTCAAGGATTAAATCGGATCGAGGATGCAGGTCCGAGAAGGCTCGATAGGCGCGCCAACTCAGCGCCGACACCCGACTCGCGGTGAGTGTTACCGGTTCCTCCGTCTTGAGTTCGTACCCCCGGAGTCTCTTGGTCCATTCCGGTGCGATTTCGAGGCTGAAGAGATGACCGCCGCAGTTGCCGAAGATGTCGCTGTGGTCTTCGCCCGCGGGATGATAGAGCGTCGTTCCGCCACGGCATTCGATGGGCTTCGACAAACACCGTTCCACATACGACCCGCCTAGTACAAATGAGAAGTAGGCTTGCTCGTGAGAATGCCGGCCCAAGCGGGTTCCTGCACGGTACCGATACTCGGTCAGGGTAAACCCGGAGATGGCACGCGTTTTGACGCCGATGCCGAGAAAGAATCCTGGGGCAAGCTTCATGCCCCTATGATACGCAAAACTACGCCGCTGAGTTCAACCGGCACCCACCGGGTGAGTGGTCGCTACCCGGAAGTCGGTCAGAAAAGGGGTTCTGGGAAGTGCCTCCCGGATTCAACCCAGGAAACGTCTCGAAAAAGGGGTCAGGTCAACCCGGGAGCTGCAGCCAACAAAACTGTCTCAAAGCAGGGGTTCACTCCATCGATTCGAGAACTGGTCGCGCTTAGGTGAACCGCCAGCTGAGACAATCTGCAGCGTGACAATTAGACAGACGTGGCTGTTCCCTGGGACATTGTGCTTTCCCATCAATTAAGTCCAGCTTCGGAGCGTCCATGATGTGTGTCCCATGGGAAGATTTTCTTCAGCCCCTCCCGTCAAGGGTCACTTAAGACGTTCTCGTGGCGACCGTTGTTGCTCATTGAGCTCAATTTAGTATTTGGGGAGAACTTGCAAAGTGTAACAACCTCGATTTGTCTCCAGTAAGGGTTCACTGCCATATACGGTTTGTAGGATTTGCCGCAGCACGCCGACGGCTCATTCGGTAGCGGAAGAGTGCGCGCAAGATGAAGGGCGTTCCGACCAAGGCGGGCAAGAACCAATAAGTTAAGCGGGGCAACCCGCTCAGACCGGGTAAGCTTTTTCCTTCCTCAACGCAGAAGGCAGTGAGCATAGCCATGGAGGAGCAACCCATAGAAATTATGTGTGTGCCGACCCTGGTCTGCCAGTGTCTCGTTCGGGCCGTGCGTCCCAGGGATGACGCACCGAAGGAAATGACTCCCAGGGCGAAGAGCGCGCGGTCGTCTGTCCAGTGCGCCGCCGCCAAGAAACCTGCGGAGATGACGAGTACGGCGAGGCTCCGATGGTAGATCGTTCCGTACATCGGATGCAGCCCCGCTCGCTTCGCGCTGGCTATCGTGACGACTCCCGTAACTAGACAGACCAATCCGGCAAGAATATGGAGCCCAATATTGGTAAGAAAACGGACGATTTGAAGAGCATTCCAATCCAGTCGAGTTCCAATAGCGTTTGCGCCATCGTCCGCCCTGTACGTTCGTGGTCCCGGCGATCGAAGCGCGGTGCTGTTTACGATTTCACGGGCGAGCGGAGGTTTTCATGCGCTGGCACGTGAGTACCAGCCGTTACGGAGAGAAGCGCCACCAGCGCCCATATCTCCGCACAGCCCTCAAGCGCTCCAAAGACGGCTCGGATCGAATCCCATCGGTAAAAACTTTCAAAGGCTTGCTGCAGCGTTGCTGGATCATTGCCGATTCGATGCAGACTCAACATGATGGGAGCAGCCTGAGTGGTGGTGAGCATAACGCAGATCGCCATTAGGGCAGCACCGTACAGAGGAATGGCCACAGAAGCAGCTCTTTTCGGACTCAGCCGAAAGGCAATCGCGGCTGCCAAAATCAGCACAGTTCCCCCGATGCCCGCGAGAGGGTACATAATCTCGCCATTTCCAAGATCAGCGCTTCGGCTGAATGCGGCCCAGGCCTCGGGCCCGAGATGACGCCAGGCAGGCATCTCCACTAAAGTTCGAGCCAGACTGTCGGCTAGGGTGCCCAACAGTTGTCCCACGACGATCAGTACGACGGCTATGCGCAGTAGCTTCTCCGTTTTCATAATTGGGGCCTTTCTTCTATGCATCGTTATACGATGTATAAGGCTACGCCGCTCGCGAACAAACGTCAACAGCGGCCGTAATTTTCATGCTCTTGGCGGCGGCAATAGGTATGAACTCACCGCTTTTTTCCAAACCCATTCAGAAGTACACTACCTCCGTAGCCGATGTAACTGACTATCCCAGGTGCTTGGAATGCCATTCGATCGGGAATTGCTGAAAGGCAGTATCGCGCTGTTAATACTGAAGCTCCTGTCCGAACGAGACATGTACGGATACGAAATCATCCAGGAGTCGCTGCGCCGCAGCCAGGATGCATTTGAATTCAAGGAGGGCACCCTGTACCCCGCGCTTCACCATCTGCACAAGCGCGGCTATCTCCACTCGGAATGGCGCACGGGAAAGAATGGGAAGCAGCGAAAGTATTACGGTTTGACCGCCGCTGGCCGAAAAGCGGCCCGCCGCAGTGAACAAGAATGGTTTTCTTTCACCAAAGTGGTAAACGCCATACTGTCGAAGGCCAACGCGTGATGCATCTGGATCGCATCGCTTCTCGGATAATTTTGCTAGCTAAGCTTCCCGGCAACAATCGCCGCGCGGAAGTGGCGGAGGAACTACGAACGCACCTGGAGGATCTTGCGGAGGAGATGCGATCCCGAGGCTATGACGAGGAGGCCTTGAACCGGATCGTCAGAATGCGGTTCGGCGAGGCGGAGGAGATTGCCGAAGCATTCGCTTCTGTTTACGCGCCGGAACGATTGGCGAAACTTATTCTTCAGTCGGCCATGCTAGTTACAGCGTCCGCCATGGCCGTGGTTGTGGTGATTGGCGCTGTGCAGTTGATCGCTGCGATTTGTACTGCGACTTCAATTGTCTCGATCCTGAGGGGCATCCATCAGGAAGTTTTCGGTTTCGGCGCGATTACGGCGGGCTATTGCAGCGTGTACGCTGGGGAGCGCATCTTTCCGACGTCTCTAACGAAGGCCCTTTGGCTAAGCGCCGCTTTAGGTGTGTGCCTCGCCGCGGTTTTCGGTTGGTTGGTCCCGCAGCACGCGGCACTGCCATCGGCTGCCTTTGCGTGTGCCGCAGCCGGTCGCCTGTTGCAACGCGTCGAGATACCTTTCGTATGGTTCGCCGGAACGGCGCTGCCGCTGCTGATGGCATGGGCGCTGTTTGGTCCGCTGATTTCCGGGTGGCAGTTCCCATGGTTGGTGTGGGTAGGCTTAACAGTTTCTTGCAAGGCGTTGCGAGAAATCGTTCGGCTGTTCGAAAGACTTTTTGTCGAGGATTTTGCGTAGGCGAAAATACTGGGCAAAGATCCTCCAGGTCCTCATATAACACTCAGTTCCTTCGCAAGGTGCTTTGCTTGCGGCGGCTTGATTTGAACGAACGATCTCGAGTAGGGCAGGGCTCCTGCTCACCAGGCAGGTGCTTCGGGCGTATGACCACCAAAAACTGTCTCAAAATAGGGCTGCACTCCAGATGACAAAAAAGCGAAGGAATGGATTTCGGCGCGCGCGGAAATGCTTTAGAATGAAGGTCACTCCAAACGTGGGCGTGTAGCTCAGCTGGGAGAGCACCTGCTTTGCAAGGAAAATCAGGATACCGAGTAAAGCTCTGAGAATGACTTACTTGCCGAATTATCTTTAAGATAAAGTGCGCTGCTGTAATCACCGTTAATAGCCGTAAATATCGGTTAGCGGTTCGATTTGGCGCTAGATGCCCACCACTCCGCCCCCCGAATCCAGCATACTGAGCCAAAGGACGACCCACGGGATTATGAGTGTCATAGCCGGTAATTCTTAACCATCGGAAAATGAACTAGATAGTTTTTGAATGAATCAGATACGCATTTTTCCGTGTTTGCTCTCGTTGGTTCTTCTTGGGCGTCTTTTGGTGCCTTTCACAAAAGGACAACAAAATTATTCAACGAGATTTGCCTATGTTGTTGAATTTGTCTTTATCATTTTATATAATTATTAAAAAACATGATTGACAGATTTAGATGATCGAGATATACTTCCACTTGGTCAGTCATGGCATTCGAGGTCTCATACAGAGATGCTTCGCTCGAAAAGCTTGAACGCGACGCCAACTATACGGCCGGTTACGACCGGGCGATCGTAAAGGCGTTTCGCAAGCGATTGTGGATTATTCGGAATGCCACCGATGAACGTGATCTACGTCAGATGAAATCGTCACACTTCGAAAAATTGAGCGGAGGTCGCACGGGGCAATGTTCAATGCGATTGAATGATCAATGGAGACTGATATTGGAAATTAAAGGAAAATCTCCAAACAAGAGAATTGAGATTATTGAGATCGCGGACTATCACTAATAGGAGGGCCTTGCGATGCTAGACATACGAGAAGTAGCGGAAGCTTTCCCTCCAGGGGAATTTATCAAGGACGAGCTTGAAGAGCGCGGATGGACACAGGAAGACCTCGCCGAAATCACGGGGATAGCTTCCCCCGTGATCAGCAATATCATAAATACTAAGCGCGCGATATCTCCTGATGTGGCTTTGAATCTCGCGGCGGCATTTGGCACAACAGCGCAGTTTTGGATGAATCTTGAAACATCCTACCAATTGTCTACGGAGAATCACGCCGATGTAGAAATTCAGAAAAAAGCGAAATTGTTTGCACGCGCCCCAATTAAGGAGATGATCAAACGCGGTTGGATTGAAGCATCAAAAGACTCGAAAGTCTTGGAAGATAGAGTTCTGAAGTTTCTGGAAATTGATTCTCTCGATGATGACTGTAAGTTGATGTATGCAGCAAAGAAATCGACGTCAGTTGCGAACCCGTCTCAAGTTGCATGGGTTTATCGTGCTAAGAAAATTGCACGAGGCATTCATGCTGCCAAGTTCTCATCTAAGTCTTTCGCAGATATGTTGATAAAACTCAAAGAGCTTCGTGCGAATCCAGAGGACATTCGTCAAATTCCAACAGCCCTAGCCAATGGTGGCATTAGGCTCGTTTTGATCGAAGGCCTCAGTAAAGGAAAAATTGACGGGGCAACGTTGTGGTTAAACGATTCTTCCCCTGTAATTGTTTTGTCAATGAGATATGACCGGATTGACCATTTTTGGTTTGCGCTTTTACATGAGGCCGGACATGTTCATAACGGTGACGCGCGGGATGGAAAGCCCATCTTGGATGTGGATCTAGTTGGAGATCATGCTGTTTCCTTTGAGGAAAAGTCAGATATCGAAAAGCGTGCAGACTTATTCGCAGAAAAGTTCTTAGTAGAGAAGAATGAAATAGATAATTTTATTTCGAGATATAGACCATTGTACTCGAAACAAAAAATTAAGAATTTTGCTGCGCGAATTGGCGTGCATCCAGCAATCGTGCTTGGTCAACTTCAGCATCGCAAAGAAGTCGATTGGACGCATAGCCGAGAAATGCTGGTAAAAGTCCGAGATATCTTGATTTCTTCGGCGTTAACCGATGGTTGGGGACACAATATTCCGTCTGATATGTGAGGTTATAAATGAGCCTACTAGAACAGAATCAGAAAATCATCGCAAAATACCGCGAAGCTAAAGAGCGGTGGCCGGCTACCGCCGTGGAGATCGCGCGCTGGGCAATTGCAAAACGGCTTTGGGATATACATCCATCTAAGGTTATCCGCCAATGTGCGGAACAAATTGCCGAAGCGATGCGTGAGGAATACGTTGACGATCCCCAGGGCCGACGCGTTCGTGTCAAGCACGCAGCTCCCTACGAAATGCAAGGGAAACTAACCTTCAAATGGGACGACATGCGGACGGCTAAGCACACCCATATGGAGACATCCTTTGCACATCAGAGACAACAGATCATCGGCAATTGCTACCACCTGAAACTCGCCATTGATAGTTACAACGAAAACTGGAACAAGTCTGGAAAACCAATTCAGGGTTACTTCGACTTCCGGGATGATCTCGTTGAATTGGAATTGGGATCAGCTGCCAATAGTCGAAATGCCGCATAGGCCAATTGGGCTTGAACTATTTTCGAGTGGCTGGCGCTGGGTTTAGGCTCATTCCGAATTTCTCTTGCTTTTTCATCTCCGATACCAACCTTGCTTTGCTTGAGTTTTCAAACTTCTGGCATTTGACACTGCAAAACCGGGCATCCTTTTTAGAACGCTCTCGAATACCAAATTTTCCACAATCTTCGCGAGAGCATTTTACAAATCTTTTTAGTTGCCCATTAGCCATGCCGCGGACTAATAGCCAGTTAACCAGATCAACCGGTTCATTTATCATGACCGGAGGGTGATGCGCTGGCACGCCGACGATCATTGGCCAATGAACGAAGTTTCCTTCTTTATGCCTGTAATGAACGACTAGACTTATGATTGGAATGCGAGCCCAACTCCAGTCATTTTGAGCCCTTTGCTTTCTGTTCCTCATTGGGAGTGCATAATATTTGTCCTTTGATCGGAAGGTATGAGAAACCTTCCCTTTCTCATAGGACAGACGAAAACGATCTGCGAACTTATCCAGTCGGGTCGCCTCATCGAGCGAGACTATTGCTCGTAGAAAGCGACTGTTTTTAAAAACATCAACCTCACCTCCTGCCGAATTCAAAAGATCAAGCAAGAACGAGAGCTCCTGCCTCGAAAGCTTGTCCAAAATAATCCTCAATAACTCTCTCCGTCATAAATTACTAAATGCTAGTACATGACGTTAGTTAATCACCGTTTACTTGACTTGTCAAGTTACGCTGATACCTTAGTGACATGAGAAATAATTTAACTCGCTGGTCAACGCAGAGCGGCGGCTGCATCATGATGGGCGCAATGTTGGAAGCACATCCTCCGAATGCCCACGTTGGGGCGGTCCTCCGCAGAGAAAGAATATTTGCCAGGCTCTCCATTACACAAATCGCGGCGTTCTATCGCAAAGGAGTTTCAAGACAACGTATTTTCCAGATCGAGGCTCAAGAGCATGTTGGCCCCGACGCGGTGAAGGATTTCCGGGCGGCGATTAGGCTAGCATCAGACTATCGTTCCCAGGCAGGAAACGCTGTTGCGAGGGTATTAGCTAAAATCCAAAAGCCGAAAAAGCAATATTTTAAGAATCTTAAAATCTCGGCCGGCACGGGAAGGCGCTAATTTGTGCAGTGCCAATTCTCGTGCCCAAGAAAGTCGGTGCGTCCATGAGCTCGAACGAGGACCTCAAATGGTCGCTTGACACGCAGACGCTTGACGAGGTCGCACCACAGCGTCTTGCGTGGCTTTGGCCGGAAAAGATTCCTGCAGGCAAAATCACTCTTTTCTCGGGCAATCCGGATTGCGGAAAGACGACGCTTCTTTCTGATTTGATCGCTAGATTTACGAGCGGGAGACCTTGGCCCGATCAGACTGCGAATCATTCAAATGAATACACGCACGGTCCGCGGCGCAGTGTCCTGCTCTTAAATGCAGAAGATGATCTTGCCGATACATTGGTGCCTAGATTACACGCCGCAAAGGCAGTACTGCGTCTGATTCACATCGCCTCAGGTGCACGGCTTCAGAACTGCCAACCGCCTAGTTTCATCGGGCTTGATAATTTAGAGCCAATCGAACAAAAGCTCCGCGACCATCCAGAAATTGCTCTGATGGTGGTTGACCCTATTCAGTCTTACCTGGGCGAAGGTGATTTGAACAAAGAGCAATCTGTCCGAGCCATCTTGACCCCTTTAGCAGAACTTGCGGCGAAACACGAGGTAACAATAATTTTAAATTCTCATCTTTCAAAACGTGGAGATGTGAACGCCCTTCACCGTGTAGGCGGAGCCGTTGCTCTCTCCGCAGTTTCTCGCGCTGCCTGGCTAATTTGCCGCGATCATGAAGATAAAACTTTGCATCGCATGCTTCTCGCAAAGGGCAATTTGTCGAGGAAACGCACGGGCATGAAATTTAGGATTAACAGCGTGGAAACATCCGTGGGCAGTCAACCTGTCATTGGCTGGGAAGGCCCGGACGAAACGGATGTGGAAGATGCAGTGAGACAGCCCGAAAGAGAATCGAAACTAGATCAGGCAATTGCATTCCTGGAACAGTATCTGACGGAGCCGCGCCTTGCTCGCGATGTAGAGGCGAATGCTTTGAAACATGGCATTGGCGAACGAACGTTAGCTAGCGCCAAACAGAAACTTTCTATTAAGTCATCCAAGCGCGCTGGAAAATGGTTCTGGGAGAAAGCGAAGGATGCAAATGAATGATTCGTGTTGCGTGCTTGCGTTCTTGCACGCTCGCACCCTTAGCTACCATTCAACTGTTATGTATAAGATAAGAATATATTTGAAGGATGCAAAAGAGAGTGAAAGAAGGCTGCAATATCCAAGAGTGCAAGGACGGCAAATAGCCCAAGCATGTATTCGAACGACCGGTTTGAAGGTCGTGAGGCAACGGGTTAGTTTTTCCTAAACAGAAGTAGTCGGGTTTGATTTTCCGCGCTTCTTGCGCTTACGTTCGCGCACTAAAATCCTTCATATTTTTTTGATTTTCACTTCGGCGGCCGCTTTTCGGGGCCGCTTTTTCTATTTCTGGACACAAAATCGAATGCAGATGCACCAAGAGATCGAAGCGGCGCTTAATACAAAGCAGGCCGCACGGTATCTCGGAGTTTCTCCAGGAACGCTAGCGGTGTGGCGAGCGCGGCGCGCGGGACCGCCAGTGACGTACTCCGGAACGAAGCCTGTATATTACCTATCGCGACTCGTTGACTGGCAAAGAGAGTGTGCGGCGAAAGCTCTTTTGCCTGACAGGCAGAATCCTCCTAATGAAAACACAAACACTTATGACGAAAAGTGAGGCTTTGGTGGGCAAACAGCGCCCAGATAAAACAAAAAAACGCCGCACGACCGTTAAGCAGCGCGCGTCAGGCGCGAAGAACCTCGCAGCCTACCGAGCCTCGATTAAGGGCGGCACGAACCAAAAACATGGCGTCATCATGGCGCTGAAGTCTGGCGGAAAAGAACTGCCGGCCGATGCTGGTGAAATTCGTGAGGCCGTTAGCGCACTCATTGACGCCGCGGTAATCGATTTGGGCGGCCCAGATCAAGTCACAGCGTCGCAGCGGGCGATTCTAGAGAGCCAACGGCTCTGTTTGACTATCTTGGCTCTCGGTGCTCGCTATTTGAGCGCTGAGGGCATTGTGGACCGAAAGTCGCGGAAGCCGCAAGGATTGCTCGCAGTGCTCGGCGTCTACATGAACGGCGTGAGGCTCAACTCACTCGCGCTGGGCTTAGAGCGGAAAGCCAAGTTTGGAGGAACGCTTGAATCACGGCTTCAACAAATCGCCGAGCGTGAGCAGGCGGAAGCGGAATCATCA
>Ga0209420_1000740_pt1 | contig 16366 bp, 20 predicted proteins | sample BlaSpr_A8_OM1_O1_FD_187972 | JGI IMG/M metagenome (GOLD analysis project Ga0209420, IMG submission 187972) | Forest soil microbial communities from Thunder Bay, Ontario, Canada - Black Spruce, Ontario site 2_A8_OM1_O1 (SPAdes) (version 2) | ecosystem: Environmental > Terrestrial > Soil > Boreal... | reverse complement strand
CGGCGAGCCGGGGAGTTCCTGTCCGACGGCATATCGATGAAGGAGAGCGCCTTCGGGACTGTATTCCAATAGTCCGGAGGGGCCGGCAATAAAGAGGTGATCCTCAAAGCGCGCGGCTTGAAGAAAGACGGCGGGCGAGCTGATCAGTTCGAAGCCCGCATTGACCGGTTGCGACAACTGCCGCGCGACAAAGCGGAACTCGCGTTCCGCGCGAACGTCCTCGGATGCGGAGTGGATAGCCTGTGAGCTGCGCCAGACCACCAGTGCAGCAAAAGCGAGGGTTACGATTGCACCGGCCGCGACTACCACACGTACGGAGACACTGGACGACCGCTTCATAACTCCTCTGGCCAGGACAGTGAACTATAAATGGTGGACCCGGCGCTGCAAATTGAGAAGCAAGGTGCGGACCAAACCACCCAACTGTGCAAACAAAGAGTTTGAAACGAAACACACGAAGTATAGCGTGTGCCGAGGTACACACTGTCTCACCCGGGAAACGGAGAAGGAAAGATGCTTGTGCCCGGGGGCGAGCAGCCCGCCGTTCCAGCTCGCAACCTCATAAACCGATTTGTTCCGCTTATCGTTGAAGGTCTTAAACCTTTGAATGACTTTTGAGTCAGCCTCTAGGGTGAGTTCAAGAGATTCTATGGTCTTAACGTGGTGACCAGCTTGGGTAATGGTGCGAAGACCGGAGGCGCGTAGCGCTGTCGTCGCGACGCAGAGTGCGGGGTTGAAAGCAGCGATAAATCGAGGTCGGTCGAAACAGCTTCGACGCTTTGAATCTGCGAGGCTACGATCCACAATCCCCAGAAGATCCTTGATCTCACCTGGGCTGGTCGGCTTTGCGAACACGGCGACCATACACCCGATTTCGCAAACGCTCATGCACTGCACTTGCTAAGCACATGAAACCGCAGCGACAAAAAAGATCCGTTGACGCAGGAAAGAATGTCACAAGATAGCGTGGCAAGGAAAGGGAATGGCCGTTGTCGGTCAAGTCTTGAAACAGACGGCGGAGCACGAACGCGGCTTGCTATAACCGAGTCTGCCCCAACCGTACTCGCTATTGGACCGCGAAATGAAAAGTGGACTACAGTATTCCCATGACGGATGCAACCACGGCGATCAAGGTGTTGATTGTGGATGATCATCCGGTTGTCCGGCTTGGATTGCATGCGCCCGCTCCAGCATTTCCGTCGCCTTGGCCGCATCCTGATAATGCGCCTGAGTCATCAGCGTGCTGGCCTGGGTATCCATCGCTGGACACGCTGCTGCTGCTGGCCAACGCGCTGCAGTTGGAAGGACGCTATCCGGACGCGAATCGGCTGCTTCAAGACAAGCGGGAAACTTATGCGGATCGGCCTGAGTTCTTCATCACGCTGGCAGAGAGCGAATCGGATGCGGCCATTTACCCGCAGGCGCGCAAAGACCTGGAGCGGGCCACCGCGTGCGCGGAAGCAAGCTGGTGGGCTGCGAAGTACACCAGCACGGCCTCTTCGATCTCCTGCTGCGGGGTTGAAGAGGTCACCTGGAAATGCTTGAGCGCCTGCGCGGCTTTGTCCGTCTGTCCAGCATTTAGATACTCCCAGGCAAGCGAAGCCGCGATGCTCGTGTTCATCGGCCACGCAGCACCGGAAGACCTGAAGTCTGGCTGCTTTCGTTGATCCGCAAGCATAAACCGGCTTGTGTTCAGGGGAGTACACGGAACCCGGAAATTGTCTGGTGCCTGTTGTGCAATCGGGTGATTAAGACAGGAGCCGAATCGTCGGTTTATCCGAGAGATGAGTGACAAGCGCCTGAAGGCTTCAAACGATAAATGAGAACGGCTTAGGGTAATGTTGCCCCATCGGAGTTACAGCCAGATGACAAGAAGCGCGTTCACTGAATCGAACCTCAGGCGAGCTACGGTAAAGATGTAGCCGGGCGGGTCAAAGTGTGTTCTCGTGCTGGAGAGTCCGATGAAGATGGTGGCGCGAGTCCTGATTCATTCTTCCGTTTTTTGCCTTTGTTTTTGCCCGGCGCAGTCTCAGCAGAGACCACCGGCAACGCCTCTGATCACTCACGACCCCTACTTCAGCGTCTGGTCAGCATCCGACAAACTTACCGATTCCGACACGACCCATTGGACGGGAACTCCTCAACCCATCACGGGCGTTGTACGCATTGACGGCAAAGCATTTCGATTTATGGGGCGTCACGCGGACGCGATTCCCGCAATGGAGCAAACGGGCAGTTCGATTACGGCGACGCACACACGATACCAGTTTCGGCAAAGCGGCGTAACCCTGGAACTCACGTTCTTTACTCCCGCCATGATGAGCGATCTGGACGTGCTCTCGCGCCCCGTGACGTACCTGACCTGGCGCGCGGAGGCGACCGATGGAGCGCTGCATCGGGTTTCAGTTCTAGTCGATGTCGATCCTCTGATTGCAGTGAATGACCGGAGCCAGGAGGTTGTGTCGTTCCGGAGCCAGACGGCGATGCTCAACGTACTTTCGGTGGGATCACGCGATCAAAACATCCTGAATCGCTCCGGCGATAACCTCCGCATCGACTGGGGTTACTTTCATCTCGCCATCCCGAAGAATGAGGACTCGACGGCAGTAATTGCACCTGAAGTTGCCAGTGCGTACGCAGAAATGGGAAAGCTGCCCGTGAGCGACTCGATAGGCATGCCGCAGCCCGCAAGCAGAACCAGCCCGCACCTTGCGACAGTGCTCGACTTTGGATCTGTTGACGCAAAGCTCGCCACGCGTCATCTGCTTGTTTCCTACACCGAAGGCTACGCCATTCAGTATCTGGAACGAAACATGCGCCCCTACTGGCAGCGCAACAATGCGACGGTTGAGGACATGCTCGATCTTGCCGAGGCGCAGTATTCAGCCATGGATGCGCGGGGCGAGGCGTTCGATACGGAATTAGCTGCCGATCTGACCAAGGTTGGCGGGGAACATTATGCCGCGGTGGCGATCCTCGCATATCGGCAGACCCTTGCGGCGCACAAACTTGTAGCCGACGCGAATGGCGATCCAATGCTCTTTGCGAAGGAGAACTTCTCAAACGGCTGCATTGCCACGGTCGATGTGCTGTACCCGTCAGCTCCATTCTTTCTCTTCTTCCAGCCGAAGCTACTTGAAGCCCAACTTCTCCCTGTGCTCGAATATGCGGCGCTGTCCCGCTGGAAGTTCCCCTTCTCTCCGCACGATCTCGGTCAATATCCTCTCGCTAATGGGCAAGTCTACGGCGGCGGAGAGAAGACGGAAGAGGACCAGATGCCAGTGGAGGAGAGCGGCAATATGCTGATTCTTGTCGATGCACTGGCGCATGCCGAGGATAGCGCTCAGCTCGCGGAGCGCTATTGGCCGCAGCTGACAAAATGGGCTCGATACCTGAGAGAGAAAGGGCTTGATCCCGAGAATCAACTAACCACAGATGACTTTGCCGGTCACGTCGCCCACAATGCGAATCTATCGATTAAGGCAATCGATGCGCTGGCCGCATACGCCGACCTGGCGCATCTGCTCAAGCGGGAAGACCTGGCGAAGGAATACACTGCTGTGGCGAAGTCCATGACGGGTAAGTGGATTGCGATGGCTGTTGAAGGCGACCACTTCAAGCTTGCGTTTAACAGTCCCGGCACCTGGAGCCAAAAATACAATCTGGTGTGGGACCAAATTCTTGACTTCAACCTGTTTTCCAAGAGTGTTCGAGAGAATGAGGTAGCGTTTTACGAAAGAAAAATCAATACCTACGGTCTCCCCCTCGATAGTCGCGCTGACTACACCAAACTCGACTGGTCTGTCTGGACAGCCACTTTGGCATCGACTCCGGAGCAGTTCAACGCGATCATCGATCCCATCTATCGTTGGACAAACGAGACACCCACGCGCGTACCTTTGACCGACTGGTATGACACCAAGACCGGGAAACAGATTGGCTTTCAGGCTCGCAGCGTGGTAGGCGGCGTCTTCATCAAAGCACTTTCCGATAAGCGACTCACGGCGAAGTGGCGTGCTGAGGGCGCGTTACACGCGAGCGCTGAGTAAGCTTCCGGCTCCAGCGGATTTCTCAATTCAATTTGGGCGTTCAATCGGGAATTTTGTTCTCGTTGTATTCGCCAGAGTGAACCTTCTGATCCTGGGCCATGAACTCGCTGTCGTAGGCTTCGATTGCCTCGTCTCTCGAGCGGAACGAACCCCACAGGCTACCGTAGTGACTCTGCATGTCCGCCCCAACGTCGGCACTTTTTTCCCATCACCTCTGTATTTTCGGAGACGCTTTTCTTGCCCAGTCTGAGCAGGAGTCTGCACCGGTCGGCAAAGTCACCTCTTCTTGGAACTGGTTGCCCCAGCCAATCGGAGGCAGTTCGGGATCTTTGGCGCCGGCCAGCCAAATCGCAACGTGGTCTCTCTCAAGAATCAGGTTCTTGTTGCGCGGGAAGTCAGGCGGGCCACCGTCCACCTCCGGACGACGAGCAGACCGTCACCCACGCTCTGCACCCAAACATGTCCGTGCCGCGCGTCTGGTCCGTACGTTCCAAGTGTGATATCGGGGGGCGGTCCGTGTATGGCGTGATCACCATCCCGAGACCTTCGGTCTCGTACCTGCGGCACTTTGATAGGGCCGCGCTGCTTTTGCGCAAGAACCACCAGGACGGGAGCAGCACGATCCCAATCGAGTGAAGAATCCGGGATGACGTGGCGCTGGATGCTTTCCTCGCTCCTTTTACGGCAAGGCCGATGCGGCGAACTCACGCGTCTTCGCGGAAGCGAAGCCAGGACAGGCTGCCTCGGCGACTCAGTGGGGCCAAAGGTCCTTCCTGCAATTACGAATGGAGGACCTGCTCTCTGTCCCGATCTTGACCCCTCTTCGGAACGCCTAGGATGGCTGCGCTTTCAACAAGAACCCATGATAGTGCGCTGCAACGGATCTTTGCACAGCTTTACCAACTCTTTACGCCGATCGCTGTCATGGAAGCCTCTAATTAATTACGCACACCGAAACGCTTGATCTCAAAGTGAAGCGTTGAGCGCAATGCGATTGGCGCGGAGCTGGTGTGACGCTGTTGGACTGGCGACCGTACGGTTTAAGGGGAGTGAAAGTGCAGAAGGGACTCCTGACGTTGAGAGCTTCATGGTTCATTGCCATCTTGCACTACGCTTACGCATTATGCGCACGCTTAGCGCAACCGAGCCTGCTGGGCATATGTCTCGCGACTGCATGGCAGGTTAGACCTCTAATCACCTCGGCAACCAAGCGAAGCTTGAGAGTTTTAGTTGAGTCAGGATTCCCCCGGGTCCATTGTTCCGTGACGCTGCCAAGTCAACTGGGCAAAGTATGCCCTGTCGGTCGTAGAAGCGCCGCGTGAAACTTCGTCTAACCGACGGAGACGAATTCCAGGCGTGGCGGCTGGTCTGACAAAAAGGCGGCAGGAGCTTGCTCATTCACCCGACCAGCGACGAAACGCATCGCAAGATTCGTGCTCTGCTTACCGATCACGAGAAAGAGTTGGAAAAGGCGATGGTGCAAAGCGAGCATAGGGGTCAAAAAAAGATGAAGAATGATGGGAGAAGCTGACGGAATTTGCGAAGAAGTGATCCACGGCGAACCGATGCAAGATCGAATTGAAGAACTCGATGCCCTTCGCGGCCTAATGCTAGTGTGGATCACCTGCACGCATCTGCCCACAATTCTGAGCGCATACATCAACCAGCCGCTCGGTTTTTTTTCCGCAACGGAAGGCTTCATCTTTCTTTCCGCTCTCTTTACAGGCCGCATTTACTTCCGCATTGCCGAGCGCAATGGCTACGGCGCGATGTGGTGGAAGCTATGGATGCGAACGGTAAAACTGTACTGCTACCAACTGTTACTGCTGGCGTTTGCCTTCGTGATAGAAGCCCCGATTGCGGCGCACGGCAACACACCGGCAGTTCATAATCTTCTCGACTTCTACTTTGCCGCCAGTCACACACGTGCTTTTGTCGATGCGGCATTGATGATCTACAGGCCGCCATTGCTGGATATTCTGCCGATTTACATCATCCTCATCGCGCTAACTCCTTTCGCGCTGATGCTGGGGGAGCGACTTGGATGGAGATACGCCCTGGCCGGTGGCTTTACCCTCTGGCTGTTGGCGCAGTTCGGGTTCCGGAGTTTCGTATATCACGTGCAGAGTCGCGCCTTCGGCATGCAGATCCCCCTCAATGAGATGGGCGCATTCGATCTCTGGGCATGGCAGCTTTGGTGGTTGGTTGGTCTGTGGTCGGGCGTGCGTTGGGCCAAGAACGACTTCCGTCTTGACTGGGTAAGGCGAATCACGATTCCGGCGGCGCTAGTGGCGATTTTCTTCCTGATACTGCGCTATGCGCAAGTAGACGGGGTCATCACATTCGGGAAGTCGGGTTTGTTACTCGATAAGTGGGATTTTGGACTCGGACGAATCATCAATTTCAGTGCCGTCTCAGTCTTGGCGATCAGGTTTCGATCGGCCTTGAGGCTCCTTGCGATCAGGCCCCTGGTGATGCTGGGCCAGTCCTCACTCCCGGTTTTCTGCGTGCACCTATTGTGTGTCTTCTTCGCGCTCACCATTATGGGGAACGCTCTCATCCTGCGAGACTCGACAGGAATCATCGTCATCCTGACAAGCTTGTCGGCTCTGCTTCTCACCGCCAAAATTGCCACCAACCGACGGGCAAACGCCAAAACAGTTACGCCGAATCAGAAAGTCTCCTTCAGCCCGCTCTCAGTCCGATTTTTTAGACCGTTCCATTTGCTCCGCGGCCAAGTGAATGTAAATAAGCCAAGTTGAAAGGCTCTTTGTTTCTCCAGTCCGCTTTCAGTCTTTCAGTCCGCTTTTGAAGGTTCGAAAGGCTTATGAAGACGAGCCTGGCCGCAGACTGGCGGTCTTTGCGTGCACAATGGCGTGTTTTGCATAGCATGCGGGCGGGCATATAAATTATCTACATGCACGTTCCGCCAATGCGTGTGGAGTTCGTAGAACCTCGCAGTCGCGTGAAAACGATTGAGCGCCACTTTGGTTGTGAAGCAATTTACGAGGCTCCGCGCGACGCGATTGTATTCGGTGCCGCCAACACACAAAGACGGTTCGGGACTCGGAATGCCCAGATCCTGACCATGTGGGCGCCGCAGTTTGAAGAAGAACTGAAACAAGAAAACCCTGACGAGAACTTCGCGGATCGGATGCGAGTCGCAATACAGCGAAAACTCACAGGCCAGCGCCCAACTATTGAAGACACCGCCGACACACTGCATGTCAGCTCCTGCACTCTGCAGCGGCGTTTGCAAGAGGAAGGGCTGAATCTTCAGCTGGTGTTCGAAGAAGGTCGCCACCAGCTCGCTCGCTACGATCTCAACAATTCCGTCCTCGAGTTGAATGAAGCTGCCTACCTGCTTGGCTATGAGGACGCGAACTCGTTCGTCCGCACGTTCCGCACCTGGGAGGGGTTCCACCGGCTCGTTGGCGAGAACAACAGCGCGCGAGAGTGGCGCCATAACTGGCGGATCTATGAAAGGAGAAATAATGCAAAAACGCAAGCTCGGAAAAGGTAATCTCGAAGTTTCGGCTATCGGACTCGGGTGCATGGGGCTGAGTTTTGGCTATGGCCCAGCCGTAGACAAGCAGCAAGGGATTTCGCTGATCAGAGCAGCCGTCGAACACGGCGTAACTTTCTTCGATACTGCCGAAGTTTATGGTCCATTCACAAATGAAGAATTGGTGGGCGAGGCGCTGGCTCCATTTCGTGACCAGGTAGTGATCGCCACTAAGTTCGGGTTCAAAATCGAGAATGGCAAACAGGCTGGCTTGGACAGTCGCCCCGAGCACATCAAAGAAGTGGCCGATGCATCGCTGAAGCGTCTCAAGACTGATCGAATTGACCTGTTGTATCAGCATCGAGTCGATCCCAATGTACCGATCGAAGATGTCGCGGACGCCGTGAAGGATCTCATCCATCAAGGCAAGGTGAAGCACTTCGGACTCTCGGAGGCAGGAGTGAAAACCATCCGTCGCGCGCACGCCATTCAGCCCGTCGCGGCGCTTCAAAGCGAGTATTCGCTTTGGTGGAGAGAACCTGAAGCGGAAGTACTACCGACGCTCGAGGAACTCGGAATCGGCTTCGTTCCATTTAGCCCGCTGGGGAAGGGCTTCCTCACTGGCAAGATCAGCCAGGACACCCAGTTCGACAAGACCGACTTCCGCAACGTCGTTCCTCGCTTTACGCCGGAGAACCGAAAAGCGAATCAAGCTATGGTTGACCTGATTGGCCGGTTCGCGCAACAGAAGAAGGCGACGCCTGCCCAGGTCGCCCTTGCCTGGCTCCTCGCGCAAAAGCCATGGATCGTTCCGATCCCGGGTACAACCAAACTGCATCGCCTCGAAGAGAACATCGGAGCCGCTGCCGTCGAACTTAAGCCCGACGATCTCCAGCAGCTCGAAAGCGCTGCGTCGAAAATTCCGGTCCAGGGAGCACGGTATCCCGAAGAGCTGCAGAAATTAGTGGGCCGCTGAACCGCCGCAAGGGAGTGAAGGCGTTGAGAGATGGGACTTGTTTCAACCCATGAATTACTGAATCGGTGGGCAGCTTTGCAGCGCGATGACGGTCGTGGCTTAGCGGTTGGCTGCGCGCGGCTTCTGCTTCCATCCGCAACTGAGCGTCGCAATCTTTTTGGCGCTCGTCTTCCAGGTATGCAGGAATCGTTTTCGCTGTCATGGACAGAGTCTGGCAGAACCGCGAGGTCCGCTCCGATATTTAATCGTATTGGCTGCAAGCAGCGCCGTGACAAACCCGAATAGCAAGCAACGTGGAAATCGTCGCTTGAAATTAGCAGCCAAGCCTTGCCCCGTCACCTTGCCAATGCGGGCACACGTCATTTGAACCGCAGCCATCAGCGGCCACGTCAGGAGCGCGGTCCCTAGCAGCTTGGTTCCAAGCTGCGCGCCCGCAACAGAGTATGTGGCAATGCCGGACGGGTCATCGTCGGCAGCCCACCAGTGATAACACCCGGACCAAGCGACTTCAACAACAATCGCATCCATCGAGATGGGGCCGATGTCGGCACGAAGAGTCGCAGAAACTCCCGAAGAATCAGAGTGGGAAGCTATGCACAATCCTTGATGTCGGGCCGTACGAATCACGAGCTTAAAGTGGTCCAATGTGCTCAGACATGCGTCTTGGCCGCTTATACCATGAGCTGCAGTGAAGAAATGAGATGGCCGTTATCAAGGTCAGTCCAGCTTCCTCTTAAAAGTGAGGTACAACAATGGAAACTGTGTTGATTGTTCTTGTGGTGCTGTTTTTGCTCGGTGGCGGGGGTTGGGGATACTCTCGTTGGCGCAATTAGCGCACACAGGATGCATGCTTAACGTTGCTTGATCCTGTTTGTTTTTATGAGGGTTCCGGAGATAGACCGCGAACCCTTTTTCAAGTTTCTCAAACTTACGCGTGTTCATCTGTTCATCTGACGTCCTCTCTATCCTTAGGCCTTTCAGGAGAGTCGCAAATCTCATGGATCCGAATGGGCGATCTTGCACGAAGTTCAACAACTGTACAACGTGAGTGACCGCCTTGACTCGCTGGCGGGCAACACCCCCTCGTCTCAGAAGCACTGATCACCATCTCAGGAAGCGTTCGCAGCACGGCCACATTGTTGGAAGTGCTGGTGGCGATGAAGGTAATGCCGCTCTCCGGACTAGATCCAGCAAACGCCTGATATTGCTTCTGGTTATCTCGGAACCTGCTGCCGACGGAAGACGCATTCGCGACCAGCCGATGTTTCCGTCCCTTGATTGACCTCAGAAGCAGTTTGGGCAGCTATATGCGCTCCCAGGGTCCAGATTTGCATCATCGAGGAGCGCTCGTGCCGGCGATCAAGACATGGGAGTCAATCTCGGCACGCCATGCCAAGCAGGGTGCCAAATCAAAGAGATATCTGGACTCGGTTACGTATGTGCATCTTGCGGCCGGGATACCTTCCAAGTCAGTCAAACTGCAAAAGGCCTGCTCGGGCTACCGTGTGCAGTCACTCCGCAAGCGGACGGGCCCGCCAGTGGTCAAAATTGCACGTCTCATAGATGCTACCGCTGGATTTTGGTTTTCGATGAGGATCTGACGTCGCCCAAACCAAAGGACCGCGGAGACTGTGCAATGTTGACCAGTCATGCCGCAACATCTCGCCGATCATTGTCTTCTCGGGCATCCCGAGGTTTCAGACATGCGCCGTGCGCCCCGTAATTCAAGCTCAGCGGCTTGCACGTACTCGCAACGGAGATGCACACGAGGCATAGGAGATGGTGTTCATCATGGCTACGAATCTCAGTACTTGCCGTCCCGGCGATGGAATTGGAGCATTGAACCGATTGCCATGGTTGGCGGAACCTCTGATGCAAATCGACTTGGATAAAGAGTTGAACCAACTCCGGCGAGGAGACTCCTGGCAGCGAGAAACGGGTCGGAGTTCTAAAACACTCGCGAAATATCCAGATTTCCGAATTGTTCTAATTCTGATGAAAAGCGGCACACGAATGCGACAGCAGAGAGCCGAGGGACGGATCTCCATTCAGCAATTGAAGGGACAGGTCCGTATACATTTGTCCGATCGGAAAGTGACCGTCTCGGCTGGCCATTTGTTGGTGCTGGACTGCGGCGTTCTACACGATGTCGAAGCGCTGGAAGAGAGTGCCTTGCTGCTTACGATCTCTTGGCGAAGGGAGAAGGGCAATACCGCAGAATCATCTTCATCCACACAGCGTCTCTTAGACGAGGAGGCAGTGTCGCGGATGGAGGATGAAGGCAGCGCCCCAGAAGTGGCCAGCCGACCGGAACCGTCCCTGTTGGAGCTAAACGCAAACTCGGGTTTGAGAGGCGAGCGATGAGGCGAAACGTTTTGTTGGCGGCAATGACGTTGATGTGCGTGCTGAGGGTGAGCGCCCAACAACATAACCTCGACACGCAGAAGTCCACGTTAACTATCCACGTCGACAAGACGGGAGTATTTTCAGGGCTGGGACACGAGCACGAAGTGCACGCGCCGATTCACAGCGGCACGGCGGATACGGGTTCGCATCCCGCGGTTGAAATGCACGTGGATGCGCGCGCGCTGCGGGTGATCGACAAAGGCGAATCCGACAAAGATCGCGCTGAAGTTCAGAAGACGATGCTGGGGCCGGAAGTGCTCGATAGCGAGCATTATCAGGAGATCGTGTTCAAGTCGACAGGCGCGGAGCCTGACGGCCAGGGGCAGTGGACTCTGCGCGGGAATCTGACGCTGCGCGGGCAGACACGGCCGGTTACGGTGCATGTGGCGCTAAAGGATGGTCGGTACACCGGGCAGACCGTTGTGAAGCAGACCGATTTCGGGATCAAGCCTCCCGGAAAAGCGGGCGTTAGAGCCAAAGACGAAGTTAGAATTGAGTTCGACGTCCGGCTGGCGTCGTAAGGTGGGGGTGGGTTGCCCGCCTTTTCTGCAAAACCGTGGGGACTCGCATGATCGGCAATAACGGCACATTTAAAGGCAAAAGCAGCAAGTAGAACAATCCCCCTCGACCGTAGTGAAATCATGAGTACATGGCTAAAGGAGAAAAACAAAAGCAATCCGCCAAAGCGACCCTCGCCGATGTCATCAAGGAAATGGCGAAGCCGAGGGTGGCTAAATCTGTGCGAGAGCATTCGCCACAACGTTCGAAATGAAGTTCCTAGTCGTGAAGAACGATGTTGAGAAGCGAACTGTGAACTTGCAGCCCATCACCAGAGTGATAATCAATGAGTCCCAATTTCCTGAACCTGTTCATGAAAAAGCTAACCCGCGAGCGAGTTGTACCCACCATTTCTGCTAAAGACTCCTGACTGATCTTGGGGATTACAGTCTCGGGCCTTCCGTCCTTGCCGAAATGAGCCAGCAATAGCAAAATTCGGGCCAGTCTTTTCTCACTGGAATTGAAAAGCTGGTCAACCAAATCCTCTTCGTATCGGATATTCCGGGTCAGCAAATATGCCACGAACATATCGGAAAACGCGTGTTCCCGGTGGAGCACTTCTGTCATGGACTTCTTGTCGATTTTCATCACGGAGCAATCGGTCATCGCGGTTGCGGAGCACAGGCGCAGAGGCTGCCCTGTAAGGCAACCTTCTCCGAAGAAATCGCCCTTGTTCAGAATGCCTATTGTGGCTTCCTTCCCGATCTGCGACACAACAGTGAGTTTTACCTTTCCTTCCTTTATATAAAAAACAGCATCGGACGAGTCGCCCTGGGCAAAGATCGTCTGCTTATTGGGAAAAGATTCGATCTTTCTGCCGCCGTTGATGGTCGAAAGGAATGTCTTGGGATCGAACTTGCTGAGTTTCTTGGACGCTGCCACGAGTGGCATGATTGACCCCCTCTCAAGAACTCCGGATGCGCAAAAGGTAACTTCCTACGATGAAGGAAGAATGAATGCGCGAGAAGGGCGAGAACAACGTCAAGTGTGCGGGCAAATCTGCCATTCCGCCCGACGAAAACGATGATTTCACCCTTGGTGTCGAAAGTCAACCTGAATTGAGTCTAAGCGTCATTGTGCGAGATTGTGACGCAGCTCGTTGAGGTTCTCCTCACTCAACATCTCCGCGTCGCGCGCATCGGGATGCCGGGCCATGCTGCGAGCACTTACAATATTCGCTATTTCTTCGCCACCGGGATAAAGTGTGAGATGTTGCGCGAACTTCTTTGTAGGGTGAGATGCATTGCTCAGACTCGAATCTGAGGCACGGCTGACGTTAGGGATTGTTCCTCTCCCAGGAGGTATCAAATGTCCCACGTTGTATCCGAACCCCAAGGCCAGTGGCGTCCAGAGGGTGCTATCTGCAGGGAATCCGTGATCCTTGAAGAGAGCAAAGTGAATGAGCACGGACAGGCCATGCACGAAGACTGCTACGTCTCACCGCTCACGGAAAAGAACCCACTCTTTTGAGTCTGTCTAAGATTTGCGCCGAGCACTGGAGCGCGATGGGGTTGCAGGTATTCCGCTCCGACCTGCCCGCTTCTTTACCTTCCGCTCGGCCGCAAGCTTGTCTTCCGCCATGCGGCTTTCCCATTCATACAGTGACAAGTCAGCCGGGCAATCCAGCGGGTTTACCGAGCGGGACGGTCTTGAAGGACGCAGCTTCTCTGAGCGCGAATTGCGGGGCATAATAAGGCACCATTAGGCAGGGAGGACAAAACTATAGAACGCGATTCGAAGAATTGTCGGCTCGCTAACGTACAGATTGCGATACCGCGGTCGGGCGGGATTCGGGTTGCGGGCGCTGATTCTTTCTCCTGCCCCATAGGCAACAAGCCCGTCGATCTCAAAACCGCCAAGACCGATGATCGCGGTGAAGCGGTGCGTAGGAATGTTACGTTCTCAGACAGGCGTTGAAACAGTGCGGCTGAAAACTTACCTTCTTTTTAACCACTTGAGATGATCCTACAGAGCGTTTGTAGGAATTAGATCCGTCCCCACGACTTTCCAAACATTCCCGCTCCGGGTCCTCGGAGCGGGATGTACTCGTTCCCATATTCGCGCGAGATGGTGATCGTCGTGTTCGGCGACAAAATACAAATGGTCTACGAGTTCGCATCGGCGTTTTCAAGCGCTTGGCACAAGTTTGCGCTTTCCCTATTCTTCCCGCTGATGTGCGTGAAGCCGGCGGGGAAGACAAGCCCGAGACGTTCGCTGCGCTTTTCTTTCTTTAACCAACCTTGTTGATCGTGCGAACCCTTTCCGGCTCGAAACCTCGTGGTAACCGATGGATTTGGAGGCCACCCGACCCGAGAAACAGCTCATCATGCGACAATCTTCTGAAGAGCGACGCTAAATTGGTGTTTTCAAGTCGGCGTCGCAGTATGGAGTCCGATGCCAAATATTTCTAAACATTTGGAACCACGCTGGCCTGCAATGCTTGCTCTGCTTGCCGTAGGAGGATTGCGCTTTTCTATGCCCGAATCCCTGTCAGCGGGCCCCGACTGGTTGATCATCGTCGTTGTCGGAGTGCTTCTGATTCCCACAGCATGGGCACGCCAGCGAGGTAAAGATAACGTCAATAAGTTTTTAGGCTATCTGCTGAGCTCCATCGTGACTGTTGACATGATCTGGTCGCTTGGACTGCTGGTCGCGGCTCTACCCGCGCATCGACAGTCTCCTAAGGATCTGTTGCGTTCCGCAGCTGCCTTATGGATTTCGAACATCTTGGTCTTCGCCTCGTGGTACTGGCGACTGGATGCAGGTGGCCCCCGCGAGCGTGAGTTGCGTGGTGTACATACCGACGGAGCATTCCTTTTTCCACAGATGACTCTCGATCAGCAAGCCAGGCGCGAGATGGGAGAGCAATGCTGGAGTCCAGGTTTTGTGGATTACCTTTTTCTCGCCTTCAATACCAGCACCGCATTTTCACCAACGGACTGTCCCGTATTATCGGCATGGGCCAAGCTCCTTATGATGGTTCAATCGCTCATTTCCCTGACGACGGTGGCTCTGTTGGCAGCTCGCGCAGTAAATATTCTTTAGCGGCCTGGGTAACGATTCAAGCTGCTGAGACCACATCCTTAAAGGAGCGCGTAGGCACAAATGCTTCGGTGCGGCCCAAGGCGATGATGAGGTCAAAGACGAAAACCGGACGTTCCGCGCGGATATCGGCAAAGCGGGCAACCCCCGGGCGTCACAGTTTGGCGCAGAGGAACGCAAGGATGTCGAGGAAAACAATAATGAGGAGTGGGGGCGCGCCCAGTGAATTGCTTTGCGGCGGCACTGCACTCGGCAATCTCGGTGTATTCTGTTGGTTCATCGTTCCCTATGCCCCTGAGGAGCTAATCCATGCCTGAGAAAGCCGAAGTCCGCCACACGCTGAGCGAGCAGCAGGCGCGTCAACTTGCGAACGTCACCAAAACGGTCCCCATGATGGAGGTGATCACGCCGCGGTGGCTGGTCACTTTCCTGTCGTGGGTGCCCGTTGAGGCCGGCACTTATCGCGTCAACAAAGTGAAAGTTACACGCCCGGGTACGCGGACGATTGAGTGTAGTCCCGACGAGGAAATCGACCTGCCGGAGATTTATGTCGACTATGAGGAAAAACCGCGCGAATACACGCTCAACGCGGTGACCACCGTTCTCGACGTGCAGACTCGCATTTCGGATTTGTACCGCAGTCCGCATGACCAGATCCGGGAGCAACTGCGGCTCATGATCGAGAAGGTCAAAGAACGTCAGGAGAATGAACTGGTCAACAATGCCGAATACGGCTTGCTGAATAACATTGTTCCCGAGTTCAAGATCAAGACCAGAAAGGGAGCACCCACGCCGGACGACCTCGACGAGCTGATCGCTAGGGTGTGGAAAGAGCCATGCTTTTTCCTGGCGCATCCGCGCGCGATTGCGGCTTTTGCCCGCGAGTGCACGCGACGCGGAGTGACGCAGCCGACGCTCAACCTGTATGGCTCGCAGTTTTATACCTGGCGCGGACTGCCGCTGGTTCCTTGCGACAAAATGAGGGTCAAGGCCGAAAAAAGCAGCATTTTATTGTTGCGCACGGGCGAGAAAAAGCAGGGCGTGGTCGGGCTGTTCCAGCCCGGGCTACCCGGCGAGGTTTCGCCCAGTTTGTCGGTTCGGTTCATGGGGATTAATCACAAGGCGATTGCCTCGTACCTGATTTCGCTCTACTGCTCTATCGCCGTCCTGACGGAAGATGCCATCGGGGTACTGGAGAATGTGAATGTCGACCAATACCACGAGTACAAGTGATCGCTTCGAGGCCGACTCGCTGACCTCGTCTCTCGCGCAAGAAGAAGGCGCGCAGAAGGTTCGTGGGTCGACCTTCGCGGTAGCACTTCCCGATCCGGTAGTGCTTGCGCGGCTCGCGAATGAGTTTTTCGCAGCGCTGCCGGGCGCGGCGCAGCCTGTGGCCGCGAGCGTGCCAGCAGCTTCGCCGAATGAGGTCGATCTGGGCGCGCCTTCGGGATCTGCGGCGCGAACCGCCGTGCCGGATTATCAGCGGGAGATGTTCTCTTTTCCAGCCGTGCCAAACTCGGGCTCTGTGCCAGGGCTTCCGAATCTACGCTCGTCGATGCCCACGAGCGCATTGAATGAAAATGATTTCCATGCGATTGCCGCTTCGCTGGCGGGCTTAACCGCACTCATACCCCAAGTTCCAACTTCTTCATCCGCACCCGCGATAGCGAATTCTTCATCCTCTTCCGTCGACAGAGATAAGGCCGGGCCCTGGGCCCGTGCTCCGCAGTTTCCACCTGCCGCGGAGATGTTTTCTTTTCCCGGCGTTCCGGCAATTCCTTCGTCGCTGCCGAGCGCTCCGCCGAGCGGGTCGGATCTGGCAACAACCCC
>Ga0209420_1000739_pt1 | contig 16374 bp, 16 predicted proteins | sample BlaSpr_A8_OM1_O1_FD_187972 | JGI IMG/M metagenome (GOLD analysis project Ga0209420, IMG submission 187972) | Forest soil microbial communities from Thunder Bay, Ontario, Canada - Black Spruce, Ontario site 2_A8_OM1_O1 (SPAdes) (version 2) | ecosystem: Environmental > Terrestrial > Soil > Boreal... | reverse complement strand
TTCGCGTGACGTCGATGCGCTTTCCCGCCGTTCGCAGATAGCAGTGTGCCTCCGGCAACGTGGCTAGTCCGTATTTGCCGAGAACATCGCCGACGCCGGGAGTATTCTGCTCAGTCATTTCGTAAATCCCAAGAACCAGCGCGATATCCGCCTTCTGCTCGATCGCCAATCGGCGAACAAGAGCATGTTTTGTGCTGCAGGTCCCACGCTTTTCCGTCAGAACGATCAGGTGATCGCTGGGATGCATATTGCGTCCATAAGGCAGCGCCTGGATATATTGACCGGCGGATCGAAAATCTCGTTTTCCCAGCTGCAAAAACGCGGATGTAATGGGGCCATTCGATCGGAAGGCATTTGCATCGAGGGCTTCCCAAGAATGCATCATAGAACCTGGCGTCCCTTGTGCAAGACTACTAGGCCCGCTTCACGAACTTCAGCGACGCGGAATTCATGCAATAGCGCAAATACGTGGGTTTTGGCCCATCATCGAAAACGTGGCCAAGATGCGCCTCACACTCGCTGCAGGACACTGCCGTTCGATTCATCCCCAAACTGCTGTCGCTGGCGCTGCGCACGTTTTCCTTTGCAATGGGAGACCAGAAGCTCGGCCAGCCGGTTCCTGATTCGAACTTGGTGTCCGAGCTAAACAACGCGTTGTTACAGCAGATGCAACGATAAAGACCGTTGTCGTGCAGATTGAAGTATTCGCCGGTGAACGCGCGTTCCGTGCCTTCTTTCCGAGTCACTGCGAATTGCAATGGAGTCAATTGTTGTTTCCATTCATCGTCGGTCTTATGCACCTTCTTAACGCGAATCGGGCCGACCTTTTGCCCGGAGTCGTCGTATTGAATGACCTTCACTGTGTCTTTGTCGTCCGATGCATATGTCATCGGGCTCTGAATCCATTCGCCGAAGCTCAGTCCAGCTACTGTTACGAAGGAATTCGCAAAGAATTGCCGACGCGTCACCATCGAGCCTCCAATCACAAGATCACCAATCGCAAGATCAACCAAACGTGAACGCGAACGCCTGCACACCCGGGTCAAGGAACTCGATCTCGAATGTTCGATCTTCCACTGGCCCTTTTTGCCGGATGAGTTGATAGAGTCGGTGCCCTTGCACGGTTCCGGAACCGTTGCTGTCGGTATCGACGCCATGATCGTCACCGGGCGCGGTGCCGTCGAGTTTCACGCTGAAGCGTAGAGGCTTGCCATCCTGAGTGCTTCCCAGCACTAGGTGAAGATCGCGGGCGTGAAAACGGAAAACGATCTTTCCGGGAGCTGTTTGAAGGACTGCGCTTTCCTCGCCAACCTTCCAAGTCCCGCCGAGAGCCCATTGATTGAGGGAGAGTCTGGGTTGTGGCGTATAGGCTCGCTTGGAATCTCGAGCGATTGCCTGGATGGAAGCGAAGTGTTCTGCCCGATGGTAGCCGACGTAGGTCTCGGGTGAGCGCTGGTTTACGGTGTCCGGAGCGGCTTCCGCTCCTGCGCCGGATACCGCGACATCCCCGGATGATGCCAACTGCGCTCCGTTTTCCTTCAACAGTTCCCGGATCACGCTCTCCGACTGGTCGTACTCGCCCTCGCCGAAGTGGTGATATCGAATCCGCCCTTTGCCGTCGATGAAGTAATGCGCAGGCCAATACTCGTTGCGGAAGGCTTGCCAAATCTTGTAGTCACTGTCGATGGCAACCGGATAGTTAACCTTCAGGTCGCGCACTGCTTTCTCGACATTGCTGCGTTCCTTCTCGAATGCGAACTCGGGTGTGTGCACGCCGATGACGACCAGACCAGCATCTTTGTACTTCGCTGCCCAACCCTCAATATAGGGTAAAGACCGCAGACAGTTGACGCAGGAGTAGGTCCAGAAGTCGACGAGCACGACTTTTCCCTTCAGGGACTTGCTGCTGAGCGGAGACGAATTGAGCCAAGCAGTTGCGCCGCTCAAATCCGGGAGCGGGCCTTCATCGCTGAGCGCGGGGCGCGCGTCGGGTGCGCTCGCTGCCAAGACCGCGGCCGGCTTGTCCGAGCGCAGCTCATCGATCAAATGCTCTTCCGCCTTGGCCGTGTTCACAAAGGAAAACTTCGTGAGCAGACTTGTGTCCCAGCCTAGAGCAATCGCAACCACTCCCATGATCACCGCCACGCCTAATCCGCGACGGATCCAGACCTCAAACGAAAGCGAACGTTTCAGAGCGGAGAAGACCGTGTTCCCTGCGAAAAGCGCAATTCCCAGGGAGGTTGCGGCACCCAGCGCGAAGGACAAGAGCAAGAACGACGAGCGGGCTCCGGGACCCTGAATTGCCGCTCCCGCGAGAATCAGTCCCAGAATCGGACCCGCACAGGGAGCCCAAAGAAGGCCGGTCGAAATTCCCAGCACAAAAGACTTTCCGATCCCGACCTGCGCAGACGGACCGCCCCGCAGTTTGCTGCCCGCACGTACCAGGGGACGAGTCAATGCTTCTGCGATGGAGGGAAAGAGAAGACTTGCCCCTAACACCAGGAACATGATCATTGCCAGGTAGCGCCCCCCTTGATTCAGGCGCACTACCCAATGGCCACCGAATGCAGCTGCGATTGCCACAAGGGAAAACGTGAGCGCCATTCCCACGAGCAAAGGCAAGCTGGAACGGCGGAAGGGTTGGTCCGCACGCGCGAACACAAACGGCAAAACCGGGAGGATACACGGACTCAAGATCGTCAGAACACCGCCAACATAGGCCAAGAGGTAGATCAGCATCGGCCCGCCCAGTCTACGTTCTTGATGGTTTGCAGCATACTAGATTGACGCCTGGAAGTTGGATTCATCCGGAAATGCAAAAGTTACAAAACCAGCCTTTTGTGGCGAAGACACTCAGGTCAACTATCGAAGCCCGCGGGGGAAGTCGATCGTGGGAATCCAGTCTCGGGATCGAATTCGTCGTGCCATGCAGCAAATGCAACTTCCTTACTGGGGCAGAAAAACTCCAACGCCTCGCGCTGTACCACGACGATCTGCCAGAGGCCATGAGATTCATTGAATCCGATCGTGGCCACATGCTCGCCTGACCCGTTGAACACAGTGGTGCAATCGCGCGAGTCCCCTCGCTTTTTCCTTCAACATTCTACATTTTTCCGAATCCTTGACCGACTTGAGATTGGGCAATATTGGAAGGGCAACCGTGGAGTCCGCCCGGCGAACCCGATCACTGTATTAGAATCGTTCGCGGCCATTCCTGATCCCTGGAGGCTTCAATGCGATTGTCCCGACCGTATCCACCTCAGTTATCTACCCTCGTTATTCTCGCCACCTTGTTGGTTGTCAGCTTGGCAGCCTCGGCGCAGAATCAGCCCAGCTCTGGCACGAAAACGACGGGCGGATCGTGTTCGCACGATGACAGCGGATTGACGTTGCCCGCCGGCTTTTGTGCCACTGTATTTGCGGACGGTGTCGGGCACGCCCGCCACCTGGTGGTAGCGCCGAGCGGAGTGGTTTATGTCAACACCTGGTCGGGGGACTACTACGACTTCGACAAGCCGCATGATGGCGGCTTTCTGGTGGCCCTGCAGGACAAGGCCGGAGCCGGAAAGGCAGATGTAGTTGAGCGCTTCGGTGAAACCGCGCAGACGGGTGGCGCCGGTGGCACAGGCATCGGTATGTACAAGGGATCGATTTACGCAGAGATCAACGATCGAATCGTGCGATACGCCCTTTCTCCGGGATCAATCGTGCCCCAAGACGCCGCTGAAACGATCGTCTCCAAGTTGCCCCTCGGCGGCGATCACCCCATGCATCCCTTCATTATCGGAGCCGATGGGTCCATGTTTGTGGACGTTGCAACCGCAACCAATTCCTGCCAGGCAAAGAACCGGCAACCCAAGATCCCCGGCGACAATCCCTGCACTGAGTTGGAGACTCGGGGCGGCGTCTGGCGTTATGATGCCAACAAAACCAACCAGACATTCTCGCCCGCCGAGCGCTACGCTACGGGGATACGCAACGCGGAAGGCTTTGCCTTCGAGTCTGCGGGTCACCTGTTTGTCACGCAACACGGACGAGATCAATTGCATTCGAATTGGCCGGACCTCTATAAGCCTGCGGAAGAAGCTACGCTTCCGGCGGAGGAGTTAATGCTTTTGAAGTCCGGAGGCGACTATGGCTGGCCTGAGTGCTACTACGACGGTATGCAGAAAAAGCTGGTGCTTGCGCCGGAATACGGCGGCGACGGGGGCAAAACGGTCGGTATTTGCGCCCACAAGACGGCTCCCGCAGCGGCATTTCCTGCTCACTGGGCGCCGAACGGAATGGCGCACTACGACGGGAAAAACTTTCCCAAGCGCTACCGTGACGGTGTGTTCATTGCCTTTCACGGATCATGGAATCGGGCCCCTTACGCACAAGCAGGCTATAACGTAGTCTTTCAGCCGCTCGATCGTGATCAAGCCTCCGGGAATTGCGAAATCTTCGCCGACGGTTTTGCCGGTCCGGTAAAGACTCCGGAGGGCGCCGCCCATCGCCCCTCGGGAGTCGCAGTCGGACCTGACGGGGCGCTCTACGTGTCTGACGATATCAAAGGACGGATTTATAGGATCGTCTACACGGGCGACCCCGCCGGCCCCGCTCCAAAGGGCACGCCATGTCCGAATATTTCGGCGCCTGCCGGCAATGTCGTTCAATCGCCTGCCCAGCCGCCAGAGAGTGACACCGAAAATCTTCCCGTTCCTGAGGGATCGACCGCAGATATGGTTGCACTCGGTGCTCGCATTTACCACGGCCAGGTCGGAGGAGCGAGTTGTACCGGCTGCCACGGTGCAAAGGGCACGGGCTCACCCTTGGGTCCCGACCTGACGAACAAAAAGTGGCTGTGGAGCGACGGCAGTTTCGCCGGAATCCTAAAAGTGATCACCGACGGCGTGCCGCAACCCAAGCAATATCGCAGCCCGATGCCGCCCATGGGCGGCGCACAACTTTCCGACACCCAAGTGTCCGCGCTTGCTGCCTATGTATGGGGCCTCAGCCATCCGGCAGCCTCGAGTAGGCAAGGAGCAGCGCCGGCCGATCTGAAGATTCCGGGGGAGAAAATCTATCCGGAAAGCATTACCTCGACGGCGGACGGCAGAGTCATCATCGGCAGCATCGGCGCCCGGACCATCTATGTCGTGAAACCGGGCGCTGCCTCTGCCGAACCCTGGATCCAGCCCGACAATGAAACCGAACTGGGAGTGTTGGGTGTTTTTGCCGACGAGAAAGCCAACACCCTCTGGGCATGTTTTTCTTCGATCCACGATGCGGCGCCTTCGGTTTTGAAAACATTCGATCTGAAAGCCGGAGCGCCCAAGGAACGCTATCCACTTCCGACCGAGCGCGCCTTTTGCAACGACATCGCGGTCGGAGACGACGGCACCGCGTATATTTCCGATACAAACAACATGGAGGTCGATCGTCTTGCGCCGGGAAGCCATCAACTGCAAGTGTGGACCGGTAACGGCGGATTCGGCCCCAAGGGCGGGGTTCTCGATGGCATCTCGGTGCTGGGGAACCGGTTGTTTGTGAACACTCTTGCAACCAACAAGCTTTTCACCGTTCCAATCGAAGCGGATGGAAAAGCCGGGGCGATTACCGAGGTGAAACTTGATCATGCCATTCACAACCCCGATGGTATGCGAAGCTTTGGGAACGAGAGCGTACTGATCGTCGAGGGCGGCGGAAAAGGATGGCTTTCGCGCATCAAGATCGTCGGCGATTCGGGACAGGTAACGCCGCTGAAGGAAGGGTATCCTGACGGCGCAGTGTCGGTAACCGTTGTTGGCACCACTGCCTATGTCCTGGAAGGACAACTCAGCGCCTTGTTTGGACCGCCTGATCCGCAACGAGTGTCGAAGCCGTTTCATGCGACCGCGGTTGAAGTGGGCAACCCTTAGTGGGTCTGCGTTAGGGGATAGCGGAGAAGTTGATGAAGCTGACACGAATTTAACCTCTAAACGAAAGGCGGACATGTCGCGAACTAAGATAATCGGCGCTTTGAGCGTATCGCTGCTGGCGATCGCATTGGCAGCACAGGAGAAATCCGCGTCCAAATCCAAGTTTGTGCTCTCCAGTCCGGATGCGCAGCTCGCGGCGAAAGTTCCCGAGGTCTATACGGCGAACCTCTTCGGATGCACGGGCGGGAATATGTCGCCTCCGTTACAGTGGGCCGGGGCACCGGCGGGAACGAAGAGTTTTGTCATAACGCTATTTGATCCCGACGAGCACGGCGATCCCTCGGGATGGTGGCACTGGATCGTTTACGATCTTCCAGCGAACCTGGACAAACTCCCCAAGGGTGCAGGCGCCGAACATAGCTCTGTACTGCCGGCTGGGACGATGCAGGGCCGCACCGATCTCGGCAACGACGCATATCATGGCCCCTGTCCCGACAAGGGCGATCCTCCGCATCGCTACACGTTCACAGTGTATGCGTTGAGCGTCGAGAAACTTGACGTGCCCGCCGACTCCAGCGGCGCGATGGTGGTGTCGACCGCGAAAGAACATTTATTGGGAAAGGCGGTCTTCATCGCCCATTACGGTCGTTGAAGAACCTAGTACGGTAGTCTTTTGTCCTATGGAGCAATCGGAAGAAGAGCTGGTCGCCGGGCTGCTGGACGCTCAAAGCAAGGCCAAAAAGCTATTCGCGGCCATCCAAACGCAGAACCTGATTCGGCCAGGAGCGAAGGAAAGCGAAGTGAATGAGGGCATCTACGCGCTTGCCGAGAGCATGTTCGGCATCTCCCGCTATTGGCACAAACGCATTGTGCGCGTCGGGCCGAACACTTTGGCTCCCTATGATGAAAATCCGCCAGACCTCTCGGTTGGCGAGGACGACATTGTCTTTCTCGACTTCGGCCCTGTGTTCGAGGAATGGGAGGCAGATTTCGGCCGGACCTACGTTGTAGGCAACAATCCGCTCAAACGAAAACTCTGCCGCGACATCGAAGAGGCGTTTGCCAGCGGCAAGCGGTATTTTCAGCAACATCCGGAGATCACGGCGGCCGAACTGTACGCGTACGCCCAGCAATTGGCGGAGACATCTGGCTGGGAGTACGGCGGACCCATCGCCGGACATCTGATTGGCGTTTTCCCGCACGAGAAGATCGCAGGGGACAAGATCACTCTTTATGTCCATCCCAAGAATCACAACCGGATGCGAGTGCCGGATGCTTCCGGACGAGAGCGGCACTGGATATTGGAGATTCATTTCGTAGATCGGGAGCTGCAGATCGGCGGATTCTACGAAGAGCTGCTGACCATTGGCTGAGTTCATGGAAAAGGCTGTCTTCTTCATCGGACTCATCCTGGCGGCTAGCAGCCTGCGATCGCCAGCCCCTGGCCTTAGCCGCCGGCCTCTTGTACGGCCTCACTCTCGCTCGTCCTTATCACTTCGAAGCCCTGCGTTTCTCAAAATTCCTCTTGCAGGCGCCGGTGGTCGGCTTTGGCATGAACTTGGCGGAAGTGGTGAAGGCCGGGAGCGGCCTGTCCCTGGCCGCTCTGCGGTAGGTGGGTGTGCGTGCTCTGTTGCAAGGATCCCTGCTATGGGCAATCGTGGCGATAGGTTCGCTCATGCTGATACTTCAGGGTCGGATTCGGTTGTGACCTGCGATGAATCGCCCGTCGGAGCCGTCCATAAGTCGTCGCCAGAGTTTGGTACGATTGCACTTCGCACCCGAGACCGATTCGTTTGATTTTGTTCGTTTCCTAAGGGCGCAAATGACCCCGACCGTTCGACACGTGCGTGGCGTAAATCTCGATCCGCAAAGCCGCTGCGAACACTATCGCGGACCTTACGACATTGTTGCGATCAAGATGAAATGCTGCGGCGTCTACTATGCGTGCAAGGATTGCCACGCCGCCCTCGCCGATCACGAAACCTCAGTGTGGCCGGAGAGTCAATGGGACCATGAAGCGATTCTTTGCGGCGCCTGCGGGGCGACGCTAACCATTCTCCAGTACATGCAAAGTGGTTCTCGCTGTGCGACTTGTGGTGCGCAATTCAATCCCGGGTGTCGCGGTCACTATCATCATTACTTTCAAGTTCCCAAGGTTTCCGAGCCACGCTGAGAAGGAGCACAGGAAGAGGCAATTGGTGAGCAAAAAGACGAACCTAACCAGCCGGAAGACGATTCCGATCGAATGGGGCGATTGCGATCCCGCCCAGATTGTCTACTACCCACGCTACTTAGCCTATTTTGATGCGTGCACGACGGCGTTGTTCCAGAAGGCGGGACTGTCCAAACGGGAGATGCTGAAGACGTACCAGATTGTAGGTATTCCTTTGGTCGACCTGCGCGTTTCATTCAAGGTCCCATCACGATTGTCCGACACGGTCATCGTCGAATCTGAAATAACCGAATGGCGTCGCAGCAGCTTCTGCGTCCGCCACCGGTTGTTTAATAAAAGTGTTCTGGCCGTGGAATGTTTTGAGATCAGGGTCTGGGCCGTGGTGTCCGAAAGCGAACCAGAGCAAATCGAGAGCAGACCCGTGCCGCGCGAGGTGATCGAGATGTTTTCTGCAGGTGTCAATCATCACTCGGTGCATCCGAAATCGCGACGAGAGAAGCAATGAGATTACATACACAGGTTGGGATTGTGGGAGCGGGGCCTGCGGGACTTGTTCTGTCGCATCTCCTGTACCGACAGGGCATTCATTCGGTCGTCGTCGAGGCTCGTAGTCGGCAGCACTGCGAGCAGCGGGTGCGAGCGGGGGTCTTGGAGCAAGGTACCGTTGACCTTCTGACAGAAATGGGAGTAGGCGAGCGCATGAAGCGGGAGGGGCTGATCCACGATGGCGTGGAGATTCGCTTCGAAAAAAAAGGGCATCGCATCGATTTCAAGGCACTGACGGGGCACGGGATCACAATCTATGCCCAGCAGGAAGTTGTGAAAGACCTCATCGCGGCGCGGCTAGGAGAAGAAGGTGAGATTTGTTTTGAGGCCGAAGCTGTCACGATCCACGACTTCGATTCCCCGGCACCGAAGATCCGATTTCATGACAAGGGTGAGCCTTCAGAGATCCTTTGCGATTTCATTGCAGGGTGCGACGGGTTTCACGGGGTGTGTCGCCCGAGCATAGAGAGTGTATTAACCATCTATGAACGAGTTTTTCCGTTCGCATGGCTCGGCATTTTAGCGGCAGCTCCACCTTCTTCCGACGAGCTGATCTATTGCTACCACGATCGAGGGTTCGCCCTTCATAGCATGCGTACTCCCGAGATCACGCGCTTGTATCTCCAATGCGCTCCAGATGAAGACCTGGCCCGGTGGTCCGATGAAAGAATCTGGGAAGAACTGCAGAAACGCCTAGCCACTCGCGACGGGCGCAGATTGACGGAGGGATATATCCTGCAGAAAGGAGTGACCGGGATGCGCAGTTTTGTCGCGGAGCCGATGCAGTCCGGCAGGCTCTACTTGGCGGGAGATGCAGCCCACATCGTACCTCCGACCGGCGCAAAGGGACTCAATCTCGCCGTGGCTGACGTTCGAGTCCTGGCTGCCGCGTTCGCGGAATTCTATGCTTCGGGAAGTCTTCATCTGCTCGACCGTTACTCTGAGACCTGTTTGAGACGAGTATGGTTGGTACAACGCTTTTCCCTGTGGATGACGTCCATGCTGCACCGGATTCCTGGGAACGACAGGTTCGAGGAGCACAGGCAGTTGGCCGACCTGGATTACCTCACAAGTTCCCACACGGCTGCGCAAGCCTTCGCCGAAAACTACGTTGGCCTTCCGATGAGCTGAGCCGGTTCACTTCGAGTTTTCGATCGGGGGAGGCTGAAATCTGAATCTTGACGCGCGTCGCGGGGAGCCATGACTTTGAATCCGTTTCCTTCGACACTATAGGGACATCGCACTTGGTCCATGACCGTGATAAGGGGGAGTGGGAGGGCTACTATCGGTCATAGTATACAACACGAAAAACAGCTCAAGAGTCAGTTGGGCCAATACTGAATAGCGTCATCATGGGATCGAACATCCGGCTATCGGCTGCGGATGACCACGAGTTCAGCGCTTACGTCGCGGAATGCAGCACCCAGCCACGGAGTGGGCTCGTCCTTCTCCAGGAGATCTTCGGCGTCAATCCCCACATTCGGGCCATTGCAATTGATTGTTGCGGACAAGGATTCACTGTCATGGCCCCTTCTTTGTTCGGCCGTGTAGACCGAGAGCTTGGGCTCGGCCACGGTCCCGCAGAAGTGGTCGAAGGTAGGCGCGTTGCGACGAAACTCGCCTTGGATGGAGCTTTGAAAGACGTCCAGGCGGCGATCACCTACGGTCGCCTCGTTTGCGGGCCCAAAAGTGACAGTGCTGGGACATTGTTTTCGGGGACCCCTGGCTAGGGATCCTCACATTCCTTCCTCAAAAATCGAAACGATCAGCGTTTCAACCCTGATCTGCCGCTCTTCCTCTACAATGCTGAACGCGGCTTCAATTGTGATCAGCCAGCCGATTTGAGCCAAAAGCAGCGACTCTGGCCCGGCAGCGTACAATCGAGTTCTTGCACACTCCCCCTTCAGCAAGATAAATTCGGGCATAGGTGCAGTCGGTCGCATCTCGGCAAGGGGAGCCACCTTTCCAATTGTGAAGAAGAACAATCGTTACAATGACGTAAACATGACCTCTTCTTCGATTCAGGACAAGCGCAAGCCAAGGGCAGCTGTCGCACCGTTTTGCCGACATGAGCCAGGAACCCAGCCCGATTATTTCCATCCGGCGTACCGCGCCACAAGATTGCGGGCGCCATCTCAGCCGCTGATCTTCTTGCCGCATACTCTGTCTGAGGTCACAGGCCCGGTCTTTGGCCATTCCGACATTCATCCCAATGATCGAGACCTTACGGTACAGCATGCCGGGGAACCGTTGGGGGAGCGCATCATCATGCGCGGGCGAGTAGTGGATGGGGATGGCCACCCCGTGGCGAATAGCTTGATCGAGATTTGGCAGGCGAATGCGGCAGGTCGATATGCGGATGCGAAAGACGATCACCCGGCGCCACTTGATCCCAACTTCACCGGGACGGGAAGAACTCTGACCGACGAGAACGGATTCTACAGTTTCGTGACCATAAAGCCGGGTGCCTATCCTTGGCGCAATCACGACAATGCGTGGCGCCCGGCGCATATCCACGTTTCTTTGTTTGGGCCGGCCTTCGTCACGCGGCTGATTACCCAAATGTATTTTCCTGGCGATCCCCTCTTCGCCTACGACCCCATTCTGCAATCGATTCCTGACGAGAAGGCGCGTCAGCGTTTGGTCTCGAAATTTGACCTGGAGACGACCAAGCCGGAGTGGGCTTTGGGCTATCGTTTCGACATCGTGCTGCGCGGGCGTGAATCAACGCCATTCGAGAGGTAGAGAAAGAGAAATGGACTGGACGCCGACTCCTTCGCAAACCGTTGGTCCGTACCTGCATCTTGGCCTCACCAACACACACAGTCTTTCCCGTGTGGCTGGCGACGGAGCGAAGGGCGAACGGGTATGGCTCACTTTTCGTGTGCTGGATGGAGAAGGCGTGCCGGTTCCGGACGCGATGATCGAATTGTGGCAGGCAGATTCCGAAGGCAACTACGAGCGTCCAGGAGGCAGTGAGGATGGCGCAGCCTTCGGTGGTTTTGGGCGATTGGCGACGGGTGAGGATGGCTCGTGCACATTTGAGACGATCAAGCCGGGGTGCGTGCCGGGTTCGGGCGAAACGGTTCAGGCGCCGCACATCAACGTTTCGATACTGGGCCGGGGCATCCTCAAGAGATTATCGACACGACTTTACTTTGCAGGGGAGCCAGCGAACGCCGCAGATTCGGTCTTGGCCTTGGTACCAGAGGGTCGGCGTCCGACATTGTTTGCTCATCCGGACCCGACGCGCGCTGATCATTGGATTTTCGAGGTGCGGCTGCGTGGAGAGGCAGAGACTGTATTTTTCGATGTGTAATCATTTTAAATTGAGCAACCGAAGCAGATTGCGGAGTCGGGCATGAGCGCACGCTTGATTGAGAGCCTCACAACCACACAGGCTATGGCCGCGCTGTTTTCCGATGATTCGGTTCTTCAGGCGATGTTGGAATTCGAAAAAGCGTTGGCGCGCGCAGAAGCGCAATGTGGACTCATCCCGAAGGAGGCCGCGGACGCGATCACGGCTGCTGCCAGGCCCGGCGAGTTCGATTTTTCCGCGCTTGCTGAAGCCACATTTCGAGCCGGAACACCGGCAATTCCGTTGGTGAAAATTCTGACCGAACAGGTGCGACAGACCGACCCAGAGGCGGCGCGATTCGTTCATTGGGGTGCCACCAGCCAGGACGTCGCCGACACCGCGATGTCTCTTCTGCTGAAGCGAGCAGAACCGATTTTGAGCGCTGATCTCTTGCGGCTGGAGATGGGTCTGTCCGGCCTGACGGAACGGTACAAGGACACAGTCATGCTCGGTCGAACCCTGCTTCAGCCGGCGCCGCCCGTGACCTTCGGGCTCAAAGCCGCCGGATGGCTAGCCTCGGTTCGCCGTGGAAGGCGGCGTTTGCAGAAATCATTTCGCGCTGCGGCGGTCTTGCAGTTTGGCGGAGCCAGCGGTACCTTGGCAGCGCTGGGCGACCGCGGAATTCCCGTTGCTGAAGCGCTCAGTGCAGATCTCGGCTTCGGAAATCCTCCGGCAGCGCCCTGGCATACTCAACGCGACCCACTGGCGACGCTGATCTGCAATTGTGGAGTGCTGACCGGATCGCTCGGGAAGATGGCGCGAGACATCAGCCTGCTGATGCAGAACGAGGTAGGTGAGGCGATCGAGTGCGGAGGGGAAGGCCGCGGCGAATCGTCCACCATGCCGAACAAGCGCAACCCTACTGCCTGTTCACTTACGCTTGCGGCCGCACATCGGGTGCCGGGGCTGGTCGCCTCGTTTCTCTCTGCGATGCTGCAGGAGCACGAGCGTGGCGTCGGGGGCTGGCAAGCGGAGTGGCCTGTAGTTGCGGCCGTCATCCAGTCGACTGCTGTGGCAATTGCTTCGATGGCTGAAGTCGCCGGAGGGCTCTCTGTTGACCCGCAGAAGATGCGCCTTAACATCGAGAAAACGAGTGGAGCGATTTTTGCGGAGCGCGCCATGATGATGCTGGGAGCGAAGATGGGGCGAGACGTTGCTCACAATATTCTTAGATCTGCAGTGAAGAAGAGTGCTGAGGAGGGAAGGAATCTCTCCGCTGTCCTTGCCGAGATACCTGAAGTGACTGCACATCTAGGTCCTGCCGAGCTCCAGCAGTTGGAAACGCCTGAGCGATATCTTGGGTCGGCAGAGGCTTTCCGAAAAGCTCTAGCATCAGAGTCCGGTCGCGCAGACTACGACAAGGAGTAATGATTTGCCCTTCGCAACCATTCACAATACGCGGATGTTCTACCGACTTCAGGGAAACGCGGGACGGCCTGTCCTGATTCTGTCGCACTCGATCAGCACCGACCATGCCATGTGGGAACCTCAGGTAGGAGACTTGCTTCCGCACTTCCAGATTTTGCGCTATGACACACGGGGCCACGGAGCTTCGGACACAACTGCCGGTGAATACTCGATTGAGATGTTGGGCAAGGATATTCTCGCTCTAGCCGACCTGCTAGAAATATCGCAATTTGCCTTTTGCGGTTTGTCGCTGGGTGGCGCCATTGGACAGTGGGTTGCGGCGCACGCACCCGAGCGCGTCACCCATCTCGTGCTGGCCAACACCTCGCCGCAGTTCGTACCGCGCACTACTTGGGAAGCCAGAATTGCGGCAGTGCGCAAAGGCGGAATGTCGGCAGTCGTCGATGTGGCCATGCAACGATTCTTCTCACCCCATACGCTGGCGCAACAAAATCCACACGTCGCTTCGATCCGCTCGGTCTTTTTGGGAACCAATCCCATTGGCTATCTGGGATGTTGTGCGGCCCTCCGCGACATGAATCACGGAGATCTCCTCGGACAGATCAAGGTTCCGACTCTGGTGATCTGCGGTGACCGCGACGTTGCAACTCCGTGGAACGGGCATGGAGAGAGGCTGGCGCGGGAGATTGTGGGAGCCAAAACTGTTCACCTAGCCGCGGCGCATCTGTCTAATATAGAGCGGCCGCACTCGTTTACCGCGGCGCTGCTTGAATCCTTGCTGCCGCAACAGAGCGCTACCACGGATGCCCTGCAAGCCGGATTCGAGGTGCGTCGCGCTGTGCTGGGTGACGCCCACATCGACAAGGCGATTGCCGGCACTACGGAATTTACGCGCGAGTTTCAGGAGTTGATAACGCGTTACGCCTGGGGCACGATCTGGTCTCGCCCTGAACTGGACCGGCGGATCCGCCGGCTTCTGGTGCTGGCCGTAACAGCGTCTCTTGGAAGATGGGAAGAGTTTGGCCTCCACGTGCGAGCTGGTTTGGCCAGTGAACTGGAATTGTGCGATTTGAAAGAAGTCCTTTTGCAGACTGCCGTCTATGCCGGAGTTCCTGCGGCGAATACTGGATTTCAAATTGCAGCCGAACAGATCGAGAAGAAAAATTGAGCGCAAGAACCTCACACACAGCCGGCCTGCACCAAGACTGCTCCCGAAGCAACAGCGGGGCGAGTCAGCAAGGAGCTAGGGACAAAACAGACACGACATGTCATGCCCTACGGTCGACGCGCGGATCAGCAGTTTCGTGTGTAGACAAGTTCATCGTCTAGGAAGTGCGCCTGTTGCCTGTGAAGAAGGCGTCCTAGCGCACTCTGCTCTCCGCCTCATGACGCACCTCGTCCACGTTCTGCCCGGATACTTTTCCGTGCGATACCGCGAGGTCACCTCCAACGTAGATACGATCGATATCTTCGACTCCACCCACAAATACGAGGCTGGCATAGGGATCAAACACATGCCCGAATTCATTTGGGTCAATCACAACCATGTCAGCTAGCTTGCCCTTCGCGAGACTCCCCAATTTGTCTCCCACGCCCAGAACGTCGGCGGAGCCGAGAGTATGCAATTGCAATACCTGATAAGGTGAAAGCACGCTGGCGTTTTCATACTTTGCGCGGACGAGATACAACCCCATGCGCATGTTTTCAAACGGGTCGGCGCGGTCGGCGCTCGCCTCCCCATCCACCCCCATTCCAACACGGATTCCCATTTTCAAATACGCAGGAATGTCCGCAATGCCCGAGGCCAGCCGTCCGTTCGAGAGCGGATTCCAGCTCACACCTACATGAAACTTCGCAGTCTGCTCGAGAATATTATGATCCGGATGAACGAAATGTCCCCAGACTAGATTTGGGCCGAGGATGCCGCTCTCCACGAACCAAGGAAACATCGATCTCTCCTTGACCTGTTCCGCCGCAGTTTCCAGATAGTGCTGCTCGTCTCCGATCCCAAGTTCGCGCATAATTCGCGCTTCCGTCCGCACCTGGTCCGCATTTTCCGCGTATGCGCCGCCACCATCGAGCATTGTTTTCAGGAAACGGCTGGAAGAGGGCTGCGTTTTCGTCCAATCCATGAAGCTCTTCACGTAGGCAATCGCCTGGTCCGCCGACCATTTCGGGCCAAGCTGGCCAATGCTGATGGAATGGACAAACCGAATTCCCGACCTTGATTCCGCGCGAAACTCCGAGCGATCGAAACTCTGGTCGCCCGTACTGCTACCCAGGTCACTCGGCGCATAGTTAAAGTTGAAGGCCCCCGTTATGCCGTGGCGAAGATGGTCGAGCGCTCCATCCAGGGTAAACCAGTAGAAATCCTCTGCTTTCGATTTAGGCGCATGTTCGACATACAGAACAGTGAGCCAACCATCGAGCTCTTTGTCGGGCGCGAGGCCACGGTACGCGCTTTGCCACAAGTGGCTGTGCGCGGAAATGAATCCGGGAATAATCCACTTTCCGGCTGCATTGTACGTAGTCGTGGCGGACAAGCCGGACGGCGGCGAGCCAGTGCCGATAGTGGTGATGGTTTCATCGTTCCCGACAACGATGTATCCAGTGAAGGGCTTTTCTTGCCCCGGGACCATGGTTAACAGAAGCGCATTCGTGATGAGCAGCTTTGCCTGTGGGGCCTGGGTCTGGGCTACGTTGACTCCCGCCAAGGACAACGAGAGGATAAGGACGAAAAGAGCCTTTGTGAGCGTTTTCATCTTGAAACCGGAATTTCCTTCTTGCCTTTGAAAACGGCGCCATACTACACCCGTCTCGCTTGTTCGCGATACTGAAAAGCGACTTTCATTCTCCTGGCACGGCTGAAGGAGGCTTTGCGCCACGGTCCCCGCCTGCCATAGTGAGTCAAGCCGTTTTTAATGGCGAGAGCTCAAAAACAGAGGTTCTTAAAAACGTTAGGTTCCTATCGGGACTGCCCCGTTAGACGAGGCAGGGTTGAGCGCGGTTCTTTAGGCCGGGGCAGTTTC
>Ga0209420_1000738_pt1 | contig 16387 bp, 14 predicted proteins | sample BlaSpr_A8_OM1_O1_FD_187972 | JGI IMG/M metagenome (GOLD analysis project Ga0209420, IMG submission 187972) | Forest soil microbial communities from Thunder Bay, Ontario, Canada - Black Spruce, Ontario site 2_A8_OM1_O1 (SPAdes) (version 2) | ecosystem: Environmental > Terrestrial > Soil > Boreal... | reverse complement strand
CTTGCCGATTCAATTTTCGGGATCGGATACGGGATTCGATCAGCCCCCGCCGAGTCTCGGCGAACACAACGCTGCCGTTTACTGCGGAATTCTCGGCTATAGCGCTGCGGAAATTGAGGAGATGCGCTTGGGCGGCGTTATTTAACGATCCTTCGACACTAAGAAGCAGGGAACCGATGAACCACGGGCTCACCAAGCAGCAGCATCTCGATCTCTACTACTACATGTCGCTCAATCGCGAGGTTGAGGAGACGCTTGAGCTTCTGTTCGCGCAAAACAAGGTCATTAGCAGCTTGTACCCGAGCCTCGGCCAGGAAGCCATTTCCGTGGGAACCGCCTACGCTCTCGGTCGCGAAGATTGGATCGCACCCATGATTCGTAACATCGGGTCGCTGCTGGTGCGTGGCGTGCCGCCGCGCGATATTTTCACGCAGCACATGGGAACAGTCACTTCGCCGACGCAAGGCAAAGACCGCACCAGCTACTTCGGCGATTTGAAAAAACGCCACATCGTTTCTGCCATTTCCATGCTCGGGGAATTGATTCCCGTGATGGTCGGCGTGGCGATGGGAGGCCGCTATCTGGGACACAAGACCGTCACCATGACGTGGATCGGCGACGGCGGATCGTCCACCGGCCCTTTTCACGAGGGCTTGAACCTGGCCGCCGTGCAGCGCGCTCCCTTTGTGCTGATCCTCGAGAACAATCAGTTCGCCTATTCCACTCCGGTGGGTCGGCAGGTGCCGCTTCGCGATTTCGCCGACCGCGCCAAAGCTTACGGAATTCGCAGCATGATTGTGGATGGCAACGACGTGGTGGACGTGTACACGAAATCGCGCGAAGCCGTCGCGCTCGCTCGCGCGGGCGAAGGCCCCGTCCTTATCGAGGCCAAGACCATGCGCATGAAAGGCCACGCCCAGCACGATCGCGCGGAGTATGTGCCGAAGGACTTGATCGCATACTGGAAGGCCCGCGATCCGATCGCGCTCTACGAAAAATATCTCACCGCGAAGAAACTATGGGATCACAAAGCGAAGGCCGCAATTCACGCCAAAATCAAGCGTCTGGTAGACAAAGAACGCGAGATCGCCGAAAGCGGAGCGCTGCCGCCGCCCGAGATCGCTGAACAGGGCGTTTATTGCGATGGTTGCCACGAAATCAGAGCCGACTGGCGTCGCTCCAGGGCGGAGATGCTCCCGCCCCGATCCTCAGCCAAAGCTTTGTATGAAGTGAGCGACTTCGGTCAACTCGTCGCCCGGAAGAAGTCCAAGACCGAGGCGAGATCCTAGCGATTCGCCGCGCCAGTCCGAGTTGAAGTGACAACCTTGGGTTTACCGGCCTTCTCAACCACCCCTTGCGCCAAGGCCAAGCTTACAGGGCACGCTGTATCGTTCACGCGGCATTCCGCGAGCGTTAAGCCGCATCCGCAATTGCATTTGCGCTCGTTCAACTCCCTCAAGGCCACTCTCTTTTGCACGGCAGTCAGTTTCGAAAAATCCAGTCCGGGCAGTTCCGTGGCTTTGGCGGCGTTTGCCAGCCAGACTTGGCCATTGTCGTCAAAGGTTTCGATCGGCGCATCCACCGGAAGGTTCAGCACAGCGCGTACTTCGTTATCCAGCAGCGCGGGCCGCTGAAGACCGAGGTGCTTTTGGACAACCCCGCCCTTCGTATCCAGCACAAAGGTAGTTGGCAACGCGCCAATGCCCCCGAATTTCTCCTGCAAATCCAATGGAGCGATCGCTACCGGATAGTTCATTCCCATCTTTGTTACAAACTGTTTCACTTTCGCTTCAGGACCCTCGTCAACGGAGAGCCCCACAACGAGTAACTGCCCGCCATACTTTGCCTGTAAGTCCATCAACTCGGGGATTTCCTCCCGGCACGGCGGGCACCAAGTCGCCCAAAACGCCAAAATCACGGCTCTACCGCGCCACTGGTCGGGCGAAATCGGCGTGCCGTCCAGCGCCTGCAGCGCGAAGGTAGGCACCGGCGTGGGATTCTTCACCAGCCGAATGGTTTTCACGGCATCTGCAGCCGTTGCCGCTCTGGATCGCGCGCCGGCGTGCACACGGCGCACAGAGGGCAGCAAGAGGAATGCGACCGTTACGGCCGCCGCGACAACGCCTAGATTTCGCAGGATTCGCTTCATTTCGAACACCAGTTTACCGCGAATCAGCCTCCCGTGCCTGGTTTCACAGCAGGCCTTTCGAATGCAGAAACTCGCGCGCCACCTCCGCCGTATCGCGATGCTGGCCGTCCACGGCGAAGTTCATCTTCTGCATGTCGGCGGTGGAAATTTTGCCGGAGAGAGCCTCCATGGTGGCGCGCAATTCCGGGTGTCGCACGAGAGTCTCGGCACGCACCACCGGCACGCCTTCATAAGGAGGAAAGTACTGCCGGTCGTCCTCGAGCACGGTCAAATCGTTTGCCGCGAGTAGACCGTCCGTGGAATTTCCGGCGACCACGTCCACTTGATGATCGAGCAAAGCTCGATAGAGCAGCCCGAGATCCATGATCCGCGGCGGCGCGGCAAATTTCAGACCGTACGTGCTCGCGAGTCCCGCGTAACCGTCCGGGCGTTCCATGAATTCGTAGCCAAATCCGGCGCGCCATTGGTTCGCCGCACGGCTCAAATCAGAAATCACCTTCAGCCCCAATTGCCGAGCGTCAGGGCCTCTTACAACGATGGCAAAAGTATTGTTGAAGCCAAGCGACGGCAGAACGTCGAGCGAAAATCGTTGCGCGTATTCGGTACGAACCCTTTGAAACACGGCTTGTGGGTCGCGTTCCACGGGATCCTTCAAGATCGCCGTCAGCGCCGTCCCCGTATACTCCACATACGTATCGATGCGGCCCGCCAGCAGTGCTTGCTGGCAGATGTAGCTGCCGGCGAGGTAGAAGCGGCGCTCCACTTTCAGGTGTGTGTGCGATTCGATTTGCTGCGCGAGGAGTTCGCCGAGGATGGCCTGCTCGGTGAAGTTCTTCGATCCGACTACAACCGTATCGTTGCGATCGAAGCCGCACGCCGAACAGAAACACGCCACGCATAGCAGTAAAGCGCAAGAGAATTTCATCGCGCGTAACGCAGGCGCCGTTCGAGCATCCCGAGCAGCACATCCGCCCCTAGAGCCAGGATCGCCGCGGGGATCGCTCCGGCAAGAATCAACTTGTTGTTCATCATCGCCAGCCCGCGAAAAATGAATTCGCCTAGGCCGCCTGCGCCAACGGCGGCGGCAATCGTCGCGATTCCGACCGTCAGCACCGTAGCCACGCGAATTCCGGCCAGCAAATAGGAATAGGAAAGCGGCAGCTCCACCTGAAACAAGATCTGCCGGTCCGTCATGCCCATGGCGCGCGCGCTTTCTCGGACGGCGGGATCGACGCCATTGATTCCCGCCACCGTATTTCGAATGATGGGCAGCAATGCATAGAGGGTCAGTGCCACAATCGCCAGGCGGTCGCCGCGCGCGCCGAGCCACGGAACCGGCAGCAGAAAACCGAAAAGCGCCAAGCTCGGAATCGTTTCCGCCGCATTGGCGCCGCCAAGGATCGGTTTCGAAAGCCACGGCTTGCGCGTGACCAGAATTCCGAGCGGCACGCCGATTGCCGTCGCCAGCAGCATCGTTGCAATCACCAGCCACAGGTGTTCGAGGGTTAACTGCGCAATCTGGCTGCCGTTACGTTGCATGAATTCGAAAAACCCGTCCATCTCAGCCCTCCCGACGCGCTTGACGATTTGGCTCGCGTGCTTCCAGCGTGGCCACATAGGCGGCTGCTAGCGGTTCTGGCGCACGCAAAAATTCCTCTGGTGTGTAGAGACCTACCAACTCGCCTTCTTCCAGTAGGCCGATTCGCGTGCTGAGCAACAACGCCTCCCGCAAATCGTGCGTAACGAACACAATTGTTTTCGAAAGCGCACGCTGCAGCTCCTGAAATTCACCTTGCAGCTCAGCTCGCGTAAGCGGATCGAGCTCGCCGAAGGGTTCGTCCATCAGCAAAATTGCAGGATCGGCGGCCAAGGCTCGTGCCACGCCTACGCGCTGCCGCTGGCCGCCCGAGAGTTCATGCGGGTATCGCGATTCGAATTGGCCGTCGCGCAAGCCGGCAATGCGCATCACTTCATCGACGCGCGTGCGAATTCGCTCGGCCGGCCAATTTTCCAAACGCGGCACCAGCGCCACATTGCGTTCCACTGTGAAGTGCGGAAACAGTCCAGTCTCCTGAATCACGTAGCCGATTCCGCGGCGCAATTCAATGGCGTCCCACGCAGTTGTTGGCCGTCCCGAGACGATTACCTCGCCGGCGTTCGGCTCCTGTAGCCGGTTGATCAGCCGCAGCGCCGTTGTCTTCCCGGAGCCGCTACGCCCCAGCAGCACGAGCGTTTCTCCTTCGCGCACCTGCAAATTGAAATTGTCGAGGATGGCTTTGCCATTCACCGCGAAGCTGACGCCACGAAACTCAATCACTGGAGGGCGATCTGCGGCACTCATTGGCTGGCAGGCTAGCAATGGCGGCGGAGCGTGTCAAACAACAGCATCGCTTGGCCTTTCAGGGAGATTGCCGACTCGTTCCTACAGCATTTATGCGATTGATCGCGGCGCGGTTCGCTGCGATGCTAAACTAGCGTCAGAAAGTGCCGTAACAGGCCATCCATGACCCTCAAAGAATATCGCCGCAAGCGCCGCTTCTCGGTTACGCCCGAGCCCGAAGGCGAACACTCTGCCGCGGCCAAACACGCCAAGCCATTGCTCTACGTGATTCAGAAGCATCAGGCTTCGCATCTGCATTACGATTTTCGTCTCGAGTGGGAAGGCGTGCTTCTCTCGTGGGCGGTGCCGAAGGGACCTTCGCTCGATCCTTCCGTCAAACGCCTGGCGATGCCCACCGAAGACCATCCAATCGAGTATGCGAGTTTCGAAGGAACGATTCCGGAGGGGGAATACGGCAGCGGCACGGTGATGGTTTGGGACCAAGGGGAATGGACGCCGGAAGTGGAAGACGTGGATGAAGCTCTCGAAAAAGGCGATCTGAAGTTCACGCTCCACGGCAAAAAGCTCAAAGGTTCGTGGGTTCTGGTTCGCACGGGCGGCCGATTCGGTGGCGCTTCGGGGCGCCCGAGCTGGCTGCTGATCAAACATCGGGATTCGTTTGCTTCGCCGAAAGACGTGACGATCGAGCAGTCGCGCTCCGCTTCTACCAATCGCTCGCTGGCCGAAATCGCGCAGGCTGAAGGCGGCGACGTAGCCAAGGCTGCGGCTGGCGATGGTCTCACGGCGAAGAAGCCGGCTCCCCCCAAAACGCCGGCTCGAAGACGCCCGCATCAAACGCAAGGGAAGAAGAAATAGAAACTACAGCTGGAGCTTTCTCTCGTCAGCATTCGGCTTCCCGATGGATCTCGAGCGAGGTTTACCTGTCAGGCCGCATCCCATTTCGTGTTCGGCCGATGCTTGCAAAACTGATTCGCAAGCCCTTCGACAGACCGGGCTGGACCTTCGAGGAAAAATATGACGGATACCGCATTCTGGCCTACAAAGAGGGCGGCCGCGTTTCGCTCTTCTCACGCAATGCGATCGATCGCACCGCAAGCTATCCTTCGATCGCCGAGGCCGTCGGCGCTTTAGCGCCTCGCACGCTTGTGCTTGACGGCGAAGTTGTGGCGTTCGATCGCGGCGGCATTTCCCGCTTCCAACTCATGCAAAACGCCGCCGCGAAAGTCGTCTACGCGGTTTTTGACTGCCTGTACCTCGATGGTCGCGATCTTCGTCGCGAGGCTCTCTCGACCCGACGGACGGCCATGGAAGAAGCGCTCGCGCATAGTAAAGGCAAAATCCTGATCCTCTCGAAGCGTCTGGCCGCCAATGGGCTCGACGCTTTCGAAGTCGCCAAAGAACGCGGCCTTGAAGGACTCGTCGCCAAGAATCTCTCGTCACCTTACGTCGAAGGCCGCTCCAGCGAGTGGCTGAAAGTGAAAGCGCACCAGGAGGAAGAGTTTGTGATCGGCGGCTATACCGAACCCGAAGGTTCTCGCGAACATTTCGGCGCGCTTCTGTTGGGTGCCTATGAAAACGGAAAGCTGCGGTTTATTGGCAAGGTCGGCACCGGATTCACGCAGGAAACCTTGGCTTCCTTGATTCGCAAATTCCGTCCCTTGGTGCGCAAGAGCTCTCCCTTTGCCGATCCTCCACGCGAGCGCGACGTCACATATCTGCAACCGAAGCTCGTTGGTCAATTTGCGTTTCAGGAATGGACCTCAGACAAGAAGTTGCGGCAGCCCGTCTTCCTCGGTTTGCGCAACGACAAAAGCGCTCGCGAGGTGGTAATGCCGAACACGGAGGAGCGATGAAAGGGAAGAAACGCGCCGCAGCCGGCTCAGCGGACTTGCCTGTGGCGATCAGCAATCCGAACAAGGTCTTTTGGCCGGAGGAGGGCTACACCAAGCTCGATCTCGCCAAATTTTATGCTTCGATATTTCCGAGGCTGGCGCCTTACGTGAAGGATCGTATGCTGACGCTCGAGCGCTGCCCTGACGGCATGGAGGGCCAATGCTTCTATCAAAAGCAAATACCGAAAGGTATGCCGCCGGGCACTCCCAGCAAACGAATCAAGCATACGAATCGAGTGACGCAATATGCGGTGGGCGGCGCGCTCGAGACACAACTCGCACTCGTCAACTTCGGATGCATCGCAGTGCACGTGATGGCTACCTCGGCTAAGTTTCCGCGATTGCCCGATTGGATGTGTTTCGATCTCGATCCCGAATCCGGCAAATTCGTCGATGCCGCCCGCGCGGCGCTGCTCGTCAAGGAGGCGCTGGATCACATGGCCCTCGTTTCCTTTGCGAAGACATCCGGCAGCCGCGGGTTGCACATTTTTATTCCGCTCCGCGCCGAGATGGACACGAGCGACGTAGTTTCCTTTGCGGAAAACGTGTCGTCACGCGTGGCCGCGGCGCATCCGCGCGAGCTCACCTTCGAGCATTCCATCGCGAAGCGGAAAGGACGCGTCTATCTCGATCCTTTTCGCAATGGTTTTGGGCAGACTGTGGTCGCTCCGTACTCGGTGCGCCGCAGGCCAAAGGCGCCGGTATCCACGCCGCTCGATTGGTCTGAAGTGAACGCATCGCTCGATCCGTCAAACTTCAACATCGCCAACTTCGCAAATCGCTTGGACCGCGCCGATCCCTGGGCGGAATTTTTCCGCGGCCGGCAATCACTGAAGGCCGCGTCCAAGAAGCTCGCGAAACTATAGCGTCTGGCTTGCTACACAAAGCTGCGGGGATTCGCAGCCCTGTTCGGCTATACTCGCAGACCGCCGGCCGATCCCATGTCTGAGCTTGCAAAGACCACCATCCTAATCGTGGGCGCGCTGTTTCCGATCGTGAACCCACTCGGAAATTGCCCTATCTTTTTGGCGCTGACGCCGCACTACAGCACGTCTGCGCGCAGCGCGCTGGCATGGCGCATCGCCGTGAATAGCTTCATCTTGCTAATTGTTTCCTTCCTGATCGGCACGCACGTGCTTTCATTCTTCGGCATCTCGCTTCCGGTCGTGCAGATTGGCGGCGGACTCGTGGTGATTTCCACTGGCTGGACCATGCTCAAGTACGAAGACCCGGGGGCGACGGATGTCGGGGACGCCGTCAAACCACGCGATGTGAGCAGCAATGCCTTCTATCCGCTTACTTTGCCGCTCACAGTTGGTCCTGGTTCGATCTCGGTGGCCATTGCGCTGGGAGCAAACGAGCCCAGGTATCACGGCGTCGTCAATCTGTTGGGCCTTCTGGCGGCACTCATCGGCTCGCTGCTGATCGCCGTAAGCATTTTCCTGTGCTACGGATTTGCCGAGCGCCTGGGGCGGCTGTTGGGCGCCTCTGCGATGAACGTGATCATGCGGCTGTCGTCGTTCTTGCTCGTCTGCATTGGCGTGCAGATCTTGTGGAACGGCGTAAAAGCTCTGCTTGTCACCTTGCCCCCTGTTCACTAGCGCGACACCACACATCCAGCGCCTCGCGCGAATGAACCATCCAATAGAAAGCACCCAGCGCGTCTTTGCGAGATGAGGAACCCCTATGCCAAACCATCAAAATCGCACCGTCCTTGATCCCGGCCGTAAGCCACCTGCAGGATCATCAAAGATCGGACCTGCCGATCCCAACGAAAGCCTGGAAGTTACTCTGCTCTTGCGGAGACGCCAGGAATTGCCCGCCACCGATCGTTTCGGCCGAATTGCCGGCTACCCGCTTACGCGCGAAGAATTTGCCGCCCGGTTTGGCTCTGACGCGGAGACAGTCGCCGCCGTTCGAAAATTCGCCTCGGAATTTAATTTGCGTGTTGTGAGCGAGGCTCCCGGGAGCCGCACGGTAAAGCTTTCCGGTACGGTCGACGCTTTTCGAAACGCATTCGAAGTCGAACTGACAAGGTATCAGCATCCTTCCGGCATTTTCCGCTGTCGCGAAAATGCGCTCACGCTGCCCAGCGCAATCTCCGGATTGGTCGAAGCGGTGCTTGGGTTGGATAATCGCCCGCAGGCACGCACGCATTTCCGTATTCGCAAAGACCTCCGTGGCAAGGTGATGCCCCGGGTCGTGACCGGAGGATATGACCCCACGCAAGTTGCCAAACTGTACGACTTTCCCGCGCTAGACGGCTCGGGCCAATCCATAGGCATTCTGGAATTGGGCGGCGGATACAACGAAAGCGACCTCACCAGTTTCTTCTCGGCGCTGAAGCTGGCCACTCCCTCCGTGAGCGCCATCTCCGTGGACGGCGCGAAGAATTCGCCGACCGGCGACCCATCCGGACCGGACGGCGAAGTTGAGCTGGACATTGAGGTAGCCGGCTCGATCGCGCCCAAAGCAAAAATTGGAGTTTATTTCGCGCCAAATACCGATCAGGGTTTTCTGGACGCGTTGACGCAAGCCGTACACGATTCGACTTTAAAGCCGAGCGTCATCTCCATCAGTTGGGGCGGCCCGGAATCCACTTGGACGGCACAATCAAAAAACGCATTTGAATCCGTCTGTCAGGATGCCGCCACCATGGGTGTTACGGTACTGGCCGCATCCGGCGATGGCGGCGCATCGGATGGCGAGTCGTCGGGCACGCTGGCCGTTGATTTTCCCGCATCGAGTCCGCACGTGACGGGCTGCGGCGGCACGAAGCTCACGGGTTCGGGCAGCACCATCAGCGGCGAACAAGTTTGGAACGAACTGTCAAATCAAGAGGGGGCCACGGGCGGTGGCGTGAGCGAATTCTTTCCTCTACCCATCTGGCAGCAGGGTGCGGGCGTTCCAGCGGCGCCAAACAGCAAAACGGGTCGCGGCGTTCCAGACGTGGCTGGAAACGCCGATCCGGAGACCGGCTATCGAGTCTTCGTTGACGGATCGGCCACGGTGATCGGCGGTACCAGCGCTGTGGCCCCGTTGTGGGCGGGCCTCATCGCCTTGATCAATCAGTCCCGCAAACAGCCGATTGGGTTTCTCAACCCGCTCATCTACACGCAGGCGGCCGAAGCAAGCTTTCATGACATCACCACTGGAAATAATGGTAGCTATGACGCTGGCAAGGGCTGGGATGCCTGCACCGGGCTCGGAAGTCCGGATGGGACCAAATTGTTGCAGGCCCTCGGCGGGTAGCTCTCACGGGCTGCCGTATTCCCTCTAACTCGCTGCATTTCTCGAGACAAAAAAAAGCACCCGACGAGATTGCTCGCCGAGTGCCCAAGGTTCTAGGGATTGTTTATCCTTGCGTAGCGCAGTTTAGTGGCGCCCACCGCCGCCGTGGAAGCCGCCACCGAATCCTCCGTGGAACGCCGGACCCGCATGACCGCGGAATCCGCCGTCGCCGCCGAAGAAGCCACGAGGTGCCGGACGTCCGTTCGCGCCGTACACGGGACGTGCCAGCGCCGGCGCGCCGCGATATCCAAACTGGCCCCAATAGCCGAAGTGCACGATCGGCGCGTAGCCCACGTACCACGGCGAGTAGAAGCCCCACCCAAACGGGCTGTAGAAGATGCCATCCCCCGGTATGAAGGAATAAGCACTAAACCAAGGATTCCAATACCAGCCCGCGCCATACCACCAGCCCGGTCCGTAGGCCCCTGGCTCAACTACATAACGCTGCGCCGAATAGATGCTAGCCTGCGACAGGTATTGCGAACGCACGCTGCTCCAGGCATAAAGGTCGTCGTGCTGGTCCGTGTTGAAATCTTTCGCCTTTAGCTTATCGGCCAACATCACCTCGCGGCCTCTGCCGAGGTCCACGTGCGAGCTGCCGTTTTCGACGGTCACTTTGCCGTCATAAACCATCACTTCGCCGGGATTGGCGCTGAACTCGTAAAGACCATTTTTGTCGATCGTAGTGGCCGTGTTGCCGATCAGGACCTTGATATCGTTCCCTTTCAGCACGTCCGTGGCCTCGACCATGGCCTTGCCACCGGCCAATTCCACACGCGTATCGGTCAGGCTGTTGGCCACCATGCGGAGACCGCTATTGCTATCAAGTCGTAGAAACACGCCCGGCGTCAGCAGCATCTCGGCCTTGCCGTCGTTCGTTTGCAGCATTTGGCCCGGCTGGAGATTGGCCTCCCCAATCGAGTGGGAATCTAGCGTGTTGCCGTCAAGCCGAACTTGACCCTCAACGTAGTTTACCGTGCCGGGGTGCGCCGCCCCTTGCGAGGGATTGGAGCCTTCGCTTTGCTGGGACCACGCCGCTGGAGCGTATGCAACGCAGGCCATCAAAGCTATAAAAATAAGTGGCTTATTTATGAGCCATTTCCAAGGAGTCCGTTTCATCGCTTTAGCCTTTCTCTCTTCTTCATTACATTCCTTTAGATGCCGACACTCAACTGCAAGTCGCCTGCAGCTTATTTTAGTACTGGTACTATAAAATAAGTATTACGGACAACACCTTTAAACTACGCGAAACGACACGGCGGGACCGTTCTCTCGATTACGCGACGCGCCTCCGAAGAAAGCTGGGGCTTCAAAGAGCTTGTCCGGCACGTGCCACCGTAGTGGAAGCGCAGCACTCTAATTGGCGTCGGCTCAGGTGACGCATGGCAAAGACGCCGCAACTCGTAACGCCTCCTTCGGATTCCAGCGCGGAAGAAACTCGCACACCGCCGGGCGAAGACGAATCCAAATCCAAATCGCCCGGATTCAGCCGGAGATCATTTCTAACGCAACTCGGTGCGGCCGGCGCCTTGGTCAGCGCTGCGCCGCTGCTACATACAGCGGCGGCCACAGAAACGATCGCGGAGACACAGACTGCAGCGGAAGCTGGTCCGGCCGGAACCGTAGCGTTCCTGCTGAAAGTGAACGGCCAAGAGCATCAAGTCCGGCTAGAGCCGCGCGTGACGCTACTCGATGCGTTGCGCGAGCATTTGCAGCTCTTTGGCACGAAGAAGGGTTGCGATCATGGCCAGTGCGGTGCCTGCACCGTTCATGTAAACGGCAGACGTGTCAACTCCTGCATGACGTTCGCAATCATGCACCAAGGCGATGAGGTCACCACCATCGAAGGCTTGGCGCACGATGGAGAACTCCATGCGATGCAGGCGGCTTTCCTTGAACATGATGGCTTCCAATGCGGTTATTGCACGTCTGGCCAAATCATGTCCGCCACCGCGCTCCTCAAAGAACCCTGCGGGGCGGACGACGATTCGGTGCGCGAATGCATGAGCGGAAATATCTGCCGCTGCGGCGCCTACGAAAACATCGTCGCCGCGGTGCAGCAGGTTCGGGGACATCAGGTAGGCGGCTAGTTTTCCGGCTCAATCGAGGCGACATTCAAAATGGAAGCGTTCGAATACACGCAAGCAAAGAGCGTAGATAGCGCGCTAGGTGCGGGCCGCTCCAAGTCCAGCGCCAAATATGTGGCTGGTGGCACCACGCTGATCGACTTGATGAAGCTCAACGTCGAACGGCCCACAGCCATAGTAGACATCAACCCCCTGCCGTTAACGAAGATCGAACCGTCTCCGGATGGCGGTCTCAGAATCGGCGCGATGGTTCGCAATAGCGATCTGGCCAACGACGCCACGGTACAGCAGAGGTATGCCGTTCTTTCGCAGGCCTTGCTCTCGGGAGCCTCGCCGCAACTTCGCAACATGGCCACGACCGGCGGCAATTTGCTGCAGCGCACACGCTGCTATTATTTCCGCGATACCGCCTATCCGTGCAATAAGCGCATTCCCGGTTCCGGGTGTCCGGCAATCGAGGGATATAACCGCATGCACGCGATCCTGGGCACCAGCGAACACTGCGTGGCCACGCATCCCTCCGATATGGACGTGGCCATGATGGCGCTCGAAGCTGTGGTACACACCAGCGGCGCGAATGGCGAGCGCGCCATACCGCTGAATGAGTTTTATCTCCTTCCAGGTGCCACGCCGGAAAAAGAGACGGTCCTTGCACCCGGCGAATTGATCACGTACGTAACCCTGCCACCCCTTGCGGAGGGTACGCGCTCCTACTACCTCAAACTTCGCGATCGCGCCTCTTACGAGTTTGCGCTGGCTTCCGCGGCGTTGGTAGTCCACATGAACGGCCGGCGCATTCATCGCGTGCGCATCGCCCTTGGCGGCGTGGGCACGAAGCCGTGGCGTTCGATGGAAGCCGAACACGCACTCGAGGGCCGCGAAGCGACGGGAGCAACTTTTCTAGCCGCTGCGGAGGCGGCATTGCGCACGGCGAAACCTCTGCGCGATAACGGCTTCAAAGTGAAGCTCGCGAAAATGGCGCTCACGCGCGCGCTCCAAGTCGCCACGCAGCCCGCATAAAACTCAGATTTCGAGCAGGAGAGCAGGGAATGGCCTCACCTATCGGACAAGCAGTGACCCGCATCGATGGCAAGCTGAAGGTTTCCGGCGGCGCACGCTATGCGGTGGATCACCCCGTCGAGAATGTCGCCTACGGCTTCGGCGTCCCCAGTACCATTGGGAACGGACGCATCGCGGCAATCGATAGCACCGAAGCCGAGCGCATGCCGGGTGTGTTGGCCGTGTTGCATCACGGAAACACGGAAAAGTTGTTTCGTCCTGCGAACGCGTTTGAAGAGTCGAGCCGCGCAGGAGAAAGCCGGCCGCCTTTCGAGGACGACACGGTGTATTACTACGGTCAGTTTGTGGCGCTGGTCGTCGCGGAAACGCTTGAGCAGGCGCAGGCCGCCGGCGCTAACGTAAAAATTCAATATGAAGCCAAACCACCCCTCGTCTATTTGAACGAGGCGCCAGCTCCGAGTGATCCTCCCAATGCGAAATACACGCGTGGCGACGCGGACGCTGCCTACGCGCAAGCTCCGGTGAAGCTCGACGCTTCCTACACCACGCCCACGGAAACCCACAACGCCATGGAAATGCACGGGACCATCGCCGTATGGGAAAAAGAGAAACTCACTCTCTACGAATCCACGCAGGGCGTGGTGAACCATCATCATGTAATGTCCGAAATGTTGGCGATGCCGCTGCACAAGATCGAAGTGCTTGCTCCGTTTATCGGATCGGGTTTCGGCTCGAAGCTTTTTCCCTGGCCGCACTCCTTGCTCGCGGCCATCGGCGCTCGCCACGTGGGGCGCCCTGTGAAAATTTACGTCCAACGAAGCCTGATGTTCACGACGGTGGGCCATCGGCCGCTTACGCAGCAGCACCTGCAGCTCGGCGCCACGCCCGACGGCAAGCTCGTTTCCATGAGGCATGAAATTCTGCAGCCGACTTCGATGGTGGATGATTACGTCGAGAATTGCGTGGAAGCCACGAGCATGCTCTATAGCTGCCCCAACGTCACCGGTATCCAGCACATCGTGCACCTGAACATCGGTACGCCCACGCCGATGCGGGGTCCCGGACGCACGCCGAGCTTGTTTGGAATTGAGTCGGCGCTAGACGAACTGGCCGTGAAGCTGAATATGGACCCGCTCGAGATTCGCCTGCGCAATTATGCCGAACAGGATGAGAGCAGCGGAAAACCGTGGTCCAGCAAACATTTGCGCGAAGCGTACCAAACGGGCGCTGACAAATTCGGTTGGAGCAAGCGTAATCCAAAAGTTGGCTCTATGACGAAGGGTGATTTGATACTGGGATGGGGCATGGCTACTTGTACGTGGCCAGCCTCGCGCCACAATGCCGAAGTGCACGTGCGGCTACTGGCCGACGGCACCGCTCGCGCTTCCTGCGCCACGCAAGACATCGGCACCGGCACCTACACTATTTTTGCGGAGGTAGTCTCAGACAAAACGGGAATTCCGGTGGATAAGATTGAAGTCGTGCTTGGTGACAGTTCGCTGCCGCCCGGACCCACTTCGGGCGGTTCGTCTGCTACGTCAACCGTGCTGCCCGCGATCGTCAAAGCGGCGCAAGCAGCAGTCGATGTGGTGTTGCTGGTGGCCTCGCGCACGGCAAACTCTCCATTTCAAAATGTCGACCCGAAAACGCTGAGGATGACCCAGGGCCGAGTCCACGCACAGGACAAGTCCCCCGAAAGCGGTGTCCCTTTCCAGGACATTCTCGCGCTGCGCCGAATGGCCGGAGCCGACGGGCAGGCGCGCACCGCCGCCGATCCGGACCAGAAGAACTATTCAACGCATTCGTTTGGCGCACACTTCTGCGAAATTTCGTGGGACCCAGGGATCGCACGGATCCGCGTGACACGCTGGCTCACGGTGATTGATGGTGGCCGGATGATCAACGCCAAAACCGCGCGCAACCAGATTCTCGGCGGAGTCGTAATGGGGATCGGGATGGGTTTATTCGAAGAGACCGTCTACCTTGCGAGCAACGCGCACCCCATCAACAACAACTATGCGGATTACCTGGTTTCGGTGAATCGCGATATCCCTCAACTCGACTGCATTTTTCTCGATTATCCCGATAACGTCATGGGAGACTACGGCGCGCGCGGCATCGGCGAGATCGGCCTCACCGGCTGCGCCTCGGCACTCACCTCGGCGGTCTATCACGCCACCGGCGTGCGCGTGCGCAAATTGCCCATTCGAATCGAACAGCTCATCGCCTAGAAATTTCGAAACCGCAAAAGCAAAAGGCCGGGAGATTTCGCCCGGCCTTTTTGTTTTTAGAGTTGGAAGCTAAGCGGCAGTCAATCACCTCAATTGTGATTCTGCGCGTCGTCCGAGCCGCCGCCCTCGTCTGTTTTGGCAGGCTCTTTCTTCCCGGCGTCCAGCGCGTTCCAATTCATGATCGCGTTGAAGCCAAGCGAGTAGGTCCCTTGCGTCTGCCAGCGCCAGAAAGGCCGAATGGCAAACATCACCACATGTCCGGTTCCCAGGTGCACATCCACGACGGCCGCCTTGTTTGCGAGGAACTGGCCGTTCGCGAGCGTCCCGGAAAGCAACATATCTTGTGCTCGCGCCGGGAACGTCATCACCACGCGCGGATGCGATTCGTCCAGCGCAATGCCGAATTGCCGCGCTTGTTGGCGCAGCGCAGCCACATCGTCATTGGCCGGGCGCTGATTGCGTTCCTGTGACGCGGCTTCGTCTTCATCCCAAGGTGACAGGCGCTCGGGCACGGCATTCGGCGTGATATTTTGCCCTTCACCGCCATTGATTGGACCGCCCCCACCGAGGAACGCTCCCAAACCGCCTCCGCCGCCGCCGAACCCGCCGCCGCTGGCATTGAGGACCGGGTCTTGGTTGAAATAAACCGGCAGATCAGTGCCCTCGAAACCATACGCAATCGGGCTCTTCGCGTCCGCAATCTTCGCTCGCAGGATCGAGCCTCGGACGAAAAGCTGTGCGGGATGTTCGACGGTGACGCCGCTCGTCAGGCCGTAGTCGGGGAAAATGGTCGTATTCGAGCCATCCACGATTAACGTGCCGCCTTCCTGCACGAATTTCGCAAGCTCGAGCAATCCCGCAAGACCCATGCCTCCGCGAATGTCGTCGCTGGAATCGAGGTAAGCCAGATTCGGCGTGGCATCCGTCTTCTGGTAAGGCAGCGGATCCTTCCCCGTCATGGGCATTCCGTTGACGATCGAGGTCGCGCTGGCGCCCACGTGCGGGAAGATGATCACGTCATACTTCGCGCGCAGATTGCCTTCTTTCAACTTCTGGTCGGCGAAGTATGTGTAGGGCACTCCATATGTATCGAGCGCAGCACGCCACCAACCCTCGTCCTGCGTGCGCGTCCAGGAATGGACGTAGCCGATGCGCGGAATCACGAGTTCGTGCGTCTTCACACTGGGCGCGGAACCCGTGGCCCAGGCGGAAAGGCCCAGATCTTTCAATGACGCTTCGAGCCTCGCGCGATCTCCATTCGAAACCACGATCGAGCCGGCGCGGAACTTGTGCCCGCCCATTTCGAAATCTTCCTCGGCCGCGGCCATCTTCGTTTCCGGATTCTTGAAACGGAAGGTGATGAGGCTGTTGTCCGA
>Ga0209420_1000737_pt1 | contig 16393 bp, 16 predicted proteins | sample BlaSpr_A8_OM1_O1_FD_187972 | JGI IMG/M metagenome (GOLD analysis project Ga0209420, IMG submission 187972) | Forest soil microbial communities from Thunder Bay, Ontario, Canada - Black Spruce, Ontario site 2_A8_OM1_O1 (SPAdes) (version 2) | ecosystem: Environmental > Terrestrial > Soil > Boreal... | reverse complement strand
AAGGAGCAGGTCAGCCGGTAATGAGGCATCCGGAGACCAGTGCGCGGCAGGTCAGCGTGCCGCAGACCTCGGTCAGCCTTTCCGCGCTGCTGCGGCCGGTGGCCGGCACGCAGGCACCGGTCAACGGCACACAGCCGCTGGCCGAGGCGCAGCCACTGGCTGAGGCGCACCAGGCGCACCAGGCGCAGCAGGCGCCGGAGGCCGCGCCCGAGCACGCCCTTCCGCCGGGTCAGTACGTCCCGAAGGCGTGGCCGGCGCTGCACTACGGACCGGTTCCCAAGTTCCATCCCGACACCTGGGACCTGCGCGTATCGGGCGCCACCGAGTCGGGGCGCGAGCACCGGTGGAGCTGGGACGAGATCGGCAGCCTGCCGCGCTGCCGGGTCGTTGCGGACTTCCACTGCGTGACGAAGTTCACGATTCCCGAGGTTGCCTGGGAGGGCATCGCAGCGGCCGAGCTGCTGCGCGCCGCACCTCCCGCCGACGCCGTGACGCACGTCATGGTCTGGGCCGACTACGGCTACAGCGCCAACCTGACGATCGACGACTTCGCCGCCGACGACACGTTGCTCGCCACCCACCGCAACGGCGCCGAGCTCACCCCCGAGCACGGCTACCCGCTGCGGCTCGTGGTCCCGTCCCGCTACGCGTGGAAGAGCGTGAAGTGGATCCGCGCCATCGAGTACCTGACCTGCGACCGCAGGGGCTTCTGGGAGGAGCGCGGCTACCACAACATCGCCGACCCGTGGCGTGAGCAGCGGTACTCGTATCAGGAACTGCCGGACGAGGGCCCGCCACTCTGACCGTGCGCGCCGAACGGCCGGTGCGGACTAGGGGAAGTTGAACCCCGTGGTGAGGGTGATCGTGCTGCCCTTGGGCGCCTGCCCGGTGGGGGACTCGGTCGACACGGTGCCGCCCCCGAAGACGCCCTTAGTGACGGTGACCTGGAAGCCCGCCTGCTGCAGTTCCTGCGTCGCCTGGCCCACGTTCATGCCCACCACGTTCGGGATGCTGACCTGGGGCGGCCCGTTGGAGACCTGCACGGTCACGACCTCGCCCTTGGTGATCGGGCTGCCCGCCCCCGGCGACTGGCCGACGATCGTCCCCTGTGCCGCGCTGTTCGACACCGTCTGCTGCTGCAGCTGGTACCCGCCGGACTGCGCCTCGCCCTGCGCGGCGGAGAACTGCTGGCCGACAAAGTTCGGCAGCGGCGGTCCGGCACTGACCGTGATGCCGACCGGCTTGGCCTGTGGCCAGGAGGTGCCTGCCACCGGGTTGGTGCTGATGACGACGCCGACCGGGATGGTGTCCGACGCGGCCGTGGTCACCGACCCTGGGGTCAAGCCCGCTTTTTTCAGCTCGGCCTGGGCGGCGGCCTCGGTCAGCCCGGTCACCTGCGGGACGCCGATCATGACCGGGCCCGTGGACTCGATGAGCGTCACCGTGGCGCCACGCTTGGCGCTGGTGCCGCTCCCGGGGTCCGTCGCCGCGACGTCGCCCTTGGCGACCGTGTTGCTGTGCTCGCCCTGGCCGACCTTGACGGTGAAGCCGAGGTTCTGCAGCTCGGAGCGTGCGGTGCCGACCGCCATGCCGGTTACCTGGGGCACGGTGGCGAACTGCCCGTCAGTGACCCACCAGGCGACCAGGCCGATGATCACCGCGGCGGCGATGCCCAGGCTCAGGTAGACGAACCTGCGGCTGAACAGCCACCGCTGCAGCACCGGCTCGGCGCTGCGCAACTTGTTCCCCCGCCGCGCCGGGTAGGCGGGCCCGTCGCCCTCGGAGTAAGGCGTGCCGCCGTAGGGCACACCGTCGTAGCCGCCCCCGCCGGCCGGCACGATCAGAGTGTGGTTCGCGTTCGCCGGGACGGCGGGAACGGGGCTGTACGCGTTGCCCGGCATCGGGCTGAACCCGCTGCCTGGCTGGCCGTAGCCGGTGGGGGCGTTGTTCTCGTCGAACCACGGGAACCCGGCCGGATCCACCGATGGCACGGGACCGCTGACCCGTGACGGCGGGGCCGGCAGCAGCTGACCGTGCGGCGAGTCGGCGGGCCCGGCGACCGGCAGCCCGCTGCGGGCATCCGAAATCACCTGCAGGAACTGGCCGGCGTCGCCGGGCCGGAGGTCGGGATCCCGGTTCGTGGCCAGGGCCACGAGTGCGTCCAGCGACGGGGGCAGGCCGGGCACCACGCTGGACGGGGGCGGCACCACGTCGCTGACGTGCTTGTGGGCCACGGCGAGCGGGGTCTCGCCGGTGTGCGGCTGCACACCGGTGAGCATCTCGAACAGCATCACGCCGGCCGCGTACACGTCGGTGCGGGAGTCTGAGACGCTGCGCGCCACCTGCTCGGGCGCGAGGTAGGCGGCGGTCCCGATGAGCATGCCGGTCTGGGTGTGGCTGGCCCGTGACGCCGCCCTGGCCAGCCCGAAGTCCGCGACCTTGATGACGTTGCCGCCGCCGAGCAGGACGTTCTCCGGCTTGACGTCACGGTGCACGATGCCGGCCTCGTGCGCGGCGGCCAGGCCGGCCAGCACCCCGCTGATGATGTCGAGCGCCTCGCGCGGCTCGAGCCTGCCGCGGGCACGCATCAGCTCGCGCAGCGTCTGGCCGGGGACGTACTCCATGACCAGGTATGGCAGGCCCGCGTGGCTGCCCTGATCGTAGACGCCGACGACGTTCGGGCTGGACAGCCGCGCCACGGACAGCGCCTCGCCGGTGAACCGGCGGACGAAGTCGGGATCGTGGGCCAGTTCCGCGTGGGCGATTTTCAGCGCGACCGTGCGGTCCAGCTTGGTGTCGGTGCCCAGGTAGACCGTTGCCATGCCACCACGGGCAATCCACGAGCCCACCCGGTACCTGCCGTCGAGCAGTTGCCCGGCTTGAAGGCGGGAGAGCGTGGTGTCCATCGGGAGCAGTGTAAAGGCCGATACGCGTCTGTGCGCGGCTAACAGCGGCGCAGCGGCGGATCGATAGCTGCTGGTGACGGCCCTGTCGCGAAACGTGGTCATAGTAGCCTGCCTGGGCAGACGACGGCCCGGGGATGCGAGGTGGGACATGATCCCGGGGAACTCGGCCAGCCCGGAGCGGATCGTGGTGGCAGGCGCCGGGCTGGCCGGCCTGCGCACGATCGAGGAGCTCAGGGCCGCTGGATACGCAGGCGCGGCGACGCTGGTGGGCGCCGAGCCGCGGCCGCCGTACGACCGGCCGCCGCTGTCCAAGCGGCTCATGATTGGCGACCTAGACGATACTACGCTGCGTGACGACCTGGACACGCTCGATGTAGAGCTGTGCCTCGGCCAGGCGGCGACCGGCCTGGACGACGGCGTGCTGCGGGCCGGCCGGGCCGAGCACCGGTTTGACCGCCTGGTGCTGGCTACCGGGGCCACGCCGGTGGGCCTGCCGGGCGGCGGCAGGCAGCGGTTCCTGCGCACGATGGACGACGCACTGGCGTTGCGGGCGCTGCTGCGCCCTGGGCTGCGGCTGGCGATCGTCGGCGCCGGCTGGATCGGCGCCGAGCTGGCCACGGCGGCGGCCGCCGGCGGCTGCGAGGTGACCGTGCTCGAGGCCGCGCCGGCGCCGCTGGCCGCGGCGCTCGGCGCGCAGCTCGGCGCGCTGACCGCACCGTGGTACGCCGAGGCCGGCGTCGAGCTCCGGCTCGGCCAGCAGGTGGCGTCCGTCGAGCCGGGCGGCCTGGCGCTGGCCGGCGGCGGGTGGCTGCCGGCCGACGAGGTCGTCACGGCGGTGGGGGTGCGGCCGGAGGTCGGCTGGCTGGACGGGTCCGGCATCGCGATCGACAACGGGGTCGCCGCCGACGAGCAGCTGCGCACCTCGCTGCCGGGGGTGTTCGCGGTCGGCGACTGCATGGCGTTCTGGTCGCTGCGGTACCGGCGCAGGCTGCGGTTCGAGCACTGGGACGTGGCGCTTCGCGCGCCGGCGGTGGCCGCGGTGAACCTGCTCGGCGGCGCCGAGGCCTACGACCCCGTTCCGTATTTCTGGTCCGAGCAGTTCGGGCGGATGGTCCAGTACATCGGCTTCCACGGCGCTGCCGACCGGATGCTGCTGCGCGGCGACCCGGCGGCGCGGCAGTGGTCGGCGTGCTGGCTGGCGGGCGACCTGCTGGTGGCGCTGCTGGCGGTGAACTCACCGCGGGACCTCGCCCAGGGCCGGCGCGTCATCCAGGCGGCGGCCACGGTCGACGCGGCCCGGCTGGGTGACCCGCAGGCGCCGTTGCGCGACGCCGTCACCGGCTGACCGGTGCGCCCCGGCGAGGTTTCCGTGATCGTGGCAGGTAACGAGCCCTGGGCCGGCAGCAGCGGCGGCTCGAGCAGGCGCAGCGTCGCGGTGTCGGCGTCTAGCTCGGCCGCGACCCCGATCGGGAAGGCCTGGAAGTAACCGCCGTGGCCGACGTTCGCCCAGGCGATCATCGGCACCCCGAGACCGCCGAGCCGCTCGGCCAGGATCTCCTCGACGGCCGCTGGTTCGCCGCAGCCGGTGAACGTCCCGGCCACGATCCCGGCGACGCCGTCCAGGTAGCCGGACCGGCGCAACTGCGTGAGCATGCGGTCCAGCCGGTACTCGGCCTCGTTCTTTTCCTCGACGAGCAGGATGCCGCCCCGGGCCGGCCACGACGTGTCGGTGCCGAGCGACGACGTCAGCAGCGTCAGGTTGCCGCCGAGCGTCACGCCGCTCGCGGTTCCGCCCGCCAGCCGCGTGGCCATCGGGTAGCGGATCTCGGTGGCCTGCTCCGGGTGCATCAGCGATCGGAGCATCGAGCCGAACGAGTAGTGGATGGCCGCGCCGGACGACACGAGGTTCGGGCTCAGCAGCGAGGCCCAGCCGAGCTTGCTGGCCACCGCCTCGAGCACGGCCGTCACGTCCGAGTAGCCGGCCAGCACCTTCGGCGGCAGCCCGGCGAGGCCGTCCCAGTCCATGGCCTCCAGGGTGCGCTGCGCACCGGAGCCGCCGATGGCGAAGACGATGCCCGCGATGGTGGGGTCGCTCAGTGCGGCCCTCAGATCGGCCGCGCGCATCCGGTCGTCCCCGGCCAGGTAGCGGCGCATGCTGCCCTGATCGCGGGCTGACGGGTAGAGCACCGGGTCGAGCCCGGCGAACCGCAGCACGTCAAGGCCCATCTCGAGCTGGGCGGGCGGAGCCGGGCTGCTGACCGACAGCACCGCAACCCGGTCGCCCGCCCGGAGCGCCGGGGGCCGGGTGAGATCGGCAGATCGCGTGCCAGCGTCCGAAGGCATCATCGGTGCGGGGCTCCCATTCCAGAGTGGGCCTCGATGGTGTCATCGAGGCCGCGGACGTGACCAGCAGGTGGCCGGGTCTTCGGCGGTGTTTGACGAGAGCCCCATTGTGGGAAACTCTTCAGACGTGGCACAGATCGACCCCCCGGCCGACGCCATCGTCGGCGACTGGCTGACCATCCCAGAGTGTGCTGACCGGCTCGAGCTCCCAGTGAGCCGGGTCAAGCAACTCCTCCGCGACCGCAGGTTGCTTGCGGTCCAGCGCCCCAGCGGCGCGTTCAGCGTTCCCGCTGCATTCCTGGACGGCGATCAGGTCGTCCGGGGCCTGCACGGCACGCTGACCCTGCTCTTCGACTGCGGATTCGATGAGGCAGAGGCAATGCGCTGGCTGTTCACCGCGGACGAGTCGCTGCCCGGCACGCCGATCCAGGCGATCGCCGAGCACCGCGCCAAAGAGGTGAACCGGCGGGCCCAGGCGCTCGCGTACTGACCCGGTCAGTCGCTGCGTGCGGTCGCGATGACCGCCAGCTCGGCGAGGGCCAGCTTGGCCTCGCCGGTCATTGGCGCGTGCTCGAGCGCGGCCAGTGCCTCGGCCACGCTGGAGTCGATCATCAGCTCGCACTCGGCCAAGGCGCCGGTTTCGGTGAGGATCGAGCGGATCTGCTTCGCCCCGGCCTCGTCGAGCAGCCGGTCGCCGAGCAGCCGGTCGAGCAGCTCGCGGTCGGCCGCGCCGGCCCGCTCCCTGGCGATCGCCACGAGCACCGTCCGTTTCCCTTCGCGCAGGTCGTCGCTGGCCGGCTTGCCGGTCTGAGCGGGATCACCAAACACCCCGAGCACATCGTCGCGGAGCTGGAACGCGACGCCGACGGGTATGCCGTAGCCACGGCACGCCCGCTCGGTCGCCGGGTCACCGGCGGGGGGCGGCGCGGCCAGCGCTGCGCCGAACTGCAGCGGGCGCTCGACCGTGTACTTGGCCGACTTCAACCTGACCACGCGCAGCGCGCTGTCGACCGTCCCGTCCCCGGCGGCCTGGCCGAGCAGGTCAAGGTACTGGCCGCAGATCAGCTCGGCCCGCATGGCGTCGAGCACCGGCTGCCCGCGGCGCAGCCCGGCAGCCGGCAGCCCGCTGCCGGTGAACAGCTGATCGGTCCAGGCCATCAGGAGATCCCCGATGAGGATCGCCGCCCCGGCGCCGAACGCGTCCGCCGACCCGCGCCACGCGCCGTCGGCGTGCACGGCGGCGAACCTGCGGTGCACCGACGGCTGGCCCCGCCGGGTGTCGCTGGCGTCCATCAGGTCGTCGTGCACGAGCGCGCTCGCGTGCAGCAGTTCGAGCGCCGCTGCCGCGGCGTAAATCTGCGGGCAGTCCTCCCCGCCCGCGCCGCGCCAGCCCCAGTAGCAGAACGCCGGCCGGAGCCGTTTCCCGCTCGCCAGCAGCCCGGTGATCGCGTCCATCCAGGGCAGCATGTCCGCGCCGATCGCGCCGAGCGCGCCACGCTGGCGGTCGAGGAAGTCGTCGAGCGCCCGCCCCACCCGGGTCCGGATCTCGGGAAGGCCGGCGCTGCTGACACGGCTGGTCGCCATGCTGGCGAGACTAGTCCGCGGCCGCGGCGGGGCGCCGGGCCGCCGGGGTTGTGATTCCGGCGCGCTATGTCAGGCTTATAGGCAACTGCTCTGCGGAGGGGGCATGACAGAGGACCAACAGGTCCCGCCGGGAATCGACCCGGCCACGCCGAGCCCGGCGCGGCTCTACGACTACTACCTGGGCGGCACGAACAACTTCCGGGCAGACCGGGACGCCGCCGAGCGGATCCGGGCACGAATGCCGGAGCTGGCCGATGCCGCGTGGGCCAACCGGGGGTTCCATCAGCGTGCGGCGCTCTGGATGGCCGGGACGGCCGGCATCCGCCAGTTCCTCGACATCGGATCCGGCCTGCCCACCCAGAACAACACGCACCAGGCGGTGCACCGGGCTACCCGCGAGGCCCGCGTCGTCTACGTGGACAACGACCCGCTGGTCCGGGTGCACGCCAGCGCGCTGCTGGTCGACGCGGGGGAAACCCGGTTCGTCACCGCGGACCTGCGCGACCCGGACGGCGTGCTGAACCACCCGCAGACGCGTGAGCTGATCGACTTCGCCCAGCCGGTCGGGCTGCTGATGACGGCCGTGCTGCACTTCGTGTCCGACGGCTCGGACCCGCGCGGCCTGATCGCGCGGTACGTGGCCGAGCTGGCCCCGGGCAGTTACCTGGCGCTGAGCCATATCACCGCCGACCAGAAGCCGCCCGCCGCCACGGCGGCCATCCGGGGCATCTACGCGAACGCCACCGAGCAGATCTACCTGCGCAGCAGGGCTGAGGTGGAGCGGTTCTTCGACGGGCTCGAGCTGGTTCCCCCGTATGAGGGCGCCGCGGCCGCGGTGACCTACGTCGGCGAGTGGGGCGCCGAGGATCCGGATATGGCCGATAGTGACGGATCGCGGTGGTCTTACGGCGGGGTGGCGCGCCGGCCGTGAACCGGCGGCGCCCGGCCGGCCCGGCTAGCCTGATCGTTATGCCGCAGAGTCAGCTCGCAGCCGTGCCGACGATCAGGGACCTGCTGGCCTCGGGGGCCCCGTCGTACTCGTTCGAGTTCATGCCGGCCAAGACCGAGGCCGAGGAACGGCAGTTGTGGCGGGCGATCCGCCAGCTCGAGCCGCTCCGGCCGACGTTCGTCTCGGTGACCTATGGGGCTGGCGGCTCCACCCGCGACCGGACGGTCCGGGTCACCGGCAGGATCGCCGAGGAGACGACGCTCACCCCGGTCGGGCATTTCACCGCGGTCAACCACTCGGTGGCCGAGCTTCGCCACCTGATCGGCTCCTACGCCGCGGTCGGCGTGCGCAACGTGCTCGCGCTGCGCGGCGACCCGCCGGGGGACCCGAACGGAGAGTGGGAGACGCATCCCGAGGGGCTCACGCACGCGGCCGAGCTGGTCCGGCTGATCCGGGCGTCCGGTGACTTCTGCGTCGGCGTGGCCGCCTTCCCTGAAGGGCACCCCAGGTCTGGAGACCCAGACTCCGACATCAGGTATTTCGTCGACAAATGCCGGGCCGGGGCCGACTTCGCGATCACCCAGATGTTCTTCTACCCCGAGGACTACCTGCGGCTGCGGGACCGCGTGGCGGCGCGCGGCTGCGACGTGCCGATCATCCCCGGCATCATGCCGGTCACCAGCGTGCGCACGCTCGAGCGCATCGTTGTGCTGTCCGGTGCGAAGTTCCCGCCCGGCCTGGCCGACCGGCTGCACGCGGCCGACGGCGACCGCGCCGCTACCCGCAAGATCGGCGTCGACTTCGCCGCCGAGCTGTGTGACCGGCTGCTCGCGGAGGGAGTGCCCGGACTGCACTTCTGCACGCTGAATGGCTCCCGCGCGACGCAGGAGATCTACCAGCTGCTCCGGCTTGACGAACGGGCCGGTTCGCCTGGCCCCAACGGGAGCGCGGCCCCCATGACCGCGTAGGGCACCGGGGCGCCGGGGAAATGGTAGGCGGTCAGCAGGTCGGCGAAGCCGAGCCCGCGGTAGAGCCGCCGGGCCGGCGAGTCGGCGTCCTGGGTCGACAGCACGGCCGTGCGCTCGCCGCGGCCCTCGGCGAGCCCCAGCACCAGGCTCCGGCCGATGCCACGCCGGTGGAATTCCGGGTGGACGTGCACCTCAGCGATCTCGAGCGAGTCGGCAAGCCATCCGGCGGCGATCGCCTGCCCGGCCCTGGCGGTCAGCGCGGCAGCGACGACGTCATGCCACCACTGGCCATCGGCGCCGCGGAAGCCGTAGCTGAACCCCACGATCCGCCCCGGGGGCCCTGGCCGGCCTTCCGCGTCGGCGGTCACGGCGAGCGCGCGGAAGCCGTGATAGGTCGCGTGCCGCTGCATGATCGAGCGCCGGCCGGGAAGCTGGACCGGATCGGGCCGCATCGCGGCCTGGTACACGCCGGTGAGCGCGTCGAGTTCGGCCACGAAGGCGTCCCGGCTGAGTTCCCGCAGCGGGATTGAGCAGTGCACGGCGGCAAGCGTATGCCAGTCGGCCCGGCCGGGCCTGCGCCCGCTCTCTGAGCTGGCGCGAGTTGGCGGGTACCCGGTTCTAGGGCTACGCCCGCTCGCCGAGCGCGGCCGGGCGGCTACATGTAGATGCGGAAGTGGTGCTTGGCCGACACGGCCAGCACCACGACAAACAACACGATGTCGATGGCGCCGAGGATAACCCCGGCCCACGCTATGCCCCGGCGGCCCGCCCCGCGATTTGCCCGGCTCACCCCGATACCGCCGAAGATGATCGCGAGCGCTCCGAGAATGACCTCGAAGATGAATATCCCGACGATCCCGCAGACAAGCGCGGCGATGGCCATGCCGTTGGATCTGGACTGGGTCCCCGGCGCGGACCCGGTGCTCGTGTCCGACATTGATGCCTCGCTCCCGTAATGGTGAATCGCAGCATTTTGGTGCCCACCCTAACCCGGAACATGCACACTCCTTGCGGTTTGTACCCAACCGCCGAACCCTGTCCGTGATAACCCGATATCGGGCATGGCCGGGTGTGCGTCCAGCCGCCCGGGCCGGCTCGCGCCGATGGCCGGGCGGCGACCGCCTGGTTCGCCATGGCCCAGGCGACGCGGGCTCGGCTCGCCATCGCGCTGCCGCGGCCTGCGCCCGCGTCTGCCCCCGTTTTGTCGGACCCCCCTTGTAACTTCGAACTCAGATCCAATTGGCTGGACACTGGACCGAATTTCTGTTCGAATGAATGAGAAGAACGGCGCCGGGCGAACTCCCCACCTGGCACCGCCAGCCGGGCGGGACGTGGGGAAGCGTCCCGCCCGGCCGGGCTGGGACCCGCTGTCCCGGGCCGGGGGCGGGCAGGCGCCGCTGATAGGAGGTAGTGCAGTGAGCACAACCGCAACACCCGCAGAGGCCCGACCGGGCATGAACCGCGGCGACGCCAGGCCCCGGTGCCGTGTCGCTCCTTCGGCCATGGCCCTGCTGGAGTCGGCAAGGTATGGGCTCGCTGCCGCCGAGGGCGAAGCGTCCGCCGGTGGCCGGTACCGAGAGGCGCACCTGGCGGCGCTGCGGGCCGCCGCGGCCGTGGTCGCGGCCAAGGCGGACCCGGGGGCGTCATCACGCCGCAGGAGGCCGCTGAGCGTCTGGGAGCTGCTGCCGAAGGTAGAGCCCGCGCTTGCCGAGTGGGCCGCCTTCTTTGCCGCCGGAGCGGCCAAGCGGGCGGCGGCCGAGGCCGGGCTGCCCCGCGCCGTCTCGCTGCGGGAGGCCGATGACCTGCTCCGGGATGCCGAGAATTTCGTGTCGCTCGCCGAGAATGCACTCGGCGTACCCGCTCAGCCGCTGCTTCCGATGCTGACGGCCGGATAGCCCGAGCCCGGCCTCGGGCTCGGGGGTGCCCCGCAGGATTGGGGCGTGTCCTGCAGGATCAGGGGCGTCCGGCAGGATCAGGACGTCCCGCGTGATCAGGGACGTCGCGCAGGATCAGAACGTCTCGATGGCTCCCCTGGCCTCGGAGTCCAGGATGCCCCAGCTGATCAATTCCTCGGTGAGGTCCGTCGGGGACTTGTCGTAGATAACCGCCAGGGAACGCAGGTCCTCCTGCCGGATCGACAGCACCCGGCCGTTGTAGTCACCGCGCTGGCTTTGAATCGTCGCGACGTAACGCGCCAGCGGTCCCGCCTTGTCCTTGGGCAACTGCGCCATGCGCTCAAGGTCGATCACCAGCTTGGGGGATGGCGCAAGCAGCGTGGGCAGCACGTCCCCGGGCAGCAGCTCGGAAACCGGGACACCGTAGAACTCGGCAAGCTCGGCAAGCTTCTGCACGGTAACCGAGCGGTCGCCACGCTCGTACGAACCTACGACCACCGCCTTCCAGCGGCCGCGAGACTTCTCCTCAACGCCGTGCAGCGAGAGACCCTGCTGCGTCCGGATTGCGCGAAGTCGGGCTCCGAGGGTCTTCGCGTACTCAGATGGCATGTTGTCGGCCCCCTGGCCTGTCGTAGGTGGTAGTGACGGTTACGCACAGTGACGGTAGGCCGCGAGGCCGACAAGGTCAAGCCGAATGGCAAAAAGCGGATGAACTTACGCGCGGTGGCGCATCCACGTGAGAGCAGGCCAGCGGCCGTTCCAAGGGGCCGAAACCCCTGCCGCACCGGGGATTCTATGTCGCCGGGGCGTCCCGCCGCGGGCACGCACGCTGGGCGGGATGTTACTAGATCGTGACATCGTGTGATAAAGGTTACGGGCAGTTACGCCGCGTACAGGCGCTGCAAACTTGGCTGATCCGGCTGATTCCAGCCAGTTACCGCTGATCCCGCGCGCATACCCGGAACACAGGCGCACTGCTGGTACGGTTGGGCCAACTGACGTCCTTTAAGACCCGTCCGGTGAGGCGGGAAAGGGGGTCCCATTGATGCATGCGGCCGATCGGCTGGGCGCCCCACCCGCCAAGACGGTGCTGGAGCCCGACGAGATCAGGCGGGCGCTGACCAGGATCGCGCACGAGATCCTGGAGCGCACCAACGGCGCCGACGACGTGGTTCTGCTCGGCATCCCCACCAGAGGAGTGCCGCTCGCGCGCCGGCTTGCAGAGCGGCTGGCCCAGGTCGAGGGGCGCGAGGTTCCGGCCGGCTCGCTCGACATCACCATGTACCGGGATGACCTGAGGCTGCGGCCGGCCAGAGCGCTCGGCCATACGGAGGTCCCGGCCTCGGGTGTCGACGACAAGGTTGTGGTCCTGGTCGACGACGTCCTCTACTCGGGCCGCACCGTCCGGGCTGCGCTGGACGCTCTCGGCGACATCGGCCGCCCGCGCGCCGTCCAGCTCGCCGTGCTCGTCGACCGGGGCCACCGGGAACTGCCGATCCGGGCGGACTACGTCGGCAAGAACCTGCCGACGTCCCAGCGCGAGGTCGTCAAGGTGCTGCTTACCGAGATCGACGATCAGGACGCGGTGCTGCTGGGCGCCAGCCGGGAGAACAAATGAACCGTCATCTGATATCCGCTGGCGACCTGAGCCTCGATGACGCGCTGCTGATCCTGGACACGGCCGACGAGCTGGCCCAGATGTCCGAGCGGCCGGTCAAGAAGCTCCCCACGCTGCGCGGGCGCACGGTTGTCAACCTGTTCTACGAGGACTCGACGCGGACCAGGATCTCGTTCGAGGCGGCGGCCAAGCGGCTGTCCGCCGACGTCATCAACTTCTCGGCAAAGGGGTCCAGCGTCGCCAAGGGGGAGAGCCTGAAAGACACCGCGCTGACGCTCGAGGCGATGGGCGCCGACGCCGTGGTGATCAGGCACAGCGCGTCGGGTGCGCCGCACCGGCTGGCCCGCTGGGTGCGGGGCAGCGTCGTGAACGCGGGCGACGGCACCCACGAGCACCCAACCCAGGCACTGCTCGACGCGTTCACGATGCGCCGCAGGCTGGGCAGGCTGGACGGGATCCGGGTGACGATCGTCGGTGACGTCCTGCACAGCCGGGTCGCCAGGTCGAACGTGCTGCTGCTGAGCACGCTGGGCGCCGAGGTGACCTTGGTGGCTCCGCCGACGCTGCTGCCGGTCGCGGTCGGGACCTGGCCCTGCTCAGTCTGCTACGACCTGGACGTCGCCCTGCCCAAGGCCGACGTGGTGATGATGCTGCGGGTGCAGCAGGAGCGGATGAACGCGGCGTACTTCCCGAGCGTGCGCGAGTACAGCCGCCGGTACGGCCTGGACGCCCGCCGGATGGCGCTGCTGCCCGAGCACGGCATCGTGATGCATCCCGGGCCGATGAACCGGGGCGTGGAGATCGCCGCCGAGGTCGCCGACTCCGCCAGGTCGACGATCGTCGAGCAGGTGGCCAACGGGGTGAGCGTGCGGATGGCAGTGCTGTACCTGCTGCTGAGCGGTTCCCCCGAGGCCGGGCGGCCAGAGCAGCGGGGGGAGCAGCAATGACGGATAGCTGGCTGATCACCGGGGCGAGGCCGCTGGGTGGCGAGCCGGCCAACGTGCTGGTCACGGATGGCCTGATCGCGGAGCTGGGCCCGGACGCCGAAAAGCCGGGCGCGCAGCGGCTGGACGCCGACGGGCTGATCCTGCTGCCCGGCCTCGTCGACCTGCACACCCACTTGCGCGAGCCGGGCCGGGAAGATGCCGAGACCGTGGCCACGGGGACCGCGGCCGCAGCGCTCGGCGGCTTCACCGCGGTGCACGCGATGGCCAACACCGACCCGGTCGCGGACACCGCCGGCGTGGTCGAGCAGATCTGGCGGCTCGGCCGCCAGGCGGGGCGGTGCGACGTGCAGCCGGTCGGCGCCGTCACGGTCGGCCTGGCCGGCAGCCGGCTGGCCGAGCTCGGCGCCATGGCCGACTCGGCGGCCGGGGTCCGGATGTTCTCCGACGACGGCAGGTGCGTGCACGACGCGGTGCTGATGCGCCGCGCCCTCGAGTACGTCCGGGCGTTCGGCGGGGTGATCGCGCAGCACGCCCAGGAGCCGCGGCTCACCGTCGGCGCGCAGGTGAACGAGGGGGAGATCTCCGCCAGGCTCGGCCTCACCGGCTGGCCCGCCGTTGCCGAGGAGGCGGTCATCGCCCGCGACTGCCTGCTCGCGGCGCACGTGGAATCCGCCCTGCATGTCTGCCACGTCTCCACGGCCGGGTCGGTGGAGATCATCCGGTGGGCGAAATCCAAGGGCTGGCAGGTGACCGCCGAGGTGACCCCGCACCACCTGCTGCTCACCGAGGAGCTCGCGGCAGGCTACGACCCGGTGTTCAAGGTCAACCCGCCGCTGCGCACCGCCGAGGACGTCGCGGCGCTGCGGGCCGGCCTGGCCGACGGGACCATCGACTGCGTGGCCACCGACCACGCCCCGCACCCGCTGGAGGACAAGGAGACCGAGTGGGAGGCGGCGGCGTTCGGCATGACCGGCCTGGAGACCGCGCTGCGCGTGGTGCACCAGGCGGTGGTGGAGCCGGGCCTGCTCGACTGGGCCGGCGTCGCCGACCGGATGTCGTCGCGGCCGGCCGCGATCGGCCGGCTCAGCGGTCACGGGCGGCTGCTGCCCGGCGAGCCGGCCAACCTGATGCTCTACGATCCCTCGCCTCGGGAGGCGGTCGACCCGGCGGCCCACGCCTCCAAGAGCCGCAACACGCCGTTCGCCGGGATGGTCCTGCCCGGGCGGGTGATGGCCACGTTCCTGCGCGGCAAGCCGACCGTGATCGACGGGAAGCTGGCCTGGTGACCGGGCCAGCGATCGGCGCGATGCTGGTGCTCGAGGACGGCACCACCTTTCGCGGGACCGGCTACGGGGCCGACGGCGAGACGTTCGGCGAGATGGTCTTCAACACCGGGATGACCGGGTACCAGGAGACGCTCACCGATCCGTCCTACTGCGGCCAGATCGTCGCCATGACCGCGCCGCACATCGGCAACACCGGCGTCAACGACACCGACCCCGAGTCGCGCCGGATCTGGGTGAGCGGCTACGTCATCAGGGAGCCGGCCAGGATCTACTCGAGCTGGCGCGCCGAGCGCGGCCTCGACGAGGAGCTGCGTAACCAGGGGATCACCGGGATCGCCATCACCGGGACGCGGGCTCTCACCAGGCACTTGCGGGAGCAAGGCGCGATGCGGGCCGCGATCAGCACCACTGAGACGGACCCGCAGCGGTTGCTCGAACGGGTGCTCGCGAGCCCGCACATGGCCGGCGCCGACCTGGCCCGTGAGGTGTCCGTTGCCGATCCGTACCAGGTGAGCCCGCCGGCCGGGGTCGCGGTGCGCTACCGCGTTGCAGCCGTTGACCTCGGCATCAAAGCCGCGACGCCCCGGTCGATGGCGCGGCTGGGCTGCGATGTCACCGTGCTGCCCGCGGCGAGCACGGCGGATCAGATCCTCGAGTCCGGCCCGGACGGCGTGTTCTTCTCCAACGGGCCCGGCGACCCGGCCGCTGTCGGCTACGCGGTCGAGGCCATGCGCGGGGTGCTCGGCACCGGGGTTCCGGTGTTCGGCATCTGCCTGGGCAGCCAGGTGATGGGCCGGGCGCTCGGGCTGGACACCTACAAGCTGCGGTTCGGTCACCGCGGCGTGAACCAGCCGGTGCAGGACCTGCGCACCGGGCGGGTGCAGATCACCAGCCACAACCACGGGTTCGCGGTCGCGATGCCCGAGGCCGACCGCAGGTTCGGCACCGAGTTCGGCGAGGCCGAGGTCACCCACGTCAACCTCAACGACGGCGTGGTCGAGGGGCTGCGGCTGCTCGACGCGCCGGCGTTCAGCGTGCAGTACCACCCCGAGGCGGCGCCGGGCACGCACGACGCCATGGGCCTGTTCGCCGACTTCTGCGACCTGATGGAGCAGGCCCATGCCTAGGCGGGCCGACCTGACGTCGGTGCTGGTGATCGGTTCCGGCCCGATCGTGATCGGACAGGCCTGCGAGTTCGACTACTCGGGCACCCAGGCCTGCCGGGTGCTCCGGCAGGAGGGCATCAGGGTCAGCCTGGTCAACTCCAACCCGGCGACGATCATGACCGACCCCGAGTTCGCCGACGCGACCTACGTGGAGCCGATCACGCTGGACGTGCTGGAGAAGGTGATCGCGAAGGAGCGGCCGGACGCGGTGCTGCCCACGCTGGGCGGCCAGACGGCGCTCAACGCGGCGGTCGCGCTGCACGAGGCGGGCACGCTGGCCCGCTACGGCGTCGAGCTGATCGGCGCCGACATCGAGGCGATCAGGGCCGGCGAGGACCGGAGCCGGTTCAAGGAGATCGTCACCGAGGTTGGCGCCGAGGTGCCGCGGAGCCTCATCTGCCACTCGATCGCCGATTGCGAGCAGGCAGCGGCCGAACTCGGCTACCCGCTGGTGGTGCGGCCCTCGTTCACCCTGGGCGGCCTGGGGTCGGGCATCGCCCACGATGCCGGTGAGCTGCGCCGGATCGCCGGGACCGGGCTGGATGCCAGCCCGGTCACCGAGGTGCTGCTCGAGGAGTCGATCCTCGGCTGGAAGGAGTTCGAGCTCGAGCTGATGCGCGACCGCAACGACAACGTGGTCATCGTCTGCTCGATCGAGAACATCGACCCGATGGGCGTGCACACCGGCGACTCGGTCACGGTGGCCCCGGCGATGACCCTGACCGACCGCG
>Ga0209420_1000736_pt1 | contig 16401 bp, 15 predicted proteins | sample BlaSpr_A8_OM1_O1_FD_187972 | JGI IMG/M metagenome (GOLD analysis project Ga0209420, IMG submission 187972) | Forest soil microbial communities from Thunder Bay, Ontario, Canada - Black Spruce, Ontario site 2_A8_OM1_O1 (SPAdes) (version 2) | ecosystem: Environmental > Terrestrial > Soil > Boreal... | reverse complement strand
GCGGAAATCTCGTCAGCGGAAGTCGACGCGGGCAGATGTCTGATGCTCATATATGGTGCTCCGCGGGAAATTCTATCCCGCATCATTCGCTAGATCGATGCAATGCGATAGGTTTTGGATCTCGAATGGAGGACCCCATAATGTCTGATCTACTCGTCGAAAAAACCAATCACATCGGAATTTTGAAGCTCAACCGCCCCGACCGGATGAACGCGATCAGCGTCGAGATGCTCAATGACCTGGGTGAGGCGCTGAAGGATTTCGACAGCGACCCGAACGTCCGCGCAATCATCCTGACTGGCGAGGGGCGCGGCTTTTGCAGCGGTCTCGACCTCAAGGACACCGCCGCCGGACGAGGTATCGGAGCGGGACTGGCGGCGCCCGGCGCATCGCACGTCAGCACGCGCGAGCTGCCGACGGTGACGCTGAATCGAATCGACCTGCCCGTCATCTGCGCGATCAACGGCGCGGCGGCCGGCTACGGATTCGATCTCGCACTCGGATGCGACCTGCGCCTGATCAGCGATCGCGCCAAGCTGGTGCCCGCATTCGCCAAGCGCGGAATCGTGCCCGAGAGCGGCGGCACGTGGTATCTGCCGCGGCTGGTGGGATGGGCGCGCGCGTGCGAAATCGGTTTCATCGCCGATGATATCGCGCCGGCCCGCGCGGTCGAGCTCGGACTCGCGAACAAGGTCGTGCCGCATGAGGAATTGATGGAGGAGGCGACGCGATGGGCGTCGAAGATCGCCGCGAACGCGCCACTGGCGATTCGTGCGATGAAGCGGCTGTTCCGCCACGGATTAAGTGAGGACTTCGAATCGCATACTCATCATGTGCTGATGCAACTGCTGGTGCTGTTCCGTTCCGGTGATTTCAAAGAAGGCCTCGAAGCGTTCATGGCCAAGCGCGATCCGAATTTCAGCGGCCGCTGACGAAGCAAGCGACAGCGAGCGGACATGAGTCTCGCGCTTCGATCGCGCCTTAAGAACCTAACCCCTAACCCCTTCCCATAGTGGGAAGGGGAACCAGATTATTGGGAGTAACCTCTTCCCATGGTGGGAAGGGGAACCGGGTCATCAGTCGTCGCGGCGGGGGCCGGGTTGCATGAATGCGATTGCGACGCCGTCGAGTGGATCGACGATTCGCGCGATCTGGCCGCCTTGAATCGCAAGCTTGGGCTCGGTCGCCTGCAAGTCATTGGCGCGCGCGGTTGCGACGGCCTTCGCGATGTCGGTGCACATCAGCGCGACGCCCCAGCATCCGGGACGCCCGCGCGTCGCCGGCCCGACGACTTCGAGCACGGTCTGCTCGAGCTTGAAGAACGCCTGCCTGGTTTTATTCGCGTCACCAATTTCGCGGATTCGTTTGCAAGGGACTTCGATCGCCTCGTTGGCGGCGATCGCGTCGTCGAGCACCGGAGTCATTACGACGATATGCTCGAGATACTCGACCGTGTTTGGGTTAGGCCCGCACAACCGCGCAAGCGACTGGCGGCGCGACTCGAGGTCGAGACTGATTGGAGCGGCCGCGGTTACGACGCCCGGCAATCCGGACGAAAGCATCTCGGCCTTCACCGAGCGCGTCGCCAGCCCCGGCAGCACGACTGATTCCACCGGAGCGCCGGGGACCGCCGGCTCGCGCTCGTCCGAGACTAACACGCCCCTCACGCCCCAGACCCATCCGACGATGCCGCCGCCGCTGTCATTGTTCGTCGCGTCGCGCAAAGACGGAGCCAGTAGCGAGTTGGATTCCGCGGAGCGAAGCGCGCAGAGATCGATTTCGACGGCACCCGCGGCGAGCCGCGCGATACGAATACCGTCTTGATCGAACTCTTCAGGCGCGAGCGCGAACCCAGCGCGCCGCCATTTTTCGCGCGAGGCCGCCAGATCGCGCACCGCGACGATCACTCTTTCGACACAAACTATTCCCACGATCTTGCAGCCCTCGAAGCGAGGCTATCGTCACTCACAATAGGATGCCACTGGTCAAAAATCACCGCGACGGAGGCCGGGAGTGTATCTTTCGGTCCCTAGCTTTAGTAACGATAATCGGCGTTCTAACGTCTATGCTCATGTTGTAACAGGTTGTAGCATTGTATAACAATTATGGACTCACTCGTAGGGGGGCTTAGATGACGATCTCCTGGCAAGCGTTCCAGACCGAGGCGCTCGATTGTTTGCGCGCGCTGGTTAGGCTGGACACCACCAATCCACCCGGCAACGAACGAATCGCCGCCGATTACATGGCGGAAGCGCTGGGCGCGCACGGGGTCAAATCCGTGATCCGCGAAAGCGCACCGACGCGGGCGAACCTGGTTGCGCGCTATGCGGGCACCGATTCGTCGGCCGGGGCCATTCTGCTCTCGTCGCATACTGATGTCGTTCCGGTCGAGCGATCGGGATGGACGCGCGAGCCGTTCAGTGGCGAGATCGCCGACGGCTGCCTGTGGGGCCGCGGCTCGATCGACATGAAGTCCAAGTGCGCGATGGACCTGGTGATGATGACCGCGATGAAGCGGGCGGGAGCGAAGCCGAATCGCGACGTGATCCTGGCGGCGGTGGCGGACGAGGAGGCTGGATCGGATTTCGGCGCGAAGTTCCTGGTCGAGCGGCATCCCGAGCTGGTGCGCGCGGGATACGTGCTGAACGAAGTCGGCGGCTTCACCGTTCATCTCAGGAACCGCCGATTCTATCCGATCCAGGTGGCGGAGAAGGGCTTCGTCACGATCAAGATGAAGGTGACCGCCGCGCCGGGGCATGGATCGATGCCGCGATCTGACACCGCGATCTCGCGGATATCCGAGTTGATCACCAGGATTGTGCGGACGCCGATGCGCCGGAAGGTGTCGCCGTTCATGCGGCAGACGCTCGAGGATATGGGCGTGCCGATCGAATCGCCGGGGCCACTGTTTGCGCCGATGCTGGCCAACACCGTCTCGCCGACGATTCTGCGCGCCGGCTACAAGGACAACGTGATTCCAGGCGAGGCGACGATCGTGCTCGACGGGCGCACGCTGCCGGGCGAAGATCCCGAGAGCTTCATGGCCGAGTTGCGGCAAATCGTCGGACCCGAGCCGACCTTCGAATTGCTCAAGACAGCACCGCCGGCCGAGACCAGTCCCGACACGCCGCTGTTCGAGTTGATCAAGAAAACGGTCGAGGCGGCCGACCCGGGCTCGCTCGCGATACCGTGGATGATCCCGGGCGCGACCGACAGCAAGTTCTACTCGAAGCTCGGCGCTGCGTGTTACGGATTTTCGCCGGTGAAGCTCGAACCGCACATGCCGTTCGGTTCGCTCTATCACGGCAACGACGAGCGCCTGCCGATCGAGGGCTTCTACTGGGGATTGAAGGTGTATGCGGAAGTATTGCTGAAATTCCTCGGCATCAAGTTCGACGACGTCTTCGCGTGATTGCGGAACCTAACCCCTTCCCTCAAGGGAAGGGGAACAATCGCGCAGGGGCGTTCCCTCAGCAACCGGTTGCGCACGGGCGCAACGCTAATTTGCGGAGCTGGTTTTCAGGGTTCCCGCTTGCGGGGTGAAGGTCATCAGCAGGCGGGGCGGGGATTCAAGCGGCACGACTGCGAAATGGGCGACTGGCTGCATGTTCAAGGTCACGGTCGTTCCGTCCTTGCTGCTCGAAATTTTGCAATCCTTGAAGATCGATTTGTCGAACACGAGATGAGTCTGCAAGGCTACGTCGGGGGTCACGTCCTTGAGCATCACGGTCGCGGTCGAGCCGCCTGAATTGCTCTCGAGGTCTTTGTCGAAGCTGACCGGCCCAGTGAGCTCGAGAATCACCGACAGCGGCGGATCGTTCGATGACAGCCTGATCGTCTTCAGCGTCGCGGGACCGGCGGTGGGCGGCTCGCTCAGCGACAACGGCGCACTGTTGTCAGCATTCATCTGATGCATCGATGGCTCAGGCGCGGGCGCTCCGCCACTCGCAGTGATCTCATGCAAAGTCGAATCCGGTGGCGCCGCGAACGGGGCTGAATTCTGATGCATGGTCGGAGCCGGTGGCACCTCGTTCGAGGTCGAATCTGCTGATACCGCGTTCGAGGTTGAATCCGGCGACGTCGCGTACGAGGTTGAACCCGGCGGCGCCGTGTCCGCCAGTCCGGTCATCGCGCGCGCCTGCGCATCGGCGGCGCCGGCGATGCTGCCGGTGGGCTTCGGCAAATCGGGGGCAGGCGCCCGCATCATGTCAGGTGCGCCGGGCTTGCGACTGGGAAGATCGGGCTGCGACGGATCGGGCGCATTCGACGAGGCCGGCACGTCGAGGTTCGGCAGTCCGTCGGCTCCATAGGCCGACGATCCGGAGTTCGACGCGACCTCGGTACCACGCATGTCAGAGCGCTGGCGCACTATTATTTTGTCCGCGTTCGAGTCGTCGGGATTACCACCGTAGCCGGTCTCGGCGAGCACCAGCGGCAGTGGATCTTCTTCGGTGTCGATCGGTTCATGGAGCCTTGCCAACTCGGTCTGGGCTTTTTTCGCGTAGTTGGAGTTGGGGAAATGCTTCCTCACAGCGGCGAAAGCCTGCGCCGCCGAGTATCGCTTACCCTCTTTCTCGAGCGAGACTCCCAGCTCGAACAACGCGTCTGGCGCGACTGGAGTCTCCGGGTATTTCTGCAGCAGCTCGGCAAAGCGCGATTCGGCGGCACGAAAGTTCGCGCGCTTATAATAGTAGTTGCCGACGATCAACTGGTTGCGCGCGAGCATCTCGCGGCATACGAGGATCTTGTCGTGCGCCAGTTCGGCGAAGTCGCCCTCGGGAAAGCGCTCCTCCAACTCCTGGAAGCGTTTGAGCGCTGCCGCCGTCTTGCCCTGATCCTGGTCCTCGCGCCCGATCTGATCGTAGTAGCTCAACCCGATGTAGTAAGTGACCAACTCAAGATTTTTGCTGGTCGGATGCATCCGCTGGAAATCGTCGAGAGCGCCGATCGCTTCCGCATAATCCTTCTGCTGGTAGTAAGCGAGGCCGATTTTCATCTCGGCATCTTCGGCGTAAGGGCTGAACGGGAACTTATCGATCACCTGCTGATAATTTTCGATAGCGGCCTTGTATTCTTTTGTCGCAAAATCAAGTTGGCCCTGCGCGTAGTAGTTCTCGCCAGTGGGCTTCTGGCGCAAACTGCAAGCGGCGGCAGGCAGCAGAGCAAAAGCCACCAATATCAACAGCAGGCGTTTCATCGGAGAGTCGCGAAAAAGGTTAAACAACACAGTCCGCCATTGCAATCGGCGCGCGAACCCCGATTCCAGGCATCGCGGCGAATTCAGGGATTTTTGGACTCGCGTGGCCGGCGAAATGACGCCGAATGCACCGGCTTCCCCGCCGCCACGTACTTGCGCGCGAAGCCGGTCCGCTCGGCGCCGGGCGCGGCCTCGACTGCGCGGATAAAGCCCGCCGCGAGCATCATCGGAAAAATTTCGCCGGCATATTCGCGCACGTCGGTCGCCACGTAGGTGATCGCGCCCGGCTCGACCGTGCGAAACAGGCTCGCCGCGAGCGTCGGCGTGAACAGGCGATGCTTGATGTGCCGCTCCTTGGGCCATGGGTCGGGATAGTAGATGTGAAAAGCGGCGACGCTCGCGTCGGGGAGCATCAGATTAACAAGCGTGCGCGCGTCCATCCGCACGACGCGCAAGTTGTCGAGTCCCGCGCGGCCGCATCGCACGGCCAGCACGCGGGTGATGGTCGAGGAAAGTTCGACCGCGATAAAGTCGCGCTCCGGAAATCCGGCGGCGCGCTCGATGATGAACTCGCCCTTGCCCGCGCCGATCTCGATTTCGACCGGCGCGCGGCGGCCGAACATCGCGGGCGGATCGATCGTGAAGAGATTGTCATTGGGGGCGAAGAGCACGCGCTCGCCAATCTCGCGCGCCTTGGGATTCCCCCAGATGCGCGCCGCTTTTCGAAGTCTCGCCATGGATGCATGACGATAGCGGTCGGCGCTTTACTGCGCCATCCGCGCCGTCATCTGTCGTGTCATCGCGAGCGGCACTGTCGTCATCCTGACGAAGCGAGCCACGCGAGCGGATCGACATGGCCTCTGGCCTCCGGACAGCTTCGCATCAGCGAAGCCGGTTCCGGTTTTGAAAATCGCGCAGCGGTCCTTCCTGATGGCACCGCGACCGATCCGTACGACCTAACCCCTAGCCCCTTCCCGAGCGGGAAGGGGACCGGAGTCGCAGAAGACCTGCTCAGTCGGGGCGTTTCAAGAATGCGCGCACTCGGTCGGACAGCGGCTTCAGGTCGGTGTTGTCGACCAAGGCGCTCGCCATCCTGACCGGATCGCCGAAGAAGAAGCGCTCGTAGAGAACTTGCCGGCCGCCGAAACTGCTGCATGCGACTTCCCACGCCAATCGATAGAGCGCGACGCGCTCCCTGGCGCCACTGTCCGCGGCGCCGAAGTAGCGGTCGATATCGGGCAGCTCGGCGGGATTGGCGAAGTCGGCGGCCGACGGGGTCGCCATGAGAGAGCTCGAACTGTTGAGCTGGATAATCTCGACCAGGCGCGGATAGAGGCGCGGGAAAAGATTGCGCGCGGTGTCCAGCGGCGCTCGCGACGGCGTGAATACTCCCCACTTGTCGAGGGCCGCGTCAGCTTCGGCCGCGCGCAGGCATGCGCGCATCGTCTCGGTCGTCATGATCATCTCGGCGATACGATCGCGCACGTGCGGCAACGACATCGCGTCGCTCGCCTCCGCGATTCGCGCCGCCAGTCCGAGAATGAACTCGCTCTTCGCGACGTTCTTTACGGCCACCTGATGCATCATGTGGACGACGGCGCCGGTGCCCGAATACAGCGCGTTACATCGCGCGACGTCGCCGCATAGGAACACGCGCTCCCACGGCACCAGCACGTTGTCGAAGACGACCACCGCGTCCATCTCGTCGAAGCGCGACGCGAGCGGGTGGTCGAAGCGCGAACGGCCGAGGTCGTAGGTGTCGCGACACAAAAACTTGAGCCCCTCGGCGTTGCACTGGATCGCAAACGACAGCGCGTACGGCTCCGCCGCCGGCTCGGCCTTCAGCACGGTCGAAGGGAACACGAGCAGCTCCTCCGACAGCGGCGCCAGCGTCGCGAGCATCCGGCAGCCGCTCACGATGATGCCGTCAGTGGTCTTCTCGACCAGCTTGAGCGCGAGGTCGGCGTCGGTGTGACCCGCCCATCCGGCCGCGCGGCTCGCGCGCGGATTCACCAGCGTGTGCGTCGCGCACCAATCGTGATGGCGCGCCTCCATATAGTAGTTCCAGATATTGTCGCCGTGACGCGGATCGCTCTCGGCGAAAAATTCGCGCGCCGCAGCCATCGCGGCGAGGCTCACGTTAAGGTAATCCGGCGTGCGCCCGAGCATCCCGCAGCCGAAGTCGGCCCAGGTCTTCATCATCCGCGTGCGCTTGCGCAGGTCGTCCGACGTTTTCGGGATGATGAACGACATCCCCGCGCGACCGCCGTCGTCGGTGCGAAACGTCATCGTCTCGGGATGCTCCATCTGCATGTCGTAGAGCGACGCGACCGAACGCGCGCAGTTGGCGAACGCGGGATGCGCGGTGACGTCACCAGCGCGCGTGCCGCCGATCCAGATTTCCGCGCCGAGCTTTTTCAGCGACGACAGGTAATTGTTGCCCGAGCGCGCACCCACCTCAGATGACCTCGTTGAGCAACGGCAACCGCTTGCGGATTCGTTCGGCGGCGTCGGCCGGCGCCATGTACGGCGGCCGGGCGGGGCCCATCTCGATTCCAGTCGCGACCGACGCAGTGACCTTGGTCGTGCCGAGATGGCCGAGCGTTTCCTCGCCGCCGCGCGGGAAGCATCGATTGAGCCGGCGCTGGATTTCCTCGGCACGCTGGTAGTCGCCGGCCTTGTACGCCTTGACCAGAGCGACGGCCGCGGGCACCGCAAAAATATTGATGAAGCCGCCGGCCGCGCCGAGCATCAATCCCGCCAGCATCGCGCGAAACGTATTGTAGATGTCGGCGCGCCCGTCCACTTCGTCGTACAGCGCCTCGAGATGCTGCAAATCGGTCAGCACTTCCTTGAACGCCACCACGCCGGGAATCGTCGCGAGCTTGCCCGCGAACTTCGGCGTGATGTTGAACTTGCTGAGTGCGGGGTTGTGGTAGATGACGACCGGCAAGTTGCCCGCCTCTGCAATCATGCGGTAGTGGCGCTCGACCTCGGCCTCGCCGCATCGCCAGTAATACGGCGGAATCACCTGCTGCGCGTCGTAACCGAGGCGCGCCGCGATTTTCGCGTAGCGCAGGGTCTCGAGCGTGGTCGCGCCCGAGGTCATCGCAACGGCAGACAGATTCGCGCGCTTGCGCGTCTCTTCAATCACGATTTCGAAAACGCGAGTGCGCTCGGCTTCATCCAGATGCAGGAACTCGCCGATGCTCGGCGCGGCCACGAGGCCGTGCGCGCCCGCGGCAATCGCCCACTGGACTTCACGCCGCAGCGCGTCTTCATTCAGCCGGTAGTCGTCATGAAACGGCGTCACCAGCATCGCCAAAATTCCGTGTGCAAGTTTCAATTGCGCACCTCCGGCAGAATCGCGCTAAGCAGCCTCGCGCTCGGCGCCGCTGAAAGACGGTTGAAAGAAAAAGATCGCCTGGCCGGTGCCGATCGCGGCCTCGTATTTTCCGAACTGCTCGCCGCGCCACGTCCATGCGTCGCCGCCCATCGCGCCGGCCATCGTGATGTAATGCGAGAAGCGGCCCTCGGGCGAGCAATGCGCGCGGTAGTCTTCGGCGGCGGCGAGCACCGCGTCATGGCGCCCCTGCTTGAACCATTCCATGATGCGTTCGTCGTACAGGCGGTTGGCGGTCGATGCGATGTCGTCAGGCGACGCCGATGCGCGATCGAGAATCCGATCGTAGTCCCAGAACTTGTGCGACATACCGCCCGACGCGACGAGCACCACCCGCCGATTCGATTTCCAGATAGCCTGTCCGATCGCCGCGCCGTACGCCAAATCATTTTTGACCGACGCCGTCTGGCACACGCTCACCGAGAGCACGCGGCGGCGCGCCTCATGATTGAAATAGTGCATCACGTTGAGCGTGGGATAGTGTATCGGCAAGTTGGTATGCGCCGACGCGATCGCACGAATCCCGCGCTCGCGCGCCTCCATTTCGACCGCGCGCGCGAGCTCTGCGTCACCCTGGTAGTCATATTCGAGGCCGTGCAGCATCTCCGGCAGCTCTTCCGATGTATACACACCCGAGAGCCGCTCATGGGCATTGAGTACGTACTCCAAAGTCGAGAACCAGTGAGTATCGATTAGTAAGAAAGTATCGAAGTCGAGATGACGGATACGCTCGCGCTCAAGCTTCGGCATCGCGTCGTAGAAAGTCGTCACGTTGCGGCCCATGTATGCGCGGCGCGCGATCGGATCGGTGATCATCAAGCGCGGTACGTGCGTGGTGAATACGGTCGCGACGACCTTACCCATCGTGCTCCTCCTCGAGCTCGGGGAAACGCGCGGACCTGGCCGTATCGACGTAGCGTCCGGCGATGAACAATCCTGTTTTCATCTCGCGGTCAGATAAAGTTTCGCGGATCAGCTGAAACATAGCAAAACCGCGGGCAAGTGGTATCTCTACGCAGCTTTTCCTTGACCGCAGATCGTAACGGCCCTAACCTTCCATCAGACGCCGGCTGTCAACGTGGCTGCATTACCAACCATCATTCCGATTTTTCCGCTGCCGAATCTCGTCTTGTTTCCGGGGCTGAGCGTGCCGTTGCATATTTTCGAGCCGCGCTATCGCGAGATGATCGCCGACGTCGCCAACACCCACGGCACCATCGGGATGGCGCTGCTCAAGGGCGACTGGGAAGCCGACTACACGGCCTTCCCGGATATTTTCGAGGTCGGATGCGCGGGCAAAATCGGCGGCCTGGTCAAGCTGGCCGACGGACGGTACAACCTGGTGCTCGAGGGCATCGGCGAGTTTCGCGTCGCGCGCGAGATTCGCGATCGATCGTATCGGCAGGCGGAAGTGGCATGGTGCCCGGTGCCGCCCGACGCCCTCGAGTGCGACGCCGAGACGATGGACGCGCTGCGCGAGATGCTCTTCAGCTACCTGGGCGAGGCAGCGCAAGAAGCCTGGCGCACAATCGTGGTGCAGCGCGGTTTGCGCGGCGCCGAGCTGATCAACTTCCTTTGCTTTCATCTCGACATCACGCCGCTCGAAAAGCAGACGCTGCTCGAGGCGCTCGCGGACCGCGTCGACTGCCTGCTCGATGTGCTGACCTTCAAGCTCGAAGAGCGCAAGCACGGCCCTGCCGGCACCAGCGGCGGTCCCGACACCGTGCAGTAGGATACTCCGCGGAACCTAATCGCCATTAGTTCGGTCCGCGTTCGCGATCCGCTTTCCAAAACAATCCTCAGCACCTTAAAATCCCGCGTAGCATCCGCAGCCAACATATGGCACCGGCGCGACACAATGCTGGCAGCTTGTGGCCGAATCGTAACGCCTGTCGCAAATGAGCCATGCTCCGCACGAGGAGGAGCGATTCGCATAATGCGGAATGATTTGCGAAAAGTTGGCCAATCTTTGTGAATTTCTCAACGTCTGACAGTCCGAGTTGACGTTCATGATGGCTTAACATGCTGGGTAAATCGCATTAGGGCAGTTGCTGCTAAATTCGGCATGATCATTGCGTAATGTCCGTTTGAACGACATTAGTCGGAATCCTAGCTTCGATTGACTCGACCCGTTGACTCGGGTTCGGGCACGGGCGGGAGAGGACAAATACGATGGAATGGGAAAACAGCGCTCTCGGAAATCTCTTCGTGCCGGACGTTCTAACGCCTGAGCAGTTCTATGACAGTCGGCGTGACGACAGTACGATCCGCCCCGTCAAGAAGCTGATGATGGCGATCCTTGAGGACGCCCTTCGATGCTTCCAGAATAACGCCGACGCCAAGGGCGGCCCGCGCAAGCGCCTGTTCAACGAAGCCGAGCAGTGGCTGATCGGCGAAGGCGGCGAGGGACCGTTCTCGTTCGAGACGGTCTGCGAAACGCTTGGAATCGAGCCGCAATTTCTGCGTCGCGGCCTGCGCGACTGGCGGACTCAGCAGCTCGCGGGCGTGTCGACGCGGCGGCTGGCAAGACGCTCGCCAGTGGTTCGCAGCGGCCGTATCAGTGCTCCGGCGCGTCGCGATGCGAAGCGCACGGCGACGGCGCAAGCTCGCTAAGTAATTCGCCGGCGCGATACGCGTCGGCTTAAATCCTGCTGAATAGAAAGGCGGCGCAGCATCTCTCACGAGATGCTGCGCCGCCTGATTTTTCTTGTGCCAAGGCGCCGGGGAGCGCGAGATCCGCAGCGAACCTGGTCTGCGCTCTCAGATTACGAATGCGACGCCGGAGCCGGGGCTGGACCGCCGCCACCTGCGGGGCCTCCCGGACTCGCCGGCGCAGTTCCTCCGGGCGGAGGAGGCACGTAGCCCTTGGGCTGCGCCTGCACCCACTGTTCGCAAGCCGGAATGTCGTCTTCTTCGAGCGACTCCTGCTGCATAATCTGCTCATTGGACCAGCCGTGCGTCTTCTCCCAGTGCACTCCGGGACATTTCACGGCCAGGTTGAAATTTCTGGACGTCGAGGTTACCGCAGCTGGCTGCGCCGGCGCCGCAGAACCGCCGCCGGTTGTACTGCTTTGACTTGCGCAACCGGCGACTAACAATGCCAGCCCCGTAGCCATCGCCAATCCAATCTTCCGTTTCATGGAATCCTCCTTCAATCTAGGAACCCCTCCAACTCCACTATTCGAGCTAACAAGGCCATCCGCCGTTCGTTTAAGCAGGGCCAAAATACACCGTTCGGAAAAATTAGCAAACCCCCCATAATCAGTTCATAACGCCTGGAACACAGTTTGTTCACCGCGCTCCGAGCGGCGCGCGCGGCCTTCAAAACAGGCTAGTTCCAGATGAGCGAGGGTTTCGAATGTCGCCGCCATCACGTGGAATATCGGCCTTTCTTCGCCGCCAAATACCTGTTGCGCAATTTCGAACGCCGTCTGCGGCGACTTGCGCGTCAAATCGAGCATTTCCGCTTCTCGATAACGGTGATGCTCAATCAACTGATTCGCGCGATGACGGTGGTCATGATAGACGCCGCCGTGCGCGGGCAATACCAGCTCGACGTCGAATTTCTGCACCTTCAGCTGCGACGCGATGAAGTCGCCGAGCGGGTTGGTTCCCGCTGCATCAGGATAGATCCCGACATGTGGCGTAATTTTGGGCAACAGGTGATCCCCGACAATCATCACCTTTTCTTTGCGTAAATAAATCACGTTGTGGCCCGGCGAATGCCCCGGCGTCCAGATTACTTCGAGCTCGCGGTCGCCGATTTTGACCACGTCGTGATCGTCGATGTACTTGTCGGGTTGTGTGACCGGCCCGTACATCGAGGTCCCCATCCACGCCGGGCGCATCCCGGTTGGCGAGAACTGTTCGATCGGAAATCCGTGCTTGGCGAAAAACGCGCGCGATTCCGGACGATCGTTCGGACTCATCCTGCCGAACTCGATCATCCGGCCCGCGCGCTCAGCTTCGAGACGATGGATGTGCGTCGTCGCGTGACTGCGGCGTCGAATTTCTCCGGACGCGCCGAAGTGATCGATGTGATGATGGGTCGCAACGATCGCGTCGAGGTCCTCGATCTTGATATCGACTTCCGCCAGCGCTTGCTCGAGTGCCGCGATGCTCTCGGGCGAATTCATGCCCGTGTCGACCAGCGTCCACGCGCCGTGACAGTCGATCAAATAGACGTTGATGATCGTCGGCCGCATCGGCAGCGGCAGAAAGATCTCGTAGATACCCGGATGAACCTCAACTATTTTCGCCATCGATTACTCTCAGCGGCTGGTTTCGCATGACCGGGAAGTCCTTGCGCTCCGCCGCTTCCTTCGTGATCGCAACTCAATCGATCACTCGTGCAGCTCGTCTTTGACCTGGAAGGTCACTTTGATTCTCACTTTCCATCGCACCACTTTGTTGGCCTCGACCAATGCGTCGATGCTCTCGACATGCGCAGTGTGGATGCCTTTGATCGTGACGCCGGCTCGCGAGATTGCCAGTTGCACGGCGTCTTCGACCGAGTTGGCCGAAATGCCCGTGAGGTCGATTGTTTTTTCAACCATGACGCTCGGCCGCTCCTGGGGACGCAATTCGCGCGCGCTGGTTTGACGCTCGCACGCACGTGGCGCTACGCTCGCCCCTGCACAGTGGTTAGCGCACGGCGAGATCCGAAACAAGGTGACATCGCGCGAACGGGCTGTGCCGCAGCCTGAATGGAAGCGCTCGATTGGTCAGCAGGTCGGGAGAGCAGTTAGTTGGCAGTCAAAATCGAGTCGCCCTCAGGCGAAGAAGCACTCACCGAGTTCGTTCTTTTTCAGCATCTGGTTTACGAATACCGCAGCGCGCGATGGGCCGCGATGGTTCCGGTGCAGTTGCCGATCCTGATGGGCGAGGGACCGTTCGCCGCCGGGCGCAGGATTCGGCCGTTCAGCGCACGCGTTGATCGCAATATCGTCGCGCGCGCCGTCGCGATTATAGACAGCCACTATCAACGCCACTGGAACGAAACGCTCGGGCACATTGTGATGTTCGAGGCGATGCCGGGGACGCGTGACGCGGTTAAAGCGATGATGGACGCGGCGTCGGAATGGATGAAAGCGAACGGCGCGACAGCGGCGCGAGCCGGTTACGGATTGCTCGAATTTCCGTTCGTGATCGACGACTACGAAACCCTGCCGCCTGACATCGCGCGCCAGAATCCGGCGTACTATCACGCGCTGCTCAAGGACGCGGGCTTCGAAACCGAGCGCGGATGGGTTGACTATAAGATTGAGGTGACGCCCGAGCTGATCGCGCGCTATGAGAGCGCACTCGAAGCGAGCCGCCGCGCCGGTTTTCAAATCGTCGCGTTGAAAGACTTGCCGGTCGCGCGCCGTGTCCGCGACTTCGAGCACACCTGGAACACCGCGTTCGCGCGTCATTGGGGCGCGACCCCGTTCACTACCGACGAGCTCACGTTCCTGTTCGATTTCTTCGCGATGTCCGGCGCGCTCGACAGCTCGGTGATCGCATATCACGACGGCCAGCCGGTCGGCGCCCTGATGGTGACGCCGGCCAATCCCGAAGGCGCAATCCTGAAACCCGGCCGCAAGCTCGCCGATAACGAGAAGCTGAATTTCCTCGGCATCGGCGTACTCGAACCCGCGCGCGGCCGCGGCGTGAACCTCGCGATGGCCTCGTATTCCTACCTGCACCTTATCCGGCAAGGTGCGAAGTATCTCAGCTACACGCTGGTCCTCGACGACAACTGGCCGTCGCGCCGCACCGCAGAAAAACTAGGCGCGAAGGTCTGCGCCAACTACGTCACCTACCGCCGCACCTTCTAATCTTAGACCGCCGACTGGCATCCGAGGGCGCGATCTTTATACATTGCGCTGACATCCTGTGGATGCATGAAAGGGGAATCGGTGCGGGCAATCTTAATTTCGCTTCTCGCGGCGGCGACTGCGTTGATAGTCGCCGGATGCACGATCAAGCAATCGCCCGCGCTGCCGCCGAGCGCGCAAGCGGATTCGAACTCATCACCTCTCGCAACTGAGGGATCGTGCAAATCGCCGGATCTGCCGCCGGCGGACGTCGCTCACAAACCGGGGTACCGGCAGTTCGATGTTTCGGTAACCAATTCCACGGGCTGGCCGGTCTCGGGACTCACGCAGCAGGATTTCGTCTTGTATGCGGGATCACAAAGCTTTCCAGTCGCCTATTTTCGAGAGCACAAGAATGACGAGCCGGTTGCGCTCGCGCTGGTGGTGGACACGTCGAGCAGCATGGCGCCGAAGTTGCCGACAGTGAGGCGGCCGCTGAGCGATCTTGTGAGCAACCTCAATCCATGCGACGAAGTCATCCTGTTCGCATTCGACAGTCGGGTGTATCTGCTGCAGCCCTTTTCCACCGATCATCGGGCGGCTGCTGAGAGAATCGAACACTTAGGTGGATATGGTAAGAGCGCGCTTTACGACGCAACGAACGCTGCTCTGCGGAGCCTGGAGCGGGCGGACTATCCCAACCGCCAGCTCATTCTGATCGCGGACGGCATCGACAACTCCAGCGCCGTTACCGAGCAGGCGGTAGTGGCGCGCGCTACAAAGGACCGCATCCCGATTTCTGCGATCGGTATCGGCGATCCCAACGCACCGGGAAGACCTGGCATACCGTGGGGCCAATCTTATGCATACTCGGGCACACCTGTAGTGGTAGGACCGCCTAACATAGGTACTCGCACACTTGATATGCCCCCAATTGGTCCGGCTTGGCCTCGCTCGGACCGGGTGGACGCCAATCGGCTCGAGGATCTCTCCGCGATGGCCGGCGGTCAAAGTTTCATCGTGCCCAGCAGGGGCGAGACTGGCGGTAACAGCTTCGACACCGCAATCTTTGCGGTCGCCGATAATATTGCCAACGGTTATACGATCGGCACTGTGGTCCCCGACAACGTGCCTCCATCGGAAGTCAAAGTGACGGTCTTGAATAGGCTGGACCTGAACGTTCACGCGCGTGCGATGGCGGCGTCGCCCGGAAGCGATCGATTACCGCCTTGAGGATTGCGCGCGCGAAGCCGGCGGGTCGTTTGCCAAACCGATCCGCGATGCTGTAAGAACGAAAAGTCAGCGTCCCCGTCACCGATCTTGTCTTCGAAGGAGGGATCTTTCGATGGCTGAATTCGATCTTCAAATCAAAGGTGGAACCGTCGTGGACGGAACCCGCGTGCCGCGATACCGCGCCGACGTCTGGATCAAGGACGGCAAGATCGCGCAGATAGGCGGCCGCGCTCCCGGCTTCGCGAAGAAGACGATCGACGCCGGCGGCATGATCGTCGCACCCGGCTTCGTCGATTTGCATACGCACTACGACGCGCAGATTCGGTGGGACCCATACTGCACCATCTCGGGATGGCACGGCGTCACGTCGGTGGTGCTCGGCAATTGCGGCTTCGGCTTCGTGCCGGTCAAGCCGGATTTCCGCGAGCGCTCGATGCTCACCATGACGCGGACCGAGGCGATTCCTTACGAGTCGATGAAGGTCGGAATGCGGTGGGACTGGGAGACGATTCCGCAGTATCTCGACTCGCTCGATCGCACTGCCAAGGGCGTCAACGTGATTCAGTATTTGCCGACCTCATCGCTGCTGACCTACGTGATGGGTCTCGAAGCCGCCAAGACTCGGTCCGCAACCGATGAAGAACGCGCCGAGATGCGCGCCCTGCTCGCCGAAGGGATGGACGCCGGCCTCGGTCACAATCATGCCGGAAAAGGAATGACCGACCAACACCGTCGGGCCATCCTGCCGTGCCAGCACTCGCTGGGCCGAC